>Ga0307513_10000113_pt1 | contig 114576 bp, 119 predicted proteins | sample 15_EM_MG_FD_202174 | JGI IMG/M metagenome (GOLD analysis project Ga0307513, IMG submission 202174) | Populus trichocarpa ectomycorrhiza microbial communities from riparian zone in the Pacific Northwest, United States - 15_EM | ecosystem: Host-associated > Plants > Roots > Unclassified...
CTAGGGCCTGTTAACACTATGTTTGCAAGATGCGTTGCGAGTCAAAAAGGCCTTGAGCAAGGCGCAAAACGCAGGCGGGGTGAACCCCGTCAAGGCTTTGCAACGCCGCGCAAGGCCTTTTTGATCGCAACCCGGAGGGAATGGGGTGAGAAAGCCGCCACTCGGCGTTGCGCTCCTAGCCCAGACGCAAGTCTGGGCGTCGTCACGCGCCTTGATTGGCGGCTTTCTCACCCCATTCGCATTTGCAAACATAGTGTTAGCAGGCCCTGGAGGCAGAGCAACCGGCTTTTAACCGGTAGGCCGGGATTTCGAAATTCCCTGCCCGCACCATTTTCATTCACTCAGGAGGCTTCGATGCATCACGTTCTTCAGCTCGACATCCAGGGGACGCCCCAAGCCTGGATCACGGCTGAAGAGGCAGCCCTGCACTATGCCACCGGGACGGTGGCGTGGGAGGACGGCGAGAGCGCCCTTGTGACGCTGCGCGGAGGCTGGAACGTCGCACGCGGCCAGCAGTCCACCCTGGTGATCCATCCCATCATCGCGCTGCGCGGCGCACCCCGGCGCAATCTCCATGATGTGGTGCCGGCGGTCACCAAGCCCAAGCTGCTGCGCCGTGACCGTTGCACCTGCGCCTACTGTGCCCAAGTTTTCCTCGAAAAGGATCTCGAAGCCGAGCACATTGCTCCGCAGAGCAAGGGCGGACCGTATTCATGGACCAATCTGGTCAGCGCCTGCCGCCACTGCAATGCGAGGAAGAAAGACCGCACACCCGAGCAAGCCGGAATGCCCCTGGTGTACCTGCCCTACGTGCCAAGCCGGTATGAAGACTTTCTGCTGCGGGGCCGCAATGTTCGCGCCGACGTGCACGAATGGTTGTCGGCAAGGCTTCCAAAAGGGTCCAGGCTGAATTGAGTTCAGCAGCCGAAGCGGCGCATTGCGAAAGCAGTGCGCCGCTTTTTTTTGGCGTATCCACGATATCGCTTTGACGCACAAACGTGCCGAAGCGGCGCGTTCTAGGATGCCGCCGACACCACAGCGCCGCCTTGTCTGGCAGCGAGCTCATGTGCCGCCGGAAAAACCTCTGCCAGCGATTTGACCTCGGGCAGCACGTAGACCACGCCGTAACTGGCGTTGAAGGCCGGCTTGAGCACGGTTTCAAAAAATTCCACGGGCATGTTGATGCAACCGTAAGAGATGCGGTTGTCGTCGGTGGTGGGTGACGCGAGGCGTTCCAGCCGGCGCTCCTTGGGCTCCAGCGTGCGCACACGATGCATGGAGACAGCTGCGTCATAGTCGACCCAGACAACGTCCTCGCCCGTCGCGTTGCGCCCGGGCTCGGCCAGGAAGCGCCCTGCAGGCGTGGTGCGCTCCTGGGGCTGCACCTGCGCGATGGGACGCCCACCTATGCCGTCTACTGAATCGTCACCGCGCGCCGCGCCTATCAGCACCGGCGTTGCGCTGCGCAGCTTGCCCGAAGGCTCGAAGACAAACACCTTGGTGTTGGCCTTGTCGAGGATTACAAAAAACAGTGTGCGGTTGTCGCCGGAGGTGACAACCCAGTTGGCCACCTGGCGCGCGTCATCGGAGGCAGGCTCGCCGCCGAAATCGGCTACGCGCGGTGTTCGCTGCAGCGCGCTCACAGCAATACCAGCCGCGCCCGAAGCGGGAACCACCGAGTGCGCGCGAAAAATCGGCAAGGTCAGTGCGGCCACCGCGGCGCCCAACAACACGCCTTGCTTGACACCGTCGAGGATGTCGGAGCGTGTGGAGCCAGATGCAGGGGCTTCAGGCACAGACCGCCTGGTGAGCTTCTGGAAACTCTGGAAAAAGCGTTTCATGGCTGGGTTCCACATCCGCTTTGCCAGAAACCCGCACCGTGAACGACGCGTGAAAACGCCCCGGGGGCCGCGGCATGGCTAGATGCCGTGGCCGCCCGGGGCGGCCTTACACGAAGGTGCATGACGTCTCTGGCTTAGTTGCGGTCAGCCTGTGCGGGACGCTCGGTGGGTGCGGCAGCCGTATCGCCAGTTGTCGTCGAAGGTGCCGAGCTGTCAGGCGTGGTCACCTGGTTCTGCATGGGCTGGGCGGACGTGTCAGTTGGTGAAGCGGGCTGCGTGGTGGTGTCAGGGGTCTGTGCGTAGGCCAGGCCGATGGCGCCCACGACGGCAGCTGCTGCGACGGCGGATGCCAGGGTCTTGGATGCTCTCATGGTGTAACTCCTTAAGTCATGCCCATCACAGGCAATCGGGGGTTGGTAAATCGCTGACCGTATTGCCAGCTAAGTTCAATTTACGGGGAGGTGCCGTGCCTGTGTCGTCGGCCTGTTACAGCGCACCATGTAGGACAAGCGAGGTCACAAAATGCTACGTGGCTCACGAGCTGATGCACGATGAGAGCGTGAACGCATGCGTAGATGCCCGGTGACATCGCCGTGAGTGCTTGCGGGAGCGCTCGCTTATTCGTTGGGGTTGTTGCCCTGAATGCCGTGCTGCGCCTTGATGGCAAGCTGGATCTTCTCAAGCTGCTCGACGAGCTGATCTATCTTTGCGAAATCCTTGACCGGCGCCTCTTGCAAGGCTTGCAGCTGCGCGCGCAAGCGGGCATAACCGGATTCCAGATCGGGTTTCATGCCGCAACGGCGCCGGGCTTGAGGCTGCCGTTTATGACGGCGCGCTTGTCGGGGTTGGCGCTTGCCGTGACTTTGGGCGCGGCAGTGAACAATTCAACCTGCAGGTCCTCGTCGCTGCGCGGGCCGTACTGCAGGTCGGGGCCGATCAGGCGTTGCAATTCGCCGTAGCCCGTAGCCAGTGCCGTGTCATAAGCGGCAAAACTGATGTCGGAACAGGAGACTGATTCAAACACCAATGGGTTGGCACGGCTTTCCAGGATGCGCCAGCAAAATTCGCCGGGGGCGGCTTCCTCTACCGTCAGGGCCAAAGAGCGCAGGGGTGCATTGAGCTGTGCATTGACCAGTGTGGAGTGACTCATGAAAAAATAATCCTCAAAAAATTCCGGGCATGCCGGGTTTGACTGTGCAGCGCAGCTTGGAGCGCGGCAAAAAGATATCAAGGGAGTGAAACGTAACTTTCAGCGCCAGCGCCGATGGCGACAAAGGTATTGACGGTGGCTGCCGTGAGAAGGCAGGAAAGACAGGGGCGCGCAGGCTTATGCCTGGTTTTTTCTTTTCAGCGAGGGCGTCGGGTTCCATGTCAGGTATTCGCAACGACAACAGTTTACGCACGGAACGGTGACAGACAGCGTGATTAGTGCCAGAAAAAATGTAGGAAAACACCGACAGGGCACGTGCCGAAGCTGTCACCCGAAATGGTTATATTGCAGGCATGGTCAGCTTTGCATCGTGCGCGGCGGCCCGAATAAAGAACCCATGAAAAGCCTTTACAAATATTTCTTTCGCGGCCTGATCACTATCTTGCCGGTGGCATTAACGGTATACCTGCTGTATATCTTTTTGGCATGGATGGAAACAGCGGCGCTGTGGATTTTGCGGCCACTGATCGGCAGCTTTTACATACCGGGCCTGGGTTTGGTTTTCGGTGTACTGAGCATCCTGGTGATCGGTTACCTGGTTTCCAAGCAAAGTGTGCGCAAGCTCCTGTCTTTCGCGGAACTCCCCTTTACCAATCTGCCCGTCGTCAAAAGCATCTACTCCTCACTGAAAAGTTTTGCCGACTACTTTTCCCCGTCAGGCAAGCAGGGGGAGCAGAGCGTGGTGATACTGCGCATGCCGGGCCATGCCATGGAAATTGTGGGCCTTATCACGCGCCGCAGCTTCGCCGATCTCCCTCCGGGTTTTCTGCCCGGCGAGCGCGTGGCGGTGTATTTGCCCATGGGCTACATGATCGGGGGTTACACAGTGTTTGTGCCGACAGACTGGGTGCAGCCGATCGACATGTCGGTGGAAGAGGCCATGCGTTCTTCATTGATCGCCTGGATGGCTCGCCCGCCAGCCACTGGCACGGGCAACACCCGACCCGCCGGTTGAGGCTTTTACGCTTTGTGACAGTGAGCATTCGCCTTTGCCGGTGCGACGGTAAAGCTTTGTGATCTGTGGTTTCCCACATAGACAAACTGCATGGCAGGACTATATTGGACAACCCGATCACAACCGCGCACATTCTGATGCGTCCCGGCCATGACAACGACAACGAAGACAACAAGCCGCAAGCCCCCCCTCTACCGTTCACTCTATTTTCAGGTGATATGCGCCGTGATCGCCGGCGTGCTGCTGGGGCACTTTTACCCCGAAGCCGGCAAGCACATGAAGCCGCTCGGCGACGGTTTCATCAAGCTGATCAAGATGATGATCGCGCCCATCATCTTCTGTACCGTCGTGATCGGCATTGCCGGCATGGAGGACATGAAGAAGGTCGGCAAGACCGGTGGCCTGGCGCTGCTTTATTTTGAAGTCGTCAGCACCTTTGCGCTGATCATCGGGCTGGTGCTCGTCAACGTGTTCAAGCCGGGCCAGGGGATGAACGTCGACGTGTCAACGCTGGACACCAAAGCCATCGCGGCCTATACAGGCCCGGGCAAGATGGTCGGCACGACCGACTTCATCCTCAATATCATCCCGTCCACCGTGGTGGACGCCTTTGCCAAGGGTGAAATCCTGCAGGTACTGCTGATCGCAGTGATGTTCGGTTTTGCGCTGCACCGCTTCGGCGGGCGCGGCACGCTGGTCTTCGACTTCGTCGAGAAAACCTCGCACGTGCTGTTCACCATCGTCGGCTTCATCATGAAGGTGGCACCCATAGGAGCTTTCGGTGCGATGGCCTTCACCATAGGCGCGTATGGCGTCGACAGCCTGGTGTCGCTCGGCAAACTGATGGCCGCTTTTTATGCCACCTGCCTGATCTTCATCTTCGTGGTGCTGGGCGCCATCGCGCGCATTCACGGCTTCAGCATCTGGAAGTTCATCAAGTACATCAAGGAGGAGCTGCTGATCGTGCTGGGCACTTCGTCGTCCGAGTCGGTGCTGCCGCGCATGATGGAAAAGATGGAGAACCTGGGCGCGAAGAAAACCACGGTGGGACTGGTAATCCCCACCGGCTACTCATTCAACCTCGACGGCACCTCGATCTACCTGACCATGGCAGCGGTGTTCATCGCGCAGGCCACCAACACGCCGATGACGCTCACGCAGGAGCTCACGCTGCTGGCGGTGCTGCTGCTCACGTCCAAGGGGGCGGCGGGCATCACCGGCAGTGGCTTTATCGTGCTGGCCGCCACGCTGTCTGCTGTCGGCACCGTGCCCGTGGCCGGGCTGGCGCTGATTCTGGGGATTGACCGCTTCATGTCGGAAGCGAGGGCGCTGACCAACCTGATCGGCAATGGCGTGGCCACGATCGTGGTCGCCAAATGGACGGATGAGCTGGACACCGACAGGCTCAAGGCCGGCCTCAACAACGAGACCTGGGTCGAAGCCCAGGAGCCTGGGGTGTTGCTGGATAAAAAGACCGAGCACATGGCAGGCGGCACTCACTAAGCGCTGTTCAGAATAACAAAGCCCGGCAGGTGGAGAATTTTCTCCACCTGCCGGGCTTTGTGTTTTAGGGGTGAGCCGGTTTAGCGGGCCTGGCGCGGTGCTGGGCCTGGGCCACGTCCTGCGATGTGGCGGAAGGTGATCCGGCCTTTGCTCAGGTCATACGGCGACAGCTCCAGCGAAACCTGGTCGCCGGCAAGGATGCGGATATGGTTCTTGCGCATCTTGCCCGAGGTATAAGCCACAAGCTTGTGGCCGTTGTCGAGCGTGACGCGAAAGCGCGAATCCGGCAACACTTCGTCTACCAGCCCGTGCATTTCAATCAGTTCTTCTTTGGCCATGATGTAACTCCTAGGGAATTGAAAAAGTTGTCCGTGATGTCTGTCGTAAGGGCGGAGGGCAAGGCGTCAGGCACAGGCCGGCGCCGAGCGCTCGTTAATCCAGCGCAAGGCATGTTCTGTCGCGTAATGCACGGCCGCAGCCGCGCTGTCAAAGAGGCCGCTGAAGCGCATCACGCGGTCGTGCGTGGCGCTGCCGCGTCCGGAGCGGATGGAGACCGATGCAGCGTAGCGTTCGCCTTGCTGCTTGGCCAGTGGTGAGACAAGGTACTTGCCCACCGCGATTTTGGTGTGATCTACGTTCATAAAAAGTCCGTGCCGGGTATGTGTCCCGGCTTGATAAATAAGGAGTAATCGGCTTGCGAGCAAGCCGGCGGGTGTTCGGTGTCCACCCGCCTGGCCCTTGTCAGGGCTGGGCTGGTTGAGCCATGCGTGGGCACTGTCGGGAATAGTGCTCGCCGGAAAAACGGAACAGTGTTGAGAGGGTTCAGGGCTGTATGGGCACTGAAAACACTGTGGATTCGGGCTCTGGGAAGCGCCGCAATTGAGAAGGAAGCCTGTTGGGAAAAGGCCTCGATGTAAAAAGCTGATGCTTTACCGAAGCTCTTATTGTAACCGCCCGGCGCAAATCGCGCTTTTTACCCCTGTAGGTGCCGGCCAGCCCCCGCTTCTTACAAGCATGAGCCCCGGAACCGGCTTCGCCGGGCCGGAGGGCGGGCGGCCCCCTCGGGGGGCAGGGAGCTACACGCAGTGAGCGACCGTGGGGGCCAGTCTCACCCTTCAAATTGAGGATGCAGCTGCCGGATGCGGTTCATGGCCATACCCGCGGCGGCGGTGCGGGTTTCCACGCCCAGCTTGGCGTAGACGCGCTCCAGGTGTTTCTTCACGGTGGCCGGGCTGGAGCCCAGGATGTCACCAATGTCGCGATTGGTTTTGCCCTTGACGACCCAATAAAGGACTTCGGCTTCGCGAGCCGTGAGCTTGAAGCTCAGGCTCATGGCTTCAACAACGGCGTCATCGGAGATTTCGCGCATGACGATCAGCCAGTCACCGCCACCATCGCCGTCACCCGTCTGTTGGTGCAACCGGAAGGTCAGGCGACGTGGCCCAAACTCCACGGCCAGACGTGGCGGTTCAATCTGCCGCTCGGCTTGGGCAAGGTGCCGGCGCAGCCAGTTCAAAACAGGCTCGGGCGTTTGCGGCGCCGATGTTCCGTAATAACGCATCAGAAGGTCGCGTGCCAGCGGCGTTTGCCAGATCAACCGGCCATCGGCCGCGCCACCCATGCGTACCGTGATACTGGCATACCCGAAGGCATCCAGCGCATTGCGCGCCTGCCCTGCTTGCCGCGCCTCCTGCCTGGCCCGGCGGGCGCCTTGCAGGTGTACGCCCATGCGTGCCATGACTTCCTTGGGTTTGATGGGTTTGGTCACGTAGTCCACACCGCCCGCTTCCAGGGCGGCCACGAGGTGCTCGGTCTCTGTGAGGCCGGTCATGAAGATGATGGGAATGTGGGCCGTCTCCGCCATGGCTTTCAAGCGCTTGGCAACTTCAAATCCATCCATTCCGGGCATCATGGCATCCAGCAAGACGATGTCAGGCAATGCCTGTAGCGCGCGCTGCAGTGCCGCCTCGCCGCTGGTGGCGACCAGGACGGTGTAACCCGACTCATCCAGCGCATCATGCAGTACGGACAAGTTATCGGGCACGTCGTCAACGATCAGCACGACGTCGCTGTTGGCCCGATCCAGCGTCCGGTCCAGTCTTCTGTCAATCCTTGACACGTCCTCAAGCACGCTGCTCATGGCCGGTCTCCTTGTTGGCAAGCTGCCGCCCCATGGCCTCGAACTGGAACTGCCGCGCCAGCACGCGCATCTCATTGACAAAAACCGTGGTGGCGGGCTGCTGCCGCTCAATCTCCGCAAGGGTATTCATGATGCCCCGATAAAATCCGAGATTGACCACTTCAAGCAAAGCAGCAAGCTGCGATGCATTGGGCAAAGTGCGGGGCGCCGCAGCTTCGACAGGCGGGCTGTCCAACTCTTGCACCTGCTGATAACGCCAATTGAGGACAAGACGCCGCTCCAGCCAGTCGATCAACTCGGTGTGCCGCACCGGCTTGAGAATAAAGTCCTCTGGAAGAATGCCGGCATCGTTCTCCATGCCCTTGTCAAACGCATTGGCCGAAACAATCGCCAGGTGAATCCCGGTGTGCCCGGACCCCTGTATGCGGCGCAAGGTTTCCCAACCATCAATGCCCGGCATGGCCAGGTCCATGAAGATGACATCGGGCTGGTAACCGGCAGCCAGCAGGTCCAGGCAGTCGTGGCCGCTGGCGGCCGTGCGAAGTTCGAACCCCATGGGTTCAAGCAGTTGCACCAGCAGCTCCCTGTCGGGTTCTTCGTTGTCAACCACCAGCAACTTGCGGCGCGCACCGTCATAACCGATGGGCTGGCGTCTTGCGGGCTTGCCGGCGGCACCCTTTACGGCGCCTGCGGCCACATGCACCTCGGGCAAAAACAAGCGGATGCGAAACGCCGAGCCTTCTCCCGGCGTACTGTCCACTGTCATTTCGCCGCCCATCAGATCGGTCAGCATCTTGGCGATCGTGAGGCCCAGCCCCGCACCCGGCGTGCCTTCGGCGCTTTGGCCTGCCGTGGCGCCGCGAGCGAAGGGCTCAAAAATCTGCGCCAGTTCCTCTTCGCGCATGCCGGGGCCGGTGTCCTCGATATCGATGTAGGCCATCTCGCGCGCATGGCGCAACCTGAAGATCACCTGGCCTTTCGCGGTGAACTTGATGGCATTGCCCAGCAGGTTGATGAGAATTTGCCGGACGCGCTTTTCGTCCGCGCGTACCAGTTCCGGCAAATTGCCGCTGGCCTCAAAGCGAAACCCAAGACCTTTTGCCGCCGCTTGCAACTCAAACATGCCGGCCATCTCATGCACGCAGTCTGCGAAATGCATGGGCTTGACGTTGAGCGTGAGCTTGCCGGCCTCGATGCGGGCAATATCGAGAGTGCCCTCAATGAGCGAGAGCAGATGCTCACCGCCACGCTTGATGACGTTGACGGCCTGCTTGCGGTGCGGCGGTATGGCACTGTCTTCACCCATGAGCTGTGCATAGCCCAGGATGCTGTTGAGGGGTGTACGCAGTTCATGGCTGATCGCGCTGATGTAGCGGCTCTTGGCCTGGTTGGCCTGGTCGGCATGGTGGCGGGCCTGCTCCGCCACCACCCTGGCTTGCTGCAAAGCTTCGTCGGTCTGCCGGTGCGACTCGATCTCGCGCATCAGCAGGTGCGTCTGGCGATTGGATTCTTCTTGCGCCACCTGGCGGCTTTTGTGTGCCAGCACCAACCACCACGCGACAAGGCCGGCAATCACAAGCAGGGCCATATAGGCTTTCAAGAAGCCTGACTTGAGCGCCGGCTCTGACGGTGCAAGGTCGGACAGTGCGCTGATCTCCTGGTGGTAAAGCAGGCCAAATACGCTGGCCAGCAGCGGCACGATGATGAGCATCAGCAGCAGGAAATGGCCCAGTCCTGTGTCCAGGTAGGGCCATGTACGGCGCGGCAGCAGCCAGCGCAGCGCGCCCGACCATTGGGCCGAAAGGCTGGCGTGCGGCTTGCACAGATCACCGCAACGCGCGTCCAGCGTGCAGCACAGCGAGCAGATGGGCCCTTGGTAAGCCGGGCAATGCGCCATGTCCGGGCCTTCATAAGCGCGCTCGCAGATCACGCATTGCTGCGTGGCATAGCGCTTGTAGGCGCCGTCGCCAGCCGCCGCGCCCGAACTGCGCGCGATGTAGTAGCGGCCCTTGGTGGCCCATGCAATCAGTGGCGCGGTGACGAAGGCGGTGCCCATCGCGATCACCGCGGAAAAGGCTTGTGCCATTTCGCCGTACAGCCCCAGGTGCGCGGTGATGGACAGCACAGATGCCAGCGCCATCGCCCCAACACCCACCGGGTTGATGTCATACAGATGGGCCCGCTTGAACTCAATGCCCTTGGGGGACAGGCCCAGCGGTTTGTTGATCACCAGGTCAGCCACCACCGCCATCACCCAGGCGATGGCAATGTTGGAGTACAGCCCCAGCACATCACCCAGGGCCTGGAACACATTCATCTCCATCAGCATGAAGGCGATGAGCGTGTTAAACACAACCCAGACCACCCGTCCTGGATGGCTGTGCGTAATGCGTGAGAAAAAGTTCGACCAGGCCAGCGAGCCGGCGTAGGCGTTGGTCACGTTGATCTTGAGTTGCGACACCACCACGAACAGTGCGGTAGCGGCCACGGCCACACCGTAATGCGGAAACACGTATTCGTAGGCAGCGAGGTACATCTGGTTGGGGTCCACCGCCCGATCCAGCGGCACCATGTTGGTAATGGCCAGGTAAGCCAGGAAGGCGCCGCCCAGCATCTTCACCACACCCAGCAATACCCATCCTGGCCCGCCTGCCAGCACACCACCCCACCACCGCCAGCGATTGTCCGGGGTCTGCACCGGCATGAAGCGCAAATAGTCAGCCTGCTCGCCCATCTGGGTAATCAGCGCGATGCCGACCGTCAAGGCAGCACCAAACAGGTGCACATTAAACTCGCCGCCTACGCCCTTCTCACCGCCGTAGTGCAGGACACCAGAAAAAGCACCAGGATCGCGCAGAAGGACAAATACAAAAGGCACCACCAGCATGACCAGCCATAAGGGTTGGGTCCAGACCTGCAGGCGCGATATCGCGGACACGCCATGGGTCACCAACGGGATGACCACCAGCGCACAAATCAGGTAGCCCCAGCTGGGTGGAATGCCCAATGCCAGATCCAGCGCGTAGGCCATGACGGCCGCCTCCAGCGCGAAAAAGATAAAGGTGAAAGAGGCGTAGATCAGCGAGGTCAACGTGGAGCCGATGTAGCCGAAGCCGGCGCCGCGCGTGAGCAGGTCCATGTCCACGCCGTAGCGCGCCGCGTAAATGCTGATGGGCAGGCCCGCCAGGAAGATGATGAGCCCCGTGGCCACGATGGCCCAGAAGGCATTGGTGAAGCCGTACTTCACCAGCAGCGTCGCGCCGACCGCCTCGAGAATCAGGAAAGAGGCTGCGCCAAATGCGGTATTGGCCACCCGCCATTCGGACCATTTGCGAAAGCGCTGCGGCGTAAACCGCAACGCGTAGTCTTCCATGGTTTCGCTGGCGACCCAGCTGTTGTAGTCGCGCCTGACCTTGATGATGCGCTGCACAGGCGCCTCGGGTTCGCTGGAGGGCAGCGGCGCGGGCGCCCACGGAGGCACTGCCTGCGCAGGCAGGGGCAGCGGAGCGGCCGGGGTGTCCATGGGGTGGGGCGTCAATACGTCATATGGCGAAGCCTGCTGAAGTGCAGATTCCATGCCACAGCGGGAAAACCAGTGCTGCGCGCACCATCCTGTGGCACCATTCTTGCACCCTGGCACATACCCACCCTGCCGCAGCCGCCCCGGAGAACCCATGGAATTGACCCCGAGAGAAAAAGACAAGCTGCTGATCTTTACTGCTGCACTGCTGGCCGAACGCCGGCAGGCCCGAGGGCTGAAACTGAACTACCCCGAAGCTGTCGCGCTGATCAGTGCCGCTGTCATGGAAGGGGCCCGCGACGGCAAATCAGTTGCCCAGCTCATGAGCGAGGGCCGCACCGTGCTGACCCGCGCCGACGTGATGGACGGCATCCCCGAGCTGATTCCCGACATCCAGGTCGAAGCGACCTTTCCAGACGGAACCAAGTTGGTCACTGTGCACCAGCCGATTGTTTGAGCCCCTGAGCACTCTCCAAGCATCAACGAGACCACCACCCATGAAGACTCCACTCAAGAACGCTCTTTTTTTGATAGCGGCATGTGCAATATCCACCTGGACTAGCGCCCATATTGGTCATGAAACCGGCGAAGCGGCGCATGGCCACGCCAGTGCCTTCGCCGGTGGCTTCCTGCATCCGTTGACCGGCCTGGACCACTTGGCGGCCATGGTCGCGGTGGGGCTGTGGAGTGCCCTGGCCGCGCGCCGTGCATGGCCCGACCTGCTGTGGGCGCCTCTCGGTTTTGCCGCCATGCTGCTGGCCGGCGCACTGCTGGGCCTGCAGGGTGTGCAGTTGCCCGCCGTCGAACCCATGATTGCCGCCTCCTTGCTAGTGCTCGGCCTGCTGGTGCTGACGCGCTGGCGCGTCCCCGGCATTGCCGCCGCGGCGTTGGTCGGCGTGTTTGCCGTTTTCCACGGCCTGGCCCATGGCTATGAACTGGCCGGCGACGCCAATGCGCTGCCTGTGGTGGCCGGCATGCTGGCGGCCACCCTGTTGCTGCACCTGACCGGCGTAGCGGCAGGTTGGGCCTTGCGCCACGCCAACGCCTGGGTGCCACGCCTGGCCGGCGCCGCCGTCGCCATTTTCGGCGTGACCCTGCTGGCCCAACTGGCCTGAGGACACCCCATGATTCCCGGCGAACTCATTACCGATGGCGCAGACCATGCACTCAACACGGGCCGGCGCACGCTGACCGTCGTCGTACAGAACACCGCCGACCGGCCCGTCCAGGTCGGTTCGCACTACCACTTTGCCGAGACCAACGGCGCACTCGGCTTTGACCGCGACGCGGCGCGCGGCATGCGGCTGAACATCGCGTCGGGTACCGCGGTGCGTTTTGAACCGGGGCAACAGCGCACGGTGGAATTGGTGGACTTCGCGGGTGAACGAAACGTCTATGGCTTTCGCGGCCTGATCCAAGGAAAACTCTGATGGCAACCATTGGACGCCGCGCCTACGCGGAAATGTTCGGCCCCACGGTAGGTGACCGCCTGCGGCTGGCCGATACCGACCTGTTGGTCGAAGTCGAAGCCGACTACACGCTGCGCGCCGGCAGCTACGGTGAAGAGGTCAAATTCGGCGGCGGCAAGACCATCCGGGACGGTATGGCCCAGTCGCAAAAAACCCGGGCCGAAGGCACCATGGACTGCGTGATGACGAACGCGCTCATCATCGACCACTGGGGCATCGTCAAGGCCGACATTGGCCTGAAGGGCGGACGCATCGCCGCCATCGGCAAGGCCGGCAACCCCGACACGCAACCCGGCATCGACATGATCATCGGCCCCGGCACGGAGATCATCAGCTGCGAAGGCATGATCGTCACGGCCGGCGGTATCGACTCGCATATCCACTTCATTTGCCCACAGCAGATCGAGGAGGCGCTGACTGCCGGCATTACCACCATGCTGGGCGGCGGCACCGGTCCGGCCACCGGCACTTTTGCTACCACCTGCACCCCCGGCCCCTGGAATATCGAGCGCATGCTGCAGGCAGCCGATGCCTTCCCCATGAACCTGGGCTTCCTCGGTAAAGGCAACGCCAGCCTGCCTGCCGCACTGCATGAGCAAATTAACGCTGGCGTCATCGGCCTGAAGTTGCACGAGGATTGGGGCACCACGCCCGCAGCCATCAGCAACTGCCTGGACGTAGCCGAAGAAACCGACACGCAGGTTGCCATCCACAGCGACACACTCAACGAATCGGGCTTTGTCGAGAACACGATTGCCGCGACCAAGGGTCGTAGCCTCTGCGCCTTCCACACCGAAGGCGCTGGCGGCGGTCATGCGCCGGACATCCTGCGTGTGGTGGGCGAGGAGAACTTCCTGCCCTCCTCCACCAACCCCACCATGCCTTACACCGTCAACACGCTCGACGAACATGTCGACATGCTGATGGTGTGCCACCACCTGGACGCAGGCATTGCGGAAGACCTGGCCTTTGCCGAAAGCCGTATCCGCAAGGAAACCATCGCAGCCGAGGACGTGCTGCATGACCTGGGCGCGATCAGCATGATGAGCAGCGACAGCCAGGCCATGGGCCGCGTCGGCGAAGTCATCATCCGCACCTGGCAGACCGCGCACAAGATGAAGCTGCAGCGCGGCAAGCTGCCTGGGGACAGCGAGCGTCACGACAACTTCCGCGCCAAGCGCTACATCAGCAAGTACACCATCAACCCGGCGATTGCCCATGGCATCTCGCACGAGGTCGGCTCGGTCGAGCCCGGCAAATGGGCCGACCTGGTGGTCTGGAAGCCGGCCTTTTTCGGCATCAAGCCGTCGGTAATCCTCAAGGGCGGTTTTATCGCGATGGCCGCCATGGGCGATCCGAACGCTTCCATTCCCACGCCGCAGCCGGTGCACTACCGGCCGATGTTCGGCGGTTTTGGCGGTGCGATCGCCAGGGGCTCGCTGACCTTTGTCTCGCAGGCCGGGCTCAATGCCGGTGTCAAGGAGCGCTTCGGTCTGGCTAAGACCGTGAGCGCTGTGAAAAACGTGCGCGGCGTGCGCAAGCAGCACATGGTCCACAATGCCTACCTACCCAAAATGGAAGTCGACGCCCAGACCTACCTGGTGCGGGCTGACGGCCAGCTGCTGACCTGCGAGCCAGCCAGCAGCCTGCCGATGACGCAACGTTATTTTCTGTTTTAAGTCCTGCTACAAGTCTTGTTTTTTAAGGCCTCATGCTCCAGGTTTCCAAAGTCATTTCCCAGGGCGCGGGCCTTGCCCCTGTTCTCGTCAAACGCGCCGCCACCGTCGAGCTCGACTGGGACGTTCGCCAGAAAAGCCGCTTTGACGCTACCGATTCGCTGGGCCGCCAGCTGGGCGTGTTCCTGCCGCGCGGCACGCTGGTGCGCGGCGGCGACGTGCTGGTGGCGGAAGACGGTTCGATGGTCAAGGTGATTGCCGCGCCGCAGGCCGTGCTGCGCATCACGGCCTGCACCTCGCACGGCTCGCCCTTTGACCTGACACGCGCGGCCTACCATCTGGGCAACCGGCACGTGCCGATCGAGCTCAAGCCCGACCACCTCAAGATAGAACCCGACCACGTGCTGGCCGACATGCTGCGCGCCATGCACCTGATCGTGAACGAAGTTGAAGAAGCTTTTGAACCCGAAGGCGGCGCCTACAGCTCCGGCGGGCACGGACTTAGCCACGATCACGGTGGGCATGAGCACAGCCACGCATCTGCTCCTGCCGTCACCGTACCAGCGCAGCATGTGCACGGCCCCGATTGCAACCACGGTCATGATCACCACGACCATGCGCATGAGCTCAAGCCCGTAGCCATCCAGATCCACAAACACAAACCGCATACGCACTAGGCAAGCCGTGGATATGCCCGCACCGCCCGCGGCCTCTGCCGGACAACTCACGGCGTCCAGCCTGCTCCAGCTCATCTGGCTGGCTTCGCCTGCCCTTCCGGTGGGTGGGTTTTCATACTCAGAAGGGCTTGAGACCGCCGTGGAACGTGCGGGAGTAGCTACAGAAAGCATAGCAAGCGACTGGCTTTCGGATCAACTCAAACTCACGCTCACGCGCGGCGATCTGGCCGTGATCGCCCAGGCTATCCCAGCCTGGCGCGAAGGCAATCTGCCTCGCATCGGCCAGCTCAATGCCTGGGTGATGCAGACGCGTGAAACCAGCGAGTTGCGGGCGCAAACCGAGCAAATGGGCCGTTCGTTGCTGGAATGGCTGCGCAACCACGAGGGCGCCGACGCCAGCCGCATTGAAGACTGCGCCCACTTGCCGCCGACCTACGCGGTAGCGTTTGCACTCGCCGCATCTCAAACCGCCGCCAGTGTGCGCGACTGCCTGCTGGCGTATGCCTTTGGCTGGGCGGAGAACATGATGCAGGCTGCGCTCAAATCCGTGCCCCTGGGGCAAAGCGCCGGTCAACGCATACTGGCCAGGCTGAGTCAGGACATACCGCCGGCCGTCGAGACGGCCCTGCGGCTGCCCGACGATGAGCGCCAGGCCTTTTCCCTCATGCTGGCGATTCTTTCCGCGCAGCATGAGACGCAGTACTCGCGGCTCTTTCGCTCCTGATCAGATTCACATCGTCCCTCTTTCAAGGTACTTCCCAATGAGCTTGCACCACATCCCCAACCGAAGCAAAAAACTTCCGCCCTTGCGCGTGGGCATAGGTGGCCCGGTGGGCTCCGGCAAAACCACGCTGCTCGAGATGCTGTGCAAGGGCATGAAGGCGAAGTACGACCTCGTCGCAATCACCAACGACATCTACACCAAGGAAGACCAGCGTCTGCTGACCGTGAGCGGCGCGCTGGACGCCGAACGCATCATGGGCGTGGAGACCGGCGGCTGCCCGCACACGGCGATACGTGAAGACGCCTCGATCAACCTGGAGGCCATAGACCGCATGCTGGTGGATTTTCCCAATGCCGACGTGGTGTTTGTGGAGTCTGGCGGCGACAACCTGGCCGCCACCTTCAGCCCAGAGTTGAGCGACCTCACGATTTACGTGATTGATGTGGCAGCCGGCGAGAAGATTCCGCGCAAGGGCGGCCCCGGCATTACCAAAAGTGATTTGTTCGTGATCAACAAAACAGACCTGGCTCCCTACGTGGGTGCTGATCTGGGTGTGATGGAAGCGGACACGATACGCATGCGAACCACACCCAAGGGGCTAAAACCCTTTGTGATGACCAATCTCAAGACCCACGCCGGTCTGGCTGAAGTCATTGCCTTTATCGAGACCAAAGGGATGCTGCTGACTCCAGATCAGTCCTGAAATTCGCTCGGATGTAAGGTTTCGTACATCCTGCCTTCATTGAGAAACACCACCATCCAGAGTCCAAACTTGTGGTCAGGATGCTCGGGTATCACCTTGTTCAGCGCCTGTGTGATGGACTTTCTCAGCGGCGGCTCTATGGCGTCGACGTCCCCCGGCTGCGTATCAACGCTAACCAGCACCAACGGCTCCCGGTCTTGAACCTGGACCCGGGGAAACGACCATCGCGCCGCTGTCGCGTGCACAAAAGCAGTGGTTACCTGCTCCGCAATATCGGGGTGAAGAATATTTTTTGTCATATGAAATATGGCTACCTCTGAATGCTGTAACTGAATGTTTCAATCATGGCAACTTCAGAGCGCTACGTCACGAGGGCTGGCGTAGCTTTCCCCCTGAAACGGGAACTAGTTCCAGGAAATAGTTCCGGTTTTCCGGATGTTCAAAGCGAAGCGGTAATCGGCTTTAAAACATCGGCAAGACATGTTCGTGCTGATTTCTGCTTTCACCCATTTCATTCGGCCTCACGGCGCGCAAAGTTCGCCGCAGTTGCGATATGCATGCGAAGTAACAGGTGAGGCCTCGCAAGGATCAGTTCAGTTCAGCGTTCTTTCACCGCTCTAGGAACTGAGAAGAGCGGCATAAGCGCCTTGACGATTTCCAGACCGCACCAGAAGAGCCGCCAGCCAACGGTTAAACTATGCGACTCGGAAGCGTGGCAGAGCGGTTGAATGCAGCAGTCTTGAAAACTGCCGAGGATGCAAGTCCTCCGTGAGTTCGAATCTCACCGCTTCCGCCACTTATTGGTACCGGCTTTTAGCTGCTCTAAAAGCGTGCTGTCCGGTTCAGCCTCGAGTGCTGCGACCGCAATCCAGTGGAGCCCCTCATCGTTTGCCTTGCCATCGGCGGCAATAAGCTCACAATCATTGAGCCCGATGAGCAGGCAAAAAAGTCCGAAAGCCAAGGGCAGGATGCCCATCCGGTGAACTCTTTCTGTAAAGGACCTCACCATGCGTTTGATCATTGCAACTCTTGCCACCATGGCTCCGCTGTTCATGTCAGCTTGCGGTAGCACCGCCCCTGCCGGCTCTGAGGCTACCGCCGCATCTACACCTGCGATCACGCGGTGCAATGCGGTGCCTGCACAGTTTGCCGTCGGGCGTAATGTGGATGCCGCGCTGGAAAGTGATGCGCGCGCACGCGCTGGAGCCAGAACAAGCCGGGTACTCAAACCCGGTCAGGTGGTGACCATGGAGTTCAACGCGGAGCGTTTGAACCTCTCTGTGGACGATACAGGCCGGGTGACGCGCGTCAACTGCGGCTGAGCCGAAGGGCCACCTGGCCGGGGGGAGCCGGCTAGCGCCATGGATTTCTCTGTCAGCGCTTGCGGCTCTTGCCGTCTTCTTTCTCAAGCTGTTGAAGCTGCCGCTTGCGCTTGGCCTTGTTGAGGGCCTCGGGTTCAGGCGGACGATTGCGCAATGCCAGGGCTTCGCGCTCCTGGGCGGCTTTCTTGCGCTTTTTGTCGCGAAAGTGCACGAAGAGCCGCCCCAGCGCGAAGCTGATTGCGCAGCTGACAACAAGAAAAATGATGGCCGGAGTTTCCATAAATCGCGGGGCCGCTCAATCGGCCAGAAAAAGTGACTGCAGGTCGTTCAGAAAATCAAACCCGCGCTCTGTGGGTTTCACGCGCGCAAAGTCGCGCTCGATAAACCCTTTGCGCTCGGCCTCTTCCAGGCCTTTTTGAATGGCGGTAAAGGGCAGGCCCGTTTTTTCCGCAAAATCCTGCAACTTGAAACCATCTCGCAGCCGCAGGGCATTAAGCATGAACTCAAAAGGCAAATCGGCGCGGCTGACTTCGGTTTCCTGCGTCACCGCATCGCCCGCCAGGGCCTTTTCCATGTACAGCTTCGGTTCACGGTAACGCACCTGCCGCACGACGCGGTGTGCAAAGCTGAGTTTGCTGTGGGCGCCGGCGCCTATGCCCAGGTAATCGCCAAACTGCCAATAGTTCAGGTTGTGAAAACAGCGATGCCCCTGTTTGGCATAGGCCGATACCTCATAGCGCTGCAGCCCGGCCGCCTCGGTCATTTCGGTGATCTTGTCGAGCATGGCGTAGGCCGTGTCTTCTTCGGGGACGACTGGCGGGAACTTGGCAAAGTAGGTATTGGGTTCGATCGTCAGGTGATAGATAGAGATATGAGGCGGCTGCAATGCCAAAGCCTGGCGCATGTCCTGCTCCAGCCCTTGCATGGTCTGGCCGGGGAGTGCGTACATGATGTCGAGGTTGAAGGTATCGAAGGCCTGCGCGGCTTCTTCCACGGCGGCGATGGCCTGGGCGCGGTCATGCACACGGCCCAAAGCCTTGAGGTGGCCATCGTCAAAACTCTGTACTCCGACCGACAGGCGCGTCACGCCGGCGCTGCGAAAGGCCTTGAAACGGTCTTTCTCAAACGTGCCCGGGTTGGCTTCCAGTGTGACCTCACAGTCGGCTTCGAGCCGCAAACGCGCGCGGATATCGGCCAGCAGACGGTCTATGGCCTGGGGAGAAAACAAGCTGGGCGTGCCGCCGCCGATAAAGATGCTGTGCACCATGCGCCCCCAGATCAGGGGCAACGCCGCTTCCAGGTCGGCCACAACCGCGTCGATGTAGCGCTGCTCGGGCATCTCACCGACGGCCTCGTGCGAGTTGAAGTCACAGTAAGGACATTTCTTGAGACACCAGGGCAAATGCACATACAGCGACAGCGGCGGCAAGGCTGCAAGCTGCAGCGTGCCGCTGCGCATGTAATGCTGGATGTCTTGCTGAGCCATGGCGGGTAGTGGGGATGACTTGGACGACGGGTGGCTACAACCACCGCTCGCGCATGAGCTCAATCATCTGGTGAGCCGCTTTGCCGCGGTGGCTGTTGGCATTCTTGACCTCTACCGGCAATTGCGCGAACGTTTTGCCGAATTCCGGGATGAACATCACCGGATCGAAGCCGAAGCCATTGACACCCAAGGGCTCGGGCGCGATTTGCCCGGCTACACGACCCGAAGCGATCAGCGGCTCAGGGTCTTCTGCTGATCGAACCGCCACCAGCGTGCTGACCAGCGCGGCACGCCGCTGCGAAGCCTCGGTCAAGCCGGCCATTTGCTCAAGCAAAGCCTTCACGTTGTTGCCGTCGCCCTTGGCATAGCCAAACTGGGTGGCGTAGAACGCGGTGTCCACGCCCGGCAGACCGCCGAAGGCATCCACGCACAGACCGGCATCATCTGCCAGCGCCGGCAAGCCACTGAGACGAGAGGCCTGGCGGGCTTTGGCCAGCGCGTTTTCCACGAAGGTGCGAAACGGCTCCTCGGCTTCAGGCAAGCCCAGGTCGGCCTGGCTGACGAGCGCCAGCCCCAGCGGAGCCAGCATGGCTTTGAGCTCGGCGAGCTTGCCCTGGTTGTTCGATGCAAGGACGATCTTCATAAGGAAAAAGTGGCTCTAGCCCAATAACCGCCTATGCTATAAGCTATTAATTTGATAGCGCAGACTTTTGCAGGCCGACCAGCTCCTTGATGCCTTTTTCGGCCAGTACCAAAAGCGCGTCCATCTCTTTGCGTGAAAACGCCACGCCTTCGGCCGTGCCCTGCACTTCCACATAATTGCCGGCGCCGGTCATAACGACATTCATGTCGGTATCGCAGGCGGAGTCTTCGGTGTATTCCAGATCGAGCAGCGGCGTGCCCTGCACGATGCCGACCGAGATGGCGGCCACGTGGTCAATGATGGGCGTTTGCTGGAGTTTCCCGCTGGCCAGCAAGGTGTTGACCGCATCTTGCGCCGCCACGAAAGCACCGGTGATGCTGGCGGTGCGGGTGCCGCCGTCGGCCTGGATGACGTCGCAATCGAGGTGGATCGTACGCTCGCCGAGCTTCTTCAAGTCAAACACTGAGCGCATCGAACGGCCGATGAGGCGCTGGATTTCCTGTGTGCGGCCGCTTTGCTTGCCGCGAGCGGCCTCGCGGTCACTGCGGGTATGCGTGGCGCGCGGCAGCATGCCGTATTCGGCAGTGACCCAGCCTTCGCCGCTGCCTTTTTTATGGCCGGGCACTTTTTCCTCGACAGAGGCGGTACAAAGCACTTTCGTGCCGCCAAATTCGATCAGCACCGACCCTTCGGCATAAGCTGTGTAGTTGCGGGTGATGCGCACCGGGCGCAATGCATCGCCTGCACGCGCGCTGCTTCGTTCAAACTGACTCATGATGGGTGGCTTTCTGGCGAGGCGCCGGACGGGTAAGCAAATAAGAGATGTGAAAAAATGGAAATAGCCAAACGGTGCCAGCCGCGGAGGCAAAGCCAGCAGCGGGATGTGTCAGGCTTTTTTGGCGGCGGAGCGGCGTATGGCTTCGTTGATCTCGGCGATCGATCTTTCGATGGTCGCTTCATCAAGGTCATCCACCACTGTATCGAGCACGCCAGCCTGGATGGTCGAGGCAAACACTCCATCCATGATGCTGTCAGTGGACACGCCCCGGGTCGACTCAAAGGCGTCCGGTGTTTCCCACTCCATGGCCAGCACCGTGACGTTGTCGCTGTGCTCGCCGCCGGTACGCAAGGCGTTTTCGACCAGGTCGGGCACCGCGTCTGACACACCCTTGTTGGCCAGATGGCGAACAATTTCCGCGTCACTCAGGCTGCCCCAAAGGCCGTCAGAGCACAGCAAGAGTTTGTCGCCTTGCTGCAGCGTCACGGGCCCCGTAACGTCAAAGACGGGCTTGGTGGGTGACCCCAGGCAGGTGAAAAGAATGTTGCGGTTGACGCGCTCCAGCTTGATCACGCCGGCGCTTTGCTGCTCAAGATAGGAATGGTCGCGGGTGCGTGTAAGCAGTTCGCCGTCGCGCACCACGTAAAGCCGGGAATCCCCGCAATGCACCCAGGTGGCGCCTGTGCCTTGCAAAATAGCCGCCACCAGCGTGGTGCGAGGGGTGTCGAGCATGCCTTTTTCGCTGGCGTAGCGGATGATCTGGTGGTGCGCCGCCATTAGAGCGGTCGACAGGAACTCGGTTGTGTCCTCAATGACTGGGCGCGCCTCTTTTTGGTAGAGGGCGGAAATCGTCTGCAATGCCAGTTGGGCCGCCACTTCACCCTCGGGGTGGCCACCCATGCCGTCTGCCAGCACGAACAAGCCCGACTCGCGCGTGTAGCAGTAGCCCATGCGGTCTTCGTTTTTCTCGCGCCCGCCTTTTCGGCTCACCTGAAAGACAGAGAATTTCATTTGAATTTCGTCGCAAAGCCGGTGGCCTTACGCGCGGTTTTTTTGGTGTCGGACACCATGTTGTCAAACTGCAGCCGGACCTTTTCGCTGACGGTCAGCTTGGTGTAACGGCGCTCACCCTCCCGGCTCAGCTCCTTTTGCAGGGCAAAAACCGACTGCGGGCGGGACAGGGGATCAAGCGACATGCACCACTCTACAACCTCAATCAGGTTATCGGAATAGACGCCGCGCAAACGGGACAGGGCAAGCGACAAACGGTCTTTTTCAAGACGCTGCGGCGCATCGTTCGGGGGGTAACCCTGCATGGTGGCGTAAATGCAGGCGCCGATAGCGTAAATATCAGTCCAGGGGCCCATGGACGAATCCCTGCGGTACATCTCGGGTGCCGCAAAGCCCGGGGTGTACATCGGGCGAATGAAGTTGCCTTCCTTGCTCAACACCTCTCGGGCGGCGCCGAAGTCGATCATCACGGCGCGGTTGTCGTCAGTGATGAAGATGTTGGCCGGCTTGATATCCAGATGGAGCATCTTGTGCTGATGCACGATGCGCAGGCCGCGCAGAATCTCGTCGAAAAGCGAGCGAATCGTCGATTCGCGAAACACCTTTTGCTTCTTCAACTCCCGGGCGGTGATGATGAAGTCCTGCAGGGTGCCACCCTCCAGGTAATTCATCACCATGTAGACGGTTTCGTTCTCGCGGAAGAAATTCAGTACGCTCACTACGGAGCCGTGTGCAATCTGGGCCAGCGAGCGCCCTTCTTCGAAGAAGCTTTTGAGACCCAAACGGTAGAGCGAGAGTTTTTCAGGCTGCACCTGCGGCAACAACTCGCCCGGAGAACGGCTTGCCAAAGAAGACGGCAGGTATTCCTTGATGGCAACCTGCTGGCCCTCGTTGTCGACGGCCAAGTAAACTACACCAAAGCCACCGGCTGAAAGCTTTCGCACAACACGATAGCCACCAATCACGGTGTCGGGCGGCAATGGTGCGGGCTTGACCTTTGACATAATTTGGGATGAGCCGGACATGACAATGTCTGGCTGGTCTTGTTCTCTCTCTAGTAAAGCGTATTTACAAATGTCAGTTTACAGCATGACGGGCTATGCAGCCGTGCAATCGAGCATGGCGCAATCCGCCCCGGAGACTGATTCGGGCGCGGATGCCAGCTCCCGCTTGGGCGTCGAGATACGTTCGGTCAATAGCCGGTTTCTGGATCTGGCCTTTCGCCTTCCTGATGAGCTGCGGCAGGCGGAGCCCGCCTTGCGCGAGTTGCTCACTGGCAAACTCAAACGGGGCAAGGTTGAAGTTCGCGTTTCCCTCGAAAGCACATCGGCTGGCACGCTGCGTGCGCCCTCGTCGGCCACGTTGCAGCGCCTGGGCTCCCTCGAAGACAGCATCAAGTCCTGGCTGCCGCAAGCAGCGGCACTGAGCGTGGCGGATATCCTGCGAATCGCCACCAATGAGGACAAGAAACCTCACGACTACAGTGACGAACTGCTCAAGCTGGCCAAAACCGCCTTGAAAGAGCTGATGGCAGCCCGCGAGCGGGAAGGCGCCCGGCTGGCTCAGATGCTGCTTGACCGTACAGCGCAGTTGCGATCATTGGCCGCGCTGGCCGTGCCCATGGTCCCGAAGCTGGTGGAGCAGCAAAAAAACCGCTTTCTGGAGCGCTGGAGGGAGGCCATGGCCTTGTCCGACAGCACCGCCCTGCCGGAGGTCGCCCAAGACAGGGCGCTGACTGAAGCCACGGCCTTTGCGATCCGGATCGACGTGGCCGAAGAGATCACACGCCTGTCGTCCCACCTGGATGAAATTGACCGCCTGCTCTCAAGCGGCGGAGAATTGGGCAAACGCCTCGATTTCCTGATCCAGGAACTGCACCGCGAAGCCAATACGCTGGGATCCAAATCCGCGTCTCTGGAGCTCACACGCATTTCTGTCGATATGAAAGTACTCATCGAGCAGATCCGCGAGCAGGTCCAGAACATCGAGTAGCTCCGTTTGCTACAAAATCTATAGCAATAAACCAATAACACGCATGGACTACCCCGGAAATCTCTTTGTAGTGGCGGCCCCCAGTGGGGCAGGAAAATCCAGCTTGGTAAAAGCCTTGATGGAGCTGGATTCACGCATCCAGCCAGCTGTCTCGCACACCACTCGCCCACCCCGCGGCCAGGAAAAGCATGGCAGGGAGTACTTTTTCCTGTCGCCCGAAGACTTCGACGGCATGGTGTTGCGCGATTCCTTCCTGGAATGGGCGCATGTCCACGGCCACCGCTACGGCACCTCGCGGCAGACGATCGAAGAGCGCGTAGCCACCGGCGCCGACGTGATTCTGGAGATCGATTTTCAGGGCGCCATCAACATCAAGCGAATTTTTGCCAACGCCGTGCTGATTTTTATCCTCCCGCCGAGTTGGGAAGAGCTGCGCTCCCGCTTGCAACGGCGGGGCGAGGACACGGCCGAAGTCATTGAATTAAGGCTTAAAAACGCAGCTACCGAGATGACCCAAGCCCGGGAATTCGACTTCGTTATAATTAACGAGTTGTTTGAGCGGGCAGTTTTCGACCTGAAAACCATCGTGCATGCCCAGCGGCTCAAGTTTTCGGCCCAACGGCGAGCCCGTGCCGAGACCTTCCAGGCCCTTCAAATTCCCTGAATTCATCGCTTTTCACGTTATCGATCACACCGGAGATCACCATGGCCCGCATTACCGTCGAAGATTGCCTCGAGAAAATCCCGAACCGCTTCCAGCTCGTCCTGGCCGCCACGTACCGTGCACGCATGCTCAGCCAAGGGCATGCGGCCAAGATCGAAAGCAAGAACAAACCCGGCGTCACTGCTCTGCGCGAAATCGCCGAAGGCAAGATTGGCCTGGAAATGCTGAAAAAAGTCCCCAGCTGATTCAGGACCGGTTCTGCAAAAAGCACCGCATAGCGGTGCTTTTTTCATTTCCGGCCCGATAAAGTCCACTTTTCTCAGCTTTCCGCCCCGCCGCGATACATTTAAGGCATGAGCGCCATGCTTTCACCCGTCGTTTCCAGCAAGTCGACCCCCGCAGCCGCCAATGCTGCGGCGGCCAGTTTTGCTGCGCTGACGGCCAAGCTGGACTACATGAGCGCCGCCGACATCGAGAATGTGCGCCGCGCCTACCGCTTCGCCGACGAGGCTCACTTGGGCCAGTTGCGCAATAGCGGCGAGCCTTACATCACCCACCCGATCGCCGTCGCGCAGCAGTGCGCTGAATGGAAGCTGGACGCGCAGGCGCTTATGGCGGCCCTGCTGCACGACGCCATTGAGGACTGCGGCGTCACCAAGCCGGAATTAATAGAACGTTTTGGTGCGCCGGTAGCCGAACTGGTGGATGGATTGACCAAGCTTGAGAAGCTGGAATTCAACACCCGAGAAGAAAACCAGGCCGAGTCATTCCGGAAAATGCTGCTGGCCATGGCGCGCGATGTTCGGGTCATTCTGATCAAACTGGCCGACCGGACCCACAACATGCGCACCCTGGGAGACGTACCACGCGCCAAGTGGACACGCATCTCTCAAGAAACCCTCGACATCTATGCGCCCATTGCACACCGCCTGGGCCTGAATACGACCTATCGGGAACTGCAGGATTTATCCTTTCAGCATCTGCACCCCTGGCGCTACGCCACTTTGACCAAAGCCCTGCAACGAGCCCGTGGCCGCCGACGCGACGTGATCAAGCGGGTGCAGGGAGAAGTCGAATCCGCATTCGACAATGCCCACGTGCCCGTTCACATCTCGGGCCGGGAAAAGACGCTTTATTCCATCTACCGGAAGATGGACGAAAAACACCTGTCTTTCGCCCAGGTCACCGATTTGTATGGATTTCGGGTCATCGTGAAAGACCTCACCGCCTGCTACACGGCCATGGGGGTTTTGCACCAGCTCTACAAACCCCTGCCCGGCAAGTTCAAGGACTACATCGCGATTCCGAAGATCAACGGCTACCAGTCGCTGCACACCACGCTGGTGGGTCCTTTTGGTACCAACATCGAGTTTCAGATGCGCACTGAGGCGATGCATGTCGTGGCGGAATCCGGCGTGGCCGCGCATTGGCTGTACAAGGCCACCGACCCTGACGGTGACGCTTCGCAAAGACTGGGAGCCCAGTGGCTGCAATCGCTCCTGGATATTCAGCACGAAACCCGGGACGCGGCCGAATTCTGGGACCACGTGAAGATTGATCTCTTTCCAGAGGCAGTTTACGTATTTACGCCTAAAAGCCAGATCATGGCGATGCCGCGCGGCGCAACCATTGTGGACTTTGCCTATGCCATTCACAGCGACGTGGGACATCGCGCGGTCGCCGCCAAAGTCAATGGCGAGCAAGTTCCACTGCGGTCTGAATTGCACAACGGGGACGTGATTGAGATCATCACCGCGTCTGTCTCCAGCCCCAACCCGGGTTGGTTAGGCTTTGTACGCACGGGCAAGGCGCGTTCCAAGATACGCCATCACCTCAAAACCATGGCGCTTTCAGAATCGCAGGACCTTGGCGAGAAAATGCTGGCCCAAGCGCTGCGTGCCGAGGGCATAGAGCGTGAGCGCCTGCCAGAAGACGACGAAGCCCATCACGCCACCTGGGAAAAGATCCTGCGCTTCACCGGTAATCGCTCCCGTGCAGATCTGCTGACCGACATCGGGTTGGGCAAGCGAATTGCCAGCATGGTGGCCAAGCGCATCGTGACCCTGCTCGCGGAAACCGGGGAAAAACCCAACGCGCTGCTCATGAGCCGCGAACGCTATACCGCCCATGAATCGGTATCGCAAGGTGCACTGGTGATAGACGGGAGCGAAGGCGCTTCCGTGCAGTTTGCGCCCTGCTGCCGGCCGATTCCCGGCGACGGCATCGTCGGGTACCTGGGCCGCGGTGAAGGCCTGGTGATCCATACCGACGATTGCGCGGTCGCCAAACGCTTGCAGCACCGCGACAGTGAGCGATTCATCGCCGTAGACTGGTCGGACGAGCCGGTGCGCACCTTTGAAACCAACCTGCTGGTGACTGTTTCCAACGGCAAGGGAGTATTGGCGCGCGTTGCGGCCGCGTTGGCCAGCGCTGAGGCCGACATCACCCATGTCGATATGCAGCAGGAGCCTTCGCACGATGCCACCGACCTTCGTTTCGGTGTGGCTGTGCGAGACCGCGTACACCTGGCTTCTGCCCTGCGCAGCGTAAAGCGCACCCCCTCGGTGCTGAGAGTGCAACGGGCCAAGTCGACCGGCTAATTCGCCATCTTGTCGGGCGCCGGGTAGTCCACCGTCAACACCTCAAGCGTCTGCAAGCCCTGCGGCATGACAAGCGAGACTTCGTCACCCACCCTTGACTTGAGCAACGCTCTGGCGACCGGCGATATCCAGCTGATCTGTCCCAAGGCGCTATTGGCCTCATCGATACCCAGGATGGTCACGGTGCGCTCCGTGCCACTGTCATCGGCGTATGTCACCGTAGCGCCAAAAAACACCTGGTCGCTGCCGTGATGGAGGGAGGGATTGCTGATCTCGGCAATCTCCAGTCTTTGCGTCAAAAACCGGATGCGCCGGTCAATTTCCCGCAGGCGCTTTTTGCCATAGTGATAGTCCCCGTTTTCAGAGCGATCGCCGTTGCTGGCAGCCCAGTGGACGACTTCCACCATCTTGGGGCGTTCGGTATCGATCAAATCCAGCAACTCACTGCGCAGGCGCTCGTAACCTTGGGGCGTGATGTAGTTTTTGCCGCCAGCGGGCAGGGGTGCAAGCGCCGGCTCGTCGTCGTCCGGCTCGGCTTCTTTGGTAAACGCTTTATTCATGCTTCAGCCACCATAGCATGCGTAACCGACGCCGGCGAACGGCTCTAGAAATCTTCCATGCCCAGCACGAGGGGATTTTCGGGCGTGTAATTCTTGCCCGCTACAACCATGTCTGCGGCCCGGGCGCGGATCATTTCTGCATCCTGTTCATAGGCCTTTTTCAGGGAATCCGGCCCTGCCACGGCACCGAAAAACTCCTCCATCGCCTCGCGCGAAATCCTCACTGGAATGGTGCTGCCCGCGTGCGACAGGCCGAAACTGAGCCACTCGCCGTGGTCTTCGACATTCAATGATTCCATGTCTCTCCTCCGGAATAAGCGTCAAGAATAGCGCAGCGCCTGTTGGGCGTACAGCCCGCCCAGCGCCACACAACCCTAGGAAAAACCACTATCGCGCGAGTAAGACAGAAGAGAAATGGGCTCCAAAAGCCCTTCCGGAAAGAAAAATAGCCTGGAGGCTTACGCCTCTAGGCTATTTAAATCACTTAAAAAGTGGTGCGGCTGGCAGGAATTGAACCCACGACCCCTTGGTTCGTAGCCAAGTACTCTATCCAACTGAGCTACAGCCGCTAAGCCTCAAATTATAGCTTATTTATTGGCGCCGAAACATAAATGCATGGCGCCGCATTAGAACGGCAGCCGATAGCGGCGCATAGGATATTTGAGGTAAAGGTAGGGCTCCCATTTCGCATCATCCATCGAGTAGGCGGCCCGAACCCGATTAATGCCTCTGGATTTCGCGACAATCCGCCCTGTGACCCAGATGGGAAACTGGTACATCGTTGCCGGTATCTCGGTCGTCAGGTTGACGAAAATCAGCTGATTGGCCGGCGGTGGCGGCGAGTGAACGCAGCTTCCGTAGTACGGGGCCAGAATGATTTTTTTTGTGGTCTTGGCCTCACCCTCCGGCATTGCCGGATATCCATAAATCCGGATGAGGCCGTCTGGCAGCGTTGTAATGGCGGGAGCTTTCTGCCAGTCTTTCTGCAGTTCCGCCATCAGCTTCAACGCGCGGGGGTCGTCGTCTTTCCAGCCGCTGACGCGCGTCTTGTCCAGCGTCAGCTTGGGTTTCCATCCACGAGGGGAAAATTCGCTCCACTGCATATCCCGCACGCCGTCTTCAGGTTTGGGGATACTCCGTGCCCTAGTGGCTTCGCCTTCAGCCAGTAAGCGCTCCAATGGGTGCGGCGCCACCGGCGCGGCGCGTTCCTGCTGTGAAAAAGCCGCGGTCCCCGTCAAGGCCAGGGCCGCGGGAATCGAACGCAAAAAGACACGCCGGGAACAAGGTCTGATAGGCATCAATCAATCCATGAAAGCGATTGCGTTAAGGCTTTTCCGTTTGGCCAAGCGGCTGTCCGGTCAACTTCACAATAAATGGTAGGGCGTGAGTGACTTGAACACTCGACCAAAGGATTATGAGTCCTCTGCTCTAACCAACTGAGCTAACGCCCCACTCAAGAGAGCAATTGTAAGGGCCTACTTGCTGTGGCTGAGGGCAGTACTGACCAGTTTGGACGTGATATCGACAATCTGGATCATTTTTTCGTAGGGCATGCGCATGGGGCCGATCACGCCTAGTGTGCCCACAACCTGTCCGTCTACCTCATAGGGGGCTGTTACCACCGACAGTTCCTGATAAGGGATTACCTGGCTTTCACCGCCGATATAGATACGAACGCCCTCGGCTCGGCTTGAGACGTCGAGCAGACGCATCAGCTGCGCCTTTTGCTCAAAAAGGTCGAAAAGCTTGCGCAGGTTGCCCATGTCACCCGAAAAATCGCTGACGGCCAGCAGATTGCGTTCACCGGACACAACCACCTCGTCTCGCGACTCGATGGCTTCAGAACTGACCTTGACTGCAGCCTGCATCAGTGCCGCAATTTCACCTCTGAGCGCCTCAACTTCGTTCTGGAGGCGTTCACGTACTTGCTCGATCGCCATGCCGGCATAGTGCGAATTAAGAAAATTGGCAGCTTCGATCAACTGCGACTGCGTGTAGTCGGCTTCGGTGAAGATGACGCGGTTCTGCACGTCACCGTCTGGCGAGACGATGATCACAAGAAACCGCTTTTCGGACAGGCGCAAGAACTCGATATGGCGGAACACCGAAGTACGCCGCGGCGCCATGACCACGCCGACGAACTGCGAGAGGCTTGACAGCATATGCGCCGCATTGCTGAGCACCTTTTGCGGCTGGTCGGGCGCCAACCGGGGCGCCCCGATCTGGCCGGATGCAGCGAACGGGTCGCGCTGCGTGGTCAGCATGGTGTCGACAAAGAGGCGATAACCCCTGGCTGTGGGTATACGGCCCGCTGAAGTGTGGGGGCTGACAATCAAGCCCAACTCCTCCAGATCACTCATCACATTGCGAATGGTGGCAGGAGACAGCTCAAGGCCAGAGGCTTTCGACAGCGTGCGTGAACCCACCGGCTGGCCGTCGGCAATATAGCGCTCAACGAGCGCTTTCAGCAGCAACCGGGCACGATCATCAAGCATGGCGACATTCTACGAAGCTTCGGTCACCATGTTGTGATGTAATTTACCGATGAAGTCGCAATTCCGCCATGTCGCACTGATCGGCAAGTACCACGCACAAGGTTCCCGGTCGGCGCTGGAGGACATCGCTCATTTTCTGGGTACCCAGGGTTGTGATGTGGCGATAGAACAGGACACCGCCAGCAATACCGGCCTGACGCAGTTTCCAACCCTTGATGCGGCCGGAATTGGCGCCCATTGTGACCTTGCCCTGGTGGTCGGGGGCGACGGCACCATGCTGGGCATAGGCCGGCTGCTGGCCCAGTTCGGAATTCCCCTCGTGGGCATCAACCAGGGCCGGCTTGGCTTCATTACTGACATTGCCTTTGAGGATTATCAGAACACGCTCATTCCCATGCTGCGCGGCGAATATGAAGAAGACCGCCGCTGGATGATGCAGGCCAAGGTCGTGCGGGACGGCCGATGCGTCTTCAGCGCCACTGCCATGAACGACGTCGTCGTCAACCGCGGCGCGACCGCCGGCATGGTGGAGCTTCGTGTGGAAGTAGACGGCCGTTTTGTGGCGAATCAGCGCGCGGATGGCCTGATCATCGCCTCGCCGACCGGGTCCACGGCTTACGCGCTCTCTGCCGGTGGCCCCCTGCTGCATCCCTCTATTGCAGGCTGGGTGCTGGCGCCCATCGCCCCGCATACCCTCTCCAACAGGCCCATCGTGCTGTCGGACTCCGGGGAAATCACGATTGAAGTCGTTGCCGGCCGGGACGCCAGCGCCAACTTCGACATGCAATCCCTGGCCAGCCTGCTGCATGGTGACCGCATTACCGTGCGGCGCTCGGAGCATCAAATGCGCTTCTTGCATCCCAAGGGCTGGAGCTATTTCGACACCCTGCGCAGGAAGCTTCACTGGAATGAAGGCGTGGCCTGACCGGCTCGGATCCTAGTTATGAGCCTAAAAAGCATTTCACTTCGCGACTTCGTGATCGTCCGCGAACTCGAACTGGACTTGTCCAGCGGGTTCACGGTGCTCACAGGTGAAACCGGAGCAGGCAAGTCGATCCTGATTGACGCCCTTCAACTGGCCTTGGGGGCCCGTGCTGACGCCGGCGTGGTGCGCGAAGGCGCCGCACGCTGCGAGATCAGCGCTGAGTTCGACAGCCCGGCCGGATTGGCCCCCTGGCTGGAAGAAGCCGGTTTTGACCGCGGCGACACCTTGCTGCTACGCAGAACCATCGATGCGCAGGGCAAGAGCCGAGCATGGATCAACGGCAGCGCCGCGACTGCAACCCAGCTCAAGGAGATTGCCGATCAGCTGGTGGATATCCACGGCCAGCACGCCTGGCAGAGCCTGACGCGGCCTGATGCGGTACGGGGCCTGCTGGACTCCTATGCGGACGTCTCCACCGCAGAGCTGTCACGCCGCTGGCAGCAGTGGCGCCTTGCCCAAAAAACGTTAAGCGACGCACGCGATGCGCAGGACAACCTGCAACGCGAGCGCGAGCGCCTCTCCTGGCAGATCGGCGAGTTAAACAAGCTGGCGCCCGGCGCTGACGAGTGGAATGAACTCAACGCCCAGCACGCACGCCTGTCAAATGCGCAGGCTTTGCGCGATGCCGTGCAAACAGCCGTCGATACACTGCAGGACGCCGACGAGAACGGCACCGCATTGCTCGGGAGAGCGATCACGGCATTGCAAAGCCAGGAGCACATTGAGCCCGAATTCAAGGGAATCGTTGAAGTGCTGAACAGCGCAATGGCCCAAATGGAAGACGCTGTTCACTCACTCAATGGCTACGCCAGGCATGCCGAACTGGAACCCCAGCGTCTGGCGGAGCTGGACGAACGCCTCTCCCTGTGGATCAGCCTGGCACGGCGCTACAAGCGCATGCCAGCAGAATTGCCCGAATTGCTCGCGTCGTGGCAGGCCGAGCTGCAAAAGCTCGATGAGGCGGCCGACCTGGTGCAGCTGGAAAAAAACGAGAACCAGGCGAAATCGGCTTATCTTGATGAAGCTGGCCAGATATCCAAATCGCGCGGCAAGGCCGCACCCAAACTTGCCAAGGCCATCACCCTGGCCATGCAGGGGCTGGGCATGCAAGGCGGAAAGTTTGACGTCGCTCTCGCCAAACTTGAACAACCGGCCCAGCACGGATTGGAACAGGCCGAATTCCTGGTGGCAGGGCATAGCGGCAGCACGCCACGGCCTGTCGGAAAAGTTGCTTCCGGCGGCGAATTATCTCGAATCGCGTTGGCTATTGCCGTCACCACCAGCCAATTGGGACAGGCGCAGACACTGATATTCGACGAGGTTGATTCAGGCGTGGGCGGGGCCGTCGCGGAAACGGTGGGCCGACTGATGAAGCAGTTGGGCAAGGACCGTCAAGTCATGGCGGTGACCCATTTGCCCCAGGTGGCCGCGTGCGCCGATCAGCACCTCGTGGTCGCCAAACGCGCTGAAAACGGCGCCACGCTCAGCACGGTGGAACACGTGAATGGAGAGCAGCGCGTGGCTGAAGTAGCCCGTATGCTCGGCGGCGAGCGACTCTCGGGCACCACACTGGCTCATGCCAAGGAAATGCTGGGGGAGTGATGGCTGCGCTGGAAATGGTCCTCATCACCGGCATGTCCGGTTCCGGTAAATCCGTGGCGCTGCATGCACTTGAGGATGCCGGCTACTACTGTGTCGACAACCTGCCTCCCGAGCTATTGACCCCTTTTGTCGCACTGGAGCAGCAGCACGGCGCATCAAAAGTTGCGATTGCCATGGATGTGCGAAGCGCAACGTCACTGCCGCTGGTGCCCCAGCAATTGAGGCAACTGCGTGACTCCGGTATGGCCGTACAGTCCCTTTTCCTCGATGCCAACACCGAAACACTGGTACGGCGCTTTTCAGAGACGCGCCGGCTGCATCCCTTGTCACGCATTGACGCCTCCGACCAGCACCGGGCTCTGGTAGATGCCATCGAACTGGAACGCGAACTGCTGGGCGAAATGCGGGAGCAGGCGCACGTTCTTGACACCAGCATGATCCGGTCTTCGCAGTTGCAGGGCTACGTAAAGTCGCTCATCTCCGCGCCAAGCACCCAATTGACGCTGGTCTTCGAATCGTTCGCATTCAAGCGAGGCGTGCCGCTGGACGCCGACTACGTGTTCGATGTGCGCATGCTGCCCAACCCGCACTACGAATCCGGCCTGCGCCAATTGACGGGACTGGATGAGCCCGTGGCAAATTACCTCAAGGCGCACGCTGAAGTCGGCGACATGTTCAGCCACGTCCAGCAGTTCCTCAACCACTGGCTTCAGGCGCTGGTGCGCGATCATCGCAGCTACGTGACAGTCGCCATCGGCTGTACCGGCGGCCAGCACCGCTCGGTTTATCTGGTCGAAGAACTGGCAGCCGCTTTCAGCCCTCACTGGCGCACGCTGAAGAGGCACCGTGAGCTGAACGTCGTTTAAAGCTTCGCTAACCGACGGGTTCCCCCAGCCTAAGCACCCTGTGCCAGCAGCTTGCGTATGGGCGCAGGCAGGCCCAGGGCAGGCCAGGCTTCGGGGCCGAACCAGGCCCCCGGCCTCTCCTGCGACATCAGGGCCTTTGGCAGAACCTGGCGAGCGCCAAAACCCGCAATCCACGGTGACAGGTGCAAGTCCTTGTGCGTAAGCACATGCACAAATTGTGGCAAGGGATCGAGCCGCGATTGCAGCGACAGCGGCAGTACCGCCTTCAGTTCGTCGTCGCTGTCAAATACAGGCAGGCAATAAAGCCCGCCCCAAACACCCCGGCCAGGGCGTTTTTCAAGCCAGACCGAGCCATCAGGCCGCCGCGCCCACAACAGGCTCAGGCCCTGGGCGCTGCGCTTGAGCTTGCGCGTTTTGACAGGGTATTTTCCGGGGTCGCCTTCGGCAAAACCGCGACACAGCTTCTGGACCGGGCACAGCATGCACTGCGGCTGGCGCCCTGCGCAAATCGTCGCGCCCAAGTCCATGAGCCCCTGCGTGTAGCGCGGCATGGTTTCAGGCAAATCGTGGTTGGGCAGCAGCTCTGCAGCCTTGTCCCAGAGCACCCGTTCATTGGCACTTTGCGCCAGGTCCGCAGAAAATCCCAGCACCCGCGTCAGAACCCGCTTGACGTTGCCGTCAAGAATGGCCACACGCTCTCCGAAGCAAAACGATGCAATGGCCGCAGCCGTCGACCGGCCTATGCCGGGCAGGGTCTGCAATTGCTCCGCGGTCTGCGGAAACCGGCCGGCGTGCAGGGCCATTACGTCTTGTGCGCACCGATGCAGGTTGCGCGCGCGGCTGTAGTAGCCCAGGCCGCTCCACAAGCCCAGCACCTCGTCTTCGTCAGCCGCAGCCAGCTTGCTGACGGCTGGAAAGCGCTCAAGAAACCGGGCGTAGTAGTCAAGGACCGTTGCGACCTGCGTCTGCTGAAGCATGATTTCAGACAGCCACACGCGGTAAGGATCGCGCGTGTTCTGCCAGGGCAAGGTGTTGCGGCCATGTGTGCCTTGCCAGCGCACGATTTCCCCGGAAAACCCGGGCAGCGCGTGGCCGGCTGATTGAGTCACCACCGGCACCCCGCTACAGAAAGATTCAGGAGGATTGCAGGACGCACCAATGCTCAGGCGGCCTCGGGCATGGCTGCATTTTCAGCGGCAGCAGTGGCACTCTGTGCCTTGTCCTGTGCGGAAGCGCCACCCATCAAGTGCGAAGTCAGCTCAGTGAGTTTTGTATCCAGCTCATTGAGCACATTCTCCTGAGCATCAATTTCGGCGATGCGCTCGTCCAGACCTGACGCGGCTTGCTGGATGCGCTCAATGGCCTCAAGCCTGCGCCCGAAATTGCGACGCCTCTCGCGCAGTTGCGCATCCAGTTGTGATGCCGCCGACTTGTTCCACAACTCCACCTCGCCAAGCGCGGTTTCGTAGACCACGCGCAGGCGTGTAGCCAGGGCCCGCACGAGGCGCTCGGAGAATTCAGGCTGCGAAAGCTTCAGCACATTTCCAACTCCAAGGTATTGGAGGTGACTGCGCTCTATCAGTTCCAGATCGTGCTCGTAACGAACCAGCTCGGGTTCTTTGGGCGCCTGCAACGAAAAACTGAACTCGGCATTGAGTTGACGGAACGAAGCCGTCAGCATGGACTGGATTTCGCCGCTGAGGACCTGGGATTTCTGCAAACCCTCGCGCAGGCGCGAGAAAGTCTGGGAATAGGCTTTTTTGACGCCCAGTTTGATGCCTGGCTGTTTCAGCGCATTCGTCAATTCCGCCAGTTCAGCTTTCAGGGTCGGCGTGCTGAGCAGATTGAACATTTCACGGAGCAATTTGAGGTGAACCGAACGCACCGCCTGGATCTTCGCGCCACTGGTATCGAACTCGGACTGCTCCTGCTCGATGCGGCTGCGCATGTGCTTGATCACCGAAACGTTTTTACCCCGCAAGCCGCGCAACTCAATCATCTGCTCGGCCAGGTCGCGCCGGCGGATGTGCATGGCACGCCCGGCTTCCGTCCTTAGCTCGCCAATACCGCCAGCCACTGCGGTGCGCAGAATTTTCTGGCGCTGGCCCATGACGCCCTGCCCCAGCGCAAGTTCAAGCGCCGGCAGGTGGCTAGCTTCCAGGAGTGCCTTGTCACGCGTGACCTTGGCCACTAGCCCCTTTTGCGCCGAGACAGGTATGACCTGGCTCTCCGGCAGGCCGAGAATTTCGGCCGACGTTGCGCGTTGCCTGTCGATTTGTGCCTGCACCTGTTCAGGCGTGCTCAGGGAGTCCCAAAGGGTGTCGATCTTGTTCAGAACCACCAGGCGAGCATCCGTGCCGTCACCATCGGTGATCAGGTGCTCACGCCAGATCGACAGGTCGGATTTGGTGACGCCCGTGTCGGCAGCCAGAATGAACACCACGGCGTGTGCCTGGGGAATCAGGCTCACGGTCAGCTCAGGCTCCGCACCGATGGCATTCAACCCGGGCGTGTCCAGGATGACCAGACCCTGTTTGAGCAGCGGGTGCGCGATGTTGATCAGCGCGTGGCGCCACTTGGGCACCTCAACCAGGCCGTCGGCGCCGGTCAGCGGGTTGTCTTCGGGGCTGTTGTCATGCCAAAAACCGAGCGCACGGGCTTCGTCTTTGGTGACATGCCGGACTTCCGCGACCTTTTCAAGCGCCTGCGCCAGTTGCGCCGGATCGTTGACGTCCAGATCCAGCCGCGTCCATTTCTCAGGCACAGCGCGCCACTCCATGAGCGCCTGCTTTTGCAGGCGCGTCTCGATGGGCAGCAGGCGCAGGCAAGGCGGCACGTCCGCGTCGTAACCCAGCTCGGTGGGGCACATGGTCGTGCGGCCGGCGCTGGCCGGCATGATGCGGCGGCCATAGCCGGCAAAAAAGATCGCGTTGATCAGTTCGGACTTGCCGCGGGAAAATTCCGCCACGAAAGCCACCATGACTTTGTCGGAACGCACCTGTGACTCAAGCCGCTGCAGACGCTCCTCGACCGCTGCATCGAGCAAGTCATGGTCTTTCATCCACTCGGCAAGCAGCTTCAGGCGCAGTGCAAATTCGCGCCGCCATGCGCCATGCTGGTCAAATTGTTCGTTAAAAGACATCTGTCGTCCGTCAAGTTGGTCGGTCAATATAGCATCGCCAACCGTAAAGAGCCATTGGCGCGTGTACGTAGCTTCGGCTCAAGGTTTCTGGCAATTCATGCAATAAAACGTCGAACGCTGGCCCTGGCGGATGCTTTTGACGGGCGCGGCGCATACCCGGCAAGGCTGGCCCGCACGGTCATACACCATCGCCTCCAGCTGGAAATAGCCCGACTCGCCCTGTGCATTCGAAAAATCCCGGAGGGTGCTTCCGCCCTTTGTAACAGCCTGTGCCAGCACCTTCCGGATAGCGCCATGGAGCAACGCCGCCCGTGGCTTACTGATCTTGCTCGCCCGGGTCGTGGGGCGTATACCCGCCAGGAAAAGGGCCTCGGAGGCGTAAATATTGCCGACACCCACCACGGTCTCGCCACCCAGCAACACCTGCTTGATGGCGGTGTTTCGCAGCTTCAGCGCCTGGTGAAAGGCTGCAGCGTCAAAAGCGTCGCTTAGCGGCTCAACACCCAGCCGGCCAAGCAGCTTCTGGGCGGCGAGGGTGCCTTCATCGCGGGCATAGACGACAGCACCGAAACGCCGCGGATCGTTCAGGCGCAGGGTCCCCAGACTGGTGGCCATCTCAAAGTGATCGTGCTTGCCAGGCGCAGGAAAGCCGCTGCCAAAGCTCACGCTGCCGGACATCCCGAGATGAATCATCAGCAGGCCATCGCTGAGGTCGACCAGAAGGTACTTCCCCCGCCGGCGCACCGCCAGCACCTGCTGGCCAACCAGCAGCGCGGGCCTGCAGCCCAAGGGCCAGCGCAGGGGTTTCCCCATCTGGACGCTTTCAATACGGGCACCCGCAATGCGATCCGCGAAACTCAGGCGGGTAACTTCAACTTCTGGCAATTCAGGCATAGGCAGGTAAGTTGGGGGCTTGCTGGTCAGCGTAAGCCCCTGTGCAGGTTTGGAATATCACTCGAAATCGCAGGCAAAGCCCGCTTGGTGCGGCAATAAGGCCTGTAAAGGTCATCCGGTCCGCAGGGTAAAGCGGGAGCATCGCCCGGAAGCATCAATTATCATGGTTCGATGAAGAAAAAACTTGCCTTTGCCATCAGCGCCTTGTGGCTCGCGGCACCCCTGGCTCTGGCGCAACCGGCCGAGCCCCTGATGGCGGCGCCTTCGACGCTTGCCGAGGCCAAAGCGGCGCAGGAAGCGACCCCCTCCTCCATGCTCGACGGCGCCCTTTTCTACCAGGTGCTGGTGGGGGAGATGACCTTGCAGGAAGGCGAACCCGCTGCAGGTTTTGAACTCATGCTGGACGCCGCCCGAAAAACGGGCGACGCCCAGCTTTACCAGCGCGCCACGGACATTGCCCTGCAATCCCGTTCGGGCGAGGCCGCCTTACAAGCCGCCCGGGCCTGGAAGCAGGACCAGCCCACCTCGCGCGAAGCCAACCGTTATGTGCTGCAAATTCTGGTGGCGCTGAACCGGATCGCCGACACGGCGGAGCCTCTGCAGACTGAAATCCGGCTCGCGCCCGACATCGAACGGGCCGCCGTACTTGCCGCCGTGCCGCGTGCCTACGCCCGCGTGGCGGACAAAAAGCTGGCCAGCACGGTCGTTGAGGCCGCGCTGGCCGACTACCTCGGCAATGCTGCGACCGCCAGCGCCGCCTGGACGGCCGTGGCACGCATGCGGCTGGCGGCGGGCGATGGCGACGGTGCACTGGCTGCCGCCAAGCGTGGCCAGGCAGCCTCACCCCGCGCGGAGGGCCCCGCGCTGGTGGCGCTGGAATTGATGGACCCGAAGGTGCCCGAAGCCGAAGCCACAGTCCGCAATTACTTCGAAGGCAACTCCAAGGCCATGCCCGAGATCCGGATGGGCTATGCGCGGGCGCTGCTCGACAGCCAGCGCTACGCCGAGGCAGCCGCCCAGTTGCTGGTAGTGACGCGTGACAAACCCGACCTTCCCGAGGGATGGCTGGTTCTGGGTTCCCTGCAGCTGCAAGACAACCAGTTGGCGCAGGCGCAGGCCTCGCTTGAACGTTATGTCGCTCTGGCCCAGCAACAGTCCCCCGAGGGTGAGCGGAACCGGGGCCTCGCCCAGGCCTACCTCTCGCTCTCCCAGTTGGCGGAGAAACGCAAGGACTTTGCAGCGGCGGAAGGCTGGCTGGCGAAGATCGAAAACTCCTCTGACCTCGCGATAGCGCAAACCCGGCGCGCCTCCATCCTGGCCAGCCAGGGCAAGCTGCAAGAAGGCCGCCAGCTGCTGCAGTCGCTGCCCGAGCGCAACCCGGCAGACGCCAGACTGAAACTGAACGCGGAAGTGGGCCTGCTTCGCGAGTTCAAGCAATACAAGCTGGCCCACGATGTGCTGGCGCAGGCGGTGGCCAAAGCGCCGGACGACTCCGAGCTGCTGTACGACCAGGCCATGATGGCCGAAAAGATCGGGGACCTAAACGCCATGGAGCGGCTACTGCGCAAGGTCATCCAGGTCAAGCCCGACCACCACCATGCCTACAACGCGCTGGGCTATTCGTTTGCGGACCGCAATGTGCGCCTGCCGGAAGCACGCGAGCTGATCAAGAAAGCGCTTGAGTTCGCCCCCGCCGATCCCTTCATCCGCGACAGCCTGGGCTGGGTAGAGTTCCGCATGGGCAATAACGCCGAGGCCGTGCAGATTTTTGAGGCCGCCTACAAAGCCAAACCCGACGCCGAGATCGCGGCGCACTTCGGCGAAGTGCTTTGGGCCATGGGCCAGCGCGACCGCGCCCTCGTCATCTGGAAAGAAGGCCGGCTGCTCAATCCCGAAAATGAAACGCTGCTCGAAACGCTCAAGCGCCTGCGCGTGAAGCTGTAACCCGAAAGCCGCTCTTGCAGTTTCTCCTTAGCATGCGACCAGCGCGCCTGGCCTTTCTCTGCGTCCACCTATTTGCTATTCTTTTGATAGCTGGTTGTGCACAACTACCAAGGGCTACAGGCCAAAATGGCTTGATAGATGAGTATTGGTCCGGCCGCATCAGCCTGCAGGTGCACAGCGAGCCAACGCAATCCTTTGCAGCCAGCTTCGAGCTCAAGGGCCAGCCGGAGCAGGGCGAGCTCAAGCTGATCAGCCCCTTGGGCAGCGTGTTGGGCGTGCTTCGCTGGTCCCCCGGCGAGGCGGTCCTGGACTCGGGCAACGGCAAGGTGCAGCGCTTCTCCTCCGTTGACGAATTGATGGCACAGGCCACGGGCACTGCGGTCCCGGTCGCGGCGCTGTTCGCCTGGCTGCTGGGCGATCCCGTCAGTGTCAGCGGCTGGTCCGCAGACCTTTCCCGTCACGGCGAAGGCCGCATTTCAGCCAAAAGAACCCAGCCCGCCCCGCAAGCCGACCTGCGCGTCGTACTCGACCGGTAAACCCGGCCTCGCCTTCACCGCATTCCTTTGCGCACTAGCCGTCGCCTTGTCATGACCTCTTCCCCACTCTCTTCCCAGCCTGCCTCACGCGCCGCAAGGCCCCTCAAAGCCCTTTACGACGTCGCCGCACCCGCCAAACTCAACCTGTTCCTGCACATTACGGGCCGCCGGCCTGACGGCTACCACCTGCTGCAATCGGTGTTCATGCTGATCGACTGGTGCGACACCCTGCACTTTGAGTTGCGCATCGATGGCCAGATCAGCCGTGAAGACCTGGGCGACTCCGGTCAGGCGGACGGTGCAGGAACGGACCTGCCCGCCGAAGACCTCGCCGTGCGGGCCGCCAGAGCGCTGCAGGCCGCTTGCGGCACATCCCTGGGGGTTCATATCGGCCTGCAAAAGCGGATTCCTTCGCAAGCCGGCATGGGCGGCGGCTCCTCCGACGCCGCCAGTTGCCTGCTGGCATTGCAGCGGCTCTGGGGCGTCAGCCTGCCACCACAAGAACTGAACGCCATCGCCCTGGCGCTCGGTGCGGATGTGCCCTTTTTTCTCTCAGGCGGGCACGCCTGGGTCGAGGGCATTGGCGAAAAAATCACGCCCCTGGCCCTGCCGCCGGCCCGCTTTGTGGTGGTCAAACCGCCTGCGGGGCTTCCGACGCAAGGTATTTTCAGTGCGCCGGGGCTCAAACGCGACACAGAAACTGCTACAATCCAAGGCTTTGCTGCAAATGCTGAAGGCCAGTTGAAATCAGTCGATTTCGGATTTGGCCGCAACGACTTGCAGCCGGTAGCGCAGGAGATGTGTCCGCAGATTGGCCAGTCGCTCGACTGGCTGAAACGCAAGGGACTCCAAGGGCGCATGACCGGCTCCGGAAGTGCTGTATTTGCGCAATTGCTGCACGAGGTAGATTTGCCGGACTTATCAGGTTTGCCTGATGGCTGGAAAATTCGCAAATGCAGTAATTTGGAGGCGCATCCACTGGCCGGTTGGTAAAATAACCGCTCTTGAAAATGCGTTTCCAAGCGACCTAAATGAAAAGTTTATAGGTCTGTTGTTGGCAACAACAACTGTCCTGTGTAGGGGTGTCGCCAAGCTGGTTAAGGCACCGGATTTTGATTCCGGCATTCGCAGGTTCGAATCCTTCCACCCCTGCCAAATTACTCGCCGAGGGCCGTAGCCCCGGTGTTGCGGTTCCGTCCGGAGCGGGCCCGCATGACTCCTGACAGACCCGCGTGATGTGTATCAGCGGGTCTGTGTGTTTCTGGAAACACGGCAGGCAAGCGGCGCTCACTGCCAAGCCCCGTTGCAACGTGTTGTCCCCGTGCGTATTTTGCTTCGATAAAAATTTCAGCCACGTTCAAGTCCTTGTAGCAGCTGGGCCCCACATGCAAACGCACCATCCCGATTTCATGGTTTTCACCGGCAATGCCAATCCGAGCATGGCCGCCGACATCGCCCAGCACCTGGGCATTTCACTGGGTGCAGCCCATGTTGGCCGCTTTTCGGATGGTGAGGTCACCGTTGAGATCCAGCAGAACGTTCGGGCCCGTGACGTATTTGTGGTGCAGTCCACCTGCGCGCCGACCAACGACAACCTGATGGAACTGCTCATCATGGTTGATGCGCTGAAACGGGCTTCGGCCGAGCGCATCGCCGCGGTGATTCCGTATTTCGGCTATGCCCGGCAAGACCGCCGTCCGCGTTCGGCGCGGGTACCGATCACGGCCAAGGTGGTGGCCAACATGCTGCAGGCCGTGGGCGTGTCGCGTGTGTTGACGATGGATCTGCATGCCGACCAGATCCAGGGCTTTTTTGACATTCCGGTCGACAACATTTATGCGTCGCCGGTGCTGCTGGGCGACCTGCGGCAGAAGAATTACACCGACCTGATGGTCGTGTCGCCCGATGTGGGCGGCGTGGTGCGCGCCCGGGCGCTGGCCAAGCAGCTGGGTTGCGACATGGCCATCATCGACAAACGCCGCCCCAAAGCGAATGTGTCGGAAGTGATGCACGTGATCGGCGACATCGAAGGCCGCAACTGCGTGATCATGGACGACATGATCGACACGGCCGGCACGCTGGTCAAGGCGGCCGAAGTGCTGAAAGAGCGCGGCGCCAAAAAAGTTTATGCGTATTGCACGCACCCGATTTTTTCGGGCCCGGCCATCGACCGCATCGCCCAGGGCGACGCACTCGATGAGGTGGTGATTACCAACACCATCCCGCTGAGCCCCAATGCAGAAGGCTGCAAGAAGATTCGCCAGCTCTCCGTGGCGCCGCTGATCGCTGAAACGATTCAGCGTATCGCCAAGGGAGAGTCGGTCATGAGTTTGTTTTCGGACCAGGACAACCTGTTCTGATCTGAAACAAAAAGCGGCTGCCGTGCCCATCGGGCTGGCAGCTTTTTAAAGTCGGGGTGAGCTGGTCGCGGCCTGCCCTTTTTGGAGAAGATTATGAAATTCGTCGCTTTTGAGCGCGCCAAGCAGGGCACGGGTGCGAGCCGCCGTCTCCGCATCACCGGCCGTACGCCCGGTATTGTTTACGGTGGCACCGGTGAACCCGTGCTGATCGAACTCGATCACAACGCGTTGTTCCACGCCATCAAGAAAGAAGCATTCCACGCTTCCATCCTCGAGATGGAACTGGCCGGCAAAGAACACAAAGTTCTGCTGCGCGACCTGCAAATGCACCCGTACAAGCAGCAGATCCTGCACATCGACTTCCAGCGCGTGGAAGCCAAGACCAAGATGACCGTGAAAGTGCCCGTGCACTACAGCGGTGAAGAAGAGTCTCCGGCCGTCAAGACCGAAAACTGCCTGGTCAACCACGTGATCACCGAGTTGACCGTGTCCTGCTTCCCAGCCGACATCCCCGAATTCATCGCCGTCGACCTGACCGGCCTGAAGAAGGGCTCGCCGCTGCACGTCAAGGACATCACGCTGCCAAAGGGCGTGAAGTTTGTCGCCAAGGGCCAGGAAAATCCTGTGCTGGTGTCCGTGTCCGCCGTTTCCGAAGAAGCCGAGGCCGATGCCGCAGCAGCCGCTGCAGCAGCCGCACCGGTGGATCCGAAAGCCGCTAAAGCCGCTGCCGCCAAGGAAGCCAAAGCCGGCGCCAAGGCCGACGCTGCCAAGCCTGCCGCCAAGAAGTAATTCACTTCGCGCACAGGCCTGAAAAGGCTCACGGCCCTTGTCCTCTCGCAGGACAAGGGCCGTTTTTCTTGGTGAGTCGGTACCAACCTCGACTACAGGCTTGCAAAGACACAAGGCCACGCCGCCTAGAATTGGGTGGATGGAAATCTCCAAATGATCAAACTTTTTGTCGGCTTGGGTAACCCAGGCCCTGAATACGAAGCTACCCGCCACAACGCCGGTTTCTGGTTTATTGACGCCCTCTCGTATGAGCTGAAAGCCCCGCTGAGCCTGGACAAGAGCTACCACGGCCAGGTGGCACGCATCACGGTCAACGGCCAGAACGTCTGGCTGCTCAAGCCGCTGACCTTCATGAATGTCTCCGGCAAATCCGTGGCGGCCCTGGCGCGCTTCTTCAAAGTCGCGCCTGAAGAGGTGCTGGTGGCGCATGACGAGATGGACATCGTGCCCGGCCAGGTCAAGCTCAAGTTCAGCGGCAGCCACGCCGGCCACAACGGCCTGCGCGACATCCATGCGCAGCTGGGCACGCCCGACTACTGGCGCCTTCGCATCGGCGTGGGCCACCCAGGCGTGAAGGCTGAGGTGGTCGACTGGGTGCTGAAAAAGCCCTCACAAGAACACCGCGTGGCGATTGAGGACTGCATCGCCCGCTGCATCAAGGCCGTGCCGGAGCTGCTCAAAGGCGAGATGGAAAAGGCCACGATGATGATTCACACCAGCACGCCGCCGCGGCCCAAGCCACCACGCAAGCCCGATACGGAAGACTGAGTTTGGGGCAGGTATATGCTATCTTTTTGATAGCTATAAGCCCATGTATCGCCTGGGCTAGATGGCGATTTTGTTACTAACTACCGCGCCGCGATCACCGGGATGACGGTCTGCAGGCGCTGGTACTTTTCCCACAGCGTTTCGCGCGTTTCAATGTGCTGCGGGTTCAGGGGAATGCAGGCCACCGGGCAGACCTGCACGCACTGCGGCTCATCAAAATGACCGACGCATTCGGTGCACTTGTGCGGATCGATCTCGTAGATCTCTTTGCCCAGGTAAATCGCCTGGTTGGGGCATTCGGGCTCGCAGACGTCGCAGTTGATGCATTCGTCGGTGATCATCAAGGCCATGTCAGCCCCCTTTTGCCGGCCGGTGTGCCACCGCCAGGGCCGACGCCACCGCCGGGCTCACCATCTGGCCGACGTCGCCGCCCAGCTTGCTGATTTCGCGCACCAGCGTGCTGCTGATGCACTGCAGCGGCGCGTCGGGCAGCAAAAACACCGTTTCCACCTCAGGGCGCAGCTTGCGGTTCATGGCCGCCATCTGGGCCTCGTAGTCAAAGTCGGTGATGTTGCGGATGCCGCGCACCACGGCCGAGGCCTTTTGCGCGGCGCAGAAATCCATGATCAGGCCGTCAAACGGCAGCACCTTGACGCCGGCAATATCGCGCGTCGCGGCCTGCACCTGCGCCACACGCTCGTCCAGCGTGAACAGCGTTTTCTTGTGATGGGCAGCAGCTACCGCGATGACGACTTGGTCAAACAGCCCCGCCGCGCGGCGCACCACGTCGTCGTGGCCCAGAGTGAACGGGTCAAACGTGCCGGAATAAACAGCGATGCGCGGGGTAGCCATAGGGGGAATTATGCCCGCCCCGTCCTTTTTGCCGCCATAGGCACGGCTGTAACCACGAGGCAGGCAAGGCTGGCGGGGACCAAGCGCGCTTCAGCCCGCCAGCGCGCCCGGCTTGGCCAGCAAATGAAAATGCACAGCCCCGGCCTTGCCGCTGCGGTGCACCTGCAGACCCAGTGGCGCCAGTTCTTCGTCGCTCCAGGGCTTGGGTGCCTCCAGGTAGACCACGCCGGTCGGGCCTATGGCGTGGGCCGCAGCTTTGAGGGCGGATTCATACAAGGCCGACTCAAACGGCGGGTCCAGCAGCACCAACTGCAAGCTGCCCGGCGTGACGCGCTTCAAGGCGCTCAACCCGTCGCCGCGTTCGATGCGGCACATATCGGCCGTGAGCTTGGCCTGCACCGCCTTGAGCTGCAGCACCAGGGCCGGGTCCTGCTCGCACAGCAGCACATCGGCGGCGCCGCGCGAGGCGGCCTCAAAGCCCAGCACGCCCGTGCCGGCGAACACGTCCATGCAGCGCCAGCCCGCCAGATCCTGGCCCAGCCAGTTAAACAGGGTCTCACGCACTCGGTCCGGGGTAGGTCTCAGGCCGGGTTTGTCGGCCACGCGAAGCTTGCTGCGCTTCCATTGCCCGCCGATGATCCGGATTTCGTGACTTGGCTTGCCCAGGGGGCGCTTGGGGACGGGGGCTTTTTCTTTCATCGGACGATAGCTTACCCGCTTACATCCGGCAGCCGCGGGGGATAGCCCTCAACCCTTGCTGTCGCCGCCGCTCTCGCCGCCGGTGAGCGGCGCCAGGTCCGATGCGTAAACCCGGTCACCCAGATCCATCTCACGGCCTTTTTGCCAGGCAGCCTCGAAAGCCGCGAGTTCGTCGGCCGTGGCGCGCTCATATTTCTGGCGCGGCGTCAACGAGTCTGGCGCCGTCGCCCCGCCACCGCTGTGCTGCGCGTCGGACCGGCTCGGTTCGAACCCGGGAATCTGCTCGTTGACCTGCCAGTACACACCGGCCACCAGGATGCCATAGCGTGCGGCCGCATTTTTGACGATGGCCGTAGCGACCACGGCCAGTTGCTCCGGCCGGCCTTCGCGGTTGTGCAGGAAGTCGGCACACAGATCGATCAGCACCGAATACTGGTGGCCGCGTTTGTCGTTGCGCACCACACGGAACTTGTAGCTGGCCGACAGGACGCCGTGGGCCTGCAGGGTGACCTTGATGGCCTCGTACAGCATCTCGCGCCGAAACGCCATGCGCTCATCAAGGTTCATCTTGACAGGCGCAGTCTCCGGTCCCGCCGGGGCGGATGGCGAATGGCTCTTGCTGCCGAAAAGACTTTTGAATACCGACATGCGCATCCCGTTGCAAACCGCCTCACGGGACTATCAACAAGCATCGGAACTGGTGTGGCGGAGACGTTATTTAAAACGAATCACAAGAAAGTGCAACGAAAAAGCCACATCTTTTACGAAAAATTATGATCCCGCCAAAATAAGCTGTCCGGGCAGCCCAAAATTACATCGAAAGGCTTCAAAAATCAGGGCAGTCCCAGCACCACGGTGACCATTTTGTCGGGCTGCAGCTTGCGCGCGAAAGCGGCCTTGATGTCGGCCACCGTCACTTTGTCGACCTGTTGGGTCCAGGTGTCCAGGTAGTCCAGCGGCAGGCGATTCCAGGCGATGCCGGAAATGTTGTCGAGCAGCTTGCGGTTGCTGTCGATGCGCAGCGCGAAGCCGCCTATGAGGTTGTCTTTGGCGGCTTTCAGTTCGGCCTCGGTCGGCCCGTTGGCCACAAACTCTTTCAGCACATCACGCACCAGCGCCACGGCCTGGGGCGCCTGGTCGGGCCGCGTCTGCAGGCCCACGGTAAAAGCGCCGGCATGCAGCCCCGGCGAGAAATAGCTCGAGACCCCGTAAGTCAGCCCCCGCTTCTCACGCACTTCCAGCGTCAGGCGCGACACAAAACCACCGCCGCCCAAAATGTAGTTTCCCACCGTCAGTGCGAAGTAGTCCGGGTCGGCGCGCTTGAAGCCCGGCTGGCCGATCAGCACATGTGCCTGCGCCGAATCAAAAGGAATGTGCTTTTCATCGGCCTGCGCCAGTGGCGCGACTTCGGGCACCTCCGCCGGTGGCGGCAGGCTGGCGCAAGGCACTTGCGGCAGGCGCGCCAGCAGCCGCGTGGCGATCGCGTCGGCCTGCGCGCGCGTCACGGCGCCCACCATGCTGATGCGCGCGCGGCAGGCCACCACGCTGGCGGCATGGAGCTTGCGCATCTCGTCTACGCTGATGCGCGAAAGCGTCTCTTCAGTCACCTGATACCCGTAGGGGTGCGTGCCGTATACCGCCTGCGCATAGGCCCGGCCAATGATGCTGCCGGGGCGTGTGTAGGACTCCTTGATCGAGGCCTGCAGGCGCTGGCGTTCGCGCTGCCAGATGGCGTCGGGAAAAGACGGTTCGGCCAGCTCACGCGCGGCCAGTGCCACGGCCTTGTCCAGCAGGTCGGGCTCGGTGAGCGAGCGCAGCGAAAAACCCATGCGGTCGGACGAGGCGCTGGCGCCGAACTGCGCGCCGAGGTCGGCCCAGGCCTCACTGAGGGCATTCTCGTCAAGGGCCGGCGCGCCGTTTTTGGCCTGCAAGCCTTTTTCCATCATGCCCGTCATCGCGCCGGCCAAGCCCGCCTGGGCCACCGGGTCGCGCCGGGTGCCGGCGTCGAATTCCATCTGGATGTCGACCATGGCAATGGCCGGGCTTTCGACCAGGTAGACCTGCGCGCCGCTGGGCTGCGTCCACTGCTGGATCGGTATCGCCGCCAGCGCTCCCGCCTGAAAACTCAAGCAAAAAATGCCTGTAGCCCAGATGGGTATTAGGCAATACGCTCTCTTTTTAATAGCAAATGTCATGGGAGGTTCAAATCGTCCGGTTCGGGAATCAGGTCTCAATGCCGGATGGTGACGGCCGGTTTGCGGGGTTTGCGGTTCGGGTCCACGGCTTGCGGCAGCAGCGTGGCCATGGTCATCTGGTCGTCGCCAAAGTATTTGGCGGCCACCGCCTGCACTTCGGCGGCGCTCACGGTGCGCAGCTGGGCGATCACGCGTTCGCTGCCGTCCAGGGGCAAGCCCTGAATCCAGTTCGAGCCCAGCTCACGCGCCTGGCTGGCCACCGAGTCGAGCTTGTAGGTTTCGCTGGCCACCCACTGGGTCTTGACGCGGTTGAGTTCGGCTTCGCTCACACCTTCCTTCGCAATCAGTGCCACTTGCCGGCGCAGCGCCTCGGCCACCTGCTGCGTGGTCTTGCCTTCGGCGGGCACGCCATCCATGATGAAAAGCTGCGGACCCCGCCCGATCAGGCTGCTGGAGGCGCCGGCGCTGTCGGCCACGCGGGCCTCACCGCCTTGCCCCTGCACCAGTGCCCGGTCCAGGCGGGCGCCGCTGTAGCCGTCGAGCACGGCGGAGAGCACTGCCAGCGCCAGCGCTTCACGGCTGGCCGCAGCCGTGGGCGAGGCCTGCGCGCCGGCAGCGGGTTCGGCCAGATCGGAGGGTTCCAGCTTGGGCACCTTGAATGACATGGCCACATAGGCCTGGCTCGCCGGGGCTTTGTAATCCATGCGGCGCATGCCGTTCTGCTCGGGCTCGGCGCGCGGTTTGCGCACGGGCACCGGGCGGGCAGGGATGCCGCCGTAATATTTTTCGGCCAGCTTTTTGACCTGCGCCACCGTCACGTCACCGGCCACCACGACCGCCGCATTGGCGGGCACATACCAGCGCCGGTAGAACTCGCGCACATCCGTGGGCGTCATCGCGTCAAGGTCACTCATCCAGCCGACGATAGGGCGGCGGGCGGGCGCGGCCATGAAGATCATGGCGGTGGCTTGCTCATACAGCATGGCGCGCGGCGAATCCTCGGTGCGCAGGCGGCGCTCTTCCTTGACCACTTCGATCTCGCGGGTGAACTCCTCGTCGGGCCACTGCATGTTGGCAAAGCGGTCGGCCTCCAGCCGCATCACATCCTCGAGCTTGCCGGCCGGGATCTGCTGGTGGTAGCCGGTGTTGTCGCGGCTGGTAAAGGCGTTGTCGCGCCCGCCCAGCGCGGCCACCCGCTTGGAAAAGTCGCCGGGTTTGACCGTCGGCGTGCCCTTGAACATCATGTGCTCCAGCGCATGCGCCACGCCCGAGGTGCCGTCGACCTCGTCCATCGCGCCAACGCGCACCCACAGCATGTGCACCGCCGTGGGCGCGCGGTGGTCGGGCTTGACGATGACCGTCAAACCGTTGGCCAGCGTGAACTGCTCGACTTCCGGTTTGGGAGCGGGCGCCTGCGCAAACGCGGCTGCACCCAGGCATAAAGCCAGCAAGGCAGCCGGGGCGCGGGAAAGCCGGGAAAGCGAGAGGGAAAGGGGTACTGGGTGCGTCAAAAGGGCTTGCCTGGGGTGTTTCATAGAATAGCTGTGTGGCGCCGCACCTTGCTTTGCAACTGTGCAACAGCCCACTAGGACTCCAAAGCATACCCAATGTTCAGTTTTTTCAAGAAAAAATCCCCACCTCCTGCTGCGGCGCCTTCTACGGTATCTGACACCACTCCTGCCGCCCCCTCAGCCGCGCCCATAGCCAGTCCCGCCCAGGCCGGCGGATTGATTGGCAGCGCGCTCGTCACGCCCATCGCCATCCCGGTACCCGGCGCCGCGCCGCCTGAGCGCGAGCGCTGGCTCAGCAAGCTGCAGGACGGCCTGCGCAAGACCGGCTCCAGTATCTCGACCGTGTTCACCGGCAGCCGCATTGACGATGCGCTCTATGAAGACCTGGAAACCGCATTGCTGATGGCCGACGCCGGCACCAAGGCCACCGAACACCTGCTGGCCGATGTGAAACGCCGCGTCAAAGAAGGCGGCATGACGCACCCGGTGGCCGTCAAAAACGCGCTGGTCGATTCGATCGCACACCTGCTCAAGCCGCTGGAACAAGCCCTGGTGATAGGCCAGTACCAGCCCACCGTGATCATGGTGACGGGCGTCAACGGCGCCGGCAAAACCACCTCTATCGGCAAGCTCACGCGCCACCTCGCCAGTGAAGGTGCATCCGTGTTGCTGGCGGCGGCCGACACCTTTCGCGCCGCGGCTCGCGAGCAGCTCAGCGTCTGGGCCGACCGCAACACGGTCGAGATCGTGAGCCAGGAAGGCGGCGATCCGGCCGCCGTGAGCTTTGACGCCGTGGCCGCGGGTAAGGCACGCGGCAAGGACGTCGTGCTGGTCGACACCGCAGGCCGCCTGCCCACGCAACTGCACCTGATGGAAGAGCTGCGCAAAATCAAACGCGTGGTGCAAAAAGCCGATTCAACGGCGCCTCACGAGATTCTTCTGGTGATCGACGGCAACACCGGCCAGAACGCACTCACCCAAGTCAAGGCCTTTGACGAAGCGCTGCAGCTGACCGGCCTGATCGTCACCAAACTGGATGGCACCGCCAAGGGCGGCGTGCTGGCTGCCATCGCGCTGTGGGCACGTGAGCGCTCGCTGGCGTCGCCGGGCTTGCGGCCCGTGCCGGTGTACTTTATTGGTGTGGGCGAAAAGCTCGAAGACCTGGAAACCTTCAGCGCCCGCGAGTTTGCCCAGGCCCTGCTGGCCTGACTCATCAACCCTGATGCGCGGGCGACAGTAACCGAGGGAAACACCCGACCGCAAAGCCTTGCGCAAACCGGGCGCTGTATTAAAGTCTCTGGAAACCCCGGCCCCCCTGGAGCCGGCCCTCAGGAGACTCCTCATGACGACAACCACCGACCCTGCAACGACCTCTACCCCCGTCGGCGGCGAGCGCAGGGTAGACATATTGCTGGCCCACTACGGTGAAAGCCACCAGAACCCGCGCAACGAGCTGATCCACTTCATCGCCATCCCGCTCATCATGCTGAGCCTGGTCGGCATGATGTTTGCGCTGCACCCTTATGTGGCCTATGCCTTTATCGCCGCCAGCATGGTGTATTACGCCCGGCTGTCGGTGGTGTTTCTGCTCACCATGGCGGTGCTGTCGGCGGCCTTTATCGGCGTGATCTTTGCCATGGGGCCACTGGTCTTGCCGGTGTGCATCGCGATTTTTGTGGGCGCCTGGATTCTGCAGTTCATCGGCCACAAGATCGAGGGCAAGAAGCCTTCGTTTTTTGAAGACATCCAGTACCTCTGGGTCGGGCCCCTGTTTGTGCTGAGCAAGCTGTTTGGCAAACTGGGCATACGCTGGTGACTGGGCTGGTCATTCATCCAGTTTTTGCCCCAATTTTCTGTCTGCTTGAAAAAGCGCCTTTCGCCGCTATCTATGAGGTTTAAACCTTTTCAAAGGTCCCTTCGCTTGATCAGCAAAATTCTGCGTTTCTTCCTCAAACTCGTGCTGGGCGTTTTCGCCGCCGTGTTTGCCCTCAGCCTGTTGGCCGCGGCGCTGATTGTCGTGCTGCTGAGCGTGTTGAAGTCGCTCATCACAGGCCGCAAACCGGCCCCTGCGATGGTGTTTGGCCGGTTCCAGCGCTATTCACCCCAAGGCATGTGGCCCGGTGGGCCCGCGCAGGGCACCGCTGCCAACCCGCGCGCGGGCGATGTGGTGGACGTTGAAGTGCGTGAAGTGCGGGACGACAAGCGCCTGCCGTAATACTGCCGCAGCGCCTTCTCCTTTTTTATGAACGGGCACAGGCCACAGCTGCCGCTGCGCGTGAACGCGACGATGCCATCGCAGCCAGCAACAGCAGCGCAGCCAACATCGCCACGACCACCACACCCGCCGCCACGCCGCCCACAGGCGCCAGGCCGTAGCCGTCAATCACCCTGCCGCCTATCAATGCGCCCAGGCCTATGCCCACGTTGGCGCCTGAAATATTGAGCGACGCCGCAAAGGCCTGTGCCTCGGGCGCGGCCTTCATCACGCGCACGTGGCAGATGGTGAGCAGCGCGGCCTGTGCGATGCCCCAGGCGCCCAGCGCCACCGCCAGCAACACCGGTGAGCGCAGCGAAGGCACGATGGCGGCCATGGCCAGCGCCACCACCACGCAGAACACCAGCGTCGCGCCCAGCGGGCTGCGGTCTACGACCCGCCCGCCTACTGAATTGCCCAGCAGCCCCACCGCGCCAAAGCCCATCAACCACCAGCCGACATGCGCGCTGGGAATGCCGGCCAGCCGGCCCAGGATGTCGGCCAGGTAGGTATAGGCAGTGAACATGCCGGTGAACACCAGCACCGACAGCAGCACATGGCCCACGATGATCGGGTCGCGCAGGATGCGCACCTGGCTTGCCATCGAGGCCTTGTTGGCAGGCAGCGCAATACGCGGCAGGAAAAACAGCAGCAGCATGGCCTTGGCAAACGCCACAAGCGACAGCGCGGCAAACGCATTGCGCCAGCCGAAGGCGTCGGAGATCAGCGTGCCGATGGGAATACCCAATATGGTGGCCGCCACGACGCCGAAGGCGATCATCGAAATCGCCTTGCCCGCGCGCGCCGGGCCGGTCAGCTGCACGGCGGTGTCGCTGGCCAGCGCCCAGAAGACCGGCAGGATCAGCGCCGGGATAAAGCGCGCAATCGCCATCACGCCGATATTGGGCGCCACCGCGGCCAGGGCGTTGGCAAAGCCGATCACCACCAGCACGCCCACAAACAGCCGCTTGCGCTCCACGCCCGAGAGCCAGGCCGTGAGCGGCGGCCCGGCTGCGGCCACGGTAAAGGCAAACAGCGTGACCAGCAGGCCGGCTTGCGGGATGGTCACGCGCAGGTCCAGCGCCATGGCCGGCAGCAGGCCGACGATGAGGAATTCGGTGGTGAGCACGGTAAAACCGGCGGCGGAGAGCAACAGGATGGGGAGAAGAGCAAACGGCATGGGGGTCCGGGCAATCAGGTTGAAAAGTGGGTGAAAAGTGGGACTGAAGGGGGTGAAAGCCTTGGACTCACAGCCAGGCCGACACATAAGGGCCAACTTTAGGAGTTACGCCTCATTCAATAAAGTACTGATATCGCACTTCTTTATTTCTGTATTGAAATAATGCTTCCCGCAATTTTTGTGAATTTCCCTGGATTTCCTGAAAAAACATGCCGCCGTCCCGTCATTCGTCCTTTGGGGGGTTATTTACTGGCAAAATCCCATTTCGTATACGAAATAACGGATCCCGTTTATGACCGCCACCCTCCCCTGGTTGACCGAATCCCCCGCCGGGCACTTTGACACCGTGCGCGATGTCTCGCTGTCCAAGCTGGTTCGCGACGACATGCTGGCGCTGATCCTCAAGGGGGTTCTGGTGCCGGGCCAGCGCATCAATGAGCCGGACGTGGCCAGCCGCCTGCAGGTCTCCCGCGTGCCGGTGCGTGAAGCACTGCGTGAGCTGGAAAGCTCGGGCCTGGTGATTTCACGCAAGCACGCAGGCGTGTTTGTGCGCCAGCTGGACGCTGCCGAAGTGCGCGACCTCTATCAGATGCGCGGGCTGCTCGACGGTTTTGCCGGAGCTTGCGTCGCACGCCTGCCGGCAGCAAAGCGCGAGGCTTTGGCCAAGCTGCTGGACACCTCCAACCAGGTGATGCAGGCTGCGGCGTCTCAGCATGACGTGCAGCACTACTACTCGGAGAACCTGCGCTTTCACTGGGCGATCGTGCAGGCCGCGGGCAACCACCAGCTCTCGGAGACCTACCGCGGCATCGTGCAGAAGCTGCACCTGTCACGGCTGAAAAATCTTTCCAAAGACATCGGCATGAAGGTCTCCATCGCCGAACACGTGGAGATCGCCAAAGCCCTGCGGGACGCCGATCCCGCGCGCTGCGAGGCCTTGCTGTCGCGTCACGTGGGCGATGCCTACCAGCGGCTGCAGCTGGCCGGTGCCTCCGCCGCCGCGCCTTCTGCGGCCACCCCGACAACGACCATAACAACCGAATCCATAACACCCTGACCTTTATTTTTTAACCAACCCCGCGAACAGGAAGCGCCCCGAAGACCGGCCCGAGCCGGCAAAGCAGCCTTCCTGATTCACAGGCACCAACCCCCTGGAGACAAGACCCATGAAACGACGCACCCTGCTGCAAGCGGCACCCGCCCTGATTTACGCCCCCGGCCTGGCCCTGGCCCAGCCGGCCTTTCCGAACAAACCCGTCCGTTACATCGTGCCAGTCGCGGCCGGCGGCGGCAGTGACCTGGTCGGCCGTACCATCACCGAGCGCTGGGGCAAGATCCTCAACCAGAGTTTCATCGTCGACAACCAGGGCGGCGGCGGCGGTGTGATCGCCTGCCAGACCACGGCGCGCGCAGCGCCTGACGGCTACACGCTGATGCAGGGCTATGTCGCCACGCACGGCACCAGCCCGGCCACACGCAAGCTGCCTTACGACCCCATCAAGGACTTCACGCCCATCGGCATGATCGGCGCCACGCCCAATGTGCTGGTCGTCAATTCCGCCGTGCCGGCCAAAACCGTCAAGGAATTCATCGACTACCTGAAGAAGAACCCCGGCAAGGTGAGCTACGGCTCGGCCGGCCCCGGCTCGCTCACCCACCTGACGGCCGAGCTCTTCAAGCAGGCCACCGACTCCTTCATGGTGCACATTCCCTATCGCGGCATCGCGCCGGCCATCAACGATCTCATCGGCGGGCAAACCCAAGCCATGTTCCCGGGGCTGGCTGCCGCGCTGCCTCATTTGAAAGGCGACCGCATGCGCGCGCTTGCGGTGACGGGGCGCAAGCGCCACCCGCTGCTCAAAGACGTTCCCACGATGGAAGAGTCCGGCTTCAAGGGCTTCGATGCGATCCAGTGGTATGGCGTGGTCGGTCCCGCCAAGATGCCGCCGGCCGTCGTGAAGACGCTGAGCGACTCGCTCACGCAGGTGCTGGCGCAGCCCGACATGAAAACCAAACTCTCCAGCGAAGCGATTGAACTGGTGCAGATGAGCCCTGAGTTCTTCGGCTCCTTCATGCAGATCGACATCGCCCGCTGGACCAAGCTTGCCAGGGAAAGGAATATCCAGCTCGAGAGCTAAGGCCCCACTTCGCCGCGCGCCTGCGCCGCCCTTCGCGGCGCGGGCTGCCGCCCCTTTTTGGTTTCACCACCCTTTGCAGGACCTCCTGCCAATTAAGAGATCTATGGCTCGCAATACCCAGGTCGCCGCCGACCACAACGCCCCTCCCATCACGCAAATCCTCGCGAAGTTCGTCGCCACCCATCCCTCACGCGGCTGGAGCGACGCGGTCGACCACGAGGCGCACCGCACCTTCATGAACTGGCTGGGTTGCGCCGTGGGCGCGGCCAAACATGAAGCAGCCGACGCCGCGCTGGCGGCGGTCAAGATGCTGCAACCGGCGGCGCAGGCCAGCGTGCTGGGCCGCAGCGACAAGGTCGACATGGCCAGTGCGGCCCTGGTCAACGGCATCACCTCGCACACCTTTGACTTTGACGACACCCACCTCAAGACCATCATCCACCCGGCCGGCCCGGTGGCCTCTGCCGTGCTGGCACTGGCCGAGCACACGGGCGCCAGCGGACGCGACGTGATCGATGCGCTGGTGATCGGCATCGACGTAGCCTGCCGCGTCGGCAACGCGATGTACCCCGAGCACTACGACCGCGGCTGGCACATCACCGGCTCGACCGGCACGCTGGGCGCGGCGGCTGCGTGCGCGCGCCTCTTGAAGCTCGACGTTGAAAAAACCGCCATGGCGCTGGGCATTGCCGCCTCGCAACCGGTCGGCATGCGCGAGCAGTTCGGCACCATGACCAAGCCGTTTCACCCCGGTGGCGCGGCGCGTGCGGGTTTGATGTCGGCGCTGCTGGCCAGCAAAGGCTTTACCGCCAGCCCCAAAGCACTGGAAGCGCCGCGCGGCATGATGCAGACCGTCTCGACCAAGAACGACTGGAATGAAATCACCGGCGAGCTGGGCCAGCGTTTTGAAATTTCCTTCAACAGCTACAAACCCTTTGCCTGCGGCATCGTCATCCACCCCAGCATCGACGCGTGCGCGCAGCTACGCGGCCAGGGCGTCACGCCCGACCAGGTCGAACGCATTGAGCTCAAGGTGCATTCGCTGGTGCTGGAGCTCACCGGCAAGAAAGAGCCCGCCGATGGCCTGCAGGCCAAGTTCAGCGTCTACCACGGTTGCGCAGCCGGCCTGATGTTTGGCCATGCCGCCGAAGACGAGTTCTCCGACGAGGTCGTCAACCGCCCCGACATGGTGGCGCTGCGCCGCAAGGTCGTCGCGACGGTGGACGACTCCATCGACGAGGCCAGCGTCGACGTGACGGCGGTGCTGAAAGACGGCCGCCGCGTGCACGTGTTTGTCGAGCACGCCATCGGCTCGCTGCAAAACCCGATGACCGACGCCCTGCTGGAAGGCAAATTCCACGGCTTGTCAGACCCCATCCTGGGCGCCGCGCAGACCAGTCAGCTCATCAGCGCCTGCTGGGCTGTGGGTCAGGCGCCGAACGTCTCGGCCATCATCAAGCTGGCGGCGCCGAAAGCCTGAGCGCCTTCCCGGGCTGCCGGGGGCTGACACGGGCCTGCGCTGCGGCTGCGGCGCAGGCCTTTTTGCTTCCAAAAGCATAGCTAACTGTCCATACAGGGCTTGGGCCAGGTGCCGATTTCATGCTTAAAAACAGGCACCGGCCACGCATGAGCGCGGGCATGCGCACGGGCATGCGCATGGGCATGGGCATGGGCATGGAAAATGTAAAGACTCCTCTCCGGGATATCCAACTCAAAAAAATCAGTCAAATCGGCCTCTAGCCCATAACCAGCATTGGCTTTCTGCTATTAAAAAGAGAGCGAACTGGTTTCGCAAGCACCCACTACGGCTTGCCCGTAAAAACAGCTAATTGAGCGGCGAAAGCACGCTGGTAGGCCGGCCGCGCTTCGCCGCGGGCGACATAGGCGCCGACATTCGGGTATTTCTCCAGCAGGCCTGATGTGCCCAGCCTGCGGAGCACCGTCACCATCAGCAAGTCGCCGGCGCTGAACGCACCGTCGAGCCAGTCGGCCTCGCCCAGCCAGCTGGAGAGTTCGCCCAGCCGGGCATGGACACGATCCTCGAGGACGGCCAGGCGCTCCGAATACCAGGGCTTGTCCTGCTCAAAGAGCGTGGCCATTGAACGATCAATGATGGGCGGCTCGACCGTGTTCAGCGCGGCAAATATCCATGTGATGGCGCGTGCGCGGGCATTCGCATCGTCAGGCAACAGGCCCGCATGGTGCTCTGCGATATGGAACACGATCGCCCCCGACTCGAACAGCCCAAGGTCACCTTCTTCATAAGTCGGAATCTGCCCAAAAGGATGAAGCGCCCGATGCGCCGGCTCCTTCATCGCCTGGAACGAAACAAGGCGAACCTGGTAAGGCTGACCCACTTCTTCAAGCGCCCAGCGAATGCGCATGTCACGTGCCAGCCCTCTGCCGCGGTCAGGCGAGCGCTCAAAGGCCGTAATGGTGGGGGTCATCGGAAGGGTCATGGTGATTTCTCCTTTGCCTGGTATCTCGTTGAGTTCTCGTGAGTGGTGCATAGGCAACCGTAAGGGGTAAGGGCAATTTACGCTCCACTTACCAGACGACGTTCGGAATGGGTCCAAATCGACATCTCTGCGCTGTTTTTTTTTGGACGCACCGCAGACGAGGTCGAAGTGAACCTCGGCGCCCTGGATGCCCCTGACCAGTTGATGCCCACTTACGAAAGCTGGATCGTCCGTCGTGAATCCTGGTTGCCGCCATTTCCGCTCACGAGGCGGTATGAGCGCGATCGTGACGCCACGGGCCGCTTTGAAGGGTAGGTCGCACGAGCAGAGTGTCAAACCGGCGCGTAGGCGCCTGTGCCTCCCGGCCAAGGCGTAAGCACCTCATATCCTTCGGGCGTTACGGCCACCATGTGTTCCCACTGGGCGGACAGGGACCTGTCCTTTGTCACGACCGTCCACCCGTCGGGCAACTGTCTGGTTTCGCGTTTGCCTGCGTTGAGCATCGGTTCGATGGTGAAAACCATCCCCGCCTCCAGCTTGAGCCCCTCCCCGCGCCGCCCATAGTGAAGCACTTGCGGTTCATCGTGGTAGACCTGCCCAATGCCGTGTCCGCAGTATTCGCGCACCACGCTGAAATGTTCGCGGTGAGCGACCGACTGGATGGCATGACCGACATCGCCCAGCGTCGCTCCAGGCTTGACCTGGCGGATTCCGGCCAGCATGGCTTCGTACGTCGTTTCCACCAGGCACCGGGCCAACACGCTGGGGGCTCCGACGAAGTACATGCGGCTGGTGTCGCCGAACCAGCCATCCTTGATGACGGCGACATCGATGTTGATGATGTCGCCCTTCTTCAGAATCTTGTTGGGCGACGGAATACCGTGACAAACCACCTGGTTGACGGAGGTGAGAACGGTCTTCGGATACCCCTGATACCCCACGTTGGCAGGAATGGCGCCTTGGACATTCACGATGTGGTCGTGGCAGATCCGGTCAAGCGTCTGCGTGCTCACCCCCGGCACGACGTAGGGCTCGATCATGCTGAGGACCTCTGCGGCAAGCCGGCCAGCCCGCCGCGCCATCTCGATGTCCTCGGCGGACTTGATGGGAACGCCGCGCGCCATCAGCTCTTTCCGGTCGAGGATGCGTGGGGCTTGCCAGGTTGGCCTGAGACAGCCAGGGCGATGTCCAGGCCTCCCGCGAGTTCGGCCCGTATCAGCAGCTGGCAGATTTCCCGGTGGTCCAGCTCCGGGTGCATCTCGGTCAGCATGCCGACCCGCATCCAGTGCTCTGCCTGAGCATTGATAGACCTGCTAAGGGCGTTGCCCGCCACACGCAGGTTCTCGTGCATCAGGTCTGAAATTTTGACAATACCCATCAGCTGGCCTTTATATAAAACATATATTAATTGTATATGTTTCGTATATCTCAACGCTATCCCCCACTCTTTACAAGCCTGTAACGAGCCCGCTTGAACCAAACCCGGCCGGGCCGGTCATACTGAAAACCAAGGGTTAACGCTTATTAGCCTCGCGCTATCCGAGTCATTGAACCTATTGCTTAGCACTCTCTCTAACAGAGTGCTAATATTTGATCCTAAAGAAAAGGAGTTCTGCAGTGTCATATGCTCTTTCCCCCCAATCGCTGACCTCTGCCGTCGCTGTGCCCCAAGCTGGCGCCGTGGCAGCCGTCAACCCTTGGTCGCTGGTTCCCCCGCTGGGCAACCTGGACGCTTACATTTCCGCCGTCAACCGCCTTCCCATGCTCACTTTGGAGCAGGAGCAGGAATTTGCCAAAAACCTCAAAGAAAACAACGATCTGGACTCAGCCGGTAAGTTAGTGCTCTCTCACTTGCGCCTGGTGGTGTCGATTTCGCGCAAATACCTGGGTTATGGCCTGCCTCACGGCGACCTGATCCAGGAAGGCAACATCGGCCTGATGAAGGCGGTCAAACGCTTTGACCCGGACCAGAATGTTCGCCTGGTGAGCTATGCCATGCACTGGATCAAGGCTGAGATCCATGAGTACATCCTGAAAAACTGGCGCATGGTCAAGGTCGCCACGACCAAGGCCCAGCGCAAGCTGTTTTTCAACCTGCGCTCGATGAAGCAAGGTTTCAAGGACGACGCCGATGTGGCGACGCACCGCGACACGCTGACCGAAGGCCAGATCGACTCCATGGCGAAGACGCTGAACGTCAAGCGCGAAGAAGTCATCGAGATGGAGCAGCGCATGTCGGGCGGCGATGTGCTGCTGGACCCGAGCCCGGGCGACGACGGCGAAGACGCTTTCGGCCCGATCGCCTACCTGGCTGACGCCACACAGGAGCCGACCGCGCTGATGGAGTCGCGCCAGCGTGACAATCTGGCGTCTGACGGCATCACCGCCGCGCTGCAAGACCTCGATCCGCGTTCGCGCCGCATCGTGGAAGAACGTTGGCTCAAGGTGAACGACGACGGTTCAGGCGGCATGACGCTGCATGACCTGGCGGCCGAATACAAGGTGAGCGCCGAGCGCATCCGCCAGATCGAAGTGGCGGCCATGAAGAAAATGAAGAAGGTGCTGGCGGCTTACGCTTAACGCGGTTAAAGCAAAAAAGCTCTCTTCACAAAGCCCGCACGGTCAAACGTGCGGGCTTTTTTATGGGAGCGTTTTGCCTGAAAACACTTTCGAAATCGCCTGCAGCGTGATTTGCTGCACTAAATTGCAGTTGCGTCCGCACACCAACGCAAATTTAAAACGCAATTGGTTACATACAGTCGCACAATGAATTTGTGCTGATCTTCAACGCGCTTTCAGGCCGACTCTGGCGTGTTCAGCGGTTCATGCGCGCCCTCTCCCCCATCTCACCCATGGGCTGCATCCGGGGAATGTTGGCGGCGTACCTGCTGGGTCTGGCCATGCCAGGGTGGACGCAGCACAGCGCCGACGCCCGCCTGCCGGTGCTACAGCTCAATGCGCCCGACGGCCAGATTGAGCTGGCCGAACACAGCCAGTACTGGATAGACGCCACCGGCAAGGCCGTACTGGAACAGGTGGAAGCCTGGGAATACGACCTGCCGTTTGCCATGCGCCCCGCAGGCCACACCGTGCTGCTGGGCGGCCAGGTGTTGTGGATTCGTTTTAATGCCATGCAGCCCGACTTGCTGCAGCGCTGGTCGCTGGAGGTCAGCAGCGCGGGTGTTGACAGCGTGAGCCTGCATTACCGCGACGCCGTCGGCAACTGGGTCGAGCAAAAAGCGGGCGACAGCATTCCGGTGAACCGCTGGCCGCGGCCAGACCGTTTCCCGGTGTTTGACCTGGACACCGAGCAGACGCGGCCCGTCACCTATTTCATCCGCATCGAGCACGCGCGTACGCCTTTTTCGGCGCCCATCTTCATCTATAGCCACCCGGCCCTGCTGGCGCAGCGCATGCAGGAGCAGTTCCTGCTGGGCGCCTATTTCGGCCTGGCGGTGCTGATGGCGCTGGTGGCCATCGCCTATGCCGTGGCTTTCGGGGATCGCAGCTTTGCGGCCTACGCTGTCTACATCGCGGCGCTGGCGGCCGCGCAGGCCGGGCTGCTGGGCATAGGCGGGCAATACCTCTGGCCGGATTTTGCGGGGTGGAACAACCTTTCGGCCTTCGTGCTGCCGGTGCTGGCGGCTTGCAGCGGCATCTGGTTTGCCCGCGTAGTGACGCGGCCGCGGCAGTTCTCGGCCGTGCTGGACTGGCTGTCTTTGAAACTGATGGTGGCGCTGGGACTGCTGGCGGCGGTGGATGTTTTCTTTCCGACCCGCGCCGGGTTTGTCGGCACCACTGCACTCATCGTCGCGGCCATGGCGGTCGTCTGCGTGATGGTGTTCATCGCGTGGAAAAGCGGCGATGCGACCATGCGCTGGATCGCGCTGGGTTTTGTGCCGGTGGTGTTGACGGCACCGTTTCCCATCCTGCGCAACCTGGGCCTGATTCCGGTCAGCTTTCTGACGCAGTACGGGCTGACGCTGGGCGCGGCGCTGGAGACGCCCTTGCTGTTTTACGGGCTGCTGCGGCGGGCTGCCCAGCGCCGTGAAGCGCGTGCGCGCGCCGCGGCGTTGACGCAAATCGAGCCGCTGACGGGCCTGACCAACCTGCACACCTTTGAGGAGCGGCTGCACGACGCGTTGCTGCGGTCAAACCGCTACAGGCACCGCTCGGCGCTGTTGATGGTGGATTTATCCAACCATGGCTGGTTTGCCAAAGAACATGGCCGGCAAATCGCCGACTACGCACTGGTGCTGACCGGCTCGTGCCTGCGTCAGCTGGCGCGCGACATCGACATCGCGGCGCGGGTGGGCGACAGTGAATTCGCTTTGTTGATTGAGGGGCCGGTGACCGCCGCGCAAGCCGTGGCGGCGGCCACGCAGCTGGTGGCTCGGGCACTGCAGCCTTCAGACCTGCTGCCGGTGGGTTCGCACCTGAAACTGCATGTGGCGATTGCGCTGGTGCCCGACCCGGTTTGCAGCAGCCAGCACCTGGATGCGAGCGAACACCTGCACTACATGCTGACCTCGCTGCGGGAAATGCCAGCCAACACCCGCAAGTCGATCAAGACGGTGAACTTTTGATCAGTCGCCCTTGAGCAGGATGCGGATATCGGAGGCCAGCGCTTCCGCGCCGCTGCCGTAGCGGTTGTACAGGCGGATGCGGCCCTTGCCGTCAAAGATATAGCTGCCGGCGGAGTGGTCCATGGTGTAGCTGCCGGGCGTCTTGCCGTCGACCTTTTTGTAATACACCTTGAAGTCCTTGGCGACGTCGGGCAGCTGGGCCATGGTGGGGCGCAGCGCGAGGAAAGCCGGGTCAAAATTGCCCATGTAGGCTTTGAGCACTTCAGGGGTATCGCGCTCCGGGTCGACCGAAATGAAGATCGCCTGCAGCTTGTCGCCGTCGGCGCCCAGCAGCTTCTTGACCTGCGCGAGCTCCGCCATGGACGTCGGGCACACGTCAGGGCATTGCGTGAAACCGAAGAACACCACGACCACCTTGCCGGCAAAGTCTTTGAGCGTGCGCACCTGGCCGTTGTGGTCGGCGAGCGTGAAACCTTGGGCGTAGTCGGCGCCGGTGAGGTCTATGCTTTTGAACTGCGGCTTGTCGGGGGCGCAGCCGGATAACAAGCCAAAAGTGCCTGCAGCCAACGTCGCTATTGCACCAGTAGCTATACTTTTGATAGCAAATCGCCGACCGGAAAGATCAGATGGGAATGTTGGGCGAGATTTCATGAAGAAGGCCTAGACAAGATAGTGGTCGAGCAGCAGCGCGGCAAACAGCACCGAAAGATGGATCAGCGAAAAGCGGAAAGTCTTGCGCGCCAGTGCATCGGAGTAATTGCGCCACAGGCGAAAGCCATACCAGCTAAAGCCAACGCTGAGCGCGATGGCGGCCACCAGGTAGAGCCAGCCGCTCATCTTGAAGATGAAGGGCATCAGGCAGGCGGGAAACAGCACCAGCGTGTAGAGAAACACCTGCAGGCGCGTGAACTCGTTGCCGTGGGTGACGGGCAGCATGGGCAGGCCCGACTTGCGGTAGTCTTCCACGCGGTACAGCGCCAGCGCCCAGAAGTGTGGCGGCGTCCAGAGGAAGATGATCAAAAAGAGGATCAGCGCCTCGGGGCCGACAGCGCCCGTCATGGCGGCCCAGCCCAGCACCGGCGGCATGGCGCCCGAGGCGCCGCCGATCACGATGTTCTGCGGCGTCATCGGCTTCAAGATCACGGTGTAGACCACCGCGTAACCGATGAAGGTGGCAAAGGTCAGCCACATGGTCAGCGGGTTGACCCACACATACAAGATCCACGAACCCAGCGCGCACAGCGCGGCTGAGAACGCCAGCGTGAGCGGATTGCTGAGCTCACCCTTGGCCGTGGGGCGCCAGGCGGTGCGGCGCATGCGGGCGTCGATCTGCTGCTCGACCAGGCAGTTAAAGGCCGCGGCAGCGCCTGCCACCAGCCAGATGCCGGCGCAGGCGATCAGCGCGAGCCGCACGTCGGGCCAGCTGGGCACGCCGGGAACGGCCAGCACCATGCCGATCAAGGCGCAGAACACGATGAGCTGCACCACACGCGGCTTGGTCAGCGCATAGAACTGCGCGAACTTTGACGGAACGTGCGGGGCAATGGGAGCCGGTGCGGCGGACGGGGTGCTGGGGTTCATGGGGAGTCGATCATCAATTTTGACGCATGTGCGGCAAAGGCCTCGCCGCGGCTGGAAAAGACCACGCCGCTGAGCACAATGACAAGGGCCGCCGCGCCGCCGGTGTGCATGACCGCGGCAAGCAGGGGCCAGCCCAGCACGGCATTGCTGATACCGGTGACGGCCTGCAGCAGGGCGAGCCCGGCCAGCCAGCGCGCAGAGGTGCGAAATGCGGGGACGCTGTTCAAGCGAAAGGCCAGCGCAAGGAATACCGCGAACACGAGATAAGCCACCAGGCGGTGCACATAGTGAATGGCGGTGAGCGCCTCAAAGCTGATATTGGCGCCGTCATGGCCCGCACCGAGTTCGCGCCACAGCGTGAAGCCCTGGTGGAAGTCCATGGCCGGCCAGAGTGAACCCTGGCAACCCGGAAAGTTGGTGCAAGCCAGCACGGCGTAGTTGGTGCTGACCCACCCGCCCAGCGCAATCTGCACCCAGAGCAAAGCGAAGGCCGCGATCACGGCAAACCGCAAGCCGGCGGAAAGCGTCGTGGCGTTGGCGCCGTGCGCCTGCGCATACCGCACAGCTTGCGCACGCAACAAGGCCAGCAACACCAAGCCGCCCAACAGATGCATCGTGACAATGGCGGGAAATAACTTCATGGTGACAGTGAGCGCGCCGAATGCGCCCTGCAAACACACCCACATCAGCGTGACGGTAGGCCACCATGGCGAGACTGATATGCGCTTGCGCTCCAGCCAGCTGGTCACTGTGAGCGTGAGGATCAGCACTCCGACGCCCGTTGCCAGATAGCGGTGAATCATCTCGATCCAGGCCTTGGAATGCGTGACCGGGCCAGTCGGCATGGCGGTCTGCGCGGCCTCGATGTGCATTTGCGCACCGACCGGGCTCGCGCTGCCGTAGCAACCAGGCCAGTCGGGACAACCCAGGCCCGAATCAGTGAGCCGGGTGAAGGCACCGAAGATCACCAAGTCAAATGTGAGGAACAGAGTGACCAAGGTCAGTACCCGCAGGCGCTGCGCCACCGGTGCATTCTTGTTGTGCACCCACACCCAGGCCAGCGGCCCCAGCGCGACCACCAGGCCCATGATCATCAGGCGCAGGGCGGGACTCAAGTCGTAGAGTGCAGTGCTTGACATGGTGATGCGAAATTTAGACCTTGAACCGGCTTTACCGGTTCAACGGCCTTCCTTGTCCCAGCTGCTCGAGGCGCGCAGCAGGCGGTCCAGGTCGCGCTTGGCCTTGGCAGCCGCAGCGGCGTCCATGTCGGCCGGGAAACGCATCATCCAGTTGCCGATGGGGTCGACAAGGTAGAGATGGTCTTCGAGGCGCTTTCCTGCTTCGGGCTCCAGCCACTGTGCCAGCGCGGCAGGCGCCACACGCAACACTGCCGACGAAGCGAGTGCGGGCAACAAGGCGTCGCGCACCGGAGCGTCATCAACGACCAGCCAGACACGGTCCAGGCGATCTTTTTCCTTGCCCAGCGATTCGCGAAGCTGGCGCTGGAAATACAGGTTCTGCTCGCACTTTGCATCGCAAGCGCCGCCGGACACGCTGACCAGCAGCCATTGGTCTTTCAGTGCCGTGAGAGTGCCGGCGCGGCCGTCTAACGCATGGGTTGCCAGCGGCGGCAGGGGCCGTTGCGGGTCGATGAGTTCGCCAAAGTTGCGGCGGCCTTCAGGCCGGATCAGGTAATAGGTGAAGTAAGACGCGAGCACGGGCGCAGCGCATACCAGCAGCACGGCCAGCATTTTCCAGCGGCCGGAGACGGTGCTGGGTGCCCGCGTGCTGGACTGGTCGAGAACAGGCATCGCGTGCACCGTCAGGCCCAGGGGCTGGTCGTGCAGAGCGGGCGCGGTGGCGCGAAGAGGGGAAGTGTCAGGCGTATCGTTTGTCACGGCAGTGGGTCACGGCTTTTTTCGCCGCGCAATGGATTACGTAAATAGATACGAAGAGGCAGAACCAGCTGAAACCAGCCATACAAAATGATCACCAGGGCGCACAGCCCGAACCACTGGAAGGCATAACCGTAATGCTTGTCCACCCCCAGATTGGGGGCGGCCCATTCGCGAAGCAGGCCCTCGCTGGCGGCGCCGGTCTGGAGCAGGGAAACCTCCAGCAAAGGCAAACCGGTTTCCGCCCGGAAAGCGGGCAAGTCGAGATTTTGCCGTATCCGGCCGCTCTCGACCCCCGTGAACTCATAGAGCCTGGAGGGTGGCGGGGCAATGCGCCCCTCTACCGTGACGATGCCTGAAGGCGTTGCAACGTCCGGCAGGCGGGTGCGGTCGGCAAAATTGCGCGGCACCCAGCCCCGCTGCACCAGGATGGCCTGCGCACTGCCCTCAAGCACCAGCGGCGTCACCACCACGAAGCCGGTTTTTCCGCTCATGGGGCGGTTGTCGAGGTACACCGTATGGTCGGGGCGCCAGCTGCCTTTGAGCGCTGCGGGCCGGTGAATGTCGTCAGTGATGCTTTGGGCCGCGAGCAGCGAACGCCCATCCAGCGCGGGCAGGCGGCCCTTGGAATCGACGGCGGCCTGGAGCGCCTCTTTTTGCGCGGCGCGGCGCAGCTGCCATTGCCCTAGCGAAAAAGTCGTGCCGGCCACCACCAGCGCCGCCACAGTGAGTATCCAGAAGCGCGGGGAGTGCAAAGCGCGTGTCATGAGCCGATAATCCTGTGCATGACTTACCTGATCGCACTGGCGTTTATCGCCATCTTTGCCAGCCTGGCTGCCGCGCTTTTTTTCATGCTCAAAGGCGGCAAGAACAGCGAAGACACCGAAGAAGCCAGCAAACGCAAAAAGAGCAACATGGCGCGCGCACTGGCGTTCCGTATCGGGTTTTCGGTTTTGCTGTTTGTCTGCATTCTGATTGCGTGGAAGCTCGGTTATATCCAGCCCACAGGCATCCCGGCCGGTAAATAAAAAGCCACTGCAGGTGGCGGAATAAAGAACAAAGGCCGCATCAAGCGGCCTTTGGTTGAGCGGCTTTCGCCGCTGTTGGTTCCCTTACAACCAATACACCAGGATGTAGAGGCCCAGCCACACCACGTCCACAAAGTGCCAGTACCAGGCGGCGCCTTCAAAGCCAAAATGCTTCTCGGGGGTGAAGTGGCCTTTTTGCAGGCGCAGCGTGATGAAGAACAGCATCAGCATGCCGACGAACACGTGAAAACCGTGAAAGCCTGTGAGCAGGAAAAAGGTCGAGCCATACACGCCGGATGACAGTTTCAGGTTCATCTCGGTGTAGGCATGGAAGTATTCATAGCCCTGAACGAACAGGAAGACCAGGCCGAGCAGCACCGTCGCCCACATGAAAGCGATGGTTCGTGCGCGCTTGCCTTCGATCAGGGCATGGTGGGCGATGGTGATGGTGACGCCCGAGCTCAGCAGCAGCGCCGTGTTGACGGTGGGCAAGGAGCCCATGATGCTGGCCCAGATACCGCCGCCTATCGCCAGCGGCTTCATGGCGCTGAACGGTTCGATGATGTCAGCGGGCGAAGCCGTAGCGCCGGCCACGATAGAAGGCCATGCTGCCTTGAAATCAGGCCAGAGCAACGCGTTTTCCAGGCTGCCCAGTGCAGGCAACGAGTGTGAACGGGCCCACCACAGTGCGGTAAAGAAGGCGCCGAAGAACATCACTTCCGAGAAGATGAACCAGCTCATGCTCCAGCGGAAAGACAGGTCGATCTTGCGCCCGTACATGCCGCCTTCGCTTTCGGCGATGGACTGGCTGAACCAGCGGAACAACGTGACCAGCCACCACACCATGCCGAAGGCCACCAACCATTTGCCCCAGCCATCCCCGTTGATCCAATGGCTGGCGCCGAAGATGACAAAAAACAGGCCGATGGACGCCATCACCGGGTGGCTCGATGGGCTGGGGACGAAGTAGTGGGGGGTTGACCCGTGGGTTGCTGATGACATCGCTCGACTCCTGTTTTTCTCTCGAATTTTCAATAATCTTTTAACTTGCGCCGTGGGGTACTCTGTGCGGATGCCGCGCTGTCAGTGCGCGACCATCCACTTTGCCAGCAGCATGAGGACTGTGACAAACACCACCACGGCAATCAGCCCGACCACAATGATGTGGAGGGGATTCAAATTCTTCACGTCTTCTTCGTAGTCGCCGCGGGCGCGCAGGCCCACGAAAGACCAGGCCACGGCTTTGACCGTACGCCAGAAAGAGGGTTTGCGGGGCGTTGCGGCCATGCTCATGCGCCCGCCTGTTTTTCCGGTGGCACGGCGGCAGTCGTTGCCTTAGGCGTGACCGGCGCGGCCGGCGTCTTGCCGCCCACTTCAAAGAAGGTGTAAGACAGCGTGATGGTGCTCACGTCTTTCGACAATTTCGGGTCGATCACGAAGGCCACGGGCCACTGCTTTTTCTCACCGGGCGCCAGGGTGTACTGGCTGAAGCAGAAGCACTCAAGCTTGTTGAAATGCGCGCCGGCCTGCGCAGGGGCGTAGCTGGGAATCGCCTGGGCCGACATGGTCCGGTCCTGCACATTCTGGAATTCGTACATCACGGTGGTCAGTTCGCCGGGGTGAACCTGCAGCGTGTTCTGCGCGGGCTTGAAATGCCAGGGGCCGCGCGTGTTCGCATCAAACTCAACCGTGATGGTGCGTGTGCGGTCCACCTGCGTATTGGCCGGGAGACCGGATGTCGCACCGGGAATCTGGCGGTCGCCAAGCGCCAGCACATTGATGCCGGTCATCTCGCAAATCGCCTTGTAGATGGGCACCAGCGCGTACCCGAAGCAAAACATGCCGAGCACGATCACGGCCAGCTTGCCCATCATGTTGAAGTTTTCGCGCTTGAGCCGCATCACATTGGTACCGCTTTATGCCTGAAGTCAGTCAGACCGGCTCAGTGGGCCAGGAAAATCATCTTGGCCATGAAGCCGGCAAAAAAGACGAGCGCGACCGAAGCGAGGATCAGCGCCAGGCGCAGGTTGCTTTTCTTTTGCTCGGGTGTCATATGTCGTTACCGGTTCAGATTGAATCGCTTAGTCGGCCGATCAGCCAATCACGCGGGTTGCCGAGGCATCCAGCTTGGGCGGTGTTTCATAGGTGTGGAAAGGCGCGGGAGAAGGAACTTCCCATTCGAGGCCTTCGGCGCCCTTGCCGCCTTCGTCCACCCAGGGGTTTTGCTTGGCAGGTGCGCCCTTGCCGCGCATCGTGGGTACCACGATGAACAGGAAGAAATAGACCTGGGCAAAACCGAAGAAAAATGCACCCACGCTGGCCACGGCATTGAAGTCGGCGAACTGCATGGGGTAATCGGCATAACGGCGCGGCATGCCGGCCAGGCCCAGGAAGTGCATCGGGAAGAAGGTCACGTTGAACGAAATCAGCGACCACCAGAAGTGGATCTTGCCGCGGGTTTCGTTGTACATCACGCCCGTCCACTTGGGCGACCAGTAGTAATAGCCGGCAAAGAGCGCGTAGAGCGAACCGGCCACCAGCACATAGTGGAAGTGAGCCACCACGTAGTAGGTGTCCTGCAGCTGCGTATCAATCGGTGCGACCGAAAGAATCACGCCCGTCAGGCCGCCGATGGTGAACACGAAGATGAAGCCCACCGCAAACAGCATGGGAGTTTCGAACGTCATCGAACCCTTCCACATCGTCGCGATCCAGTTGAACACCTTCACGCCCGTAGGCACGGCGATCAGCATGGTGGAGTACATGAAGAACAGCTGGCCCGTGATCGGCATGCCGGTGGTGAACATATGGTGAGCCCACACAACGAAGCTCAGGATGGCGATGGAGCCGGTGGCATACACCATGGAGGCGTAGCCGAACAGGCGCTTGCGCGAGAAGGCGGGAATGATCTGGCTGATGATGCCGAAGGCCGGCAAGATCATGATGTACACCTCGGGGTGGCCGAAGAACCAGAAGATGTGCTGGTACATCACCGGGTCGCCGCCGCCGGCGGGGTTGAAGAAGCTGGTGCCGAAGTGGCGGTCCGTCAGCGTCATGGTGATGGCGCCTGCCAGCACGGGCATCACGGCGATCAGCAGGTAGGCGGTGATCAGCCAGGTCCAGCAGAACATCGGCATCTTCATCAGCGTCATGCCGGGGGCGCGCATGTTGAGGATGGTGACGATGATGTTGATCGAGCCCATGATGGACGAAGCGCCCAGGATGTGCATCGCGAAAATACCGGCGTCCATGGAGGGACCCATTTGCAGCGTGAGCGGCGCGTAGAGCGTCCAACCCGCGGCGGGTGCGCCACCGGGCATGAAGAACGACCCCACCAGCATGGCGCCGGCCGGGATCAACAACCAGAAGCTGAAGTTGTTCATGCGGGCAAAAGCCATGTCGGCTGCGCCGATCTGCAGCGGGATCATCCAGTTGGCGAAGCCCACAAAGGCCGGCATGATGGCGCCGAACACCATGATCAGGCCGTGCATGGTGGTGAGCTGGTTGAAGAGCTCAGGGTTGACCAGTTGCAGCCCGGGCTGGAACAGCTCGGCGCGAATCATGAGAGCCAGCACGCCACCAAACATCAGCATGAAGAAACTGAACAGCAGGTAGAGCGTTCCGATGTCTTTATGGTTGGTCGCAAATACCCAGCGCCGCCAGCCTGTCGGGGCATGGTCGTGGTGGTCATCATGCGCGTGGTCGTGATGGTCTAGAACTGCACTCATCTTGGCTTCCTTTGGTGGCTTTGGCCTGTAGCTTTATCTTGGCGGCCGGCGCGTATCGCGCCGGCGGATTCTGGTCGTGGGCGGATCGGCTTACTTGCGGGCAGCCTGCACTTCGGCGGGCTGAACGATCTGACCGGTCTGGTTGGACCAGTTGTTCTTGGAGTAGCTGATCACGGCGGCGATGTCGGTGTCGCTGAGCGCCTTCCAGGAAGGCATGGCGCCACCGGCGGCGCCGTTGAGCACGGTGTGGATCTGCTTGGCGTGGTCGGCATCAAGCACGATCGGCGAGCCATCCAGAGGTTTGATCGGGCCGGCGCCCTTGCCGTTGGCCTGATGGCAAGCGGCGCAATTGGCGGCGTAAACCTTTTCGCCGCGAGCCTTCAGGTCCACCAGCGTCCAGACCTTGGAAGGATCATCGGCCTTGGCTGCGGCTTCCTTGACCTTGACGGCCACCCAGGCGGTGTAGTCGGCAGCAGAGACGACCTTCACGTGGATGGGCATGTAGGCATGCTCCTTGCCGCAGAGTTCCTGGCACTGGCCGTAGAAGTCGCCCACTTGTTCAGCGCGGAACCAGGTGTCGCGCACAAAACCGGGAATCGCATCCTGCTTGATGCCGAAGGCGGGCACTGCGAAGGCGTGGATCACGTCGCTGGCGGTGGTGATGATGCGGATTTTTTTGTTGACGGGAACGACCAGCGGGTTGTCGACCTTGAGCAGGTAGTTGTCGGGTGCTTCGCCGGCTTTCGGGCCGCCGTTGTTGGACATTTCGCGGTGCGTGTTGTCGAGCGTGGAAACAAAGCCGATGCCTTCGCCTTCGCCCTTGATGTAGTCGTAACCCCATTTCCACTGGATGCCGGTGGCCTTGATGGTGACGTCGGCGCTGGTGGTGTCCTTCTGGGCGACCAGCACCTTGGTGGCCGGCAGGGCCATGGCGATCACGATGATGAAGGGAACGACGGTCCAGGCGATTTCAACGGCGGTGGATTCGTGGAAGTTGGCCGATTTGTGGCCCAGGGATTTGCGGTGCTTGAGGATGGAATAGAACATCACCCCGAACACGGCCACAAAGATCACAAGGCAGATGGCCATCATGAACCAGTGCAGCCATTGCTGTTCTTCGGCGATTTTGGTCACGGCGGGGTGCAGATTCAGCTGATTGACGGCCGGGCCGCCCTTCAGGTCATTGACGGCGTAAGCGGCGGTGCTGACCCAGGCGGCCGCAGATACCAGAATTGCGCCTGCATGCTGCATGCCAAGCCGTGTCATTTTGCTCATGGTGTTGCTTACGTTCATCGTGATCACTTTTTCTGCTTCAATTACCGACGTTACCGACCAAATTAACCTGCTGATTATAAAGTTAGCGGCGGACCCTCCGGCCGCCGCCTGAACTGACGCGAGGCTTTCAGGGTCCGTCAGCCGCTTCGCAGCGCCATGCGGATCTCGCGCGCCAGCGCCGGACGCAACTCCGGCCGCACATGGCGCCCTACCCGCACCGACCGGCCCTGGCCGGACACTTCAATCAGCGAACCGTCTTCTGCCTTGGGTTCAATTCGCACCCATTCGCGGTTGAATTCAGCCCGCTCGGTGTGCCCTGCCGTTTCCAGCTCCACCACCAATTGCCCGCCCTCGAGGACGATTTTTTCACCGTCTCCCGCATGCCGGGCATACACCACAAAGGCCGCTCCCACCGCCGCCAGCTCTATCCACGCAAAGGGCATCACCATGGTGGCGCCCTGTACCCAGAAAAATGCCGCAATACCCAGCGAAACGCCGCACAGCGACACGTAAAGCCACCCCAGCTGGGCCGGTGTGAGTGAACAGTGACGCTTGAGAAGCCACAACACAGCGTCATGGCTGTGGGCGCCCTGCGCGGGCAAGGTGGCAAAACGAAACGCTGGCGTTGGCTGCAACATGTGGCAACCCTCAAAAAAACTGCGGTCAATGCCGGGCATCAGCCGCATGAGGCTTGGGAACATCCCCAAAATTCAGCTTTGAATTGTAGCCGGGTTTGCTCTGTCGGCCCCCTGAAAAGCCCCTCGCAGACCGATTGCGGCGGGCCGGATGAGCGCCCGCGCAACACATGAGTCTCAAGCGCCCGGCCGCTGGCCGTGAAGCATGCTGCGCATGTCGTCCACCGACACCGCACTGAGCGCGCTGACCTTGATTTTGGGCGGCGCTTTCAGCGCGTGGCCATAGATGACTTCGAAAGTGAGCGACAGCCTTCCGTCATCACCTTTGACAAGGTGGCGGGCCAGCGCATCTTCAAGCCGCGCCTTCCAGGCCTTGCCCCGCAAGGCGGGAAACCGGGCCGGGTGGAAATTGCGGCCCAGCTCCGCCAGGTCCTGCAAGAGCCGCGCCGGCGTTGCATAGGTCAAGGTGATGCGTTCCATGTCCATCACCGGCTCGGCAAAACCGGTTTGCACCAGCATGTCGCCCCAGTCGTGCATATCGGTCAGTTCATGGCCGGCCGGCGGCCAGCCCAGCTGCGCATATACCTCGCGCAGCTCTTTGGCGGTGTCTGGGCCCAGGGATGAAAACATGACAAAACCATTGACCTTGAGCGCCTGGTGCCACTGCGCCAGCAAGGCCTGCGGGTCGGCCGACTCATGCAGCGCCATGTTGGCCCAGAGCATGTCGGCAGTGCCGGGTGCAGGCGCTTCAAACCGCACCGCAGGCGCCGTCCATCGCCCGGGATTCCACCACGGCTTTACTATCTTTTTGATAGCGTCCTGCGTACGTCCCTCATTGGCTTCAACCACAAAACACTTTGAATCTGGATAAAGGCCGGCGAGCTTCGCATGTGCCTCCAGCCCCCCGCGCAACGCACCCCAATGGATCCAGGAACCGGGCTGCAGCTTGATCCACTGCAGCCGGTCCATCATCCGCCGCGCCACCTCTTCATGAAGCCACGGCGAAGCCAGGGGCGCGGTGCGCTCCCAGCGGCCGACGGCAAGCGGGTCTAGCGTGGGCGGGCGCTGATGGGGAGTGGTCATGAAAGAAGGCTGTGCGGTTCGCTGAAAAGTACGCGAGTATATTGACACGGTGTTCACACGCCTGCTCGCACCCCACGCATTACCGCCCCGCCTCTCCGGCCTTCTTGCCGGATTCCGCCTTGGTGTCGGCGCTGGCTTTGCCAGCCAATGCGCCGTTTGCCGCAGCTGGCCGGCGCATCAGGTGTGCGGGCCTTGCGTGGCCCGGTTCGCACCGCCGGCGCCCCGCTGCGGGCGATGCGCCCTCGCCCTGCCTGCTGATCTTTCGATGGGCCTTCGGACGGGCCCGCAGTTGTGCGGTGCCTGTGCCCTGGACAATGCCGTGGCTGGGGTGCACTACGCCTACCCTTGGTCTACCCTGATCGCAGGCTACAAATTCGGCGGGCAACATGGTTGGGCCGGTTTTTTTGCGGACTTGCTGCTCCAGTCGCCTGGCACCGCCCAAGTGTTTGCCGGGTTGAGCCCCGAAGACTGGGTGTTGCCCATGCCCCTGGCGGCGCAGCGCCTGCAAACGCGGGGCTTTAACCAGGCCTGGGAGCTGTGCGCGGAACTGGCACGGCAGACGCAAACGCCAGCCCGTACTGACGCCAAGCTGCTGCTGCGCGTGCGGCACACCCGCCCGCAGAGCCAGCTCAAGCGCAAAGAGCGGCTGGCCAACGTGAAAGGCGCCTTTCAGGTCGACCCGTTGCGCACGGCAGAACTGCAAGGCCGGCGTGTGGTGCTGGTCGATGACGTGATGACCAGCGGCGCTTCGATGTATACGGCGGCGCAGGTTTTGCGGGAGGCGGGCGCTGCGCATGTGACGGCCGTCGTGCTGGCAAGAACAGCCCCCGCCTAGAATCCCGGCTCCTTCTTACCGCCCTCCGCAACCCCGTCTGCCGCATGTTCAATATCGTTTTGGTCGAACCCGAAATCCCTCCCAACACCGGCAACGTCATCCGGCTGGCGGCCAATACCGGCTGCCGGCTGCACCTGGTGGAGCCGCTGGGCTTTTCAATGGATGACAAACACATGCGCCGCGCCGGCCTGGACTATCACGAGTATGCGAAGGTGCTGCGGCATGCCAGCTGGCAGGCATTCCTCGAAAGTGAGCAACCACCCCCAGACCGGCTTTTTGCCATGACCACTCGAGGCTCGGGCAGTGTCTACGACGCGCGCTTCCAACCCGGCGACTGGCTGGTGTTTGGCGCCGAAACCCGCGGCCTGGCGCCGGAGTTGCGGGAATCCTTTGCGCCAAGCCAACGCCTGCGGGTGCCCATGCAGGCCGGCCAGCGCAGCCTCAACCTCTCAAACTCCGTGGCTGTCACAGTATTTGAGGCCTGGCGGCAAAACGGTTTCAGTGGCGCTACAGCGCCCTGACCGTCTGTCGGGCGCCTGCCGGATCTCCTTGCCAGCGACTAGGTGAAAACCCTATAATTCGAAGCTTCAAGCCTAAAGCTTCAGGTCTATGGATGCCGATACCCCGGCCATTTCTGGCCTTCCGGCGTTATCCCTTTCCATAGTCCCAGTTCACAAGACTGGCAGGAGTCTTCCCGTGAACATGGTGATCCAGCGTATTTTCGGCATTTCAGCGCCTGCCTTTTCCGACTCCGGGCGCCCCCCGGCCAACCGCCTGCCCGTCGAGCAGATTCGGGAAAGCCTGCAAACCCTGCTGCATGACTGCAAAGACATGCGCTCCGAGCGGGTCCTCTACAAAATCAGTGTGGCGCAAACGCCTTCGGAGTTGTGGATGCTGCGCAGCGACCTGCATCAGTGCATTTCGCAGGCCCATACCCAGAGCGAAGCGGCCGACCGCATCAACAGCCTGATCGAAGTTTTTGAAGGCTGGCTGCCGGCTGGCCAGCTCACGCGAATCTAACCCGGTCTCAGGGGTAGCGCCGCACCAGCGACTCGGCCACGCACACCGGCTTGGCCGCTCCCTCGCGCTCCACAGTCACTTCCCAGGTCATTTGCATCCCGTCGTTGGCAATCGCCTCGGCCTCCAGCAGCTTCATGCGCGCCCGCAGGCGGCTGCCCACGGGCACGGGCGCCGTGAAGCGAACCTTGTTGAGGCCGTAGTTCACGCCCATGCGCGAGCCGGTGATCTCAAAAGACGATTCAAAAAATCGCGGCAGCAGCGACAGCGTCAAAAAGCCATGCGCGATCGGCCCGCCAAACGGCCCGGCAGCTGCTTTTTCGACGTCCACATGAATCCACTGATGGTCGCCCGTGGCCTCGGCAAACAGGTTGACCTGTTGCTGGGTGACGGTGATCCAGTCGCTGACGGCGACTTCCTGGCCGGTGCAGGCGGCCAGCTCGGCCAGGGTTGCAAAGGTTTTCATGGCGCCACTGTAGCGGCACGCCCCTGCCCGGCTTGTCGGCTCAGCGACAAGCCGAAGTCAACCTCAACGGTCCAGCCACGAGCAGATGGCTTTCCACTGCTCCATGTCTTTTTCAACCCGGCTGGGCGCCACGTCGAACAGGGTCAGGCCGCGGGCGGCCAGGTGGATGTAGTTTTGCGTGTCGCGCAGGTAGCCCAGCACCGGCAGGCCCAGGCCTTCCACAAAGCCGCGCAGCTTGTCAGCGGCAATCGTGCGTGAATCCACACGCATGCCGACAATGCCCACCTGCATCTTGCCGGCGTGCTTGTGCTCGGCCAGCTGGTCCAGGAAGGTGCGCGTGGCGAAAATGTCGAAAACACTAGGCTGCAGCGGCACGATGACCTTGTCGGCGAGCTTCAGGACGTCGTTAAAGCGCCAGCCGTGCAGGCCGCCGGGTGTGTCGAGCACCACGTGCGTTGTGCCCTTGGGCGGTTTGACGATCAGGTCGGCGTTCACATCCCAGGTGGCGATCGGCCGGGCGGCCGGCGGGCGCAAGCCCAGCCACAGCCGTGAGGACTGCTGCCGGTCGGCGTCGCCCAGCATGACCGAATGGCCCTGGCTGGCGAAGTAGCCGGCAACATTGGTGGCCAGCGTCGTCTTGCCGACGCCCCCCTTCGGATTGGCGATCACAACCACGGGCATGCGAATCTCCTCGTTGTTCAGGGGAAGCCCTGATCTTGCTCTTGCTTTTCCGCTATGGTAACGGCATGGACACAGTTCTCACAACCACTCATAAGACCACAGACGATACGGCAAACCCTGACATTTATGTCATTGCGGCCCATCCCGCATGGCGCGAATCGCGGGTCAACCGCCCTCTGATGGAGGCGGCCAAGGCCTTGCCGCGCGTGCAAATGCAGGACCTTTACTCCAGCTACCCCGACTATGCCATTGACGTTCCGCTGGAGCAGGCCGCGCTGGAGCGCGCCCGGCTGGTGGTGCTGGTGCATCCCATCCAGTGGTATTCCATGCCGCCGCTGCAAAAGCTCTGGCTCGACGATGTGCTCACCTACGGTTGGGCCTATGGCGAAGGTGAAGAGGGCCAGGGCCGGGCGCTGGAGGGCAAGGACCTGTGGCTGGTGGCCACCACCGGCGGCCCCGAGGAGTCTTACCACCCGCAGGGCTACAACCGCTATTTCTTTGACGCCTTCTTGCCGCCTTACGAGCAGACGGCGGCGCTCTGCGGCATGCGGTTCTTGCCGCCGTTGGTGCTGCACGGCGCCCACACGGTCGATCGGCAGACGGTGGTGAGCCACGTCGAAACCTTCAGCCAGCGCCTGCAAAGTTACCCTGACTGGCCCGAGCTGGAAGACCTGGAGCAATGCGCGGCTTGCGTGGTGCCGATGCGAGACAGGTCTGTGGCACATGACGATCCGAGCAACGCTGGGAACGAATTTTTCGCCGGGCCGCCCCAAGGAAAATTAGCCCCCTCGGGGGGCAGCGCATTACACGAAGTGAAAAGCGTGGGGACACCATGACTGAACATGCGCCCGCTTGGCTAACAAACAGCCTTATCTATCTCGCAGCCGCCGTCATCGCCGTACCCCTGGCCAAAAAACTCGGCCTCGGCTCCATCATCGGCTACCTCGCCGCCGGCATCGCCATCGGCCCCTGGGGCCTGGGCCTGGTCACCAACGTGCAGGACATTCTTCACTTTGCCGAATTTGGCGTGGTGCTGATGCTCTTTCTCGTCGGCCTGGAGCTCGAACCCAAGCGCTTGTGGAACTTGCGCCGGCCCATCTTCGGCTGGGGCAGCGCGCAGGTGCTGGGCTGCGCCGTGCTGCTGACCGGCGTGGCCATGGCTTTTGGCGTGAGCTGGCAGATCGCGCTGGTGGCGGGCCTGGGCCTGGCGCTGTCATCCACCGCGATTGCCCTGCAGGCCATCGGCGAGCGCCATCTGATGCCCACGTCCAGTGGGCAAGCAGGCTTTTCCATCCTTCTCTTTCAGGACGTGGCAGCCATCCCGATCCTGGCGCTGTTGCCCCTTCTGGGCGCCATGTCTGGAGGAAATGAGGCTGCAGCCCATACCAATACTGGGCTTGAAGCTCTCAAAATCGTAGCGGCCATCGCGACCATCATCCTCGGCGGGCGCCTTTTGCTGCGCCCGCTGCTGCGCTGGATCGCCAACAGCGGCACGCCGGAAATCTTCACGGCGGCCTCGCTGCTGCTGGTGGTGAGCATCGCGGCACTGATGCAGTTTGTGGGCCTGTCGATGGCGCTGGGCGCCTTTCTGGCCGGCGTGCTGCTGGCCGAAAGCGAATACCGGCGCGAACTCGAAACCGACATCGAACCCTTCAAGGGCCTGCTGCTGGGGCTCTTCTTCATCGCCGTGGGCATGAGCATCGACTTCGGCGTGCTGTGGAAGTCGCCCGGCTTGATGGCTGCCATCCTGTTCGGCTTTCTGGCGCTCAAGCTGGTGGTGATCTACGGCCTGGCGCGCCTCATGAAGCTGCCCTTTCAAGAACGGCCGGTGTTCGCGGTGCTGCTGGCCCAAGGCGGCGAATTCGCCTTCGTGGTGTTCCAGGCGGCCGCCGGGGCCAAAGTGTTTTCCGCGGAAACCGCGTCGCTGCTGATAGGCGCGGTGGCGCTGTCGATGCTGCTCAGCCCGCTGCTGCTGGTGGCGGTCGACAAGCTGCTGCTGCCGCGTTGGGCCGCCTGCGACATGCCGCAGCTCGAAGAGATCTCCGAGCAGCAGGAAGCGCCCATCATCATTGCCGGTTTCGGCCGCTACGGCCAGATCATCGGCCGCATGCTGCTGGCCCAGGGCATTCCAGCCACAGTGCTGGACCACGACGCCGAGATGGTGGAGACCGTGCGCGCCTTCGGCTACCGGGTGTTTTACGGCGATGCGACGCGGCTGGACCTGCTGCGCACCGCCGGCGCCGCCACCGCCAAAATCCTGGTGCTGTCGGTCGACGACATGGAGCAGTCGCTCAAGATTGTCGACTTGGCGCGCGAGCATTTCCCGCAAATGCAGATCGTCGCCCGTGCGCGCGACGTGACGCACTGGAACGCACTGCGTGACCGCGGCGTGATGCAGGTGGAACGCGAGGTGTTTGAGTCCAGCCTGCGCAGCGCGCGTACGGTGCTGGAGCTGCTGGGCCAGCCGCCGCATGAAGCGCGCCAGGCCGCCATGCGCTTTCGCCGGCACAACCTGGAGTTGTTTGAGCGCATGTACCCGCATCGCAAGGACCGCACCAAGGTCATCGCCGTGGCCACGCAGGGGCGTTTGCAACTGGAAGAGCAACTCGCCCAGGAACGCCAGCAGCAGGCGCAGCGCCGTCCGGCCGGCTGGCACGATTAGGTTTTACATATCAAATCAGGCTCCAGCCCTTTAGAGACGTGGCCAAGTAGCTCCTGATTTGATAGCAAACATGCCGGCACGCTTGCCAGCATTTTTTGCGATGGGTGGCCGCCCTGAGCGCCGCCCGCTACCCGCTACCGGCTGAATTGCTCGGCGTCGCGCCGCCGCTGCTCGATCACGCGGCGTTCCACGCACACAGGGTAGTTGGTGAAAGCCGGTTTGGCGCACTGCTCCGACATGCAGATCTGATAACCGATCAGCATCCGGCCCTCACAGGCTTGCCGCGGGCCGCCGCCCGATGCCGCAACCGGCGCCGGCGTGGCGGCATGCTCGGCCGCTGCGGTGGCGGTCGCTGCGGCCCCTGGCTTGGCTTGACTGGCCTGCCTGGCCTGCCGTTCCTTCTCAAGGGCAGCCTTTTTGTTGGCTGCAGTCAGCGCCAAGGCGGCCCTGGAGGCCGGCGACAGGGGCGCAGCCGCCTGGGATGCCGCGGATGCGGGCGCCGGGGCCTGAGCCGCGGCCGCAGCTTGCACCACGGGCTCGGAAGCCGCAGGCGAAGCAGGCGCGCCAGGCGCTGCCGCTGCCGTGTCTGCGGTTTGCGCGGCCGACGGCGCCACCGGTGCGCCGGTGCGTGACATCAATTTGATCCCGATGCCGATGCCTGCCAGCGCCACCACACCTGCCACACCCCAGATGAGGTACTTGGGCGCAGGGGGCTTTGCCGTGCCGGTGGTTTTTGTGCCGGATTTAGGCACGGCGCCGGTCAGGTCATTTTTTGCCGGCTCCGCCTTTGCAGCCCCGGCGGGTATTGCCTCTCCTGCTTTCGGGGCATTTGCCGCCTTGGCCGGTTTTGCGGCCTTTATCGTTTTAACCGGTTTGGCGCCGGGCGCCTCGGCGGCCGGGAACCTGGCTTGAGGCCCGGCCGTGTTGACGGCATCGTCGCTGAAGACGGTTTCAGGCCATTCGGACGCCGCCTCCTGCGCCGGAGCCTTCGGCTCGGGTTTGGCCGCTGCTGCGATCACAGGCGCGCCCAGCCGCGTGGCGTCCGGGTCGCTCGCATCAGGCACCGGCGGCACGTAAGGGGCCACAGGCACTTGCGCCGCCGCTTCTTCCAGCGCTTTCCAGGCGGTGTCGGCATTGGCCGCGCCGCCCTGGCCGGTCCCGCCTGCAGCAGGAGCGCCAACAGGGGGCATGGTCTGGCTGCCAGGCCGCGGAATGATCAAGGTGCCGGTGCTCAGGCGCGTGACGTCCGAGTCTTCCCCGCCGGAAGCGCCCAGTTTTTTCAGGCGGCGGCGGGCCAGGTCGGCATAAATGCCTGAAGGGAATTTGGTGAGAAAGCCCTGGATGTCTTCCACATCCATGGATTCCTTGATGTCTTTCCAGTAGACGAGTTCGAGCTCTTGCGTGACGACCGAGATGTTGGCGCTTGTGCCCGATGGCTGATCCACCAAGGCTTCTCCCGCCAGCATGGTGGACGTCCAGGTCGAGTTGCTGCCCGGCCCAGGCGCTACAGCCGGCGGCAGCACCGTGGTGTCGGATGCCTCACGGGCCGCGGTCTGCAATGCGGTGAGAAATTCCTGTGCGCTGGCATAACGCTGGTCGCGCGACTTGGCCAGCGACCGGCTCACCACGGCATCAATCGCGGGTGGCAGTTTGGAATTGAATGCGCTGGGGGGCGCGGGTGTATGGCCCACGATCTGCTGGATGGTGGCGAAATCGGTGTCGCCGTCAAACGGCCGCTTGCCGGTGAGCAGCTGGTAAAGCACGATGCCGGCGGCAAACAGGTCGGCGCGGGCGTCAATCGGCCGGCCCTGCACCTGCTCGGGCGACATGTATTTGAGCGTGCCCACCATGGAGCCCTGCGTGCGGGTGGCTTCGCCCGAATCCTGGATGCGCGCAACGCCGAAGTCGGTGAGTTTGACGCGGCCGCTGGTTTCGATCAGCAAATTGGCGGGCTTGATGTCGCGGTGGACGATGCTCTGGCGGTGCGCGTAGTCCAGCGCCGAGAGCAGGTCGCCCATGATGCCCAGCGTCTGCTCCAGGGAATAGAGGTCGCCCTTGTCGAGGTGGTGCTTGAGGTCGTCGCCCGCGATGAATTCCATGACCAGGAAGGCGATGTCGCCGTCGCGGTCGGAGTCATAGACGCTGACGATGTGCGGGTGCTGCAGGCGCGCCGCCGATCGGGCCTCGGTGCGAAAGCGCACTTCGTATTCGGCCGCAGCCTCTTCCGACAGGTTTTCCACCTTGATGGTCTTGATCGCCACGCGCCGGTCGAGGTTGGGATCGCGCCCTTCGTACACCAGCCCCATCGCACCCTTGCCGAGGACGCGGATGAGATCGTATCGGCCAAGTTTCTTGAGACTCATGAGGAGGTGGAATTGGGCGAAATGGGCTGAAGAGGCGAAAGGCGGGATGGCCTGCGGGCGGCCCAAAAGCCCGGCTACGTCTTGAAACAAACAATTCTAGCGTGCATCGACGGGCGGAAGAATCCGTGAAACCCGCAACTTTTCCCGGTGCTCAGCCCTTGCGCAGCCTGCCCATACGGCCACCGGGTATCAATTACGAATGGAAAACCCGATCAGCGGTGCGTTGTCGTCAGCGCGGTCGCAGCCCGGCACGATCTGGCCGTTGCCGACCAGGTAGCACTCGGTGCGGCGCAGCACCACGGCTTCGCTCTGGTTGCCCATATACACCCAGGTGCCGTAACTGGAGGCGTCCGTCAGCACAAAATGCCCGCCGCGCCACTCCAGCGTGGCGTGCATGCGCGATACGCGCGGATCGTTGAGCGTGAGTGCGGCGTCGGCCGCCCGGCCCAGCGCGAGCTTGCTGCTCTTGGCGTCCAGCCGCACAGTCTGCCCGGCAAAGCTGAGTTCGAGGAAAGCCTGGCTGGGCGAGGCAAACATCGAACGCCCGGCCATGGTGGCGTCTTCGTCGCGCCCGGCCTGCCATTCAACCCTGTAGACATGGCTGGCGCCTGCCCGGCCGCGCAAGTACATGGGGCCCATGCTGCGCAGCGATGCCTTCTGGGCCGGCAACAGCGCTGCCCAGACGTTTTCAGTGGTGAGGATTTGCGCCGCGCCGGCCAGATCGGCCAGACGGGCGGCGGAATTGACGGTGTCGCCGAAGCAGTCGCCGTCGATCTCGACCACTTCGCCCGATTCGATGCCCATCTGCATTTGCACGGGCGCGCCGCTGCCGCCGGGCTTGATGGGGGTTTCCTGGAGGCGCTTTTGAATACTGATGCAGGCCGAGAGCGCATCGCCCTCGTTGGGGAACACCACAAAGAGGCCGTCGCCCAGCAGCTTGACGACCCGGCCGTGGTGCTGCTCAAAGACCTGGCTCAACACGCCGATCAGCTGGGTGACAAAGCGTGACGCCGTTTCATCGCCCAGCCGTTCGAACATGCTGGTGCTGCCAACGAGATCAGCAAAAACAACAGTGGTCATGAAGGGGAATCAGCGGCAGCGCACGCAACTTGTTCTCATCCCAGCGATTCTTACAGAAAATTGCAGACTCGAGGCCGGTAAAAATCCCGAGAGCCGGACAAGAGTTCCGAAATCGCAGGCAAATGTAAACAGGAGCCCGCCCGGCGGACAGGTCACCTGTGTCCATGGTCTCAGCGAAAACCGTCCCAAACCAGCTTGCAGCCGGTGAGCAGCATGCCAACATACAGCAGCCGGTAAAAAAGCACCGGGCTGATGCTGCGGGCCATGCGCACACCCATCCATACGCCCAGCGGCGCCAGCGGCAGCAAGGCAAGCGAGGTCGCCATATTGCGCATATCGAGCAGGCCCAGCCAGGCATACGGAATCCATTTCGACAAATTGATGACGAAAAAGAAGGCCGCCATGGTGGCGGTGAACTTGACCGGACTCAGCCGCATGGGGATGACATAGGCGCTCAAGGGCGGCCCGCCGGCATGCGACACAAAGCTGGTAAATCCTGAGGTGACCGTCAGGATCGCGCCCAGCCATTTGGGCGGAGGCGGGCTGTCAGGCCGGGGCGGGAACAGCAGACGCTGCGCCAAAAACAACAGCGTGAATATTCCCACCAGGGCCGCCACAACCTTGGCGTCCAGCACCTTGAAGAGCAACGCGCCCACAACCGTGCCCACCAAGCCAAAAGGAACCAGGAATTTCAGGAACTTGATGTCAAAGTCCCGCCGAAACGCCGCCAGCCCCAGCAGGTCCATCAGCAGCAACACCGGCATCAGGATGGCGGCGGCCTGCGGCACTGTGACGGCCAGCGCCATCACCGGCACCGCCAGCGAGCCAAAGCCCGCGCCGAAGCCGCTTTTGCTGACGCCCAGCATCAGCACAGCAGGCACGGCGACGGCGTAGAAAAAGGGGTCGGTGATCAGCGGAAAGGCCATGTGTTCCGTGTTTATGAAGGAAAAGTGCCATCCGCCCAGATGGAATATAGGCAAGCAGCTATCAAACTGATAGCAACTATATCAGCCCGCTTCGCGTCGGCGCTGCGGTGGCGCAACCCTCAGGGGAGCGTCAGACGCGTTCAAGAATGACCGCGATGCCCTGGCCGACGCCTATGCACATGGTGGCCAATGCATAGCGGCCGCCGCCCTTGTGCAGCTGGTTGACGGCCGTGGTGGCCAGGCGCGCGCCCGAAGCGCCCAGCGGATGGCCCAGCGCGATCGCACCGCCGTTGGGGTTGACGCGCGGGTCGTCGTCGCGCACGCCCAGCATGCGCAGCACCGCCAGGCCCTGCGCGGCAAAGGCTTCATTGAGTTCGATCACGTCCATCTGTTCGATGGTGAGGCCGGTCAGTGCCAGTACTTTTTGCGTGGCGGGCGCGGGGCCAATCCCCATGATGCGCGGCGCCACACCGGCCGTGGCCATGCCGACCACACGCGCTTTGGGCGTGAGGCCGTTTTTGGCAGCGGTGGCTTCATCGGCCAGCAGCAGCGCGCAGGCGCCGTCGTTCACGCCGCTGGCATTGCCGGCTGTAACCGTGCCATCGGGACGCACCACACCCTTGAGCTTGGCCAGCGCTTCGAGCGAGGTTTCACGCGGGTGCTCGTCCTTGCTCACCACAATGGGGTCACCCTTCTTCTGGGCAATCGTCACCGGCGTGATTTCAGCGTCGAAGTAGCCGGCCTTTTGCGCGGCCACGGCTTTCAGCTGGCTGGCCAGCGCCATCTTGTCCTGGTCTTCGCGGCTGATCTTGTAGTCGGTCGCTACGTTCTCGGCGGTCTCGGGCATGGCGTCGACACCGTATTTTTCTTTCATCAGCTTGTTGATGAAGCGCCAGCCGATGGTCGTGTCGTACACCGCATTGGCGCGGCTGAAGGCGCTCTCGGCCTTGGGCATGACAAAAGGCGCGCGGCTCATGCTTTCGACGCCGCCGGCAATCATCAAGGTGGCTTCGCCCGATTTGATGGCGCGCGCGGCCATGCCCAAAGCATCCAGGCCCGAGCCGCACAGACGGTTGATCGTGACACCGGGCACCTCCATCGGCAGGCCGGCCAGCAAGGACGCCATGTGCGCCACATTGCGGTTGTCTTCACCGGCCTGGTTTGCGCAGCCGTAGATCAGGTCGGTGACAGCCTGCCAGTCGACCTTGGGGTTGCGCGCCATCAAGGCCTTGAGCGGGATCGCGCCCAGATCGTCGGTACGCACGCTGCTCAAGGCGCCGCCGTAGCGGCCGAAGGGGGTGCGGATGGCGTCGCAGATAAATGCTTGGGTCATGGTGTGTGCTTTGAAAGAAGTGAGATCAGGAATGAGGGATCAGGCGGCCGCAATCGGCAGGCCCACCAGTTTTTCGAGCTCGACGTGCGTGAGGCCGTCGACGGTGTCGATCAGCTTCAGGCCCTGCGATGTGCATTCCAGCGTCGCGATGTCGGAATACACGCGCTTGACGCAGGCAATGCCGGTCAGCGGATAGCTGCATTGCTGCACCAGCTTGCTCACGCCCTGCTTGGTCAGCAAGTCCATCATCACCCAGGTTTGCCGCGCGCCAATCGCCAGGTCCATCGCCCCGCCGACAGCGGGGATAGCGCCCGGCTCGCCGGTGCTCCAGTTGGCCAGGTCGCCCGTGGCCGAGACCTGGAAGGCGCCCAGCACGCAGATATCAAGGTGGCCGCCGCGCATCATCGCGAAGCTGTCGGCATGGTGAAAAAACGCGCCGCCCTTGAGCAGCGTCACCGGTTGTTTGCCGGCGTTGATAAGGTCGAAGTCTTCGTCGCCCTCGGCAGGCGCCGGGCCCATGCCGAGGATGCCGTTTTCGCTTTGCAAAATGACTTCGCGCCCCGCCGGCAGATGGTTGGCCACCAGTGTGGGCTGGCCGATGCCGAGGTTGACGACGGCGCCGTCAAAAATGTCTTGCGCGACGCGGGCTGCGAGCTGGTCTTTGGTGCGGCGTTGGTAGGTCATGGTCATGCCGCCTTTTTGAAACCGCCCGCTTGTGTAGCGGTGCGTTGAATCTTCACTATGTGATGGACGAAGATGCCGGGCGTTACGACGGCTTCAGGATCCAGGTCGCCGAGTTCGACGATCTCATGCACGGTAGCAATCGTCTTCTTCGACGCCGTCGCCATCACCGGACCGAAATTGCGCGCGGCCATGCGGTAAGTCAGGTTGCCCCAGCGGTCGCCACGCTCGGCCTTGATGAGGGCCACATCGCCGTGGATCGGCATCTCGAGCACGTACTGCTTGCCGTTGATTTCGCGGGTTTCTTTGGCGCTGCCGTCGGCATTGCGTGCCAGCTCAGTACCGTACCCCGTGGGGCAAAAGAAAGCGCCTATGCCGGCGCCGGCGGCGCGTATGCGCTCTGCCAGGTTGCCTTGAGGCACGAGTTCGAGCTCCAGCTTGCCGCTGCGGTAGAGGCCGTCAAACACCTGGCTGTCGGCCTGGCGCGGAAAGCTGCAGATGATCTTGCGCACGCGCCCCGCCTTGAGCAGCGCCGCAAGGCCCGTCTCGGCGTTGCCGGCGTTGTTGTTCACCACCGTCAGGTCTTTGGCGCCCTGCGCTATCAGGCCGTCAATCAGCTCATTGGGAATGCCGGCGGTGCCGAAACCGCCAATCAGCACGGTTGAGCCGTCTTTCACCTCCGCCAGCGCGTCGGCGACGGAGGCGGCAATTTTGTTGATCATTCAGAAGTCTCCAGCTGCGAGCGGTTTGCCGAAATCATCAGGCCACCGCAAAAAATATCTCGTAATTTGTTCGACAAAATGTTCGATATAAGAACAAGAGTTCGTATAATGAATTTTAGGAGATTTTCCCCACCATGGCAAACGCTGCATCCACGCTCATGACCGGTCACAAGCCTGGCGACGCCTACGTCCAGTCGTTTGCGCGCGGGCTGGAGGTCATCCGCTCATTCAGTACTGAGGCGCCGCGGCAGACGCTGACCGAAGTGGCGGGGCGCAGCGGCTTGACCCGTGCCGGCGCGCGCCGCATTTTGCTGACGCTGGAAACGCTGGGTTATGTACACAACGACGGCAAGCTGTTCAGCCTCACGCCACGCATTCTTGATTTGGGTTTTGCTTACCTTTCCTCCATGCCCATCTGGAACCTGGCCGAGCCGGTGATGGAAGCGCTGGTCGCGAAGGTCAAGGAGTCGTGTTCGGCCGCGGCACTGGACGGCACGGACATCGTCTACGTGCTGCGCGTGCCGACGCACAAGATCATGAGCATCAGCCTGGGCGTAGGCTCACGCCTGCCGGCCTATTGCACGTCGATGGGGCGGATGCTGCTGTCGGCCCTGCCTGAGGCCGAGGCCATGAAATGCCTGCAGGCCTCAACGCTGACAGCGCGCACCAAGCACACCGTGACCGATGTGAAAGAGCTGATGGCCAAGGTGGCGCAGGCACGCAAGCAAGGCTGGTCCCTGGTGAATCAGGAGTTGGAAGAGGGGCTGGTGTCGATGGCCGCACCGATCACCAATCGGTCCGGCCAGACGGTGGCGGCGCTCAACATCAGCGGCCAGGCGAACCGCACCAGCGCCAAGGCGATGCAGGAAACCATGCTGCCGCAGCTTTTAGAGGCGGCGCATGCGATTTCGCGGATGCTGAGCGTTCAGGGCAACTGAGGCCGATAAAGCCGGTCAGGATTTTTTGCCGAAACCCACGACCAGGACGACGGCACCCAGGACGACAGCGCCCAGGCTCAACCATTGGGGAATGTTGACCGACTCTTTTTCTTTTACGGTGAGCTGGATGGGGCCGAGCTTGGCGGCCGTTGTGTCTTTGGTGAAGCTGAAGCCCCCGGTGAAGAAACCGGCCAGGCCCAAAACGATCAGGACAATGCCTGTGATGCGTGCTGCGTTCATCTGAAATCTCCTCGCCGGGCTTGTGGATGTTTATGAAGTAGCCTTGCCCCGGAACTGCGCCACTGTGCTTCGTAATGTAGGCAGGGGCAGAGAAACTGTCTGTAGGACGTGGCCGGGGAGCCCCGTGGCCCAAGCGCTGATAAGGGCAAGCCACCACACCGGCAACGGAAACGCCTGCGTGATAACCTTTCATCATGTTCACCCCCTCGCAAACCGACGTACGCCGGTTCTTCTGCTCTGTTTATGCCAAGGCCCGCGCCGGTCAACCGATGGAAGCTATCGAAACCATAGCAAGCCAGTGGATTGAAGAGCACCCCGAATACCATGCTGACTTTGCCGACGCTGACGGCGCGCTCGACAAAATGTACGACGTGGAAGCCGGCAAGAGCAATCCGTTTTTGCACTTGTCCATGCACTTGTCGATCAGCGAGCAATGCTCCATTGACCAGCCCCGCGGCATTCGGCAGGCCGTGGAGTTGCTCACAGCCAGGCGCGACTCGCTGCATGACGCGCACCACGAAACCATGGACTGCCTGGGCCAGATGGTCTGGGAAAGCCAGCGAGCGGGACGGCCACCCGACGGCGCCGCTTACATCGACTGCGTGCAGCGCAGAGCTACAAAAGATTGAGCCGTAAAAAAAGCCGCTGAAACAGCGGCTTTTTGTTGGGCGGAAGATTTCCGGATCAGCGAAATTTGTTCTGCGGAATGGTCTTCAGGTCGCCGTCTACTGACGACAGGTAGTTGGCCAGCAGTTTCAACTCGGGGTTGGTGTACTGCTTGGCCATGCCGGCCATGATGGCGTTGCCGCGGCCGACCTTGGGGTTTTTGCTGTCCATCGTGTAAGCCTTGAGGGCCACAAAGAGGTAATCAGCGTGCTGGCCGCCGATCTTGGGGTAGCTCGGATCAATCGGCGAGCTGAAGTTGGCGCCGTGGCAAGACGCGCAGTTGGCCTTGTTCAGCAGGGCCTGGACCTGGGCGCTGGGTTCCTTGCTGGGCGCCTTCACGGCCTTGGGGTCGACCGGCGCGGCAGAAGCCACTGCGCCGTCGGCGCTGTAGTGGGCAGCCAGATCAGCGATGTCCTGGTCGGACAGCGAGTCGGCAATGGCGCGCATGGTGGGGTGCTTGCGATCGCCTTTTTTGTATTCATTGAGTGCGGCGACGATGTATTTGGCGCCCTGGCCCGAAATCATCGGGACCTTGTAGACCTCGGGGAAAGAGGCCTGGTAGCCCTTGATGCCGTGGCAACCGATGCACATGGCATTCTTGGTTTCGCCGGCCTTGGCGTCGCCCTTGATCTCCTGGGCCAGGCTGGCTGCCGTCGCACAAGAGACAGCAACGGCGAATATCGTGGTGAACAGCTTATTCATTTTGCGCGCACAATCAGGTGGGAATTCATCTTATAAACAACCCCGGATTATATCTGGGCCTGTTGCCCCAAGGCACCGGCTGCTTTCAATCAACCGGGAATAGCCCCCAAACCCGCTCACACTGACGCCAGACCATGAAATTTCAAGGATCCAAGAACTACGTCGCCACCCAGGACCTGATGCTTGCCGTGAACGCCTCAGCCGCTCTGAAGAAGCCGCTGTTGGTCAAAGGTGAACCCGGCACCGGCAAGACCATGCTGGCCGAGGAAGTGGCCCAGGCGCTGAACCTGCCACTGTTGCAATGGCACATCAAATCGACCACCAAGGCCCAGCAGGGCCTGTATGAATATGACGCTGTCTCCCGCCTGCGCGATTCACAGCTGGGCGATGAAAAGGTCAAGGACATCCACAACTACATCGTCAAGGGCGTGCTCTGGCAGGCCTTCACCGCCGACGAGCCGGTCGCGCTGCTGATCGACGAAATCGACAAGGCCGACATCGAGTTCCCGAACGACCTGCTGCGCGAAATCGACCGCATGGAGTTCTATGTGTATGAAACACGCGAGCTCATCAAGGCCAAACACCGCCCGCTGGTGTTCATCACCTCCAACAATGAAAAAGAACTGCCCGACGCATTTTTGCGCCGCTGCTTTTTCCACTACATCAAGTTCCCCGACGCCGACACCATGAAGCAGATCGTGGACGTGCACTTTCCTGATCTGAAGAAAGAGCTGCTGGCGGCGGCCATGAAGACGTTTTACGACGTGCGCAACCTGCCCGGCCTCAAGAAGAAACCGTCGACCTCCGAACTGCTGGACTGGCTCAAGCTGCTGGTCGCCGAAGACATCCCCCTGGACGCCCTGCAGAGCAAGGACGACAAGGTTGCCGTACCGCCGCTGGTGGGTGCACTGCTCAAGAACGAGCAGGACGTGACCCTGTTCGAGAAGCTGGTTTTCATGCAGCGCAACAATCGCTGAACGGGATTCAAAGATGAGTCAAAAATCCATGCTGGTCGAAGGCCTGTCGGACGCGGTCGGTTTTGTCGGCGGCGCGCTCCTCGGCTTTTGGGCCGGCCATCTGCTCGGCTTCGATATTTTTGAAGCCGGCTACGGCAACAGCGCCATCGCCGGCATTGTGCTGGTGGGCCTGGGCGGTGGCTTGGGCCTGCAAGTGGCCAGACGCTGGAGGAACCGGCAAAAACCCGAAGGAGAAAACTGAGCATGGCGTTTGTCGAACCCGTGACCCTGGAAGCGCGAGGCGTGCGCCTCGTGCCGCTGGCACTGGCGCACGAAGCAGGCCTTAAGGCCGCAGCCGCCGACGGCGAACTCTGGAAGCTGCGCATCACCTCGGTGCCCGAGCCCCATGAAACGCGCGGCTACATCGAAACCGCGCTGGCCACCAACAACCGCCTGGCCTTTGCCGTCACCGACGCCGCCACCGGCGAGGTACTGGGCTCCACCAGCTACCACGACATCGTGCCCAACCTCAAGCGCGTCGAGATTGGCTACACCTGGTATGCCGCGCGCTGCCAGCGCACACACGTCAACACCACCTGCAAGTTGCTGATGCTGAGCCATGCCTTCGACACGCTGGACTGCAACGTCGTGGGCTGGCGCACCGACAACTTCAACCACGCCTCGCAGCGCGCCATCGAACGCCTGGGCGCCCGCAAGGACGGCGTGCTGCGCGGCCATGCGCTGCGCCGCGACGGCACGATTCGCGACACCGTGATGTATAGCTTGCGCTCGGGCGAATGGCCTGAGGTGAAAGCTCAGCTGCTGTACATGCTGGACAAACCTCGAGCCTGAAGCGCTAGCCGCCAAGGAGTTCTCCATGCTGATCGATTTCTTCTACACCCTGCGCTCGGCCAAGCTGCCGGTTTCCGTCAAGGAGTACCTGATGCTGCTCGAAGCGCTGCAGGCCGGCGTCGTCGGCCCGAACAGCGACAAGCTTGAAGACCATGACGGCGAAGGCGCGTGGAAGATTGATGACTTCTACTACCTCAGCCGCACGGTGCTGGTGAAAGACGAAAAAAACTACGACAAATTCGACCGCGCCTTTGCTGCCTACTTCAAGGGCGTGGAGATGCTGGCCGACTTCACCAAAGACATCCCGCTCGAATGGCTGCGCAAAAACCTCGAGCTGGAACTCAGCCCCGAGGAAAAAGCCAAGATCGAAAAGATGGGCTGGGACGAGCTCATGGAAACGCTCAAAAAGCGTTTTGAAGAACAGAAAGAGCGCCACGAAGGCGGCAGCAAGTGGATAGGCACGGGCGGCACCTCGCCCTTTGGCGCCAACGGTTTCAACCCGCAGGGCATACGCATCGGCCAGGAAAAAAGCCGCAACAAGAGTGCTGTGAAAGTCTGGGACCAGCGTGCCTACAAGGACTACGACGACACGCAGGAGCTGGGCACGCGCAACATCAAGGTCGCGTTGCGCCGCCTGCGCAAGTTCGCGCGCCAGGGCAATGTGGAAGAGCTGGACCTGGACGACACCATACGTTCCACCGCGGCCAACGCCGGCTGGCTGGACATCAAGATGGTGCCCGAGCGCCACAACAACGTGAAGGTGCTGCTGCTGATGGACGTGGGCGGCACCATGGACGAGCACATCCACCGCGTCGAAGAAATGTTCTCGGCCGTCAAAGCCGAGTTCAAGCATCTGGAGTTTTATTACTTCCACAACTGCGTCTACGACTTCATGTGGAAGAACAACCGCCGCCGCTTCAGCGAGAAATTCCCGACCTGGGACATCATCCGCAAGTACAACAAAGACTACAAACTCATCTTCGTCGGCGACGCGACCATGAGCCCCTACGAAATCCTGCAGCCCGGCGGCAGCGTGGAATACAACAACGAAGAAGCCGGCGCCGAATGGATGCAGCGCCTGACGAATGCCTTTCCCAAATTCGCCTGGATCAACCCCGAGCCGCAAGGCGTCTGGCAATACCGCCAAAGCATCAGCGTGATCCAGCAACTGGTGAACCAGCGCATGTACCCGCTGACGATCAAGGGCCTGGAAGAGGCCATGCGACTGCTGTCCAAATAAGAGCAGTCCCAGGCGACTGCCTCCTACACGGGCGTACAGAGGGGCTCAAGTAAACTGCCCGAGTGACCCTTCCCAGCACCCATATCTTCTGCGCACGGACGGCCACCCCAGGACTGACTAGCACCGGCTTCATCCCTGCTTTCGCCCTCTTTGCGATGTTTCTGGCGCCCCTGGCCGCCGCGCAAACGCCTGCGCCCATGGACAGCACGGCCACGCCGCCGTCCAGCGTCACGCAGACCGCCCCCGCCCCGCCACCCCCGCCCCAAAAGGTGACGCCCGAGCCCACGCCGCAAGGCGCCACAGGCCCGACCAGCGCAGAGCCCGAGGTCACGGCCTTTGACATCGCGGTGCGCGCGCCGCAGGGCATCAAGGAGATGCTCGAAAGACACCTGGAGCTGCAGCGCTACCGCGCCGTGACCGACCTGGACGAGGCCGAGCTCGCCCGCCTGATCGTGCTGGCCGAGCGCAATGTACGCAACCTGGTGGGCACGCTGGGTTATTTCAGCCCCACCATCGCCATCACCAAAGAAGGCGGTGCCGGCCAGCATCCCACCATCGTGGTGGCCGTGGATCCCGGCGAGGCCACGTCGGTCGGTACGGTGGCCATCACCTTCGGGGGCGATATTGCCGAGTCAAACGACCCTGGCGCCCTCGCCCAACGCGCCGACATCCAGCGAGACTGGCGGCTGCCAACCGGCCAGCGCTTCACGCAAGACGCCTGGGACAGCGCCAAGACGCAAGCCCTGCGCGACCTGGTGGCACGCCGCTACCCGGCCGGCAAACTGGCCGACAGTCTGGCCGATGTAGACGCACCGGCGCGCACGGCGGGCCTGGCCCTCAAGCTCGACTCGGGGCCGCTTTACCGCCTGGGCCCCATGCAGGTCACCGGCGTTGAGCGCTACGACCCGGTGCTGGTGCCGCGCCTGGCGCGCCTGACCACCGGCGCGGTGTATGACCAGAACCAGCTGGTCGAAGCGCAGCAGCGGCTGGCCTCCAGTGGCTACTTCGATTCGGCCTATATTTTTGTCGACCCTGAAAGCGACCCGCTGGCCGCGCCCGTACAGGTTCAGGTGCGCGAGGCGAAGCTGCAAAAGATCATTCTGGGCGTGGGCGTGACCACAGACAGCGGCCCGCGCGCCTCGGTCGAGCACACGCACCTGCGCGTGCCGGGGACGAACTGGCGCGCCGTCACCAAACTGCAGATCGAAAAGAAGGCACCCTTCGCGCAGACCGAGTGGAGCTCCATTCCCGACGAATCGAACTGGCGCTGGGTGGCGCTGGCGCGCACCGAACGTGTCGACGACGACGAGCTCGTCACGCGCTCCGGCCGCCTGCGCTTTGGCCGCACACAGGCCGGCGAGCGGATAGACCGCAACATCTATCTGCAATACGACAGGGCCAGCGTGAGCGGCAGCGGCCAGATCAACAGCTCCGCCGCCGACATCGGCGACGGCTCGGCCCTGACGGCCAACTATGTCTGGACAGGCCGCTACTTCGACAGCCTGCCATTCCCGAGCAAAGGCTACGGTCTGGGCTTTGAACTCGGCGGCGGCAGCACCATGGGGTCGGAGCACCTGCCCCTTACCCGCGCCGTGGGCCGCTGGCTCGGCATTGTGCCGCTGGAGCGAGGCCGCATCGCCATGCGCGCCGAGGGCGGGGCCGTGCTGGCCAAGGACTCGGCCCGCATTCCTGGCGCCTTGCTGTTCCGCACCGGCGGCGACACCACCGTGCGCGGCTATGGCTACCGCGACATCGGCATCAAGCTGGACAACGGCGTGACCGGGCCGGGCCGCTACATGGCTGTGGGCAGTGTTGAATACCAGCGCCCCATGCTGCGCGACGGCCGGCCCAGCGAATGGGAAAACACCTTCTTCGTGGATGTGGGCTCCGTCGCCGACAACCCCAAAGACATGAAGCCCTCCGTCGGCATCGGCACCGGTGTTCGCTGGAGAAGCCCCATCGGGCCGCTGCAGATTGACCTGGCCTATGGTGAGAAAGTCAAACAGCTGCGCCTGCACGTCAGCGTGGGATTTGTTTTCTGATGGACACGCCCAACACGGCTACCCCTTCTGCCGGCACGCCACAACCGGCGCAACCGGTTCGCCCGCCACGGCGCTGGCTGCGCGCTACCGCATGGGCCGCCGGCAGCATCGTGGTGCTGGCCGTAGGCGCCACCGCAGGCGCCTGGTGGTGGGCCGGCACCGACGGCTCGCTGGCCACCGCACTGGCCTGGATAGGCCGAACCCAACCGCTTAGCGCCGAGCGCGTGACAGGGTCGCTGCGCGAAGGCGGGCATGTCGATCAATTGGCCTGGCAACAAGACGGCCTGCGCGTGGATGTGAGGGACGTCACGCTCGCCTGGCAACCCTGGTCGCTGCTGCACGGCACGCTCGAGGTCAACCGGCTGGCTGCGGCGAGTGTGCAAGTTAACGACCAACGCGCGCCTTCCACCACACCGTCGGTGCCGCCTTCAGCCCTCGGCTTGCCGCTGCCCGTGGTGCTGGACGGGTTTTCAATCGGGCAATTTCAATGGACAGGTACTTCGGCGTTTTCCGCATCGGGCATCACGGGCAACTATGCATTCAGGGGCATAGACCACCAGCTGGAATTACTCAGCGCACAGGTCGCACGTGGCCGCTACAGCGGCCGCGCCACCTTGTCATCGCGCAGCCCCTTGCAGCTGGATGCCAGCCTGGCGGGTGCGCTGGACACCTTGATCCCCGGCAACAAGACACCGGTGCCACTGGCCTTTAAAGCCACAGCGCGTGGGCCGCTCACCGAATTGCTGGTGAAAGCCGAGCTGCAGATGAGCGCCCAGCCTTCAGCCCCATCACCCCCAAAAAACCAGCGGCAACCGCAGGCGACTGCCACTGCCCGCGTCATGCCCTGGGCCGCACAACCGTTGCCGCAAGCCGATGCGAATTTCCGCGACCTGGACGTCGCAGCGTTCTGGCCAGAAGGACCACAAACATTGCTGACAGGCAACGCCAGCGTGCGGCCGGCGCAAACTGCCAGCACACCTGCCGCTTCTGCCTCCGCCTGGCTGCTGCAGCTGCAACTGGCCAACGCCCTGCCCGGCCCCTGGGACCAGAAAAAACTGCCTCTGGATCGGCTGGAGACGCAAGGCGAGTGGCGCAGCGGCACGGCCATGGTGCGCACACTCAAGGCGCAACTGGGCGGCGGCGAGTTGCTGGCCAGCGGTGAATGGGCCGATGCCCCCGCTGCAACACCTGCAGCCCCCGCGTGGAAGCTGCGGGCAACGCTCCAACACGTCAATCCGGCCCTCTTGCACAGCCAGCTGGCGCCGCTGCCGCTTGACGGCAAAGCCGACGTGCGCAGCCAGGGCGCGGCCATCGCTTTTGACGCGAACGTGCAGGCAGCACGCAATGACGCCAGTGCCAAAAACAATCCCCTCGGCCAGCTGCGCCTGCGCGACGCCAGCGCCACCGGCAGCTGGAACGCCGAACAGGCCGGCGGCACCCTGGTGCTGTCGGCCTTGCGCGTGCGCACCGACGATGCCGAACTGACCGGCCAGCTGGAAGCCCAGCCCAGCGCCAAAGGCGGCAAAGGAAAGCTCTCACTCACAGCCCCCGGGCTGGACGCCCAGCTGCAAGGCGAGCTGCGGCAAACCAGCGGCAAGGGCGATGTGAACCTGCGCGGCCGCGACATGGCGCAAGCCCTTCGCTGGTTGCAAAAACTTCCAGGCCTGCCCGCATCATTAAAAAGCGCATCAGCCAACGGCAGTGCCGAGCTGCAAGCCAGCTGGCAAGGCGGCTGGCAAGACCCCGCCTTGCAGGCGCGGCTGGATCTGCCTTCGCTTGACTGGCGAATGGCGGCATCCGCGCCCGCAACGGCCACTGCCAGCGCAGCAGGCACAACACCGCCCGCCGCCGCAAAGGTGTTGAAGATCCGCGCCTTCCAGGCCACGCTCTCCGGCCGCCTAAGCCAGGCACAACTGGCCACACAAGGCCGCATGGAAGCCGGCCAGCGCCGCTACACCCTGCAGCTCGCAGCAGAAGGCGGGCGGCTTAATACTGGCCCCGCGCGCAACGCCCCACTCGCTGAGTCCACATGGCAAGGTCTGCTCAAGCAACTCAGTGTGAGTGTGGAAGACCCCACGCTGGGCGCGGGCGCCTGGCAACTCAAGACACGCAGCACTGTGCCGCTCAAATGGACGCCCGGACGCAACGGCGACGTATTTGAAAGCGGCGCCGGAGAAGCCCTCCTGATCGCACCGCCTTCAGGCACCTCAACCGGCGCCCCTTCGCAGGCCACGCTCGCCTGGCAACCCGTGCGCTGGCGGCCCGGTCGCGAGCTGATGACGGCCGGCAAGCTCACAGGCCTGCCGCTGGCCTGGATCGAACTCTTCGCAGGCCCACAAATGGCCGGCGCCGGGCTGGGCGGCAACCTGCTGCTGGATGGCGAATGGGACGCAACACTGGGCGACACGCTGCGCCTCAAAGCCAGCCTCGCGCGCAGCAGCGGCGACATCAGCGTGCAGGCTGAAACCGGGCAAGGGACTTCGGCGCGCGTAGCGGCCGGGGTCAAAGAAGCACGCCTCTCGTTGCAAAGCGAAGGTGAAGCCGTCTCGCTCGCATTGCGCTGGGACAGCGAACGCGCGGGCACGGCCGACGGCCAGCTCCGCACGCGCCTGGCCCGCGCACCCGCCACTGCGGGCGGCGGATGGCTCTGGCCGGCTGATGCGCCTCTCGCTGGCCAACTCCGCGCGCAACTGCCGCGCATCGGCGTGTGGTCAGTGCTGGCGCCGCCGGGCTGGCGGCTGCGCGGCTCACTGGGCGCTGATGTGGCCATCAGCGGCACACGCGCCGCGCCGCAACTGGCCGGCGACCTGCAAGCCAACGACCTGGCGCTCCGTTCGGTGGTGGACGGCATCGAATTCGGCAACGGCCGCCTGCGCGCCAAACTGGACGGCACACGCATGCGCATCAACGAATTCACGCTGCAAGGCGCGGGCGACAAAGGCACAGGCGGCGTTCTCACTGCGCAGGGCGAGGCCGGCTGGGTCGAGGGCAAGCCGCAGGTGGAGCTGACCGCCAAACTCGAGCGCCTGCGCGCCAGCATTCGCACCGACCGGCAACTCACGGTCTCCGGCGATGTGCAGGCCAGTCTCAAGGGCCAGCAGACTGAACTCACCGGCAAGCTGGCGGTCGACCAGGCGCGCATCATCCTGCCCGACGAAGGCACGCCGCAACTGGGCGACGATGTGGTGGTGCGCACCACCAGCGGCGCGGCGGCAGGCCAGAAGGCGCCCGCGCAAACCAGCGGCGAAGTGGCCGACAAGGATTCACGGCCCGTGAAGCTCAACGTGCAACTCGACCTCGGCCGCGACTTCCGCATCCAGGGCAAGGGCATAGACACCCGGTTGCGCGGCACGCTGGCCCTGAACGGTGAAACCCTGCGCGACCCCCGGCTCACCGGCACGATCACCACGGCAGGCGGCCAATACCGCGCCTACGGCCAGCGCCTTGACGTGGAGCAAGGCGTGCTGCGCTTTACCGGCGCCATCGACAACCCGTCGCTCGACATCCTCGCCATTCGCCCCAACCTCACCCAGCGCGTGGGTGTGCAGATCACCGGCACGGCATTGCTGCCGCGTGTGCGCCTCTATGCGCAACCCGAATTGCCCGACGCCGAAAAACTGTCGTGGCTGGTGGTAGGCCGGTCCTCAGCATCGGGCGGCGCCGAAGCCGCGTTGCTGCAGCAGGCCGCACTCGCCTTGCTGGGCAGCAAAGGCGGCGGCATGTCGGGCGGCCTGGCCTCCTCGCTGGGACTGGACGAGCTGTCCTACCGCGGAGCCTCCAGCAACACCGACGGCACCACCACCGAAGGCGCCGTCACCCTGGGCAAGCGCTTTTCACGTAACTTTTACGCCGCCTATGAACGGACCGTGACCGGTGCATTAGGCACGCTCTATGTGTTCTACGACCTCTCGCAACGCTTCACTGTGCGCGCCCAGGCCGGCCAGCAAAGCGCGGTGGATCTGATCTTCACCGTGCCCTACGACTGAGGTGACTCAGGGGGCGGACCGGCGTTCGCCACCGAATACAATGGCGGCTTCTCCAAGAGAAGTGCCGCCATAGTTCAATGGATAGAACGAGTGCCTCCTAAGCGCTAGATACAGGTTCGATTCCTGTTGGTGGTACCAGTTGGCGCTACCGGTTGCTGCACATACCTCAACCCAAAATAGCGTCAAGCCTGCTGTTTAGCACTTCAAGCGCGGTGCCCGTCGCAGGCAGCTGATGCACCTGATCGCCGTCAACATAAAGAAGCGTCGGGTAAGACGCCACTCCGAGCCTTCGGGTCAAGGCGAAATCTTTTTCAGCCTGAGCATGGGCAGAGCCGCCGGCCAGATGCCGAAGCACTGCGTCCGCGTCAAGGCCGTCGGCGGCCGCGATACCCGCGATGGTGCCTGGGTCTGACAGGCTGAAGCCATGCCCGTAGAACGCCTCTTGCAACCGGTGCGCCCAATGGATGGCGCGTTCCGGCGCCTGCGCCCGCAGAGCGGCCAGGCCGGCGCCGGCGTCGTTCGAGTCCATCACGAAGGCACCTTGTTCGAGCAGCTTCTGGTAGGCATCGCTGAACACAGCGCCCGTCAGCTGGGCGATACGTGCGTTGGCCTGCGGAATATGCGGGTAACGCGAGACAGGGCCGGCCCGTTCTCCGGTGAACAAGCCACCGGAAATGGCGGTGAAAGCGACGCGATCACGATTGGCTGCCTCAAACTCGCCCATGTGCTCCGAAAAGCCCCAGCACCAGCCGCAGTAGGCGTCCATCACATAGACGACGGCCCTCGCGGGCAAATTGAATGTGTTCATCATTGCGCTGCCAGTTGCCGACTCACCACTTCATCTCGCCCTTGGCGACCTTAGCGCCGATGTCGAGGGCGATACCCAGGCCGGCGGCTGGATAGGCGGCCTTCATGGCGCCGATCAAGGCGGCGCTGTCATTGGCCTTTTTCAGCTCGGTGTCGAAACGCTGCAGATAGGTCTGCGTGAAATTGACCTGCGAGACGTCTTGCGGCAGTCCAGGCAAGGAATGACCCGGCACCACGACTGCGGGCTGCAGCGCAACGATGTCGCTGAGCTTCTTTGACCACAGCGCGCGGTCTTCGGCGCTCGACGCGTCGGCTGTCCAGACATGAAGGCCGCCGAAGACATTGACGCCCCCCACCACGGCCTTGATTGATGGAATCCACACGTAGCTGCGGTGAGCGAGACGATCGTCGAGCCCGCGGACTTCCAGCGTCTGGCCTTCCAGGGTGATCGTGTTGCCGGCCAGGACCTCGGGCAGCGTCACGTTTCTGGGCGCGTTGCCCCCCATCTTCGGGGGCCAGAACGCCAGCTTTGCCGCAAGCGTGGATTCGATCTTCTTGATCGTTGGCGCCGTGGCGACGACCTTTGCCTCGGGGAAGTAGGTCCTCAGGATTTCCATACCGAAGTAGTAGTCCGGATCCGGCTGGCTGATGTAAATGGTCTTGAGCGTCTTGCGGCTGTCCAGGACCATCGCAGCGATGCGCAGCGCGTCGGCGCGGGTAAAGCCCGTGTCAAACAGCACGGCGTCGGTTTTACCCGAGATCAGCACGGAGTTGACATGGAAGCTGTCCGCGTCGGCGTTGTAGACCTTGAGGGTCAGCGGCGGCGCCGACTGGGCTTGAGCCGCGGCAGCGGTCAGGGATAAAGCGGCAACGGCAGCCAGATTGGTGAGCGAGCGAGCGATGGTCATTGGGTTCTCCTGCGACGGCGGTGTGCTGTCGATAAAGAGAATGTATTCGTAACCATATTGAAGATATATGGCAATACAATTGAATAATTGTCTACTGAATCGAGCAAATATGGACCGCCTGACCGCCATGCGTGTATTCGCCAAAACCGTCGAACACGGCACCGTGAGTGCGGCCGCGGATTCGATGGGCATGTCACGCGCAATGGCCAGCCGCTACCTGGAGAGCCTGGAAGACTGGCTTGGCGTGCGGCTGCTTCATCGCACGACAAGAAGGCTGGGTCTGACCGATGCCGGCGCGCAGGCGCTGGCGCGCTGCAGGGAAATGCTTGACCTTGAAGAAGATGTCCAGGCGCAGGCCAGCCAGGCTGGAACCCTGGTTCAGGGGAAGCTTCGGCTCACGACCGCACCATCGTTCGCGCAGGCGCAACTGACCGCCGCAGTCGTGGATTTTCAGAGCCGGCACCCGGCGGTCGAAATTGATCTCCTGGTCGTTGACAGGGCCGTCAACCTTGCCGAAGAGCGGATCGACCTGGCCGTGCGCATCAGCAATCGCATCGATCCGGGGCTGGTCGCCCGCCGGATCGCCATGTGCCGCTCAGTGCTGTGCGCAGCGCCCGGTTATCTGCAGCAGCACGGCCACCCTGATACGCCGCAGGCGCTCCGCTCACACCGCTGCATCATCCACAGCACGGGCTTTGCGCCTGAATACACACTGCGGCGCGGCGATGACGAGACAACCGTTCAGGCGAGCGCCAGTCTGACGGCGAACGAAACCTCTGTCATGCGCGCCGCTGCGCTCGCAGGCGCGGGGATAGCGATGTTGCCGACCTATTACGTAGGGGATGACCTGGCGCAGGGAAGACTCGTTCAAATCTTGCCGGACTACGAACTTCAAGTCCTCAATATCCAGGCCGTGTACCTGTCGCGCCAACATCAGCCTAAGCCGCTGCGGCTGCTGATCGAGTTTCTGGCTGAGCGCTTTGGCGGCGACGTCGCCCCCTGGGACGCACAGATTGCAAATGCGCGAAAGGCCGTCCAGGGGAAGTAATCCAGTGGACGTCATTTTTCAGGTATTGCAATCCATACGGCCATTCCTGCCGAATTAGTAACAAAATCGCCCTCCAGCCCAATCAGGATATAGGCCAGCAGCTATTAAATCAGTAGCAAAAGACGCGTCGGCCGAGGTCAGGGTGTGCTCAAACCTTCCACAGCGCCTGCATGGCGCGGCCAAACGCTTCCGTGCGTTGAGGCGAAGAGGCGGCCACACGCTCGCCCGCCACAAACACGTCGCCAAACGCCGCACCCGGACTCGAGAACACCAGCGCATCCAGCACATGACTTGACGGCACACCCAGCAGCGCGGGGGATTCCATATCGACCATCACAAAATCTGCGCGATGGCCGGGCGCCAAACCGCCTTGCATCTGGCCGGTGGCGGGGAAACCTCCCGCCAACGCGGCTTCGAACAAGCCGGCCGCGCTACTCTCCTGGCCCAAAATTCGCGCAGCGATGTTGCGCTGGCGCAGCGTGAGGCGTTGTGAGTATTCGAGCAGGCGCAGCTCTTCGGGCCAGCTGCGGGTGACGTGGCTGTCGGAGCCTATCGACCACTTGCCGCCTGCGGCCGCGTAGGCTGGCAAGTCAAACACGCCGTCGCCCAGATTGGCCTCTGTCGCGGGACAGATCACGATGGAGGCGCCTTTGCCTTGCACGCCTTGCAGCTCAGCCGACGTGGCGTGGGTCGCGTGCACCAGGTTCCAGCGGGCGTCGACGTCGGCGTTGTTCAGCAGCCATTCAATCGGGCGCTGGCCGGTATGGGCCATGCAGTCGTCGACTTCCTGTGTTTGCTCGGCGATGTGGATGTGCACCGGCAGGCCCGCTGCCTTGGCTGCGCCTGTGAGTTCATGCAGCGCAGCCGGGCTGGCGGCACGCAATGAGTGCACGGCCACACCGGTATTGATGCGCGCATCGCCTTTTGTCTGGCGTTGAATGTCTTCCACTATGCGCATCACGCTCTGGGGTGTGGACGAAAATCGGCGCTGGTCTTCACGCAAGCCTGTGGCCTTGAAGCCCGAGCGCATGTACAGCGTGGGCAGCAAGGTGAGGCCTATGCCGGTGCGCTGCGCGGCGCGCACCAGGGCAAGAGACATTTCTATCGGGTTGGCATACGGTACACCACTGATGTCGTTGTGCAGGTAATGGAAATCGCAGACCTGCGTGTAGCCGCCGGCCAGTAGCTCGGCATAAAGCTGGCTCGCAATTGCCTCGAGTTGCTCGGGCGTGATGCGGTTGGCCGCGGTGTACATGCGGTCGCGCCAGCTCCAGAAGTCGTCGGATGCATGGGCGCCGGCACTGCGGCGCTCCGTCAGGCCGGCCATCGCGCGCTGGAAGGCGTGGCTGTGCGCATTGACGAGACCCGGCAGCACCGGGCCGGGCAAACGTGTGGCGCCTTCTTGCTGCTGTGCGGTGGCGCCGGGCTCCACGCTTTGCCAGGCGCCGTTGCCGGCAACCGTCAGCAGGACGTCTTTGGCCCACGCGCCCTGCACCCAGGCGGCGCCGGCGAAAAACCGCTTTGCTTCACTTTTCATAGCAGCTCGTGCATGCCAGCAGCGCACTGGAGATCATTTTCTCTAACAAAGGCTGTACCTGTGAGGCCAGTGTTTCGTCATATGCATAAGGCGGAACTTCCTGCATGTAAAGGCTCTGGCACATCTCGAGCTGAACCGCATGCACGTCGCTGGCCGGCTGGCCATAGTTGCGTGTGATGTAGCCGCCCTTGAAGCGGCCGTTGACCGCGGTGGTGATATGCGGCGCATCAGCGCAGGCCTGCACCACGGCGGCGGTGATGGCTTCATTCGCGCTGGCGCCGCTGGCTGTGCCGATGTTGAGGTCGGGCAGCTTGCCTTCAAACAACCAGGGGATTTGTGAGCGGATGCTGTGCGCGTCCCAGAGCAAGGCAAAGCCGTGCCGGGCCTTGAGCCGCGCCAGCTCTTCGGCCAGCGCCGAATGGTAGGGCTGCCAATAAGCCTCGCGGCGCCGCGCGCGTTCTTCGGGGGCGGGCTCATAACCAGGCTTGTAGAGCGGCGCACCGCTGAAAAAACGTGTGGGGCACAGCTCGGTGTTCGACGCGCCCGGGTACATGGGCGCATCGTCGGGCGGACGGTTCAAGTCAATCACGTAGCGCGAATAACGCGGCCGCAACACACTGGCGCCGAGCGCGGGCAAAAAGTTGTAGAGCAGGTGCAGATGCCAGTCGGTGTCTTCGACCTTCAGCGCTTCGGCCGTGTAGCCGCCCTGCAGTTTGGCGGGGATCTCCGTGCCTATGTGCGGCATGCTGATCAGCAGCGGTACCGTGCCGCGCTTGAGGCTAAAAACTTCGCCGTCGTCGCTGAAGTCACTCATGTGATGGATTCCTGAAAAAAGTTGAGCGCGAAAGCTCGAAAAAAGTTCTCGCGATCAGTTCCGGGACAACACGGCCTGGAGGAAATCACGCGTTCGCGCCTGCGCCGGCTTGGTGAAGATGATATCGGGCGGGCCGGCTTCGATCAGCACGCCGCCGTCCATCACCACCACCACGTCGGCCACTTCGCGTGCGAAATCCATTTCATGGGTCACGACCATCATGGTCATGCCCTCGCCAGCCAGCAACTTCATAACTTGCAGCACCTCGCCCACCAGTTCCGGGTCCAGCGCGGAGGTGGGCTCGTCAAACAGCATCAGCTGGGGCTGCATGGCCAGCGCGCGGGCAATCGCGACCCGCTGCTTCTGCCCGCCCGACAGGCTGGCCGGCATGGCATGGGCCTTTTGCACCAGGCCCACCTTGTCGAGCAGGGCCATGGCTTCGGCCTCCGTTTGCTGCCTGGACAAACCGCGCACCTTGCGCGGACCGACGGTGATGTTGTCGATCACAGACAGGTGCGGAAACAGGTTGAAGGACTGGAACACCATGCCGACATCTTCGCGCAAATGGTTCAGCGCCTGGTCGTCCAGCATCCGGCCGGCATCGGCCAGCAGGCGTCCGCAGATCTCGACACGGCCGCTGTCGGGTGTCTCCAGTCCGTTGCAGCAGCGCAAAAATGTGCTCTTGCCGGAGCCGCTGGGCCCGATGACCACCACCACCTGCGAAGGCTGAACGTCAAAATCAATGCCGTGCAGTACTACGTGCTCGCCGAAGGATTTTCGCAATCCCCGGATGTTGACGATGGGCTTGCCGGCCTGGGGTGTATTGACCATAGGTTCTGGCGTGTTCATTGCACCATGCCCCCCGCGCGTAACCGCTGCTCGATGTGGCGCAGCGCCAGCGTCGTGAGTCCGGTCAGGACAAAATACATGACGGCAATCACGAGATAGACCTCCAGTGAACGGTAGGACACGCTGATGATTTTTTGCCCCTCGTGCATCAGTTCATGAATGGTCAGCAGCGACACCAGCGCGGAGTTCTTGATCAGCGCGATGAATTCGTTGCCCAGCGGCGGGATCATGCGCACCAGCGCCTGCGGCAGGATGATGTTGCGCATGGCCGTGCCGTAAGACATTCCCACCGAGCGCGCGGCCTCCATCTGGCCCTTGTCGATGGACTGGATGGCGCCGCGCACGATTTCCGACACATAGGCGCCGGAATAAATGCCCAGGCCTATCACGCCGCAAACAAACGCCGGCAGCATGATGCCGAATTGCGGCAAGCCGAAAAACAGGATAAAAAGCTGCACCAGCAGCGGCGTTCCGCGTATGGCCGCCACATAGCCGGTGCACAGCGCGTAGACCACGCGCCGGGCCGGATTGAGGCGCCCGATCCCCACCAGCAAGCCCATGATGCAGCCAAGCACCAGGGCCACCGCCGTGATTTCCACGGTCACCAGCGCACCCGAAAGCAGGTTGCGCCACCCCGCGAAAGCAGAGGAGAAATCGAGTTCCATCCGATGCGCTCCCGGTCTTATTTGGCGGCGGCCGGCGTGGTGGTGTTGCTGAACCACTTCTTCACGATCTGGGCATAGGTGCCGTCGGCCTTGAGTTTGGCCAGGGCGCCGTTGACGGCCTTGGTCAGCTCGGGCGTGTCTTTGCGCAGCGCCATGCCGTACTCTTCGGTGGTGAGCTGTTGCTCCAGCACGCGCTGGCCGCCGCGGGTGCGCACATACTGGAAGGCCGCCGGCTTACCGGTCACGGCCGCATCGGCACGACCGATCTCGACCAGGTTGAACATTTCCTGGTTCTTCTCGACTTCCACCAGTTGCACCTGCGGGTAGTTAGAGGCCAGGTAGCTCACGGACTTGGTGCCCACCTGCACAGTGACCTTCTTGCCGTTCAGGTCGGCCAGCGTCTTGATGGCCGTGTTGCCTTCCTTCACCATGGCGACCAGGCCGCCCGCATAGTAGGAATCGGTGAAGTCCACGACCTTCTTGCGCTCGTCCGTGATGTAGATGGCCGAAACCGCCATGTCAAAACGCTTGGAGACCAGCCCGGGGACCAGGCCCTTGAAGTCGATGTCTACCCATTCGACGCGCTTGTTCAGAGTCTTGGCTACAGCTTCGACCAGTTCGATGTCAAAGCCGGTGCGTTTGCCGTTTTCGACGTATTCCATGGGCGGGAAGGTGGCATCGGTCCCGACGCGAAGAACGTCCTGCGCGTGCGCGCTGACGGCGGCCAGGCCGAGGACGGCAAAGCAGGAAGCCAGGAATTGGCGGCGAAAGTTCATGGTGATTTCTCCAAGGGGGTTAAATAAATTCAAACGTCAAACTGTCAGCGACTCAGACTTCGGGAAATACGGGCGGCGGCGACCACCGCCATCTGGATCAGGGGCGGGTGTTTGCCCTGAATGCGCACGCTGGGCGCCATCAAGGTCAGGGCACCGACGGCTTGTTGCCCCATGGCGAACAGAGGCGCACTGACGCCCCAGACACCGGCATCGACCTCGCTGTCGCTGACGGCAAAGCCTGCCTTTCGGATCTCGGCCAGTTCGGCCAGCAACTCGGGCCGCCGGCGGTCAGCGCCGAGCGTGGCGTCCAATGCCGCGCCCGGCATGTGAGCCAGCAGGCATTTCGCCGAGGCGCCTTTTTCCAGCGGCACACTGCGGCCTTTTTCGAAAGAGCAGCGCAGGGATTGGCGGCTCTCGACCATATCGATGCAAATAGCCTGGCCGTTCACCGCGACGATCAGGCCGACACTTTCCTGCGATTGTTGCGCCAGCATCAGCATTTCCTGGCGTGCCTGCTGCGCCAGGTGGGAAGCCATGTCGTAACCCAGGGCCAACTGCAGGCTCAAGGGACCGGGCGCGTAACGGCCCTCGATTTCAAGGACAAATCCCCAGCGCTTGAGCGAGAGCAACTGGCGGTACAGCGTGCTTTGGCTCAGCCCGGTCTTGGCCAACAGTTCCACGGCCGTCAAGGGGCGTCCGTGCTGCGCCAGCGTGGCCAGCACCACCAGTGCGCGGTCAACGGCAGAAACAGCAGGGGCATCGGGCAGCATCGCTTCAGTATCCGGTTCTTGCCTGCGCGCGCAAAGCACTATTTCTCATTGGATGGGAATGGCTGTTTCTTTTTTGGCGTGAGCGGCATGCGAGCTCCGCGTCATCCGGCGGCGGCGCACGCAGCGGCTCAACTCAGCATTCGAGACGGGAGATAGGGGAAACTCGCCTGACCTCAGGGACCAACGTAAGGCGATCCGCACGCTGGTGCGGCGCACGAGCATGCAGCAACATTCATACCCGCTGTCCCTTGAAAACAGTTTGAAGGCGCGGGTTCGCGCCGATGGCGTAACTCAGCTCTGCCGGCCGCTCCACGCCCCACACCACAAAATCCGCCCGCATACCGGCCGCCAACATACCCCGGTCGCGCAGGCCCAGCGCTGCGGCCGCATGGCGCGTGACGCCCGCCAAAGCTTCTTCAGGTGTCATGCGGAACAGCGTGCACGCCATGTTGAGCATCAGCAGCAAGGAGGTGCAAGGCGAGCTGCCCGGGTTGCAATCGGTAGAGATCGCCATCGGCACGCCGTGCTCACGCAACAGGGCCACCGGTGGCAATCTGGTTTCACGCAAAAAGTAAAACGCACCGGGCAGCAGCACCGCCACCGAGCCGGCCGCCGCCATGGCTTGCGCACCCTCAGCCGACAGCCATTCGAGGTGGTCGCAGCTGAGCGCCCCGTAACGCGCCGCCAGCTGCGCACCGCCGCTGTCGCTGAGCTGCTCGGCATGCAGCTTGACGGGAATGCCCAGCGCCTTGGCCGCCGCAAAGACGCGCTCGGTCTGCACAGTGCTGAAGGCGATGCGCTCGCAAAAAGCATCAACGGCATCGACCAGGCCTTCCGCATGCAACACCGGCAGCATCTCCAGCACGGCATCAACATAAGCGTCGGTACGGCCGGAAAATTCAGCCGGCACGGCATGCGCGCCCAGAAAGGTGGTGCGAATGTCGACCGCATGGCTTTGCCCCAGCGCGCGCGCCACCGACAGCGTCTTGCGCTCATGCTCCAGCGCCAGCCCGTAGCCGGACTTGATCTCCAGCGTGGTCACGCCTTCGGCAATCAATCGCCGCAACCTGGCGGCGCTGTGCGTCTGCAGTTGCTGCGCGCTGGCGGATCGGGTCGCCTTCACGGTGGAGGCGATGCCGCCGCCGGCGCGGGCAATCTCTTCATACGTCGCGCCATTAAGCCGCAACTCAAATTCGTGCGCACGGTCGCCGCCGTAAACCAGATGGGTATGGCAATCAATGAGGCCGGGCGTGATCAAAGCGCCGCCGGCATCATGCTGCGTGGTGCAACGGGCGAGCAGGTCTGCAGGGACATCGGCGCGCGACCCCACCCAGGCGATGGACTCACCCTCCACCACCAGCGCAGCGTCTGCTATCAATCCATACGGCTGTGCGGCATCGGCTTGCAGCGTCGCCGCACGGCAGTTCGTCCAGAGTTGAAGGCTCATGCCGGTATCTCCATCCAGAGTGCGCTTTGCGCAGCGATACGCACCGCCGCGCTGCTCGTCACTGTGCGCCAGGCCAGGCTGGCGGGTTCCAGCTGCAAAACTTCTTCATCAAATAGCACTGTAGCCGTTGTTCCATATGCATACACAGCTATCGTTTTCATAGCATGCAGGGTTTCTGAAAACCGTCCTTCCACACGAAGCATGCGCGAAGGCTCACTGCCCCGGCGCACCATCAGATTGAAGTCTCGCGTCTTGCCGCCAATCAATTCGCAACCGGTAGCGGCGGCACCGTCAAAGAACAGCGGCGCATCTCCCGTCGTCACACGATGCGGCACACCCGCCACGTCCAGCTGCACACCCGCGCCCTCAAGCACGGCGAACCAGCGCTCGATGCCGTCGAACTTTGAAAACGGCCCGCTCTTGTCCACATCAGCCACCGACATTCGCCAGGCCCAGTCTCCCGCATCGGGCCACATGGCCAGTTCGCGCGTCACGCCGCCTCCGTTGCGCCACGGCGTCGCGGGGATGTCGGCCAAGTGCACAACATTCCAGCCGGAGCTGTTCACCGAAGTCATGCCTGAAACTTCCCGGCAAAGCTGTAGCGCGAGCCCGGGTACACCAGGCGCGCCACGCTGGCGATGTTGCTGCCGCTCACGGTACGCCGCATCATGGCCAGGCAGGCCTCCGCGGGTTTGATGTCCAGGTGCTTGGCCTCCAGCGCCGACGGCAGGCAGGCCTCGATGGAATAGCTGGCCTCGGTGAGCGGTGCCTGCTCCAGCAAATGGTGTGTGGGCGTGGTTTGCGTGAAGTCGGTCTTCAGGTAGTCGGGTGCAGCCGCGGGATTCACATAGCGGTCTTCATACTGAATGGGCACGCCGTTCTCAAGATGAATCAGGATGGTGTGGAACACCCGCCCGCCGGGCCGCAAGCCCAGGGTGCGCGCCAGGTCGGCGCTGGCTTTTTCAGATTCAGCCAGCAGCACGCGCGAGGTGTGCACATGCCCGCGCTCAACGACCTCCTCATGAATGTCACGAATGGTAAGTGTTGAGGAAATGCGATGCAGCTCCGCCACAAAGGTGCCGGAGCCCTGGATGCGCGTGACCATGCCCTCGTCCATGAGTTCGCGCAGCGCCCGGTTGGCGGTCATGCGGCTCACGCTGAACTGCTCCATCAGCACGGCTTCGCTGGGCACCGGGTCACCGGGCTTCCAGGTGCCGGCGCTGATGCGTTTCTTGATGAATGCCTTGACCTGACCGTAGGCAGGCAGTGGTGTGGTGGCCATGGTTCAGCGCAGTGTCCGCGTGTATAAGAAAAAATCATTGTCACCGCAAAAGCCGGCCTGGCAACCCTGAGCGGCCGGGCTTTTGCGCACAAACCATAGATTACCGCAGTTGACACAAGTTGTATAGACAACTACGATTTATCCCATCGCCGGTTGATTCATTGGTTGATCCATTTCCCGGCGCTGTTTGACCTCTTGTGAATTCCCGCCCACTTCCGGAGCAGCCTCATGTCCGATCTTTCCCAAACCCCATTTCTTGACAGCAAGGCCCGCCCCGTGCGCGCGCCGCGCGGCAGCACCCTCACCTGCGCCAACTGGCAGATCGAGGCGGCCTACCGCATGATCCAGAACAACCTGGATCCGGAAGTCGCTGAAAACCCCGACGAGCTCGTGGTCTACGGCGGCATCGGCAAGGCGGCCCGCAACTGGCCGGCCTTTGACGCCATCCTCGACTCCCTGCGCAAACTAAAAGCCGACGAAACACTGCTGGTGCAGTCGGGTAAACCGGTGGGCGTGTTCCGCACCCACACGGGCGCACCACGCGTGCTGATCGCCAACTCCAACCTGGTGCCCAAGTGGGCGACCTGGGAGCACTTCAACGAATTGGACCGCGCGGGCCTGATGATGTACGGCCAGATGACGGCCGGCAGCTGGATTTACATCGGCACCCAGGGCATCGTGCAGGGCACGTACGAAACCTTTGTGGAAGCGGGCCGCCAGCATTTCAACGGCGACCTCGCAGGCCGCTGGGTGCTGACCGCCGGCCTGGGCGGCATGGGCGGCGCGCAGCCGCTGGCCGCCACCTTTGCCGGCGCCTGCTCGCTCAACATCGAATGCCAGCAGTCGAGCATCGACTTCCGATTGCGCACACGCTATGTCGACAAGCAGGCCAAGGACCTTGACGAGGCGCTGGAGATGATCAAGCACCACACCTCGCGCAAGGAGGCTGTCTCTATTGCTCTCTGCGGCAACGCGGCCGAGATCGTTCCCGAGCTAGTCAAACGCGCCAAGGCCGGCGGCATACGCCCCGACATCGTGACCGACCAGACCTCGGCGCACGACATCATCAACGGCTACCTGCCCGCAGGCTGGACGGTCACGCAATGGCGCGCCGCGCAAAAAGACCCGGCCCAGCATGCCGCGTTGACCAAAGCCGCCGGCGAATCCTGCGTGACCCACGTCAAGGCCATGCTGGCCTTCCACGAAATGGGCATTCCCACGGTGGACTACGGCAACAACCTGCGCCAGGTTGCCAAGGACTTCGGCGTGGACAACGCCTTTGACTACCCCGGTTTTGTGCCTGCGTACATCCGCCCGCTGTTCTGCCGAGGCGTCGGCCCCTTCCGCTGGGTGGCGCTTTCGGGCGACCCTGAAGACATCAAAAAGACCGACGCGAAGATGAAAAAGCTCTTCCCTGACAACAAGCACCTGCACCGCTGGCTGGACATGGCCGAAGAGCGCATCGCCTTCCAGGGCCTGCCGGCGCGCATCTGCTGGATAGGCCTGGGCGAGCGCCACCTGGCGGGCCTGGCCTTTAACGAGATGGTCAAGAGCGGCGAGCTCAAAGGCCCCATCGTGATCGGCCGCGACCATCTGGACAGCGGCTCCGTCGCCTCGCCCAACCGCGAAACTGAAGCCATGAAAGACGGCAGCGATGCCGTGAGCGACTGGCCGCTGCTGAACGCCCTGCTCAACACCGCCAGCGGCGCGACCTGGGTCAGCCTGCACCATGGCGGCGGCGTCGGCATGGGTTACTCACAACACTCGGGCGTGGTCATCGTGTGCGACGGAACCGCCGACGCGGCCGAGAAACTGGGCCGCGTGCTCTTCAACGACCCTGCCACCGGCGTCATGCGCCATGCCGACGCAGGTTATGACATCGCCAAACAAAGCGCCAAAGACAACGGGCTGAACCTGCCCATGATAGGAAGCTGAATAGATATGTCCGATAGCACCGCAGAGATCCATCTCACCTACCTGAATCACCCCGATGTCCAGGCCCTGGCCCTGACCGACGCCGAGATCATTGCCGCCGTCGAGCAGGCCCTGCACGCGCAAGGCAACAAGCAGACGACCATTGAACCGCGCATGCACCTGGTGCCGGAAAAAGACTACCCCGGCCACTTCAATGTGCTGCGCGGCTACATCCGCCCGCTGGGCCTGGCCGGCGTGAAAGTGGTGGGCGACTTCTACAAGAACTACGAGCAGGGCCTGCCTTCAGAGCTGGCCATTCTCAACCTGTTCGACCCCAAGAACGGCTCGCCGATCGCCATCATCGACGCCTCGGACATCACCGACATGCGCACCGGCGCCATCACCGCGCTGGGCGCCAAGCACCTGGCGCGCAAGAATTCGAAAATCCTGGGCCACATCGGTGCGCGCGGCACCTCCTACTGGAACGTGCGCCTGCTCGACTCGATCTATGACTTCGACGAGATCCGCGTGCACTCGCGCCGGCCCGAAAGCCGCAACGCCTTTGCCGCCAAACTTGAAAAAGACCTGGGCAAAAAAATCACCGTGACCGAAGACTGGGAATCCTGCGTGCGCGGCGCCGACATCGTGGTCGAAGCCTCGCGACTGGAAAAGCCTACGCCCATGCTCAAGACCGAGTGGATCAAAAAAGGTGCTTGCGTGATTCCTTACGGCACCATGAGCGCGGTGGAGCTTTCGCTCACTGACATCATGGACAAGATGGTGATGGACGACTGGGGCCAGGCCAAGGCCGGACCGCTGGGTGCGCTGCGCGCCCATGTGGATGCCGGCAAGCTGTCGGAAACCACGCTGCATGCCGAACTCGGCCAGATCGTCGCGGGCCTCAAGCCCGGCCGCGAGAGCGATGACGAAACCAATTTGTTCTGGCACCGCGGCCTCTCGCTGTCAGACATTGCGCTCGGCGCCTTCATGCTGGAAAAAGCCAAGCGCATGGGCCTCGGTCAAAAGCTGCGTTTCCGCTAAGACGGGCCAGGCATGGTGCACGCCGCGAACCCTTCGCAAGCCGCGCAGGCGCTGGTCGCCAATGCCCGCATGTATTCGGCCACGCTGTCGGTCAAGGCCGACTGGAAGGCCTTGCTGGCCTGGGTGCTGGCGCGCGCGGAGTTGCCTTGGAACCTGATTGACTACGACGCACCCGCGCCGCTGTCGGTGCTGTGGGCGCGCGATGACCTAGGCCTGGCAATGATGTGCGGCCTGCCTTTTGCGCAACGCGGCGAGCGGCCCACGCTGGTCGCCGCGCCCGTTCCTTCGCCGGCCCGCTACGGCGGCAAGCCGGTGTACTTCACCGACATCGTGGTGCGCGCCGACGCGCCCTACCGCACACTGGACGACACCTTCGGCGGCGTGATCGGCTACACGCTGGCCGACTCCATGTCGGGCGGCGTGGCGCTGCGCCATCACCTTGCGCCTTACCGCAAGCCGCAGGGCCCGCGCCTTTATCGCAAGGCTGTGGGTGAGCTCATCAATGCACGCGGTGTGATCACGGCGTTGGCTGACGGCCGCATCGACGCCGGTCCGCTGGACAGCTATTACCACGACCTGTTGATTGCGCACGACCCGGCTTTTGCCGCCCAGGTGCGCACCATTGCCAGCACCGCAGCGTTGCCGATTCCGCCATTGGTGGCCACCGCTGATCTGCCCGCAGAAGTGCTGACACGTGTGCGTGCTGCGTTGCTGGCAACCGCCACCGCACCCGAGTTGGTGCTGCTGATGCAGCGCCTGCTGCTGGCGGGTTTTGCCTTTCCCGACCCCGCCACCTATTTGCCGCTGGCGGCCATGGACGGCGGGTCCGCACCTGCACTGGACGACATCTGATGAAAAACTTCTTCCTCGCACGGTCTGCCTTGTTCGCGACGCTGCTTGCAGTCGCCTCATTCGGTGCTGTGGCCCAAGCCTATCCCTCCAAACCCCTGCACGTCATCGCGCCCTTCCCGCCCGGCGGTCCGGTGGACGTGCTGGGCCGCGTCCTGGCTCAAGGCCTCTCGGACGCCGTGGGCCAACCCGCGATCGTCGAGAACAAAGTCGGTGCAGCCGGCAACATCGGCATTGACCAAGCCGCCAAAGCCGCATCCGACGGCTATACCCTGGCCATCGTCCCTTTGGGCAATATCGCGGTCAACCCGGCGCTCTACCCCAACCTGCCCTACAAGGCTTCCGATCTTGCCCCCGTCACCATGCTGGCCACGGTAGAGAACGTGCTGGTGGTCAATGCCGCCGTGCCGGCACGTTCCCTCAAGGAACTGCTGGCGCTGGCCGCACAAAAGCCCGGCAGCCTCAGCTTTGCCTCGCCCGGCGCCGGCAGCCAGGCGCATTTGGCCGGTGAGCTGATGGCGCTCAATGGCGGGGTGCAGCTGCTGCATGTGCCCTACAAGGGCATCGGCCCGGCCATCAATGACTTGCTGGGCGGCCAGGTCAGCATGATGTTTGCGCAGATGTCTTCGGTGCTGCCGCACATCAAGAGCGGCAAGCTGCGCGCACTGGGCGTGGCCAGCCTCAAGCGCTCGCCCGTCATGCCCGACACACCGACCATTGCCGAGCAGGGCCTGCCGCGCTTTGAGGCCGTGTCCTGGTATGCGCTGATGGTGCCGGCCGGCACACCGCGCGCCGTGATTGACAAGCTCAGCATGGAGACCGGAAAGCTGTTTGCCACGCCCGCCCTCAAGGAAAAGCTGGCCGCGCTGGGCATGGACGCCGCGACCGGCAAACCCACCGACCTGGCCGCCACCATCCAGGCCGACACGCAGCGCTGGAGCGACGTGATCCGGCAGAAAAACATCAAGCCCGAATAAACCAGGCAACTTCTTTCATAGCGATTTTTTTCTCAGACGTACACCATGACCTTCATCATCCAACCCGGCCTGCTCACCCTGGCACAGCTGCGCGACATTCACACCAGCCAGCAGACGCTCGCCATCGATCCTGCGGCCACAGCCGGCATTCGTGCCAGCGCTGCGCTGGTGCAAAAAGCCGCGCAGGGCGGGGACGCCGTCTACGGCGTCAACACCGGCTTCGGCAAGCTGGCCAACCAGCGCATTGCGCAAGCCGACCTGGAAACACTTCAACTCAACCTGCTGCGTTCGCACGCCGTGGGCGTCGGCGAGCCCATGCCCGAGCGCGTGGTGCGCCTGGTGCTGCTGCTCAAGGCCGCGAGCCTGGCACGCGGCTTCTCGGGCGTACGTGAAGTCGTGATCGACACGCTGATGGCGCTCTATAACAAGGGCCTCACACCGGTGATTCCGTGCCAGGGCTCGGTGGGTGCCTCGGGTGACCTTGCACCGCTGGCCCATTTGTGCCTGCCGCTGATTGGTGAAGGTGAAGTTTTCTACCAGGGCAAACGTATGGCCGCGGCCGATGCCCTCAAGCAGGCGTCCATCACGCCGGTCAAGCTGTCGGCCAAGGAGGGCCTGGCGCTGATCAACGGCACGCAGGTCTCGACTGCGCTGGCGCTGGATGCACTCATCGCCACCGACCGCCTCTTTGAAGCGGCCGTGATCTCGGGCGCCGTCACGCTGGACGCCGCACGCGGCAGCGACGGCCCGTTTGACCCGCGCATCCACGCCGTACGCGGCCAGCCGGGTCAGATCGACTGCGCCGCGGCCTACCGCGCCATCATGGTGGGCAGCGAAATCCGCCGCTCGCACCTGGAAGGCGACGACCGCGTGCAGGATCCGTACTGCCTGCGCTGCCAGCCGCAGGTGATGGGCGCCTGCCTGGACCAGATGCGTTACGCCACGCAGGTGCTGATGCGCGAAGCCAATGCCGTGACCGACAACCCGCTGGTGTTTGCCGACGACGCGACCTTGCTGTCGGGCGGCAACTTCCACGCCGAGCCCGTTGCATTGGCTTGCGATGCGCTGGCCGTTGCCATCGCCGAAATCGGCGCGATCACCGAGCGCCGCATCGCCATGCTGGTCGACACTGTGGCTTCACGCCTGCCCGCCTTCCTCACGCCTGAGCCGGGCCTGAACTCCGGTTTCATGATCGTGCACGTCACCGCCGCAGCACTGGCCTCTGAAAACAAGTCGCTGGCCCACCCTGCCAGCGTCGACAGCCTGCCCACCTCGGCCAATCAGGAAGACCATGTGAGCATGGCCACCTTCGCGGCGCGCCGGCTGCAGCCCATGCTGCGCAACACCGAATACATCGTGGCGATTGAGCTGCTGGCCGCCGCACAAGGCATTGAATTTTTGCGGCCGCTCAAGAGCTCTGCCGTATTGGAGGGTGTGCTGCAACTGGTGCGCCAGGCCTCGCCGGCCATGATGCATGACCGCAGCCTCGCGCCTGACATGGAAAGGGTGCACCAATTGGTAGCGGGCGGACGGATTGGCCTGGCCGGAGA
>Ga0307513_10000114_pt1 | contig 112752 bp, 137 predicted proteins | sample 15_EM_MG_FD_202174 | JGI IMG/M metagenome (GOLD analysis project Ga0307513, IMG submission 202174) | Populus trichocarpa ectomycorrhiza microbial communities from riparian zone in the Pacific Northwest, United States - 15_EM | ecosystem: Host-associated > Plants > Roots > Unclassified...
TTTGTTTTTGTTTTGATTTGGGTTTTTATTTGCCATGGGATATTTCCCGAATGCAGCGGTTGGACCCTAGGAAGTGCTAGTCATGTACCTAAAATCATACCACGGAATTAACAAAAAAAAAAAAAACTCTCGAGCTCTCTCCCACCCACCACTGCAAGCCCTAGAATAAAGCCAGTATTTTTTTTCCTCTCTCCTTCCTATTTTCTCTTACTCTAGCATTTTGCAGGCTGGGTTAATGGCTGGTTCTCTGGCCTCCGATTCCTCCAGAACACTCTCTGCAGCAAACCACCCCCCACACCCCGCCATGAATGGCTCTTCCTCCTCGTTGCTAATTAAGGCTCTGTCGAACAGCCAGCATGAATTCTTACAGCCCAAATCCTCACTACATAGTGCTGCCTTAGCGCTTGCGAAAAAGTACCTTGACCCACTGGCGGCGAGTGTGGCGGGCGGAAAAAAAAGTGAAGTTCTGGAGAAAATTTATTTGGACGGCTTCGATGTTGATCAGGTCTGGGAACAGGCGAGGCTTGTTGTGGACGCTGTTGAAAGCGGGGTTAGTGAGGGGAAGGGCGTTGCCCGGGGTGTTAATGGTGGTGTTAATGGTGGTGTTAATGGTGGTGTTAATGGTGATGTGAAAGGTGGGGAGTTGACGAATGGGAAGAAGAGAAAGGCTGCTGCGTTTGAGGACGAAATTGACAGTGCTAGTGGAACTAGTAGTCAGGGAGATAGCGAAGAGGGTGAGGAAGCAGATGATGACGGAGACTTAAGCGAGGGGGAATACGAAGAGTCTATGGACGAGGATGGTGGAATTGCCCTCCCCGACGATAGCGATGACGAAGGGGATATTAAGGAAATATCAGAGGAGGAGGAGCAGGCGGAGCAGGAGTTTGTTCCGGACGTTCACGGGCTCAATGATGGTTTCTTTTCAATCGATGACTTCAACCGTCAAACTCAATTGCTCGAAATGCAAGATGAACGTGGGGAGCTTGGGTCTGACGAGGAGGAGATTGACTATGATGCCGACCCCGATCAATTGGCCGACAATGACGAAGATGAAGCTGACGGTGGGGCTATCACTTTTGGGAATGGCGACTACGACGAAGAAGAAGACGAGGACATGCACGATAGCTACGGCAATGCGAACGGGATAATGTACGAAGATTTCTTTGCTCCACCTGCCAAGAAGGGATCAAAAAAGCGGCCTTCAAAAGTATCGAAGCCTTGGAATCAACGAGCTAAAAGGCTAGAAGAGGGACTGGAGAGAGAAAATTCTAATATTGAGTCTGAGATGGCCCGGGTACGCCGTGATCTGTTCGATGATGACATGCCGGAGGAAGGCTCAGATGTTGATATGGATGGTGACCTAGCGGATCCCATGAACCGTCGATCAACACACGAGAAACGCCAGGCTGCCATCACCGAACAGATCCGCCAACTCGAAGCTGCGAACGTTGCAAAAAAGGAGTGGACTCTTGCCGGAGAAGCTAGATCTACAACTAGACCCCTGAACTCACTTCTGGAAGAGGATTTGGACTTTGAGCGTGCCGGAAAACCGATCCCCGTAATCACTCAGGAGGTCACGGAGGATTTAGAGGAGATGATCAAGCGAAGGATTCTGGCTTCCGATTTTGATGAAGTAATCCGAAGGCGGCCTGATGATATCTCATCTCGTTTCCAAAGAGGTAGAATCGAGCTAGACGATTCCAAACCCAAGCAAGGCCTAGCGGAGATTTACGAAAAAGAATACCTCCAAAAGGTTGATCCCGAAAACAACCCCCATATTAAGGACGAGAAATTGGCAGAAGCTCACCGAGAAATCGGGACACTTTTCTCTGATATTTCTCGAAAACTCGATGCCCTTAGCAGCTGGCACTTCACTCCGAAACCTCCTAAGCCTACCATTTCTATCGTTGCAGATGCTCCTGCTATCTCCATGGAGGAGGCTCAACCAAGTGCTGCTGGCGGCGGCGCCCTAGCCGCCAATATTTCTATGCTCGCGCCACAAGAAGTCTACGCTCCTGAGAAGGACAGGGCAGTAGCAACCGTCGGCGAAGGTGGTGGTAGGGAAATTATAGGCAAGAGCGGAGCTCCGGTTTCAACACGAGAGATGACCAGAGAGGAGAAGCAGAGACGGAGAAGGAGGGAAAAAGAGAAAATCAAGAAACGGAACCTAGGCGAAGGGAATAAGGGTGGAGAAGTCAAGGATGGGAGTAGGAAGGACGTTATGGACAATCTTAAGAAGGGTGGTGTTAAGGTTATTGGAAAGGGGGGTGAGAAGCGGGATGTGGATGGTAATTTAGTTAAGGACAAGAAGGGAGAGACAAAAAGTAGCTTTTTGAAATTGTAATTACGAAGAGTGGCTGTTTGGATGGTGCTTGTTGGTTGCTTTGGGTTTAATTGGAATACCTTCATGAGACTTCACTCGGGCTCCAAGCCTTTTGCTCCGTGAATTTATGATTGGTTGTTGGTGTGCAGTAGTGTATTATTGAAAAACGCCAACCTCTGCCTCTCAGTGAGCTAAGGTTTGGCTTTAAAGTACAGAGATTGATTTTGAGAGCTGCCAGAACCGGAATTCCGAAAAATGTCGTTGGATTCAAATATATCTAGACCGGAAGACGGGTTTCAATGAAGCTCTGCTAGGTAAATTCTTGGCGTTCTAACAATTACGCTTAACCCAGGCTATCTCAGGATTAGTATTTTCACTCCACGTGATGGCGGCTACTGGTACTCTGTGAGCTTGACGGCGAACACCACTGCTCAAACACACGCTCCCCGCTCACCCCACTAAAAACTGTTCTCCATCAACTCCGTTAATTCGTTCATCTAGTACCCAAAACATGTACCCATCCCCTGATTCTCCCTATCAGTTATGTATCACTAACATTTGTTGCAGGGAAGTTCTTCTAGGAATCACTGGGAATGACTTCGTCCTACTTGGTGCATCCAATGCTGCTATGCGTGGGGTGACCATTCTCAAAGCAGAAGATGATAAAACTAGGACTTTGAACCCACACACTTTGATGGCATTCTCGGGGGAGGCGGGAGATACTGGTATGTTCTATCGATGGAAATCGGGACACGAGAGTTACATCGTTTGGTGGGATGAGCTAATGGATGCTCATGTGTGTGTGAATAGTTCAGTTTGCGGAATATATTCAAGCCAATGTGCAGTTGTATGGGATGAGGAATAACTCTAAATGGCAACTGTCTCCTAGTGCTGTTGCTAGTTTTGTGAGGCGCCAACTTGCAAAGACCTTGAGGAGCCGGGTATGGATTCTTTCCTTGTGGCTCGGGATTTTCGGTTACTGATTTGGATGGATAGAGCCCCTACTACGTTAACCTTCTTATCGGAGGGTTCGACTGCACTACTGGAAAGCCTCATCTTTACTGGCTGGACTACCTAGCATCATCCGTGGCCGTACCTTATGCTGCTCATGGATATGCTCAGTACTATTGCTTGTCGATTCTGGATAAGCATCACCATCCTGACATCACATTGGAGGAGGGAAAGAAGTTGATGAAGATGTGTCACGATGAGGTCCGTATCCCTCGTTACTATTTCGCTTGGTGGCTGGGTTTTTGTTAACATATGGGTATAGTTGATCAAGAGGTTGCCGGTAGACTTCAAGGGATTGACGGTAAAGGCTGTTACGAAGAACGGTGTAGAGGTTGTGCAGATTTAGGACTTTGGGCATAGATGGTTCGCGTTATTTCTAAATGCAGAAACTTTAATTGCGGATTAAATGATCCTACTGATATCCAATGTGCTTTGATCCCTTCGGCTCTGGTTAGTCTACAAGTCTAGGTCTAATCGTGATCGAACGAGTTGTGGAGCGGTCTTGCCGTTAGTGGTAGGTTTTGTAGTTGTATAATATTTGGGGTTGGTGTGGGGGCTTATAGGAAGCTTGGAGTGTAGTGCCTTAATAAATCCATAGGTCTTATTTGTGTTTTCGCACTGCGCTGCGCTGCCATAGCTCTAACTCTATTACGTAGCGTGAGTGTTCTAAGGTGTTTTGAACTACGATAATAGATTCGAGGACACAATTTCCTTTTGATCGACGCTATTCCGATTTATTTTCCGATATCAAAGGCGGGGGTTGCTCCCCGGGTCTTGACATACCGTAGGCGGCGTTGGGCCCGACTCAAAAGTACTTGGACCACAATTCTCTTTTCCCAGGAGCTCGCAGCCCGCACTGCCAAGCCAACAACCTCTCCATCTCGCATCCTTTCCCGGAGTTATCTCGGTCAACTTGCTGTGCAAGTGGAAACACAAAAAGGGATCACCAACTCCCACTAGCAATAACATTCCCCTCATTCATCCTTTTTCCCCCTTTTTCCCTCTCTCGCTCCACCGACCGACGATGCTGGCTCTAAAGCGTCTATCAATCCCCCGTGTGGCCTCCGTGACTCGCGGGTATTCCACCTCCGGATACGCTTCTACCGCGAAGAATTTGCTTATTAACGCTGATACAAAGGTTATCTTTCAAGGTTTGTACATCCGCAACCTCTCCGGGGGACAAAGAAGGGGTGGGGAAAGAATAGGGGAAATTTGCTCATGTATTATGCTTAGGGTTCACCGGAAAACAGGGAACGTATGTTTGATCCTCGGATGGCCGTGAGGGCGATGGCAGGAGTCGTGTGTGCGTGGGAAGGGTGGTTGACGGCGGTGGGGGATTTTTCTAGGTTCCATGCGCAGCAGGCCATTGAGTACGGCACGAATGTTGTCGGCGGAATTAATCCCAACAAGGCTGGAAGTAGGCATTTAGATCGTCCAGTTTTTGGTACTGTGAGGGACGCTATCAGGGAGGTTGGAGGTGTGTTTTGTATTCTTTCAATATTACTGGTGGCATTATGGGGTTTGGGAATTGATTCTGGTGTAGCCGATGCTAGTGCTATATTCGTTCCACCTCCGGTCGCTGCAAAGTCTATCGAGGAGGCCATCGAGGCGGAGGTCAAACTTGTTGTTTGGTGAGTATTTGAGTGGGTCCTTTGAGCCTTGTGTTTGGGATAGCATTGATGGGGGTTAGCATCACCGAGGGAATTCCTCAGAATGACATGGTCCGGGTTGTGGATATGTTGAAGTCGCAGAACAAAACCAGGTTCGTTATATGGCTTGCAGCGAAGAAGAAACTAAGCTAACGATAGGATAGATTAGTGGGACCGAACTGCCCCGGGATAATTGTATGCTTACTTAGCCCCGACATTGTAGGAGGGAGAACCTTTTCTGATAGTGTTGTAGTCCCCAGGCCAGTGCAAGATTGGAATTATGCCAGGCTTCATCCACAAGAGGGGAAGAATCGGTATTGTCTCTAGATCTGGAACTCTTACTTACGAGGCTGTAAACCAAACTACTCAGGTTGGACTCGGCCAGAGCCTGGTTATTGGGTGCGCATCCCCCTTTTGAGTAGGCTCGACGAAGACTAACTACGGGGTTTAGTATCGGAGGTGATCCATTCTCCGGAACCTCTTTTACTGATGCCTTGGGTGTTTTCTTAGAGGATGATGAAACCGACGGTATTGCCCCTGGGTAGTTTATACCCGAGTGACACTAACAAGTAGTAGGAATCATCATGATTGGCGAAATCGGAGGTTCCGCAGAAGAAGACGCTGCTGATTACCTAAAAGCCAACAACATCAAGAATAAGCCTATCGTGTCATTCATCGCCGGTATCTCTGCGCCCCCGGGGAGGCGGATGGGTCACGCCGGTATGCTTTCCCTTTTTTCCCTCTCTCTTGTTCGGGGGGCTGACTAACTCTTCCTTCTAGGTGCCATCGTCAGCGGTGGAAAGGGGGGGGCCGAGTCCAAGATCTCAGCGCTCGAGAATGCTGGTGCCATTGTCGAACGTAGCCCCGCTTCCCTAGGAAAGAGTCTCTACGAACAATTTGTAAAACGTGACTTGTTGTGAACTGGGGTTGGGTAGTAATTTTCGTGTTATAGAGATGTTTGGGATTTGGAAGGACCGGTTAGGGCCTTTTTTGTGACTTAGTGGCAACAAAATATACATGTTGTGCTAGGGGATCTAAGTGGCAGTCATGGGATGTCACTCGGGGGGTTGTTTGATTTAGTGTTTATCCGCCCTGCAGACTGATCTCTTTTCGCAGCTAGTTCCTTTCACTACTTGTCTTACCTTCACTACTCTTCCTGTTATTAGACTACCTTGCTACTATCTCTTCTCCGTCCCTCTCTCAACCTCACGAGCATACTTTATTGAGCTCTTTGTACGCCGCTTTCCCCTTTATTTCCTTTCTTCCTGCGTTTTTCGTATATCGCAGAGACTTGCTTTTCTTTCTCTCTCTCCTGTTTTCTTTTTCTTCCTCCCCTGATCGAGGGCATAAACACGCTCCTAGGCAAATACTAGACAATTGGGGTTCTTTTCTCCTTCTCTACCCACTCGCAGCCACGATTTCAGGGAGATCGAGCTCTTGAGGAGCTAGAGAAGTGGTCTTTCAGTATCGGGACAAGCGAGGCTGACACCTAACGCTTGGAGCTACCCCCAGCGTGTATCAGATCGAAAGCGCTCCACTAAGGGTACCCGAGTATCGCACAACCGCCAATGCCCGTAATTTACAGTATCATACTTCAGAACCCAGGGTAGGCTCACTAAAGCCCACAGAACTTCGACCCCGGCCTGGGTCCACCACGCACATACATACACACACCCAAGCGCAGGTGCCAAAACAATTCGACCCGAACTGCAGAGTTCCGACCAAACCCGGGCGCCTACTGCTATATTTCATACTATATAGGAAAGGAATTCACCAAAAATGTCTTTTATTTTCTGGCTTCCCCAGTGGAGCTAAACTTCCAAATCTGCCCAGGCCAAGATGTTGTCCACCTCTCCGGAGCCAACAGTTGCCTCGGTGCCCTCCCCCCCTCCCCGTCTTCCTGATCTCCAATGGGCATCCCGCCTACCACGGACCCACTCGCCGCTCCCGATAGACTTCAAACTCCCCTACTACAGCCTGCGGAACCCGACATTCCCACCCCCCAGAAAAACTCAAACACATAGTCAGGCCTTATTAGGTACGCCTGGGCTATTTAAGAACTAGGTTTTGGGCTTCAAGTGCGGACTTTTATTTTATTTTATTTTATTTTATTCTCAAAAAAGGACCAAAAACTTCTAGACTTAGATATTGGATCATGGTTGGGCCCACCGGAAAAACACACCTCGGGTTTATCGTGTTGTAGATCTGGAACTTTCCCCAGCTAGTAGTAATCATGTATATCAGATATAAACCTCACCGAAAGAGGGAAAAACCGGCCGGTTAAGAAAAACTGGAACAAAAGAGGAACAAAACGGATCTCAGGTTTAGGTAGATAGATAGGCAGATAACCACAAACACCCCCGCCCCTCTCCGGAAAAACGCAGATTTAAAACCCTGTACAACGTTATTCACAGAACAACCAAAGTCTACTACGATTGACAATTCCAAATCCCCACCAATACACCAAACGAAACCAAACGCAAAAAAGACCCAAATTCGCGATCCAGACTATCCCTCCGATGGTAAGACCGACTCCGAGTGGGCAAAACGGGTCATTTTAATCCCAACCGGTGCCTCCCCCGCCCGCCCTCATACCAGATGATCCGCGTCAACACAGCTTCAAAATCTCTGCCTTCGACAGCGCGGGTCTCACTACTGTACTGTACATAACACCTCATACGCGCGCGCGCGCCCAATCAGGTCGCATGCTGCAACGCTCACGCCACCAAGTGCAGGGTGCAGTGAATAGTCGTTGGGCAAATTGACCTATCGCGGGGGTTCTCTGTCCTCTCTGTGTTCGGGGACGATGGTATCATATCATACTACAAGATCGATCACGGACAAGAGGTTTCACAAGCGGGTTGCGGGGCGGGTGTTTGCAACCGACATATACGGTCCTATCTCCATTACTCTAGACATGGACTAGTAGGGCTTTCATAGCGGCCGCCTCTGGAAGTTGGCTAAGTCTATTGCCTATTGCAGCGAGATGGAATCGGGTTCGTAAGTTGGGCCGAGTGATGGTTTGTGAGTGAGTGAGGGGTGTGCCAGGAGTTCTGGAGCAGGCGAAGCGAGGTTTTTGTTTTTATTCCTATAGAAGGCGGTGACAGATATGGATATATTCCACTTGCTGTTGTTAGATATGCAGAGCCATTATCAGATATTGTGCGTGGACGGAATTAACCGATCAACGAATGCTCATAATTTTCGCTGGGATGTTGTCAACCTCCTCCATACGACCACCCCAACCAAACCAAGAAAAATAAGTAAAAATAGTTTCAATACATGGTAGTAATCAGTGCTTAGTATACCATCCATTAACCTTAATAAAAAAAATAGAAGGTATTATGAGGTGCCTATTGTTGCGTGGTAATGATTTTTGTGGGGGCCCGGAAGAGATGCGTTGCCACGCTCACCCGCGTGATCAGTTGATTTTGTCTACGCACAATATTTATATCTTACCGCCGGAGCGATAGCACGATGTAAAATACGAGTAATCCGGTCATAATTTTTCGCATGAGCTGGACTATCTCTATCCTACTATCATATAATCACGCCCAGGAGGAATCCATTCCTACAAACCAAAAGAAAAACACGAGCAAAGGAGAAAGGAAAAAAACAAAACAAGGGAAGTTGAATATAGAGAAAACAGCCTCCCAACCTAATTTCAAAGATTTAACCTCCACCATTTTAAAAGTCCTCCATTTTCAAAATCTTACTCATATCCTGCAGCTGCACCTCGGCTCCCTTCCACGCCTGGTTAATAACCTCCACTCTTCTAGCATCCCTCGGCGTGATAGAAGCCTGGTACCTAACCGGCCGGCTCATGAAACCTTGGGTCATATTCCACTCGTCAACGGGGATCACGGTACCATCGGGATTCTTTGCATGCTCAACATTGAATCCCCAAATAATCCTAGCGTAGTTAACAAACAAACTGTTAGAGGCAATATGTCTTCCTGGACAGGCTCGTCGACCGAATCCGAAACCGTAGTGTACATTCTCTTCGTCGTCCCATCTCTCAGGCATGAACTTTGTTGGGTTAGGGTAGACTTCGGGGTCTTGATGGATACTCCAGAGATTACCGACTACGATTGCGCCCTTCGGAATTCGGTAGCCCATGTACTCGTCGTCTTCCTCTACTACGTGAGGGACACCTCCGGCGGAGGGTGAGCGCCAGCGGAGGACTTCGTCAACGCAGTGACGGATGTATGGGAGGTTGTCTTTGTCGTCGAAGTTTGGGAGGCGATCGGGACCAACGACGCGGTCAAGTTCTTCTTGCCCACGCTTGAGGACTTCAGGGTGCTTGAGGAGGGCAAGGATGAAAACTTCCAGGGCGATGGTGGTGGAGTCACTACCCGCCTCGTATAAGAAACCGACCATGAAAGCGAGTTCTAGGGGAGAAATGTTCTGTGCTTCCTTCATTCTTGCGATTTCCTTGGTCCAGTTCCAGCCCTTGCGCTGGAGAGCTTCGTTTCGGTTGAAGGTGTGCATCTTTTCGGCCCAGTTGTAGAAGTTATCACCAATACGCTTCCATGGTGCCATGAAGGTTGGGAGGTAGTTCAAGAATGGAAATGAATCGACGATCCAGGTTCCTAGACGGGCCGAATAGAGGAAGTTCTCGGTAATTTCGTCGACGGCTACAACGTCCTCCTCATCGCCGCGGGGCATACGTTTTCCATAAGCCATGGCAAAAATGACGGATGAGTTATACCTGATAAATGTGTTAGGCATGGGTTCATCGAGCGAGGAATCGCGTGACTGACCTATGGAAGCTGTCGAAGAAGCCCTCCGGACGGTCGGCGAGTTCCTTGACTAACTGTGTGCTCTCAAGATTCTGGAATCCCTTATATTTGTTTGCGACGTTCTGGTTAATGACCTGTCCCTGAATACGACGGTGCATTCTCCATTTGTCGCCTCTTTGCAGAAGCACAATTCTCATTTCTATATTTCATTAAAATTATTTCTACAAGGGAGGGATTAACATTCGCTTGCCTCTAGAAACATTTTCACCAGCCATAACAGTTCTTGGTCTATAACGCAATTAGTCCAACCCACAACTCAAATAAACCCAGGAGCAAGGCAAGTGCTCCACAAGGTAAAACGAAGAAACTTTTCGGAGATCTGCGTACCTGGACGAGTAAATCTTTGACCTCTTTTCCAGCAAATCTTTTGCTGCTTGCTGTGTCCCCAATACAATAACCGTATCTTTTCCAAGCTTGAGTCTGTATATGGGTCCATATTGCTTGGTCCACTCGGCTTGCTTTCTCCATGGGTTGATCAGAGGAATCTGAAAGCTGTTTCCAACTATCGGAAGACCCGGTGGCCCAGGAGGAAGTGGCAAAGGGTCCTTTTTCTTGAAGAGTTGCTGCGCAAGAATTCCCACCGATAGCACTAGTAGGGCCAGCGCGGCGGCCGAACCCCCGGGGAGTGAAGAAATAACTTGAGTGAGAGACATATTTTCTTGAACTCTCTCTCAAAAGAATAAGAGCACCGTTCCAATTGAAGAATCAGAGTGAAGCAAGAGTAAGAACCCCCACGGTCGTGAAGGTATTATATCCTTCTCCTCAACGTTGCGGGACCCTCACGAACCATCCAAGGCCCAGAGTAACACTCAGCTGCGTACTCCCTTACTCGGAGTCCCCACTTTATGCAAACCTCCCCCATAGCAGAAAAAATGCTAGAGAAGATAAGTTCATGTGTCCCGCCAGCATTCCTCGTAGCAATCGTGAGTAGGTAGATAAAAGAGAGAGGGAGAGTTCGACAAGGTCTTCCGCCTACCTTGTCAGGAATCGTGTGCAAGGACTGAAAGTGCCGTATGGGTCCCTGCAAGGCGCGAACGAACACACTATACTGCGGTACTGACCAAAACCTGGGAGAGGAAGTTCGGTAAGGGCTTCCGCCTGCCTTGTCTAGAATGGTGTAGTGATCGTGTGCAGGGCTAAAGTACAGTGTACACCCTTTGTAAGGCGCAGACCAACAACATACCGTACTTGTCCTAGGCAAGAAGCATCCGAATATACGAGCTGTGAGTCTGTGATACGCACGGATTTTTTTTTCGCCATATGTTTCGCGAATCCGTGTTTTCGGATACTGTACTATACAGTATCGACCGAAGCTAAGCCTCAATACAATAGAAAAACGGCGTTTAGCCCCATTTCATAGCATCTGGTGACTGTTTCGGGGATTAGTTAGTCCCGGATGTTGGTGGTCCCCACACTACCGGTACCTGTGGATCCTCGGGCGCTGGACCCAGTTGATCGGGGGTCCCGCATGAATCGATTGTCGTACATATAATATCATAACAGGAATGTCTCCAACAACCCCAGCAGGACGCGATAGGGTAGCCGTGGGATACCGTAGGTCGGAAGATTAGAGCGCAATTGTCAGATCATTTTAAAACATGTTCGTGGGACAGGCTTGCCAATTGGCCCACCCGACAGTGACGCTTTTGTTAGTATTATAATATCACAAGTACAATTGGAGAGGCATTGACTGGATAGGATGGAGGAAACGGGGGTTCCTATGCCGTGAACCCTTGAATGGGATCTCGGTGCATCGAAAGGGTCGATGGAGTCCTATCCCCAGCCTCCGAAACACACGAGCCTGTAGTATGATGTGCTCTAGAGTAGGCATGCATAGAAATGCCCCCGGTGGGTGAGGAAAACAAGAATTCACCTCACTCCCTATTAAAGTCGCCTGCACCACTGCCTAGTATACGGATTTACAGTACGCACTGTTGCTGTGAAGTTTTTGATGATGCTCAACGCCCATCACCCGAGGTCCCCGTGGATGTTCACTGAGATCAACAACTCGCTTCGCACATTATAATATTATTAAAGGGTTAAAATAAAGTTGCGCCAATCGTTCCACTCAATTACTCGTCCCAGGAAGCAATCGATCATTCGCTTGCAATTGCCTGACATTTGTAAAACGGACTACTATTGCATATGGGCCAAAAATTGGCCAAAGCCACAGAATTTTGGTGGGATGCAATAGCAGTCCGTTTTGCAAATATCAGGCAATTACGAGTTGGGTGGAAAACCGGGTGGAGAAAACTTAAGTTACTGGTATCCCACACCAGCCAATCCCGGCCCTCCCTGTAGAATCCCAGTAACGCTTCTTTTTTTTTTTTACACACCAGTACAGGTAAATGCAAAATTATGCTTCAACCTCTACCAGTAAGCTGGAAAACGCATAAAAAGCCCCGAATATTCCCCTAACAAATAAACCAGGGGCACCGCTCGGATATCCTTTCACTTAAAAATTGATCAATAAATGCGCTTGGATCCGGGTTTATTTTTAAAGAATTATTAGGCCTTTTTATGATTATTTGAGATTGTGTTTTCTAGCTTAGAAGCATACTGTATCGTATTTACTCTTGCAATTCGCTATCTCCGGCACGCCTCTATCACCCACTCATAAAAATACAAATCATCCATGGAGCCGCTGGGGGCAAAGAGAACATCCCAACTCCTCGAGAGCGGCGTATACTCTTTTCAGACAATTTAAATTCATTTGAGGTTACAATAGAAGTCAAGTGTGATAGTCTACATCGTTTCTGAACGGAACGTTCCATGAACTTGCCCTATTTTTAACTCGAGCATTGGTATCATACAAGTAAAGAGCATGATAGGGCAATGTCGCCGGCAGGATAATGTCGCATATGGCAAATCTGGCTGCAACAACGAAGAGTAAATACTGTTTACCTATCATACTAATACCCTTAGAAATGCGACATTGTCCTGTCATGCTCTTTGCTGTAGTCTACTCGAGTACGAGTAACACATCAAGAGCAGCTCAAATGGGCAATGATTCCCACACCAATCAACAAGATCGGCTTTGCATAATACTCGAGTAGTTACAGTAGTTGAGGAAAGATCACCAAGGGCTAGTCCCGTACTCTACTCATACTTTCAAAATAAATGCCTCCGGTCCCAACTGAGAGCCGCGCGGCCGCAGTCCCACCGTCCCTTCAACCCAAGTGCGACAATTAGCGTTGTTGGAACTTGAAGTGCCTTGTGCCATGCCAATGTGCCCGGCACGGCACAACGAAATGCCAGAGTGTAGTGAGATTAGCTGATGGCACAACCTGGCATAATTCAATTATTGTAGGCTGGTTTCTGGCAGTGAGGAAACAAATATTCATGTTCTTCAGCACAGTGAGAACTCAGAAGGGTGGGAAATGGGGGATATGCAATATTAATTGGGCTTGTGGATGGTTTCTTTGTTTTTCCTTCTTAAAAAGTCATTTTATTTGTACATGTATTATCTAGGCACTACATGGTGCCGTGCCGGGCACATCGATCTGAAAGGTCGTGCCATGGCACAAACTCTGGCGACTTAGTGCCAACAACGCCAGCGACAATGCGGCAAGCACCACACCGGTACCGCACTCCCGCAATTCGCATCACCACCTTGCGAGAGAACAATATTAATGGAGTCTTTCTAGTAGACGCTCGGCTTCTAACCTATCCCTTCGTCTGTATTCGTCGCTTTTTAGTTGCCTGGAGTATTCCGAGATTAGGAATAGTTCAAGTGGCGCAACGGCGAAGATGTTTTCTACTGGTCAGGTCACAGCAAGAGCTCGTTGATGATACTAGCTTGGGTAAAGATCTGAGGCCAAACATTATCAAGAAGTCATACGAGTGACTATTCATGATGTATCGTGCAAATCAACGCTTTTGGTTAGTTGATATCACGAAGCGCGAGACATTACATACCCCTCTAATCGCCCCACAAACCTTCCCATGCCCAACCGCAAGCCACGCATGCAAGCCATGCACCCCCTACTTACCCAAACCAACGCCAGTACTGTATCGCATATAATCCTATTATGACACTTCTATAGCTACAACGAATCCCGTCCCATACAACCCGCCCAAAAACGGCCTATTAGAGCAACCCCTCCTCCCTTAAATCTGCACAATCTCCTTCCCCTTCATCTCTGGCCTCTCGGTCTCCCACTCATCCCGCAGCACAGCAAAGACAGCGTCCGAGACAAGGACCGTAACCGCAAGGCTCCACACCAACGTGATTGCGTAAAAGAAGTTTGCGTTGCCGGAGCCGGCGTAGATCCATAGATGATAGAACGCGGGACCTAGGAGGGTAGCGTAGAGGAGTGTAGAGGTGACAAAAAAGGTGTAACGCATCACTATTTCGCATCAGCCTTACAATGTAAGGAGGGAGGGAGGGGGGGAAACATACACGGGAATATATGTCTATAGAGCGACAGCAAAGAAAGGTATAACGCAGTATCCCCGATGGAAGGATACGACTTGAAAATCGAGCTTATGCCCAACAAGGTCGTGATCACGAATAGCGGTTGTTTCCTACCGCCCAAATTAGCACCCTCGCGACGGAGCGAGCATTCAAGAAACAAGAACAAACCTCAATCGCAAGCATAATCCCGCCAGATAAACCGCCAGATGCAACTGAAAAACACACAAAAAGAACTCCCGAAACGAGTCAAACATCTCGATGAAAAAGTACCACCAAAGCCCCACATTCGGGGTCAGATCCGGCAGCAGTAGATGCACCCCATAGGTCGATGCCAGAAACTCCCAACTCCCGCCCGTTATCCCCCATGACAACGCGCCGAGCACCGCCGCCGCAACAGTAAACACAGCAGTCAACACAGCGGCGAAGCTCCCGAGAGAGCGCCCCTTCTTCTTAGCGGCTGGCAGGGAGTCGTGCGCTAGTAGGACCATCGGGGGGAGTAATAGTACGGGGTAAAGTGACAAGTACGAAGCCATTGCGAGAGCTAACACAGCGGCGATACCCCGGCCCTGAACTCCTTTCGCAATAGCCATCAGAATCACAGTATTTGTGAACACGATGGTCGGACGAGCGATACAAGTGGCGATCGAGAACGGGTTGAACAGGAACGCTGCGGCGACAGCCCATGGCGGCCAAGTTGAAGATTTCCTAGATGAGGTGTGGTAGAGTGTCGAGACGCTCACTTCCGAGGCCGCAATTTGTATCAGCGAGTATGCCGAGAGCACGTCCGAGAGTATGTACACTAGGTAGACGACGATTGGATTCGAAGGGAGTGTTGTGAAGAACGCTAGAAGTAATGGGGCCTAGAACGGCGTTGTCAGCAAGGGCCCGCCGGGAGAGGAGGGGGAGGGGGAGGAAGAGTAAAAACCTGATGAAAAACCCCCCCATCATAAGGCGACAATCCATGGGTATACAAGAACAAGCCCTCCTGTAACCGTTTAAAACTCGTTACCGGCGTAGATAGTTCCACACGATTGGTCAGTAGGTTGGGTAGCGATGGGAACGCCGTGAACAGAACCAGTCTGAGTACCACCGCAGCAATAATAACGGTTAAACTCCGCCGGTCCATTATGTTCTGACCAAGGGAGAAGGGGAAAGGGGAAAGGGGAAAGGAAATTGTTGAGAAGCAGAAAAGAAGGAGGGTGTTGAAAGTTGCAGTTGAGGCTTTCGTGGTGGGTCAATCAAGAGCTCAGTGTCGTACAGTTCAGGTGTCCACCCTGCTTGCCCCTGGCTCCCAGACGTCACTGGATAGCACCACTGATCAACCTTCCAGAGCTACGATATCGCTTAATACAAGACCTCAACACCCCCGAGTCGGAATCCTCACCAATCCCGCGCTTTGTTCAAACTTTGGACAGCCCCCTACCCAAAAAAAACAAAACAATGTCCTGGCTCCACTTAGCAGTCGGTAGCGGCCTGGCAGCAGCATTCAACGGGCTCTTCGCAAAACTCACAACAACAGTCCTAACAACTAGCCTTTCCTCCTCAATCGCCCGTCTATTCTCCCTATCAGCCGATTCCAAAATTGTCGAATATGTTGTTCGAGGGGTACTTACCATCTACCCATGCATGTTCACGGAACAATGCTAACACGAACTTGGGGGCAGATGTTTTTCGGGCTGAATTTATTATTCAACGCAATCGTATGTTGTACTAGCTACTAGCTATCTAGCATGGCATAGAGAAATAGTCGTTGACGTGCCGAGAATCACAGATGTGGGGACTCTTCACCGCAGCACTAGCGAAAGGACCCACCGCAACGAAAGTTAGTATAGTTAATACTTCTGCGAACTTCATGGTTTGTCCCCTCCCCCTCCCCTGCCACCTTCTAAAGCTAACCCCCTCCCTTTTGAACGTAGACAACAGCCTTCCTTGGCTGGGCAGTGTTCACTGAATCCCTTCCGCCGACATGGTGGATAGGGGCTGGCCTTCTCGTCGCCGGAAACGTGATAATTGGCCGACGAGATGAGGGCGACAAGAAGGACGGCGCATATCAAGCGGTTGCGACCGATGAAGGGGAGTTAAGGACGAGGGGAGGGAGTGCGGAAAGTGAGTCTGATGACGATAACGACAATAACACGGAGCATGGGGGGGATAGAACTGATTTTTTTGGCCAGGGAAGGGAAAGTGAGATAGGTACATAGATTTTTGTCAATACATGGTATCCATGGGATGATAAGCTAAAGAGTCTGAACTCGAACGGCAGGAATTCAAGGGGACGGGATATTAGATCAGTATTTTTGCGGCATCGTGATAACCGCTAGGAATTTATAAGGTATAATACAGTGCCATTGTTTTGTTTTTCAAGCCTAATCGTACAAAATGAAGTAAAGCAGTCATTGCCAGTCATGCCAGGTACATTAATGAGCATTGTCATCCTAAGTGAACCATCTCCCCAAATACCCTCCTCTCCTCCGCCCATGTGTAGTACAATAATAAAATTAAAAAACTATAAAAATTTAAAGCTAAGAGGGAGAGCAATGAAAGGAAACAGAAAAGAGATCTGGATACCCCACAAGAAGCCGAACAAATCCCCACTACCAGCTAATGTCGACATCGAACCTCTTCAGATCCTTTCCAGCATCAATAACATCCTTCTTCGCTTTCATTCTCATATAAAAGATCGGGCAATCCCGAGAGCTGCAAATGACCTCGCAATGGATACTCCCCTGGCACCTTTGGCACTGCGTCCAGAGTCTGCTAAACTTGACCTCTAGCTCAGACACCCTGGTCACCGTCTTCTGATACAACTCGCCGAATCGAGGTTTGCAATCTGAGCAAACAGCACCGCCGGCCTCTTCCTTCTTCGTGAGTGGGATCTTGCACCCCATGCACGTTTCGGTCTTTTTGGCAAACTTCATGAGCCCGCCGATTGTAGGCGCTGAGACGGAGATGGTGCGTGTGTGATCCCCAGTTACTATATATAAATGTCAGCATAAATTTATTGAAATCAGAAAGATGTACCCACACAACTGCTGAGCCTTCCTATCACCAATGATAGGCTCGAAGATTCTGCTCAAGGGCTTCGAAAGTTGGTTCTCGAGATAATATTTGGTATCAATGGGAACGGAATTCTCAAGCACGAAAATTGGATCTTCGGATTTCTCGTAATTCTTCGCACCACCTGCGCCCTTCACAATGACATAGGCGACACGATCTCCAAGGGTTGGCGCAGAGCCTGTCACACGCAATTAACCTCGTTGTATAACAACCCTTAAAGCCCAGGGAATCACATACCAGCGTCACGTTTCCTCATTCTCTCTGCAAGTTCTACATGTGCCTGTTTGGCGGTATAGTCACTCTTCGAAAGAGCCTTTGTAATTACCAATTGACTCATATCAATGCGGTTCTGGAGAAGATCCGAAATCAAGTTCTTGACATATCTACAAATTGCAAATTAGTATACCAGCCCAGCTCCATCAATCAAGGGTGGGAATGCACACGTTTGGGCCCCTTCGACGTCCTGATCAATCAAAAGCCTTCTCAAGACCGTCTCAATACAAACTTGAACTAGTCTGCAATTGTCTCGCCTGACTGTTTCGATCCCTTTACTGTCCATCTTGTCGTGTTTTTCCGTATTCGTCCAGTAAAGGCCAGCATACCGCTTTTTGTTAATGAGGAGATACGGGAAGTACACCTTTTCAAACTCTAGCTTGATAGGAGTAACGAACTTCTGCGAGACGAATTCTGCGGCGTCTTTTCCCAATTCCATGGCAGTAGAGAGATCTTTAGGCCCAAACTTCACCATCACGGAATCCGTGTCTCCGTATATGACTTTGGCATCATGGGTATACCCATTTGCAATGGTGTATCTCTTTTCAACCTCCTCCCTTGTTCGCATAATCATCTGACGACCATAACCCGTAACACTTGAAGCAATTTGTAAACACGGCAGCTTCCCCACCGTCGCACCAGTGATACCATAAACAGAGTTGGCAGAGATCTTTAAGGCCAATTGTCTGCCATTTAGAACGGCCTTCTCGAAAGGATCAGTCGCTTTCTTGAGATCTGCTTTTGCCTTTTTTCTTGCTCCAAGCAAGGCTTCCAAAATCAACGGCACCATACCCTTTCGCCTATGAGACTTAACGAAACGATCACCATTTGGAGTTATTTCGTAATCGATGTCCTTTTGAAGGCCGAGTCGGTCACAAATTTCCTTCTTAACAAGAGTCGTATAGCAAAGGTTATGCGCTTGCATGATACTGGGATACAAACTCGCAAAATCAAGAGTTGCAATCGGCACATCATAGTATCCCCTCTCTGGCTCAATAACTGTTGCCCCTTCGTACTGCTCCTCACCATTCTGTTGTAGGAGGTTGGGAACCACTAACTTCTGTTCCTTGGCCTTTCTGTATAGCTGCGAAATAAATTTAATCTGCTGTCCACGAGACAACAAATAATTGAACGGGACACCGGTGACACGAGCCATCTCAGTATAGTTGACCAAACACATGAGCTTATCCATCAATCTCTGCGGAAGATAAGCATCCTTAAGACAATACACAGCCAGACGACGTCTTGAATCTGCTGTACCATTGTGTAGCTCAGTGATCATACTGTGATGTACGTCTTCCTTCTGCTCGCCCAGGAAATGGGCACTAACAGAATTCAAAGTATACGAACGAAGCTGGTAATCACGTTGGACCAATTGTAACAAGTCAAGCTGGAGACGACCATCGGTATTCGTTGCTTTCGTATCGCGGTTCCCCATCTGTTTACTGGAAAAATTGGAATCCTTTGGCTCCGACTTCACGTTCCTGAGTCGTGTCCAATAGGGGAATTCGACAAGTTTTAGATACTTCGCGCGGTCAAGCAGGTAAGGAAAATCAAAATTGGCAATATTGTAACCAATGATGACATCTGGATCCGCCTGGCGCAAAAACTTACTCCAACCGAGCAACATTTTCCCCTCATCGTTGTATGCTAAGACGTGTGTATTCACGATAGACGCACAGCTACCAAGAGTGAAAACATTTCTGATAAACGGTTTGCTCTCGCCATATTTCGTGATCATATTAGCAATTTGAATGACAGGATCTTGATGTGCTTCGGGGAAAATCCCCTTTCTTCCAGCACATTCGATATCAAAGGACAAAATCCGTAATGGTGCCATCCTCTGGTATTCCCTCTCTGAGGGATGGGCAATTAAATTCTTGAAGTGAACCTTTGCCTCAATTTGGCAGTTTGACAATCTCTCCCTCCGATCGACCAAATGATATTCCCCAGCAGGAACCTCGACCCAACTCATTCCAGATATCCCTGTGTCAACCATAAACCTCATTACATACTGAATCGCATCGAACGTCATTATACCACCATCCCCGGCGGGCCACATCGTTAAATAATTCGCATCCCCATGTTCAATCAAGCCCCGTAAACGGGGAATAAGTTTCGGGTCCGTGACATCAATCTTAATGTACGGCGACTGCTGATTTCCACGGAATCCATAGAGATTCTCACGCAAGAGAATCTGAACACGAGCGATGGCGGGATCTAAGCCGTTCTGGAGCTTGGCCTCAAGAAATCCTCTGAAGCCTGCGAGATGTTGTTGAGTAAATCCGATTGGAGCTGCAACATAAAGGTAGTGGCAGAAATCTGTGACATGAAGGAGAACGGAGTGGCCAGCCTGTGATCGTAATCGGTTATCAGCGTTCAAAATTTATTTCCCCAATGCTTCCTCAAAAAAATAACTCAATTGGGCCCAGCTTACATCCGTCACACCGAACAGCTGAATTGTAGTTTTCCTGTCAAATGTTCCCTCGTCACACTCGATTTGTTGAAAGATCAAATTTTCCTCTTTAGGATTCCAACTTTCCGGCAGATCGGGTCGGGACCAGTCCTGGCCTTGCTCTTGGCCTCCTACACACAAATTAGAACAAACCAATCCGTAACAAGTTGTCAAGCATACCTGTTTTAAGTTCATTGACTTCTTGAGTGAGCCTCCCCAAATCTTCTTCGAAGCTACTCTTCGTGTGCTGCGACGACTGGGCACGGCGCTGCTCTAGAGTATCATTCTTAGCTTTCTTGTGAGGAATATGGTCTTCATCTGGTTCCACTGGCTCCTCCTTCTGACGTTTTCCGTTTTTATCAAGAACAATCATTCTCCTCTTCTTGCTGACGGAAGGCATCTTGGCTGCGTGAGTGCGAGTTGGGTGGCGACAAGACTGTTGTCAGTCGGGAAGACTTTTGAACAACAATCACTGCGGTGCTAGATTGGGGGGGAAGGAAGGACTAGGTTAAAGTGGTTTTAGGAAACTCAGGGTCAAGGAGATGAGGGTGAGAAAGAGATGGGTTTACTTTCTTGCCGCTGAGGTGTCGCGTTTCTAGACTTGCTGTGCCCAGGCCTTGGGGGAACGCGAGCTACGCGTTGCATCCGACTTACATTAATTACCCAAATCAGAGTAGTGCTCGAGTAATATACCCCACCATCACGCCTCGGCATCTTCAAGAAACAAATAAGTTCTCGTATCCCTACAATCGTACCTGCACAACCCCACCATACGCAAAACTATTAGCTACTAAGGTAAGAAATAGAATAATACTAGAGGTTTGTCTACCGGGATGAGCACTAGTACAGTACGTTTGCATTTTCCTACCCCATTTTGAATCACTCCTATTTTGCTTCCTTCCCCGATGTCGACTCTGCCGGGACCAGGGGGTAAGAGGGGTTGTTTTTATCCAGTTACTATTAGAGAGCCTAGAGGCGCTATTTCTGCAAGTGAGTATCGGAACTCGAGTACTCGTATTGTATGTAATTGGAGAACTTAGGGATTCCTAATACTTGTTCAACGGGAAAAACAATGCTCAAGACGTGCGCTGTGCCTAGGGGAGCAATTTCCACAAGAGGTCACAGGAGTGCGATAGAAGGGATAATACTCAGTCTCCAGGTGTGATTTTGATGATTTGGGAGGTTTCCAATTGCGCTGTTCAAATCATCTGAGTATTGATTTTTTTTTCCGCCGCATACCTTCCCTAAGTCAGCCTTTTGCTTATCGATAGTCAAGTGCCTTCAACCGATATTGCTATCTATGGTAGGAAGCCGGCAGTGGAACAGGACGGGGCCTGTAACTAATGGCCGAGAGGAACACGACCAGGAGCCAGATAGCGACTTCAACGAAAACCCATTGCGTGATAGGAGAAAAGAACCTGTGGCCCTAGAAACTACCGTGAGGTTTGGAGTTGAGCTTATTTTACTCTACCCGGTGTACTTAACCCACATTCTATTAAGTCCACCTGAAACGCGAAAAAAGACAACCTAAAATACATTCTGGCACATAATTGGACTAAGACTTAATCAAAAGGCTTTGGCCAGTCATATGATCGCTCTGATCCAAACCCATTGCAGCCAGGATAGTGGGAGCAACATCGCCCAAAACCCCATCCTTATTTTTCAAACTCCATCCCTTGGGCGCATTCGCCATGATAAACGGCACGGGATTGGTAGTGTGACTGGTCTTTGGGGTACCCTCATCATTCAACATCTCCTCTGCATTTCCATGGTCGGCTGTGACGAAGAGGATATATCCATGTTTTCTGCATGCCTCATAGACAACGCCAATCGCAGTATCAGTGTGGCCAACGGCCTCAACTGCGGCGTCGTAGACACCAGTGTGCCCAACCATGTCTGGAGGCGCAAAATTGTTCATCAGAAATCCAAAGCTTCCCTCGGCGATACGTTCACAGAGCTTATCAGCAACCGCAGCACACGACATCTTGGGATCTTGGTCATAGGTAGCGACTTTCGGGGAAGGAACCATATCCCTGGTTTCATTCTCGAACTGCAGCTCTACTCCCCCATTGAAGAAGAAAGTTACCTGTTCCACCGGCCTGATTAGCTGAGATACGTGGGGCAGCGTACACAGGGAAGCTAACGTGAGCATATTTCTCAGTCTCGGCAACATGGCACTGCTTGATGCCTTTCTTAGCCAGCCACTCAGCCAAGACGTCATCCATACGCTGTGGTGGGAAGGCGATGTTGAAAGGATAGTCGGTTTTGTACTGGGTCATCGTTGCGATATCGATGTTCTTGGGATAGGGGAAGTCGGGAAGAGGAGAATTGTCTACACCCAGAAGCTGGGTGATTTCACGCACACGATCTGAGCGGTAGTTGAAGAAGAAAAGGGTGTCGTTGTCTTAATTTAAAATTAGAAAGAGTTCGCTATTTGGGGCACAGTAAATCAAGGATGCTAACAAACAGGGTACCTTTAATTCTTGCTTCCTCTCCCGAGACGACGATCGGTTTTAAGAACTCATCCGTCTCACCTTGCTCGTATTTGGCCTTGATGGTTGCGACGGGGTCCTTCGAGATTTCGCCATTACCTAGGACAAGTCCCTCCAGGGCAACTTTAACACGCTCCCATCTGGAGTCAAAGAAATTAGTCTAAACACCAATGCTTTTAGCTATTATGCCACTATACCTCTTGTCCCTATCCATAGCATAGTACCTCCCCACGACAGTCCCGATTTTGGCACTATCTTCCATATCGAGCTCGTTGATCTTGTCAAGCAGTCCTTGCAAATACATGGCGCTACTCTTTGGGTCTGTGTCACGCCCGTCACCGAACATGTGAATATAAACATGCGGAACTCCAAATTCCTTTGCGGTCGAGAGCAGGGAGTAAAGGTGATTCTGGTGAGAGTGCACTCCGCCGTCCGATACCAGACCCAACAGGTGGAGGCGACCGTTTCCCTCCCTTGCATGCATCATTGAAGCCCTGATGTTCTCAGTTCTGGGGAAGCCGCCCTTCTTCATAGTTTGGTCAATTCTAACAACCTAGAGATCTTTATCAGTCTTCTTCTCCCCTTGTTTAACCAGACATTTCAAGTGACCGCTTTTGCTTACATCTTGCCAGACAACACGCCCAGCACCGATGTTCAAGTGCCCGACCTCACTGTTACCCATCAGTCCCTCGGGCAATCCTACAGCAAGAGATGAAGCCTCGAGAGTAGTGTATCCATCCGCATTCTCGCGGAAGGAGTCCATTACTGGGGTCTTTGCATTATAGATGGCATCCCCGGGCAGGTTGTCGGAAGGAGAAATCCCCCAACCGTCGATAACAACTAAAACCCATACCCATTAGCACAGGTTATAAGCAAGCAAGGCTAACTAATGGGGAAAACAAACTCAAAACAGCCTTCTGGTCAACCATGGTTTATATTCTAGAGGGAACCCGGGTATTTGTCTGGGAGAAAAAAGAGGATAAAGATAATTTTATCGAGAAGTATCTGGCGAGAGGAGATTGCTCTAATATATCTGGGAGAGGGAAAAAAGGATGCACTAAAGTGGAGGGGAGGGGGAGGTTGGAGGAGGAGGGAAGTGGGTTATTTGGTGCGGGGTGGATGCGGTGCCGTACGGTGTCTGGGTCGTCCCAACAACTTGTTTCGGTAGCCATGAGGTAAATATTGTGTGTAGTCCCAGAAGATTCCCACTGATTATGACTACAGCCCTGTATGCAATCGGATTCCGGCCGACTCACCTATCTACTTTTTAGCCAGCAGGTATAGTATCACCCTAGATGTATGGTGGTGGTGGTGGTGGCCCGGGGTTTTTTTCTCTCTCGTTGTGCCGCTTATCTCCTTGTTCCATATGATACCCGGTGGCGGGGCTTAAAATCAATGTTCAACCCACCAACGCAGCCAAGCCCTGGGCCAACATGAGCATCTGGTGCGCCTCTCCCTGTCCCATCCCATCCCATCCCATCCCATCCCATCCCATCCCATCCCATCCCATCCCATCCCGTCCATCCATTTCAACGAGCCTCCCCACTTTCAAATAAACACCTCAACCAGACCCCCACATCTTCTACCCCCATCGCTTAATCCCGTGGCAATATGACAAACGAACCTCCGTCAATAGTCACTCCGAACCCACCCCCAGAGTTCCTCCCTGCCAATGCTTTCGACTTCATCCCGGATCTTCACGCGTTGCTTCTTCGGGTTTCCCGAGAGGAACTTGAGTTGAAGGATGTCGATCACGAATCGAGCCACATTCGGCTGAAGATGGAAAAGGCTCGGGCTATGGTCGCGAATCTCCCGGATGTGGACCGTAGCCTAGAGGAACAAAAGAAAGAAATCAGGGAGCTCGAAGAGCGCATCGAGAAGCAGAGGGGTATGATCAAGGCAGTCGTGGAGATGCAGATCGTCAAGGACATCATCAGAAGGAAGGGTGGGATGGAATGAGTGTCTGCAACGTGCTCTAGACATCATGGACAATACAACAGCTACAAAAAGCATACATATTTCGTGATTACGGTGAGAGAGTGGTGTATGGGATAAATGCTGGTTGGGGCGTTAAAAGGTTCATTTGATTGATATGAGATGTTCTCCGCCCATCCAATTATGTACTGTACAACTTATCAGAAGTGCAATCTGGGAGCACCAAGGGGCCCGCGCCAGTAAAATACTCGAGCACTGTACTGTACTGTACAGTGTCCTTGAGTACCGGTAGAGAGGTATCCTACCCCCCCGCCAGGCTAGTCCTGTGCTGAGATGGATGGGAGAAAAGGCATACTCGAGTGCTGTATTGTGATTTTCTTGGCGAAATCGTGAATAGGAGTGTTCTTAGACAAAGTCTTAATCCATCATCTAAGCTACCAATGAGTAGGGCACTATACCCGAGTACGTAGATAAATTATCTCTAATGCTTATGCAAGTAGGTATTCAAGTCGATACAAATGAAATAAACTGGGATCCTGGCTTAATTGGGAGGAGATCTTTGCTAGGCTGATCGCTCCTGGTCTTGGAGCAAGGAAGGCATTGACAAGACACCATTTGCTGTCTACTACACGGGATCTTCTTGAGTAATTGTATAGTGCTGTACCGCACAAAGCAAATTGTTCCCTCTCGAGATCCTGAAATAGAGCAAGAGAAATTTTGGAAGAGCTAGTACTGTACATGTACACTACCGGCAATCACAGCGGTTGCACGCTTCTATCACGACCGAATGAAACAATGAACCATCCCACCTTTTTCAGCAAAATTCCTGCTCCACTTTTATTTGAACAGCGCGCGGCCAAAAGCCAGCAGACCGTCCTAGATAGGAATAGAGCCACAAACGTCTTGCAGCTATAGCACGTAGGAAAGCGGAAACACTTTGATAGACCGTGAGAGAGTTCGGCCAACAAGCCATAGAAAAAGCAGCATTTGCCAATGCATTTTGTATAGCCTTTTCGCCGCCCCCCATTCTTTGAGCCCGCTCATGGCCGAGATGCGAAGGCGTTTGAATAATCATATTTGGCCCCCAGCATGTAAGGAATTCAAACATAGAATAATACAACTTATTGTCATACCAATAAGGCCCCCATAATTTTCCCCCAACCCCTTCAATGTCAAAATCGAGCTCTAATCATTTCCAGGCTCTATTGGTGGTGACTGTTTAGGGCTAACCCTTGTCACGCACACCACTACCAGTCCAACACAACCTGATTCGCTCCATGAAATATTTCGGAAGCTGGCAACCAGCAACGCAAACTTCACACCCAACGGCAATCTATCATCAATACATCGCCGACCTCCATTTTTCAACAAACAATTGCCCATCATGCCCGGTGTTTCTGTCCGAGATGTTGATGCTCAAAAGTTTATCGACGCCTATGCTGCTTTCTTGAAACGTCAAGGCAAACTCCAAATTCCCGGTATGTACCACAGAAAAAAACATCGCAATTTACCCGACCACAAGGACAGCTACTCATAGAAATTCACAGGCTGGGTTGATACCGTAAAGACCGGACACATGAAAGAGCTCCCCCCTCAATCTATGGATTGGTTCTACATCCGCTCAGCTGCCGTCGCTCGCCATGTCTACCTCCGCAAATCTGTCGGCGTCGGCCGTCTCCGCAAGGCTCACGGTGGGCAGAAGAACCGTGGATCCCGTCCCTCCCACCATGTCGACGCCTCCGGCTCCGTTGACCGCAAGGTCCTCCAGGCCCTCGAGAAGATTGGCGTTGTTGAGATTAGCCCCAAGGGTGGACGAAGAATTTCTCAAACTGGACAGAGAGATTTGGATCGTAAGTTTTGTCCTTAAAAATAAAAAATAAAAAAACCCCGTCCCCCCTCTAGCCGCTGGGAATATGAGCGGTGCTGGACGAGGGGTGCGCTTCGGGTGTAGTCACTGACTGAATGTGGTGGACAGGTATTGCTCAGACTACCGTTGCTGAGGATGAGGAGGACGAAGAAGAAGATGATGATGAGTAAATTTAATTTCCTTATCGACATTGAATAAAATTTCTAGCAAACTAGAATCCTGTGAGGGGGCGTCTTTGGGTGTTCAATATTTCCTTCTCTTTCTTTTCATCGGAGCCTCTATTTCTGAGAAATTCAACCGTTCCTCCTGCTGTGACCCAGTTTAAGATAACAAACCGTATCCAGAGGGCACGCCCAAAAATGCCGGTACCGGTACGGCACGGGGAAAGAGGGGTGGGGACTAGCGAAAAAATGATACTATACGGTGCAAAGTGCCCAAAGGTGGGCCTCCGGTGGAACGGGAATTCCGTGCAACCCATCGGAGTTGAGCCAATATTTGCCAAGACACCACAGTAAAGTGAAATGTCACACCTCCGGGTAGCCAGCAGTATTGTGCTTGAGGTAGAAATCATCTAAACTGTCTACTTTATGCACTGCAAAATTGTCTTTAAGCAGTAAAACAAAGTCTTGTGCTTATCACTTTATTTTGTCTGTCATCGCCTTGTCTTAGTTATCTACTCGCTCGTCTTTTGCCAAGAATACCTCCGCCAGCCGATATTTTGCTGGAGTTCTCACCAAATATTCGGCTCACGGAGGTATTCTTGGCAAAGACAGGTGAGTACACCTTACGGTATCTTTCAGCATGGCACTAGGTAGATTCTGTCACCAGTTTTACACTTACCAAAGTTTTCACCTACAGCTTCGTTCGCAAAGTTCTCGCTGATCGGTAGGTATCTGAGCAAAAGTCTGGGGGCAACTCATGTACCGGCACCAGAATTTGCACTTCAGGTTTTCTGCAGACACTTGTACTAGTACATTTGTTACTGCCAATATTTTTCCCTGGTATGATACCTCTTGATCTGCGAGAACTTTGCCAACGAGGCTGTACGTCTCAGTTGGAAACGCCAAGAGGTTTATTCCCTGTTAAGGAAGTTCCTCTGCAAATACCATTAATCCATTTTCGATTAAGGAAAGATAATTTCCAGATCCAGTCGTTTTCTTAACGAGATCTCTTGGGCGCACCATACTTGTACCCCAGCAAATGGCGACATCAACCCACGATAGGTTTAGCTTGTCGGATTAACGAGATCTAACACAGCCAAATAACTCAGGCTATACCGTGTCAGGAAAGCACTAATCCTTCTTGAGAACTTTTGACTCAAACCCTAGAGATTCGGGGCTGCCAGAGATGGTGGATTTCACGAGATTTTACGGTACTTGTCCAAGGCCATAAGTACTCGAAAATGGAGGGGGATCATTTGTATGGGGGCACAGACACGCACGGATGTTTTGCCATATATTTCTTGAATCCCTGTTTTCGGGTACTTATGGCCTGGGACAAGTACCGTATTTTCTCGTTGAATTCGCTAGCTCCGCCCATCGCTGATCTCGGAATTCAGAGACAAACTGTTGTTAAGAAGGATTAGTGCTCTCCTGACGCAGTTTGGCGTGAGTCATTTTGTTGTGTTGGATCTCACTAACTGGCGCTCGCAATTCTATTAACTTGCTAACCTAAACTTACTTGGACTGATGTCGCTTAGCCACGTGACCCTTTTCTTTCAGCCTCGTTCAGGTTTTGGTCTGCACGAACCATACCATCTCGACACCCCTCATCCATCCCACCTTCCACCTCCGCAATCATGGCAACTAACGGCGGAGAAGAAAACTTCGCAATTGAGCGTGAAGAGCATGTTGACAAATTCGGAAACCTTATCGCTCAGGATGGAGGGAGTCTTGGATCCCCTGGCTTGGATCCGCAGTCGGACGAATCCGATTTTGATGATCCAAAAGAACTCAAATCTTCCCTCAAAAAACCCACACAGATTCAAGAGATCGTTGTCCCCAAACCCCCTCTACCGACACAACCTGATCCAGAAACTCTGGATCTTTCTACGCTTTCTCCTCTTTCACCGGAAATCATCTGTCGCCAAGCTACGATAAATATTGGTACGATCGGTCATGTGGCTCACGGGAAGAGTACCGTTGTGAAAGCGATATCTGGTGTTCAGACAGTCAGATTCAAGAACGAGCTCGAGAGGAATATCACTATCAAGCTTGGTTATGCCAATGCGAAGGTCTACAAGTGCGACAATCCTGATTGCCCTCGTCCTGGGAATTACCGAAGTTACAAGAGTGATAAGGAAGTCGATCCTCAGTGTGAACGGGAAGGTTGTGGCGGAAAGTACCAATTGATGAGACATGTTTCGTGAGTGTGCCCCTCAATGGGGTTGTTGATGTTTGAGCTATGTGCTGATGATGGCATTAGTTTCGTTGATTGTCCTGGGCACGACATTCTCATGAGCACTATGTTGTCTGGTGCAGCAGTCATGGATGCCGCTCTCTTGCTGATCGCTGGAAACGAGTCATGTCCTCAGCCACAGACATCTGAGCATTTGGCTGCAATAGAGATTATGAAGCTAAACCACATTATTATTCTTCAGAACAAGGTCGACCTTATGCGTGAAGCGTCCGCTGAAGAGCACTACCAATCAATTCTGAAGTTCATTCGTGGCACTGTTGCGGACGGTTCTCCAATTATTCCCATTTCGGCCCAGCTGAAGTACAATATTGATGCTATCAACGAGGCCCTTGTTTCGAAGATTCCTGTTCCGATCCGAGATTTCACCGCAACACCTCATATGATCGTTATTAGGTCTTTCGATGTCAACAAACCCGGCGCCGAAATTGATGATTTAAAGGGCGGTGTTGCTGGTGGCTCAATCTTGACGGGTGTGCTCAAACTCGGGGACGAGATCGAGATCAGACCCGGAATTGTCACCAAAACTGAAAAGGGGCAAATCCAGTGTAAGCCTATCTTCAGCAGAATTGTTTCATTGTTTGCCGAGAACAATGATTTAAAATTTGCTGTTCCTGGGGGTCTAATTGGTATGCCTACCTATATTTGCAACCTTCCTCTGTTTGTAAGTTTTCTCACGAATTGAATAGGTGTTGGTACCCGTGTCGACCCGACCCTCTGTCGTGCGGATCGTCTCGTTGGATTCGTTCTTGGTCTTAAGGGGCGTTTGCCAAGCATCTATACCGACCTTGAAGTCAATTACTTCTTACTGCGTCGTCTTCTCGGTGTCAAAACCGCAGACGGAAAGCAAGCTAAGGTCGCCAAACTTACCAAGAACGAAATCCTTATGGTCAATATCGGGTCTACGGCTACCGGCGCAAAGGTTGTTGCTGTGAAGGCTGATGTGGCCAAACTTCAATTGACTAGCCCGGCTTGTACTCAGGACGGCGAGAAAATTGCGCTCAGTAGGAGAATTGACAAGCATTGGCGGTTGATCGGGTGGGCCACTATCGTCCGTGCCGGACCATCTCTGGATCCGGTCGAAGAATAAGTATTGTCTTTTTTTTTATTTGTACTGAGCAGCCTAATCAAAGTGTGCTATCAAAGTGCGATCCAAAAGCACGCAATCTGATCATCTCATTGATCCGTGATGACATGTAATAGAGAATTTATGATTACTATATGTGATGAGGCTATTTACAGTAGTTACAGCCCGCTTTATCCTTTTCCTCTTCACTCGACACTGACCTTTCCCTCCGCGCATCTCACCTACACGCCCTCCGGTTACACCTCCACGCCCTCCCCTCACGCAGGTACAGTTCCTAAGTTTTGTATGTTCCACAGGGGGTAAGGGCAGCAAACCTCGCCTGTGGAACCTACAAAACTTAGGCGCTGTACCTCCGTACTCCTCCGACACATCTTCCCTCTACTCTCCAAGAAAACAAGGTGGCACCTCCAGACCGACACCTCCCACTGGGGTGACCGTCGCTCTCGCATCAATTCTCCTCTGTCGAGATGATCGCGGGAGAAGCAGGAGTCCCCCCTCCGCAGGCAGATCAGCAGAGAGCCTCCCTGTCGAACCAGCGACGGAGCTGATGCCTCACCCACCTGCCACAGCGGGTAAGCTAATTGCCCACTCTGTACCACCCGACCCTTCTCTAATTTCCCTTACTGACATCAAGTAGCTAGTGCAGCTGCCCGTATGAAGGCCCAGATCCAAGCGAAGCGCAGTATACAAACCTAGATGTACCCTCCATCCGTTCTGTGAGGAAATTCATTCCATTGTTAAGGTTTGCGTTTGCTAATTTTAATAGAGCGCAGGAAACTCTTCTAGCCTGCCTAGCACAACAACATTCAATAGTGATATGGATATCGTGGATGGTGACTACTTTAAAGACATAGAAGTTAACGACCTTCGCAATTACAGAGTGACAAAAACGGCCACTCGGAAAATGGTAAACATCGATCCCTTCCCTTTGTATTTTCTATGTGCATGGGGTGAGCCTTCACACTTATGCACAGCTCAAGTCCTAGGTAGGAGCCATTTAAGCTGAAGTATGATGTCGTCACCATGCATGACAGAACCCAATGGTAGTTGGAGTGAAGGCAGCTGTTGGCCCGGGATGATTGCTTCTTGAAGCAGGCCAGGCGGAAGGAGTGAGGGAATTCTCAGTGAGATTTAGAGTGGTTATGAATGTTGATGCGAGAATTAGCAAGCTTGGCTACCATGTAACCATGAGGATTGAGACGGAGGCTAATAGGGTGCTTGAAATTAGGGCTTTTGCGTTCGACGATGAATTGATGGTAGAAGTGCCACGCCGCTTGCGCAGTCCGGAATATGCGAGAAGCCCATCTCCGTCACAGGCAAGAAAGCGAGGAAGGAACCCGTGAGGTTATCATCCCTGAATTGTTAGTCTCTGACAATGATATGGGCGGCAGTAACCCTATCAGAACCTGGTTCCTGCGAAATATAGGATATATTGAAGATCTGATCCCGGAAGCCAAGCATGCAAGGGTAGAAAAAACAAGCAAGGGTCGATACGAAAATGAATGATGGTCAGTGATATTGCCTTCACGGCATTGATGAAGGCATGGGATTTCCGGGTCCGCTCCATCAAATTATACAGGCTTGTCAAGCCCGGTGTGGATTCGAATAAGACAATGAACCAAACTGCCAGCTGGCTACTCCCGTCCACCAGCGGGACGGACATTTTACCAGCACGCGGTGTTTACCACGAGGTTAGCGTCACCATGATCCCAAAATTCTGGTGCCCAAGAGAAGCCTCACATGGCAAAGGCAAGGAAGTCATTGAAATAGTCGCGGAACTGTTAGTCTTGTTCGCAGCAGCCTGATATAGCAGCTTCGAAGAGTGCTACTTATTGTGTGAGCAGCAGAGTGAGGATAACGAGGGAATCCTGCAAGGCAAAACCATAAAAGAGCGCTACATAGCCCAAGGCAGTGGGTGGATAAAACCCCTCATCGAAATACCGGTAGGCATACCGGAGAAAGCTTAGGAGCTCCCGGAGCAAGGGAAAATGCCAAACTGGCGCCCATTAGGAAGCAGACCCTGGAGCGAATTGAAGCCTACTTTGACAAATTTGGTGAACTCAACGTGATAGAGATGTAGAAGGTTCTTGTCCAGAATGGCCAATTGCAGAAGCTCCTCAACGGTTTCAAGAACTGGCAAGGAAAATGACCAGATTCTTCCCGCCCGCAACGGATAGGCAAAGCTGTCCTAGATCCATGATGTGGGACTTGGCGAGCACACCTGCGTAGTTAACACCGTTCCAGAGGTAGTGACAAAGCAAGAGGAAGACCAATGAAACAAGGTCAAGCTATCGATCGGGAGACTAGCAAACATCTCAATAATCAGATATCTGGAGGAACAAAGGACTCCAAATTGCAGCTGGTAGGTATACTAAACCCTCTCCCTGAAGTAGTCAAAGTTATCGGAAAGATCACTACCCACACTGACGGCGTATTAGGGATCGTCCTAGAGAAATACATGGGCGGCACGGTAGGCGGCAAGGAGCGGGCTGGCTGACATGAGCTCTAGAAATGGGCTTTTGCCCGGGCAGTGTTCCCAAGCGTCCAGTCCGTCCGTCTTTTCCCTAGGACGGGACGGACGCTGTATTCTCTTCCCTTGCCCGGGATGGACGGCCGAGCCCTACAGGAATTTCGAGTGATAAGGTGTGATTGGGGCTGTAAAATGATACGAAACGCCAAGCACAAAAGGCTGTGATCACCAACAACGGTGACGAACTTCTTCTCATTCTACTGCTCACTCTTACGCTCACAACTTAGGAGATGGAATCATCATGACCGAGTCAGCCCTAACTCCCATGCGAGGAATGATATTGCTTCAGACATATTACTTGTAGTTGAAGGCCACGGTTTGGATAGCGCAGTATGAGGAAATAGGTAAAATGAGAGCACACGGTTTCTTGCCGAGGTGGCTTATCGGATGTGAGATATACTCCCACCCTGGGCGTATATTTAGGGGTATTTTATTTACTCAGCCTCTGATATGGGAATAGATCACACGCTTATTTTGTCAATGAACTACCATGCAACTGGTCTATGCAGCCAGACTTGCTCAAGTGGCGCTGTGGCGCTGCTCCTTCGTGTATTGGGTTGAAGTCAAAGATACCTGCGAACATTCGCCACAGGTTCGGCGATGCATTGCACCAAAAAGGGAGGGAGAAAAAAGCCCTGAACTAGAATATAGTGATTGAGTGATCTAGCATGAGGCAGGAATTCATTGGTCGTTAATCTGGCTTGGAAAAGGAACAATGGATGAAAAAAAGCTCAAGGGGGGTAACGGGACACGTAAGTGCAGTGCAGTGCTCGAAGGAAATGTGAGAATGTTATCTTAGGTGCGAAGACTCCCAGCGATTTCTTCAGGGGTATCGCTGTTTTGCCAGGTTTCGCTCCACCAGATCAGATAGAATAATGCACCAAGCCTTCTAACTTCCCCATTGGTGTTTCTCCAAGAATCCCGCATAACGACAAGTCATTGAGGGGCTCAAATTACACCTCCCGCCCATCACTTCATGACATTGCTGGGTCATCATGCTCGGTGTCGGTTTGTTCTAGCCCCCTTGAACCCTTTCTTTAGCTCATAGTTTTTGATGCGGTCCCACCATTAAGAAAGGATAATCTATGATAGACCATTACTTCACCATAGTTAATTCCTCCTTGAGTGTCCGGAATCCAGGGGGCACCCTGTTCAGCTTCGGAGGATACAACCTACCCTTGGCTCTATGTAGCGATTTGGTCTCTGCCTACTATCTTTCCTGGGCTGCCCGAACCTAGGTTCCTAGATATATGTACCATACTTACCTCTTCATTTTCATCTATGGCGACATATTCGGAGTCCTCTAGCTTGATCCCCTAGGCACAATGGCGAAAAAAAGAAGAAAAGATATCATATTCCCTAGATATTTCTTCCAACATTCAAGGTATGATATGGTAGAAGTAGATTTCTTTAGCAACATCCCCCCTCGATCGGATCAATTGAGGTCGTTTAGTAAGTATACAGTGGCCAAAGCACACCAAAATTGCAGGTTTTTTTGGACTATCATTCCACAACCACCATAAGTGGAAACAGCATGGAAAAAATTAGAAAAGCAATTTGCTATAATGGCACCCACACAAAAAAGTGTAGGATTTTTTCCTGCAATTCTTCCAGAGTAGTAAGGAGTGGAATGTCCTTTCCCACAAGGTACCTGCCAAGACCAGGGTTTTGTATGGGAAAGATACATGCAACACACCTTTCACAGTTCATGTGCCCACTGCTCTGTACTAGTACAAACCTGAAATAAATATATACTATACTTCAGATATGCTATATTTTTTGAAAAATCTTCTGAAGCCAAGTTTCAAGGTATCTGTGGAAATATAATGGCTCAAAAACGGGCAATTTTGGTGTGTTTCGGCCTCTGTCTACTTACTAAACGACCTCGGTCGGGATCTGTGGTTCGGGTGATTTGTTAGATATAGTACCGGTAGGTTCCAACAAGGCTACCAAAACAGGAATGCGCCAAACTAAACCGCCACCCCACAGCGCCATAAGTTCCCCGGCACCCATTTGCCTGGGGAAGGCGCCACCCTCCACGAGGTTTGACGGTACGGTTTGGCACGTGAACCATGGTGCATTTCTGGGCCTTTGATTTTTTTTCTTTTTCTAGCCATTTCTTTTGTGCCCTAGGTTGGGATGGACCAATGGTAGTGTTAGTAGCAGGTATATAGATAGATTATGCCTGGGCCCTATAGGTATATTTGCTGTGACTGGTGTATTAGGTATTTGCAGACGCAAGGCCGAGTATGCGAAAGGTATATACCTGGAAAAACTAGAGAAAGCCTTGAAAGTGGGTGCACAAGGGCAGCTCTGCTCCTGGAGAAGAGCACAGAGATAGAAGGGTGATGATTCTAGGTTCTTCGATGGTGGAGGATGCACCTCTGTGTGAATTACCAATCAGGGTGAGTTTGGGGACTTAGAATGGTTTTTGGAGGTCCCATGAGAGCTTCTAGGCTAGGTGGGAAGTGAAAGCTCGAAGGTCGGGGTGAATCTTTTGCAAAGCCAGGGGCAGTAAGGGGGTTCGCACTAGAATACGAATTGAGAGATAGACCTGCATGACTTCGGCTTGCTGTAGAGGCATATAGGTGAGCTGAGTAATGATATCCTTGAGGTGTATAATTTGACTAAAAGCCTGACGCACCCTATCGAGATTCGCCAACCAACTGTGGAGGGAATGGCTGCACAGACCATCTAGACAGAGGACGCTGCGGGGCACGTCAGGTGTCTCAGAGATCCGGGTGTGACCCCTATTTTCTTCTCAGAGCTTAAACAATCACGAACTACCCTCCAAAATAGATAGTAATGGAGGAGCGCAGGGAATAGAGCGCCTCAACTAATGTCCTCATGGACCGCCCTGACGAGAAACCCCCCTTAGATGGATAAGGCTCTAAGCGGGCCGTATCGTAATGTTAAGGTACTTAGCACATAGTACAAGGAGATGTGGGCCAGGAGACCCTCCAGCTCCAGGGTTAGGATCTCCAATGGGGGCATATAGAGCGGATAGTTCTCCAATTTTCGCGCAGATATCGGCATATCTCTATCACGCAGGATGTGCGCGATCTTGAGGGAATCGAGCAAATTGCCGACTCCGGGGGTCATTGCAACCTGAGTCCTAGCATGGAAAGCCCGGGAGAGTGCGAGTTAATATAGAGTGTGCACGATGCTGTCATTCGGTAAGAGCTAGAGGTGCTCTAGATTCGTACCCGTAATGCAGCGTCGGGTGATGTGCTGCTTGGAGGTGGTGCCGAGAGGATGGAAGAGAGGGTGTAACTTAGATGGAAGGATAATGAAGCGTAGTTGCCGGGGGTGATAGTCGCCTCGAACTTGCCAGACACCTGACCATGGGGCTAAAGGTTGCTCGTGGGAAGTTAATGAATCACCAGTTCAAATTGATACCCGTTAAAGGAGTCAGAGCCAGTAAGCCAATGAAAGTGGGCCTGTCTTTCCATCGCAGATTCTATCCTCTACTGAAGCTTTGGGACGTTTCTCGCGGTGCGTTTGACAGCAACAGTCCAATCATAATATCTCACTCATAAATTTCGTCACGACCCGCCAACCGGGTTCGTGGCGGGTCGGTGTCTTTTCTTGGCACAGCCCCACCAAGAAAGCTTTTTTCTCTCTCCCAAGTCCACCCACCATAGCCATCTTGCAACCTCGCTCCGGCAATCAAACGACAATGCCGAAAGCCAAGAAACAGCCTCACCCAGTGGGCAATTCTCCATACTCTCGTCCGAACGCTACAGCAAGAGAGGCAGCTTCGAAATCCGTCAATAATGTCTTCCGTATGAACACAGGCCTTGGGCAGCATATCCTCAAAAATCCAGGTGTTGCCCAGGCAATCGTGGACAAGGCTGGCCTCAAACAATCTGATGTAACTCCTGATTCGAGAATATCGTTCCTACCCGCTGTAAAAATTCGCTAACTTTTGCAGGTTGTTCTAGAGGTTGGCCCGGGAACGGGTAACCTCACAGTCAAGATTTTGGAGAAGGCGCGGAAGGTTATCGCGGTGGAAATGGACCCTCGTATGGCTGCAGAGCTCACGAAACGTGTGCAAGGCAAACCGGAGCAAAACCGACTAGAAGTCCTCCTAGGCGATGTCATAAAAACCGAACTCCCCTATTTCGACGTTTGCATATCCAACACACCCTACCAGATTTCCTCACCGCTGGTTTTCAAACTGCTCGCGCTATCTCCCGCCCCAAGGACTTGCGTCCTAATGTTCCAACAGGAGTTTGCGATGCGTGTGGTAGCATCGCCCGGCGATGCGCTCTACTGTCGACTGAGTGTCAATGCGCAGATGTGGGCGAAATGTACGCATATCATGAAGGTCGGGAAGAACAATTTCAAGCCCCCACCGCAGGTTGAGTCATCAGTCATCAGGATTGAGCCCAAAAACCCCAGGCCGCCGATCTCTTATGACGAATGGGATGGACTATTGAGGATTGTGTTTGTTAGGAAAAATAGGACAATTGCTGCGGGGTTCAAGTCTAGCGCCGTCATGGCACTTGTGGAGAGGAACTACAGGACTTGGTGTGCAACCAATAATGTCAAGCTGGAAAGCGATGACGGCGAGGCTGATATGGTTAATGCGGGAGAGGGAGAATATGAAGAGATGGAAGTCGATGAAGACGGGGTGGGTGGCGTCAAAAAAGTAAAGATCAAAACAGGCAGGCACAGTCGCTCGAAGGTTAGAGGAAAGGTGAAAGGACTGGTTGAAACCGTGCTAGAAGAGACGGAGCTTGGAGAGAAGCGGGCGGGAAAATGTGACGAGGCTGATTTTCTCAAACTATTGTATGCTTTCAATCAGCAGGGTATTCACTTTAGTTAAGTAACTGTTGACCCTGCGGTAATCTCGTTGAGTTTTTTTCTGCGTCATATCTATGCTTAAAGATGGTTTGGACGGGAGTTATCTTGGATCTTGTGTAAAATAGAACAAAAGTCTGGGGAGATTCATCACATTTGAAAAGAAAATGGGGCCTTTAGGTTATCCAGGCAGAAAACTTTGCGCACGGTGGGAATCCCATTCTACTTCCCATCACAAGATAGGGGATCCGCCTTGCGGAAGAAGCTCAAATCGATCACAACCCACTACAGGTGTCCTCAGGTACCTGAATATTTAAATTCGAATTTAATGTGGGCGCTCGGCTGCGCCCAGGCAACCCGCCATACAAAATCTGATCCTTGTGTCCAGGTATTATACTTCTTGAAGGGTGCCTTTGAAATGGCGGATCTTCGCTAATTTGGTCAGTTGATACCCGATCAATTCCTACCAGATTTAAACCCATGACGCGACTGGAAGGCTCTCTGAACCTCTACTTCAGGTTCCATATCTCTCACAATAAATGATGGGCTCTAATATCTCCCGTCCTTCATGGATTTTTTTCGAAAGAGATCACGGGAGGCTCTTATTAGAGTCACAGGGCTTTATTTATTTACTGAGATTGCTTTCCTATACGACAGCCCTACAGAATGATCTCTCAGCTCGTGAGCGGTGAAGCTCAAGATAAGAGGCTGGCTGGGCAGAAGGACGGTAGATGAGATGCAAAGACGAGTGCTAAATAGCCCCCCTAATTAGTCAAGGAAATGAGAGGATGTTTGAATGAAAGGGATGGGACCGAGGCTGAAGAGTCAGAGACAGCAAGGATTTATTTTGTAATATACTATTGGATAGGAGAATAGAATAGGAACTTTGCCTAAGGAAACAAGCACTTCCCGGAGAACGAGTACTATAGTAATATTTTATGCCTACTGTGGCGGATGAAGAACAGAAAGGACTAAAGCGCTGCTTATGTGAATTGCCCTTCCCTACTCCCAAGGGACAGCCAGACACGGGCTACTATTAAGACCTGCGGCTCAAACCCTGTCTTAATAAATAACTGAGACATGACCTTGAATTTCGAAAGCGGTCACTACAGTTCCGTGATCCAGGCTGTTCTACTGTCATAGTACCCGAGACATCAAGCTCTTCATACATAATCTCTCACTCGGGGGCTAGAAGGTCTACCCAGAAAATAAGAAACATTCTACCAAAGAGTTTTCAACCTCCTCTACCGCCGTATAAGAAGACCCTCATCGGTTTACAAACATTTCACCCAAAGCTTGACAAACACACCCGTCTTGTATTTGCCGTGGACCTTTTGTCTCTTCTTCTCCCTCCAACCCTCTTTCCTCACCCAATTTCTTATCACCAGGTCAGACCACTATCTACGGCCCTCTGCGGGAGAAGAGTAAAACAGGATTATTTAACACCCTAAATCCCAAAGAAAACAACTGGGCTTACCACCAACCCTATCAAGAAGGGTACGTTTCTAACCCTGACCTCACCCTTCAGATCAACCTTTCGTTTTTTTCGAGTGAGCTAATTCTTTAAAAGGTTGGGAAGTTGTTATAACAGAACAAAGGGGGGATGTCGAAGCAAACAGGTGTGGAGGGAATAACAGATAGGGCAGAATTTGGAGAGCTGGTCGACATGGAAGACACAGGTTCAGAGGAGTCCCTTAGCGGGAACGAAGATAGCGAAGGGTACACCAAGCCCCCTTCCAAGCCCGGACATAAAGAAAGGATCCTACCTCCAGTACCCCTCCGTGAGGGGCAAATATATTTCTCGACCCGCTTTCATGTTAGGCTCAGGAATTCCCAACAGGAAAGGCTAGGGGCGCACAGCGTTGGCACTAAGAATAAGTGTAGGAAGAGCCGGCCCTGGGTGATCGTTAAGGTTTTGGGACATGACCATGCCCTCGCAATGTAAGTCAGACACTCCCCATACCTTTTGGACCAAAAATTCTAAGTTAGTAGGTGCTCCACTACAAGGGGGAAGGAGACTTGGAGTGGAATAACAAAAGAAACAGCTGGAAGTTTTCTGCCTATTTCACCAACCATAAGCGAGTTCGAAAGGCCAGTTGTCCATCTGGCCGACGATGAGCGTGGTATATTCACCGGTTCCAGCCTACTCTTCTTGGAGATTCAGCAGGTAATCAAAGTAGAGTTACTCAACGACTATATTGGTAGTCTCACAGAAGATGGTCTTGCAACTTTAAGAGACCAGCGTAGGAGGTGGGAAGACAGCGAGGGAGTAGCCCCGTTTGAGCAGTATGGGAGGGGGGGAGGAGACTGCGATGAGGATGATGAGGATGATGATGGCGCAGGAGAAGAGGGGGGTGATGATGGGGATGGTGATGGCTGTGGTGGTGTTGGTGAAGGTTGGACTCTTGTTTCTCCCAAGAAAAGGCCTCAGTGTACTCGCGGCAGAGGCAGAAGAGGTATTAAAGGTAAGGGGGATCATCGTGGGGTTTTGGGCTACGGTCATTCAAATGGGGGTAGAAGGGCCCATATCTGAGAGGCTATGATATTATGATATCATAATAAGAAATTTTCATGCTTGTATCTAGTGCTACTCTCTTACCTACTTTAATAATGATGTTGCAGACTAAGGGGAAAGATAAGAGAAAATCCTTAAGGAATAAAGGGTAAGGGGTAGAGAAAGGATGGTGATAAAAAGGCTCTAGTGAGAGATATACTGAGAGCGAGGAATTCTTACTATTAAATTTCAGAATCTAGAATGCACTTGAGTGACTTAGTAGTGGCAATAGTCTGTTCACCATAATCTGTTAATATTTATTTGCTAGCTAGACATTCCGACACCCCTAAGATTTAGTACTTCGACATTCAGGTCGCTATTCTTAGCGTCAGAGTATTTTGGTTTTTTTTATCCTTTCATCTATAATTTCGTACAATCGGCTGAAATACTCAATACCATCTTTAGCCCTCATGACGAGCCTTTGGATAGCTTTTAATCATGCCTCCCCTCTCTTTTTCTCCATTTACGTTTGTCCAATATGCCAATTTTCAACCCCCCCCCCTCCCAGCCGCCCGACGATTATTTGCCTATAGTAAGTCGTAGTTTTTACTCATATCGCATGATACTATCGGGGTCCCATGGTCAATGATACTCAATCGCGATTCTGAACAACACCAACTAAACTACGGCGGTTCTAATCAAGGTTAGCCAACTCTCACTAGAGATTAAGATCACCCGGGTTACCCTCCTTTCAACAATACCCTGTCTCAACACTAAATTTCTCTGGGAAACCTTAACTCGACCCCACCAAAATGTCATTAAAAACACATTTCCGCCCTGAAAAGATCATTCAACCTTTTTACACCGGCGGAAAAGTCGCTCTTGACCAAAGTGGAAGAGTGTTGGTAACTACGCTTGACGAGGATGTCCTTGTTACCAATTTCGAAACAGGCGAGGAGCTAGCTAGGCTTGAAGGTGTATGTTCGCCTCCCATCTTCCATATGCAATTGGTGACTAGCGATGCTGAACGAAATGATAGGATACGGAGCCTGTCACTACGCTAGCTTGTGAGTTTTATCTAGACATTGGGGAGATAGGGGCGGGATGCTAATAGAGAATCGCAGTAACGCCGGGTGCTTCACACCTGATCATCTGCTCGCGCAGCTACTCTATGCGCATATACAGCTTGAGCCCGGCGTACGATGAGAACACTATCAGCGTAAAGCCTACCCTCTTGCGCTCCGTCAAGGCGCATACGGCGCCGGTAATTGTTGCCGAAACTGACCCGACGGGAACACTACTTGCTACCGGAGGCGCCGATGGCCTGGTCAAAGTCTGGGATATCAAAGGCGGTTTCGTGACCCACAACTTGCGGGGCCACGGTGGCGTTATTTCTGCGATGAAATTCTACAAGCCAGAGAATTCCGTGCGTAGTGGGCGAAAGGGTCGGAAGAGCAGCAAGGCGACAGCAGACTCAGAAGTTCTCGGGTGGCGGCTGGCTACGGGCGCGGACGATGCAATCGTCAGGGTCTGGGACTTGGAAACTAGTAAGTGCATTGCAGCGTTGGAGAGTCACGTCAGCGTTGTTCGGGGGTTGGATTGGTCTCAGGATGGCAGGACGTTGGTCAGCGGAAGCAGAGATCAGGTTGTGTGTGTTTGGGATGCGAAGAGTCTAAAACTAAAGGGGACTATTCCGATCTTAGAGGAGTTAGAGGCTGTGGGAATTCTACCGGCAGGAACACTCAATCTCGAGGGGGTTGAGGGGCAGGTGCTATACATGGGTGGCAGGAAGAACAGGGTCCGGTTATGGGATTTATCTGGCGGAAAAGAAATTACCCAAGCCGAAGACGGGGACGAAGAAGCGGGGGATGCGGAAGGAATTGTAGACATTTTGTTTGTAATATCTTACCCTTGAGCTTTCACACTTCGCTAACAAACCTAGATATAATCCCTCCCTAAACTCCTTAATATCAGTCCACAACGACCAGACCCTTCTAACCCACAGCTTAAAACTCCCAACTCTGGCCCCAGCCAATCTCCCAGTAACCCGTCGCATCTCAGGCCACCATGACGAAATCATCGATCTCCAATACTTAACACCAACCTCCTCTCTCATAGCCTTGGCAACAAACTCTGAAGATGTCCGCATCCTCTCTATCCACAATTCATTCAGCGACGCTGGCGTCCTCCGCGGCCACGGCGACATCGTGATCTGCCTGGATCGCGATTGGTCCGGATACTGGCTCGCTACGGGTGGGAAAGATAACGAAGCGCGACTCTGGCATATAGATGATAAGGAAAATTCCTTCACATGCCACTCACGATATACCGGGCATGCCGAGAGTATCGGCGCCATCGCACTCCCGAGAAAAGCTCCGCTGGCAGAGAGTAAGGCCGGTAGGAAATTCCCCGCGCCAAAGTTTATGGTAACAGGGAGCCAGGACCGCACGATTAAGATGTGGCAGGTTGGGAAAAGCAAGGCGACGTACACCAAAAAGGCGCATGATAAGGACATAAATGCGATCGACATATCGCCTGACGATAGCATGTTTGCCTCCGCATCTCAAGACCGCACAGTGAAGATTTGGTCGCTGGAAGAAGGGGAGGTGACTGGTATTCTACGTGGTCATCGCCGAGGCGTATGGTCCGTGAAGTTTGCTCCGCACTCGATCACAGCGGCGGTGGTCGGCGGTGTAGAGGGAACTAAGGGCGGTAGAATGGTTGTCACCGGAAGTGGAGATAGAACAGTAAAACTCTGGAGTTTGACAGATTACAGCTGTCTGAAGACGCTCGAAGGGCATACCAACAGTGTTTTAAAAGCAGTGTGGTTAACGGGTGGCCTACAAGTCGCTAGTTCCGGCGGCGACGGCCTCGTGAAAGTCTGGGACGTCAAGAGTGGTGAATGCAACACTACCTTGGACAATCACGAAGACAAGGTACCCACCCCTCCTCCCCTCTTCCCGTTCCCTTATTATGAACATAACTAATTAGCAATATTAAACAAGGTCTGGGCCCTCACCGTGCGCCCTGATGACCAAGTCCTCGTCTCCGGCGGTGGTGACTCAGTAGTGACCTTCTGGACTGATGTAACCACCGAAATCGCGGAAACCACTGCGAAGGAAGAAGAAGCGCAAATCGAGCAAGAACAAGCTCTTCAGAACCACATTCACAACGCCGACTATCGCGCCGCAATCACCCTAGCCCTCACACTAAACCATCCTGGCCGTCTGCTAAACCTCTTCACCACAGTCGTCAAAACCTCACCAGCGGAGGAAGGTTCGATAAGCGGCCTGCTAGCGGTAGATGAGGTCATTGGAAGCCTTGGTAACGAGCAGCTGTCTATCTTGATGCTCAGAATCAGAGACTGGAATACGAACGCTAAGACTGCCACTGTCGCGCAGAGGATTATGCACGTTGTGTTTAGGAAATATAGTGTGCAGAGGTTGTTAAAGTTGAAGGTAGATTTGACAGGGTGGGAGGCTATCTTGAGTTATACGATGAGGCATTACAAGAAGGTGGAGGAGTTAGTTGACGAGAGTTATCTGGTGGATTATACACTCAGGGAGATGGAGGAGATGATGGAGGAAGATGCCGATGGGATGGATGGGGTTGAAACGACGGCCGTGTTGGTGTAATTGCGATTGGGAGCATCTAGAGGGGATAATGGGGCGATTGTATATAAAAAAGTACTTACTTGCTGTTAGATGGCTATATAGTATGACACCCGGGTAGACAAAAGTTTATTCTCCCCCCACAAAAGTTCTACGATATAACACCATCCGGGATTACCTATAGAATCACTATGAGCAAACAAATTTACCAGCTGTAGCACTTGGCCCCCCATTTACCCTTTCCAGGGTGCCGTACCAGTCAGTATTCGGTCCCCATAGAATACGATGTTCTACTCCCCCCCCCTCGAATTATTCATACCCACAACCACCGAAACACCACACCAACACCGCCCCAAGAGCCCAGCCACTAACAAGAACCTCCTCACACCACCTCACTCGCATCATCTTCCGACCAACACCTCCCTCCACCCACCCACCCACCCAAACAACCATTCTGAACACAAATCCCGAATCAAAACTCCCTCCGATTCCATCGACAGTCCACAGTGCTCACCAGTTCATTTTAATACGCTTTCGCCAGTGAGCGAGCGAGTAAGATTCTCAGCAAAAGTCGCTCGACATCAGTGCGAACCTTCGGTCACCATTTCGAGACGAAAGCCTTTCTACGCTTAAAACGATGCGTGCCGTTTGGATGTATTGCATATATGGGAGCGAACGCAAGTATCGTGCGGTACATGGCATGGAGCCCATTGTACAGTATGATAGTAACAGAGCACGCTGTCAGGACTCAGAAGCGAGTGATGGGGTGGATACATGTCTCAATAGATCACAATAGCAAAGTAATTAACCCCTGGCTGAATAACGCTGTAATTAACTATGAGGTGCGGCGGAAGAATCACTTCTAATCTAGATCTTACCCTACCATGACGCTCGAGTGCAAGCACAGTCAGGTTAAAGTATGTTACTACGGTAGTATTGATTCTTAAAGCCTGACGAATAAGCATTCCTAGGGTTCTATGATAAGTCATCGTACGGTCCTGTACCTACTTTCTCGCCGGCCTGCGTGACGTCGAACCACGTGGGGTTGAGCCCTTCCCATCCCCGGCAATCTCCGTGCCTCATCAGCAAGCGAGATCAGGAACTCCATCGACTGCCACAGCGACTGCCACAGCGAAGCTCCCCCCTCCCTTCCCTACATCCACCTCCCAGGGGAAAAGAGAAAAAGAAAGAAATAGAATACCCGACTCCGAAACACCTGCCCGGATACCAGCACCGGCGTATAAACCCCACACCATGGGAAGCTCCTCCTCCCGCATAACAGCTCAAGACCGGTCCATCCCCTCTCCCCTAGCCCCTCCTATTCACAGAAAACAATCACTAACACGAAGGGCAGAGCAATCCTAAACATGAAACTCCAACGCGACAAACTCCACATCTACCAAAAGAAGATTCAAACAATCCTGACCCGCGAGCACGAGATCGCGAAAGAATGTCTCGCACAGGACGACAAATCCCGCGCCCTTCTCGCGCTCCGGCGGCGGAAATACCAAGAACAACTACTCGTAAAAACAGATGCCCAGCTCGAAGCTTTAGAGAAACTGGTAATGCGACCCCTGCTCCCCCCTTTGCGGTGGATAATAATTTGGGGTGAGGGGGGCAGGGGCTAATATGAAGGGGTTACTTAGACGTCGACTGTCGAGTTTTCGCTAGTGGAGAAGGCGGTGTTGTACGGTTTGCAGCAGGGGAATCAGGTGCTCAAGGAGATACATAAGGAGATGTCTCTGGAGGCGGTGGAGAAGTTGATTGAGGAGACGGATGAGGCTAGGGCATATCAGAGGGAGGTTAGTAATTTGCTAGCTGGGGCCATGACAAACGAGGAGGAGGATGCGGTGGAGGATGAACTTGAGGCTTTGGAGAGAGAGGTTAGTATTGTTATTGTTATTTTTTCTTCCCGGGGGTGGCTCATCTTTTTTTTTTTCCCCTCTAACATCTGTTGCGTAGGTTCTCGGTACGAGAATGATACCTGCTCTGCCTGATGCCCCAAGCACGGTTCCGATATCGCTAGAGGCGCAAGAGGGAGAGGAAGAAAGCGGTGAGACGGAAGTGGAAAAGAAAGCTAGACGAGCGAAGGAGCGGGCAAAGGCCAGGAGAGAGGCGGCGCGAGAAGGGATGGAACCGATGTTGGCATAAGAACTGGGGGGGGGTTTTGTTTTTTGTTTTTTTTGCGCTCTTCTCTCCTTCAATTCTACTTCGGCGTTCGGAAATACACATGGTGATACGTTGGATTTTCTTTTTGGTTTCCAAAGTAAATATCAGGATTCGGGAATGTCATGAGCTATAATACAAGAAGTTTTATTAAGCTACAGTGAGCAAGTTATGATTATGGGTCTCTAATTGTTGGCATGAAGGTAGCGTTTCAAACTCGCATCGAGGAGTGGGTCGGTCCCCGGCTCATTCTGTTTCCCCACACGCTCGTACTTTTCTTGCAATCCTTCATCCTGCATTTCTTCATCTTCGTCCCTCTCCAGCACGCCCTGTCCCGCTTCTTCATCACTCGACTCGATATCGCTCATGACCGCTGGTTCTTCCTTTCCCTTTCCTCTCCCACCAACATCGATATCCTTCATCAACCTCCCTAGCTCTTTCTCCTTGTCCTCAAGTTTCTGTTCCTCCCTGCGCCTCCTAGCCTTCTCCATCTCCGGCTTGTAATCCCTCTCATACTCCAAACACTTTCCCTCAACAGCCTTCATGAAGTCATCGATCCCCGCGCCCGTCATAGCACTAACCGCAACCAAATCCAAATGCTTATAAAACTCGTCAAGCATAAGACTCATAGAGTTCAACAAGCTAGCCATATAACCGCTCCCTCCGAGACCATCTTCATTCCCCTCCTCGTCCTGCAACGCTTTTTGAAAGGCTTCAAAATCCGTCATCCACTCCTTCGCAAAATCTGCATCCTGCGCATCCGTCTTGTTAAATACCAGGATCATCGGCAATTTCGTCTTGTAGAGGATACTACAGGCATAGAGCATATTGCTCATGAACGTTGCGGGAGCTTTGGTCCGAGGCGTATCAATCAAGTAGGCAATAACAGTAGGAAACCCAGAAGCAATCGCATCGGTAATAATCGATCCGCTAGCGCTCCAGACGAAGCACTCAATCTGGCCCGGCGTGTCCACGAGAATGGAATTTATCGAGGATGCACGCTTCTCGAGAATGCCAATTACTTGGTCAACCTTGGTCGCGAAGAGGTTCAGACATGTCATGATTCCACCATTGGGGCCGAGATTGTATTGCTTCATCACTTCTTTGTAGTTTACGCTGTCACGGATGTCGATGTTCCGGGCAAAAGGGACGGTCTTCACTGCGGGGTCTAGGTTGATTATGTATGGTGGCTGTTTCTGGGTGTGGAGATGGGCGTTTAGGCGTTGCATGAAGGTAGTTTTTCCGGAGCCTGTGAAGGTTCGTCAGTTTTATAGTTCATGTAGAGTAATTGGAGGCGAAGGAGATACCAGCCATGCCGATGCAAATAATTGCTGGTGGAGAGCCGCCTCCTGAAGCTCTGGGAGAGGGCTCAGAAGCAGAAGCGGATGAGCCTTGTTGCGAGGATTCGCCGACTGGGGCCGAGCTCGCCATTATTATTGACCACCGAAGTCTCGAGAAGAATTCAAAGGCAAGAGATATGAGTGTAGTGGTAATGTGTACTCTTAGTTGAGTTGACGGCTTCGGTGAATCTAGGAAGGAGAGAGAGGGTGTGTTTTTCTAGTTGAAAGGAAGCTCAACGATGACGAGAGGGTGCTGTGGCGGGGAGGTTTGCCCCGCTGGTGGCTAAAACTTGGGCGTTTTGAGCCGCGAAAATCACTAAGAATCACTCGAGAAGTTGGAAAGTTCCTCAAAAAACAGTGGGTTCTTCTGGTTCCCTAGCAACACAGCAGATATCCGAGCACATCGTACAGCAGGTTTCACCCGGGGAGTGAGTTGTTTTCAGGCTGAGGATATGGGCGATTTGGGCGATTCCCATCTTGGAGATACGCCTTACGCCCAGTGAAGCTTTCAAGTCGGACAAGCAAACCCCCTCATTTCCTTGTCCATTTTTAGACACCCTTTGAATCCTCCTCCCATCGAGATATGGAGTTTCCCTAAGAATAACAATCTCACCCACTGCAGACCGTTTCCGACTCGCGGAAATATCCCTCCTATTCACTCCCATATGGCCACCAGAGATAGCCCGGAAATGTTGTATCATACAATCCGTCCCAAATATATCACAAAGACCCTAGTTTTCCTTTGCAGTTGTCCCAGGTTCCCCGATCCCGATATTCCCCTGTATGGACTTTGTCACATCCTCCACATTCCTCGGCTCTTTTGGCTTAACTGCACTTTTGCCCGCCTTGTTCTGTAACTTTGCGATCGGCCACTTAGGTTCCAGTAATCCGAACTACCACTTCATCAGGTCCCATCCTCGGTCTTTAACCTGCGGGTTTGATCCAGGATACGACTTACCATGGACAATAATCGCCACACAGGATCCGAAGGCTGCGCGCCAGTACCTAGCCAGTACTTCGTTCGCGCAGTATCTAATTCGATGTGTTTTGTGCCTTTTCCTATGCCGTCGACTGGTGGGACTGGAATGGGGTTGTAGGTGCCGATCACTTCTATCGGCCTATTCGTTTGTGCAGACCTATAAATATCAGCTGAATGAGAGCTGAATGAAGTGCATCGGGGGAGAGCTGAGAGAGTAGAAAATACCGGGCGTGCGCGACGACGATGTTGTAAACCGGTGCATGTCGGCGACCGAAGCGTGCTAAACGGATTTTTAAGACCATTTTGTGATGTTGACAGGATGGGGGGGTTGGAGGCCGGGGAGGTTTTGATATCCTCGTGAGCGAACTTTGTAAATGTATTGAAGGTAGTTAGAATGACTCAATCTCGTAATAAATCCCAATTAATACCACGGAGGAACTACTAGAGGATTAATTCAAGAAATATATCCATTTTTGAAAAGTGTTTGTGACTTTGCTTTCGTCTTGTGCCCCGCCAACCGAGAACGCACAGAAAAGTTAAAGAAAGTTGCCCCACACAAACATCCCTCCATCATCAACCTTGACCACTTGTCATCAACGAGTAATCGCCGATTTACAGCTAGTCTATAAAATATTTTCTGGATCCATTGAGACAGAAAATATGGCTCCGCTCGAACTAAACACCTTAATAGCGGCTCTCCCTGAGCATGAGAACGGTTGGGGACCTCCGGTTTCGGTCGAATCAGCACTGAATGAAGTCCCTTATGCCCCTTACTCAAAGGGGGACAAACTTGGTCGCATGGCGGATTGGACATCAGAGGGTGGAAAGGATGGGCGGGATCAGAGGGGTGGGAGACAAGGCTACAACAGAAATTACAGAGGTAAATATTTCCTCCAATATTCGAGGTGTACGGACACTAACAATGTGGCATAGATCAGCAGGTATATGGAGCAGGAACGTCAAGCCTATTCTCTTATCAGCATGCTGAAGACGAGGCCTCCTTCTCCGTGGTCGATAATCAACGCACCAGCACCAAGACTCGCACAGGTTTCACCGGCCGGATGACTTTCCGTGGCCGCGGTCGTGGCGCGGGTGGTGCACGTGGAGGACGTGGAGGTGCAGCTGATAGATCTGGAGGTGCATTCCAGAGAGCCGGCGATCGCAGTGGTAGAGACCAGGGTCGTTTCGACAATCGTGGTGGAAGGGGAGGTCGTGGTCGTCGTTTCGGCTGGAAAGACTACGACAAGCCGCAGCGCAACCGTGATGCCTCAGTTGCTGTCAAGCCTGAATGGAAGATGCTTGAGGAAATTGATTTCAACCGACTAGCCAAGCTCAATCTTGAGACTGACGAGGGTGAGGATGTTGACAACTATGGGTTCCTATACTACTACGACCGTGGCTACGATAAACCTGCTGGTACCAAGCCTGCCGAGCGCAAACTCATTGTCCAAGACCGAGTGGTGTTCAACCCTACCACAACTGAGGACCCTGTGATACAGCAACTTGCGGAGAAGGATGAAGCTACAATATTCGCTACAGACTCTGTATTGTCGATGTTGATGTGTGCTCCTCGATCTGTTTACCCCTGGGACATTGTGATTGTTCGTGAAGGGAAAAAGCTTTTCTTCGATAAGCGGGAGGGCAGCCAACTAGACTTTGTCTCGGTCAACGAGAATGCTGCGGATCCACCGCTGGAGACTAGCGAAGGAAACAAGGATTCTATCAACGCGCCACATGCACTTTCTATGGAAGCTACCTTCATCAACCAAAACTTTGCTATCCAAACAATGAACGAGGAGTCAAAGTACGACTTTGAGAAGCCCAACCCTTTCTACAACGAGGAGGACACCGAGCCACTTGGTTCCAAGGCATACAAATACCGGCGTTTCGATTTGTCTCTAAATGAGGAAGAGCCAGTACACCTTATCGTGAGGACGGAGCTGGATGCCGTCATGAAGACTCCTAACGGAGAGGATACATTCCTCACCGTCAAGGCACTGAACGAGTTTGACGGACGTGCGCAGGGAAGCGGAGGAGCACTCGACTGGCGTACGAAGCTCGTTTCCCAGCGTGGCGCAGTCGTGGCGACGGAAATGAAGAACAACTCCTGCAAGCTCGCCCGGTGGACTGCCCAGGCCATCCTTGCAAGAGCAGACTTGATGAAGCTTGGGTAATATCTTCCTTCTCTCCCATTATCGGTGACTTGTTCCTACCTAACTGACTCTCCCACAGATTCGTCTCCCGTGCGAATCCCAAGGATAGCAACCGGCACGTAATTCTCGGTGTCGTCGGATACAAGCCCCGCGAATTCGCTAACCAGATGAATCTCAACCTCTCTAATGGATGGGGTATTGTTCGCACCATCGTCGACATGTGCATGCATATGCCCGAGGGCAAGTACGTACTTGTCAAGGACCCCAATAGACCCGTGCTTAGGCTGTATGAGGTCCCAGCGAGCACTTTTGAGGAGCCCGAGGATGGTAAAGCCGTTGGCGGGGGCGACAATTAGTCTTTTCCCTTCCTTCCCCTGATCTTGAGTTACAATTTTAGTTAAATACAAAAGTTTCTTCCTCCTTTCTTCTCCCCTTTTCCCTCCCTCTCCCGAGAGTGATTTGTTGCATGAAAGGACGTTGGTGAGGTGTACGGGATTTCTGGGTCGTTATGGCATTTCTTGTGCTCGTATATCTCTACCAAGTATTAGTTTTCAGATCCATAGTGACTTAAATTTACGTGGTAAAGATAAATAAATAAATAATACTGGTACTAGCTTTGATCATCACCAAGAGAGAAGCAGCAGATAAAATAATTACCGCATCAGACGAGTTCTCGCACAATTAGAGAGACTTTGATTCTAACCACCAGATTAGAGCTTTTCTAACCCTTTTTCTGCCTGCTTGCGGTTAGGGTACTGGGTATAGTGCCGTATAACACATTCCATTGAGTCCATAGCAAACGAGCAGCACCAGGAATCCTCCAGTAGGCACAAGTACCCGGCAAAGTATAATACTCGAGTACAGCAGACTAATCACTAGCTCAACCACCCCTTACAGCACAAATCCGACAGCACTAAGGTTACTAGCAGCCAAAGAACAAGCGCGTTAACCTCCCACCACACTATTATACGAGTACGGAATCAGAACTTGACACACCATCACGAGCAGCAAATCCATCGACCGGCGAATAACATTAGGCAGAGTTCTGAATTGGAAAACCCAAGCTAGAATTATCATGGTATTACAACTGTAATATAATGCTATCAAGGTACTGGGGGAGGGGGGCGGGGTTATTAGAAATCTAAAAACATAACCCTTGTCTCTTTAGTGATTTGTATATGGGAGGGGCAGAAATAGATGGCAGGGGCAGAAATACTCCCGCGGCCGAGTTGAAGTTGGACACCTAAGGTGGCAATTCCCATAGAAAGTGTCCAACTTCAACTCGGCCGCGGGAGTATATTATTGTGTCTTAACTCTGGTATCTTAGTGCTGTATGAACCGGGACCGTAAGTTGCATCGTTTGCTACAGTCTCCTGCGGTAAATATCATACCTTGCCTGACCCTAAGAGGTTGCCAAGGCCGGTAGCGCGCTCAAAGACCCCTATTCAAGTAATCGTTGATTTCGTGTTGCAGCTTTGCCCCAAAGATCCTCAGACTGGCCGGAGGTCTATTTTTCTGTGAAACCCAATCCTCCTCCGACTTACTTACTGGGCCATCATCTATCGCCAGCGGAAATCTCTACAGCGGGGGGCAACCCTTTGTCAAAATCCATCATTCCTGCTCGGGTGCCTTGAATACAACAGAACAACTATTCCAAAGAAAAGGCGCTGTAGCTGATCCAGCTTTGTCCTCGTTCGCAATGGCGGGCATTGTACGCTTCCGGCGATACCGACCCCTGTTGTTGCTCGCAGTTATCACAGTTGTGGTTTTTATCCATTTCACTTCTTTCAAAGATACTAGTGCTGCCTTCTCGGTTGATCGACTGAAGTCCCATTCAGGATGGGATTCAAGCTCTGAAACTGGGCTCGACCAGAAACCGGTGGGGGAGCAAAAACCGGAGCCACCCCCAGTTGTGCCGATTCTTCCCATTGAGAAGCCTTCCCCCAAGCCTCATACACGACAAGCTGCAGCCAAGTCAAAGGCTTTGGGACCGAGCAAAGGTCCCGTGAATGCTTCGGTATCGCCCAAATCAACAGCTAAGGAAGTGGCAACTCCGACTGTTCCATCTATTAAACATCATGATCATAGCGCCGAAACTGCAAAAGCTATTCCTGCTGCTGAAAATGATCGATGGATCAGGTCGCCAGAACATTTTCCTGTGCCCTCAGAATCAATTATTCCGTTGCCGACTCCTCACCCAGAGAAGATTCCTCAAATACAGGCCTCCTTTGGTGCTGAAAGTGAAACCAAGCGCAAAATTCGTCTCGAACATCTGGAGGCTGTCAAGGATGCTTTCAAGCGTTCGTGGAGCGGATACAAAAAGTATGCTTGGGGCCACGACGAACTTATGCCCGTGACTAAGTATTTCAAAGACCCCTTTGGTGGCTGGGGAGCAACCTTGGTAGATTCTCTGGACACATTATGGATCATGGGTATGGAAAGCGAGTTCACGGAGGCGGTTGACGAAGTGGCCAAAATTGACTTCACTACTACACCCATGGCCTCGATTCCTGTTTTTGAAACTGTTATTAGATATCTCGGAGGTTTGATTGCGGCATACGATGTTTCTGGAGCAAAACATGAAATCCTACTCACCAAGGCGATCGAGCTGGGAGATATGATATACGGTGCTTTTGATACTCCGAATAGAATGCCGGTACTATATTGGGGGTTCAGACCGTATGTAATTAATTATTCCCTGTAGTTTATAGAATAGTATCATTGACTTATTCCTTTACAGAAGGCAAACAGCTTTGGAAGCTCGCGCGGACATAAGGTCCGTTTCAGCCGAACTTGGTTCCTTGACTGTCGAGTTTACACGCCTGGCCCAGATAACCGGCAATAACACTTATTATGATGCGGTCCAGCGAATCACAAATGCGTTGGAGGAGTCCCAAAATGAATCCAAGCTCCCAGGAATGTGGCCAATGATAATTGACGCGTCTGGGTGCAAGGTTGTCAGACGTAAACCCCACCGAGGGAGCGTGGCCCTTGAGGTGCCTCCACCGAAAGACGATATATATACTACAGACAAACCCAAAGACGAAAAGACGGGCGAAATTCTGGTTGCTGGAAGGGAAAAAGAAAAGCGGGCCGAAGGAGGTACGATGACGAAAAAGAGTCAGGCCGGGGCGGGGGCCCCAGAGGCGTCAGCTACCTGTTTACCCCAAGGGTTAACAAACCCATCCTACCAGAGAGAGGAAAAGTTTACGTTGGGAGGCATGGCTGATTCATTGTATGAATACTTGATTAAGGTAATCCTCATCCAAGCTCGGGCATGATTAAGGCAATAGCCCGTCCTGACGCACTGGGTCGGTAGGAGTACATACTACTGGGCGGAAAAAGTCAATACAAGAAGATGTACGAGGCCGTGGTTGAGGTTGCAAAAGAGCATCTCTTTTATCGGCCTTACGCGGCTGAGAATCCCGATATTCTTCTCACCGGGAACGTTTATGTATCCCCGGGTGTGAAGCCCCGTTTTGATGGAGACACGGGCCATTTGGTAATTTCTCTTATCTAGAGCTACTCTAAGGCTTAGCTAACATTGCCCAGAGCTGTTTTGTTGGAGGCATGTTGGCGCTGGGAGCCAAGGCACTTAACCGTGATGGTGATCTCAAGTTAGCTGCTAAGATTACAGAAGGCTGTGTTTGGGCCTATGGTTCCTTCCCTACTGGAATTATGCCAGAATGGTTTCGGGTTGCTCGATGTAACAAGACTACAGAGTGCCAATTCGACACTGAGCTGTACCACGATATGCTGGTCCCACATCACCTACGGCCTACAGGGTTGCCGACAGTGGAGTCCCACCCACACCCCAAGAGGGCCCCGATCGAGGCACCAAAGACAGTGGCTCAAATTGCGCATGACATAATCGAAGCAGAAGGATTACCATCTGGATTTACTATGATTGGCGATAGAAGGTTTAGATTGCTCTATGAATTCCCCGATACCGACACGGATTAACAATTCATAGATATATCTTGCGGCCAGAAGCCATTGAATCTGTCTTCATAATGTGAGTTAGGCACCTCCGCCGAGGCGCAGTCTCTCTAATGTATGCGGTAAGGTATCGTGTGTCGGGCGACCCAAAATGGCAAGAAAAAGGATGGGGAATGTTCCAAAGCATTGTTCATGCCACGCAGACAGACGTTGCATTTTCCGCAATTGCAGGCAAGTCTTCTAAGATACCATTTTTCCATTTTTCCATTTCATTTTCATTTTTTTTAAAGAAAACAAAAACATTGCCTATTAACTGGAACCGCTCGATCTAGACGTGACAAGGGTTCGTGGAGACCCTCAATTTTTACAGTTGGATTCTCAGGAGTCATTCTTCAACGCTGAGACACTTAAGTAGGCTCACTCCCATAAAATTCTCATTACTACGTCCTAACATATCTTAGGTACTTTTACCTCTTGTTCAGTGACCCAGGCCTTATCTCTTTGTAAGTTCATCTCACTATGGCCATGTTTCCGATTTTGATTCTAACAATCCGATCTCTGCAGGGATGAATACGTCTTGTAAGCACCACATGGTTTCGGGCCCTAGCTCCACGAAATGCACTGACTAGGGTACAGGAACACCGAGGCCCATCCACTTGCCCGGCCGAAAAAGTCGGCTTAGTGGTTGACCATTCGATTCTGGCGTGGGCTAGTTGCCCCGCTATCTAGGTGGGAAAGGGAAGGGGGAAAAGGGCAATCACAAGTTCTAATTGGGGGGTTCTTTTTTGTATGATATACCGCTTCTGATATCTACCTCCTCTACCTCATGGGGTTTTATATCCCTTTTTGTTCTTTGTTTCTTTGCGTTTCTTTGCGTTTCTTTGCGTTTCTTTTTGGTGCGGGTTTCGTTCGGGCCGCGAAAAAAAAGGAATATCTAGTTCTGGTGATGGCAGTGACCAGGTGCCACTTTTACACCGTACATAGATATCGTAAAATACCTAGGTATCTCGCGGAAATCTAGATAGCGCGTTTCGCTTTTGTATTGTGAGGTTGGCCCGAGCGTATATATTGTCAGTGTATGATGGAAGCCTTACTCGCTGGTGAACCAGCACTAAAAACCCGACCCACTTAAGTCTGGTGGTATTCTATACTTACTAGTCATTTTTAGTAAAAGTAGGTATAACATGGTGTGGTCCAGTCCAGTGCTCTGCGCATTGCATTAATTGCGCAGTATAGAATTAGGCTGCGAAACTAAATCGGCAAATATACTGGTAAGTGGAAGTACTGTGCTGTACTTTAAAGAAATGAAATAGAAGGAGGAAGGAAGGAAGGAAGGAAGGAAGGAAAAGAGAGCAAAGGCGGAATAGATGCCTCTGACTTGATCGAAAATATAAAAGGCTTCCCTCCAGATCTCCATATTCCCAGAGGCTGGGTGTTATTGGGCTAAAGGTCTCTGACTAACTAAAAAAAGAAGGAGCAGGTCGCTTCCAACCCCTTCGAAATTTTGAGGGCCTACGTTAGTATACGAGGACTTGAGCCTCAAGCCAATAGTATCTTTTTTTCCTTTCTTTTTTTTTTCCGGGGGGGGGGTTCTGATCATGTAATGTCACTCGATGGATCAATGGAGGGGGTCTCTATTGTTCAATCAACCATTAAATTATTACCCTGGCAAAAGTATATGGAGGTGAGTGGTAGAAGTTACCTGCTTGGATCCCTAGGTAGGATGAACGGGTCCTTCAAATTCGTGAAGGCTCTCTTGTAGGATGCTATAGACGTCTCCTTGTCTTAACCTGCGGTAGGTTGGATGATGTACCCACGAAGTGTTGTGCTTCGCTCGAGACGCCCGAGTTTAGGGCCAGGCACAGTGCTCCTAACGGGATTAGCACAAGTTAGGAATGTTGTATAATATCATAGTGCTCCTATTTTGTGCTTATCTATCTATCTATCCTATACACGGCTAGCTGGTGGGGGATCTTGGCATCATACTCTCTTGTTCGCATTTTTCGCTAAAAGGATCTTTATAGACGTGTGTTTGTTGAGCACTTTCTATAGGAATAAAAATATGTGGGGTGATTAAATCAAAGTAGGGAGGCTATGGCGATATATCATCTGACAATTTTTTTCTATTAAAAAAAGAGCAGTTGTCAGGATCGGTTGAGGGGTTCTTGGTGGTTGGGTGAATCATGCTTCCCACTTTGTACGGTGGGTCTGTACAAACGATAGATGCATTCGTAAAATGTCAGCAGCGGTAGGCGTTTGACAAATACGATTTAAGAGGACAAAAGGGTTATACAATCAGATTTCATGGATGGATCCGGATATTATTATAATAGGTATTATTCCCATTGTTTACTCCATGGGGCGTGTTTTTGGTTTGCAGGGTGGAATACTTTTGGTGCGAATGGAGGGCGCAAGGTCTTTCACCAGTGAGTTGTGCTGTACCTGTCCTAACTCTGCCTTGGTCTCAGCTGGTGCTGCCTTTTTCCCGTTACTGTTGCTTGTGTCATATTGTTATACCTCTAGCACTGGGGGATCTTGTCAGCAATCAATGATCAATGCTCACAGTCTCTCTTTTTCTTGTGAGAATATGCCTGCCCCAATAATGCTTTCAATGTTTAGTGCAGTATGGTATATCACCGTCCTTAACCGCGGGCTTGGGAAAATAAAAGTCTAGATCCACCCATAAGTAGGGCAATTATCCGTTCAGAGTAATATTACGTGAAATACCTAGCTGGAGCAATGTATAAGGTGTTAGGGGCCAATCAACCCCTATGCAATCGGCCAGGACCGGAGGCTCGATTCTCCATAAAGTGAGCTGCTGGATAGTACATCGCGTCGGGCAAGAGGAAGCAACATATCCCCCCCGATAGGGACTGGAGGATTGACGATCTCAGCTTTCCTTAATAGGACCGTAGGGTAAAATGAATCCTTCTGAGAGGCGGTAGAATCAGGCTCTGGACACTGCACCTAGGTGTGAGGTCTGCGATCGGTGAGGTAGCAGAAAAGGGTAAAAATTGTTTGCACCCTTTCAGCCGGAGAAGCCGCTGCAAATTCTGAATGATATAAAGATCCTCTGGTATTATAGAAGAGTTATTTGATGAGTAAGGGTGGTCATTTACCACCAAACTACCCGCCCACGACCTCTCACCTTACAATCTCACCTTGTGATTTCCCGAGGAGTTTCAAGCATGAATAATTACCTAAAGAGGTGAATCGAAGATTGTGCTAGGGGGCTGTGGATTCTCCTCGGCTGCGCTAGGAGAAAATACTATAAACTCAAACACTATAAACTTAAAATTTAGTTAGGACAGAAGGAATAGGAAAATACAGAGCACCATACTAAGAGAGGCAGCTACAACGTCATAGGACGCTTGTTTTCTATTCGAATTTTATTAAGGCACTAACTTTATAGTACTAAGAGTGGGGGTCATTTGATCTCAGAGAGGGAGTGGTTAGGACAAAATCCCTTGTGACTTGTGACCTTTAGACTCTCTTCCCCCGAGATTGCGCGGTCTGCAGATGGGGGGGGGGGGGGGTTCACGATATTGGCACAAACCAGAACCCAGCCAGCCTATATGACCAACATATAGGTCTTATCACAAGGAATCACTCACGTCTCCCATCCCTGGTATCGTAGATCGCCTTGGGTCGTCGGGCGGCTCCTAGGTCCGCGATGAACCGACCTGGTAAAGTTCGGATACAATTCACCGGGCGAAGGCATGTATGCTAAATGAGAAATATTTCAGTATCATACTCAGGTCACTTAATGCATGAGTGTAATGTACTCGAGTATATGGCGGTCTTGGAAGCCTGAGTTGCCTATCTGGAATACCGGACACAACCCCTCTAAGTCCTTCCCGGCGTAGTAGAGCCAAAAAAACTAACTAACCGTTTCCCGTCCTTCATTTTTCCCTTTTAGCTGTCCCTCCCCCTGATCGTGAAGGGTATATCATATAAGTAGTGCGGCGTCCGATATCAAATTTTATGAATAGGGTTTTCTTGAAACTGTGCCTGCTTTTTATTGATGCTTGGGATACTTGGACCTATTTTTGGAAGGGTCACATGAGATCTTGCTTGTTAGATGGGGTAATTCCTGCAGGGTTTGCTCCTTCTGTCGTAGAATATAATGCGTAAAAGTAATACATGCTGCCCGAGCGGAGTGAAAGACCTATTGGACCCCTTTGTTGTGAGAGGGAGAAGCTACTGCGAATGGATAGTTTGGGGGTTTCGTTTGATCATATAAATCCCTCTGCTGTAACGTTCTTGAGGGAAATGAGGGAAATTGAATACGGCTTTTGTATTATTTTCTCCTAGGATAAAATATAACGCCCTGCAAAACGTCGACAGCTCTATGAAAGGCTTGTGTGAATTGTAGATTTAGCTCCTTGGGCACCGGTTATTCATGAAGTGCGGTGTGGTAGTGGGTAATCATCACCTGATACTGGGCCCAAAAGGGAATGTGAGTTGCTTGCAGTGGAGCTACAACCAGGCTCCCTCACCCAGCCCCCCCCCCTACATGAATAGGCTTCGACATATCGTTAAGTCGGGGGTCATGAATAAGATACCAGGAATCACGATCCGGGATTAGGAACTAGTAGAGTAGTAAAGGTATTAGGCTAGCCCGGGGATCTTTTTGCACGTTGTACCGTGCTGTACTGGTACAGCACTGAAGTAGATATTGCCTTGTAAAGGTAGTACGTACTCGAGTGCTCACCAGACCTAGTACTATATAATAGATAGCCTCCTAGAGCAACCTAGTCATAATCCCCTACCGACTCGGTAAATCGGGTGTCCTCGTGTAGAGTTCTAACCTCGGTTTTGAGAAAAAAATTCACTAGAAAGCCTGGTACTCGGGGTTGTGCTACGGGGTGACACTTTCCAGATGTGCTACGGGGTAACTTACCGGTAGGCGAGCTCGGGTTGGCTTATCCTACTGTACAAGTAGTACAAGTACTCGAGTACTCGTACTATCCCGCCCTGTCAATAGTCTAACTGGATTGGTTGTGCCCTGGCTATGGCCGGATAAAAGGGGGAATTTCAACCTATGATCAACCCATATCCGCTTGTCTGAAACCAGGACCCTTCGACTCGCTACCCAACCCTAAATTTACGAGTTAACCGGGTGCTTTTGTGGCGATGCTTAATCTATGTCCTACCTTTACGAACTTGGAGCACCTTGAGAAACACGGTTGCTCGGGTATAGCTTGATCGGGATAGTAACCACCTTCGCTTGCCTGTTTTGAACAATCATGAGTGACATCGTGTGTCTTCCGACCAATACTTCGGTATCGCAGCCTAATAGGATCCAATGCCCACGCAATTGTTGATGCAATATATTTTATCGTAGCTAAGCCAGTCCTGGTATCTAGCTAGTGCGCAATGGACCGGGTCGCGAGGGGGGTCTTCCGATTCGAACCGCCAGTTGGCCCCTACAGCGCAGAAGCCTAGAAGGGACGCGTTGCAAGAACGTTTCTCCTTCCGCTTCATTCAACTTCACACCTCCGAACATCCTGGACGGTGGGGAGCCTGGGGTCGAAAATATGGAAGCAGATTCATGAGAGGCTCGATTTTCCCAACGCCTCTACAGGCCTCCTCTACTTGTCGGCAAGAAGTACCGAAACATTGAGGTGATCAGACGCCATCTTGGGTAATTCTCACCAAAATTGCCCCTGTTAACTGCGTACACAGGCCTCCAAAGTATGTCTTACCTCTAAAATATCCCTGAAATATCGCCGTTTATCCCTGAATTATCCCTGAATTATCCCTGTTTTTCCCCCAAATGTTCGGGTACTTTTTTTATTTTTTTTTTATTTTTATAAAACTTTTTCCATTTCGGGTACTTAAGCTACTCTAAAGCGTGACCCTATCCACTAGCTACTCCCGGACCCGCCTACCGGAACATACTCCCTCACCACCTCTAGCAACAGCAAAAAAACAACAAATAACCCTTTACACTAAATCAACGTCAAAACCACAAATCCGACTTCCCCCCATAGCCAACTGCACCCTGAGCGGGTCACCAAGCCGAATGAAGAATCTGTATCATTAGTAAAACAACAATAACAAGGTAAACCTACTCCGTCCGATATCCCCAGTGCTCACACACCAGGCGGGCTCCTCCAACATCTGAACAAGGGGTAAAGCAAGCCCTGCCCACGTCGATTCGCATAATATAGCCTAAATTAAAGCCAGATGTTAGGTTTACCCTCGCCACTCAGGGTCATCTGTATCCCCCACCACGCCCCGCTGGCCATTTTCCACGGTCTCCGGGATATCCCCGGGATTGGTTGAAAAACATAGAAAAATTGGGGTTAACCAAACCCCGCCCAAACTGTCCACTCCTCGGCCCAACTGGGGCCCCCGCCACATATCCACTACCCCTACCCCTACCCCCAGGTGTCCCCGCCACATAACCTTTTGGACCCCTGGGAATCGAGGTAGCCACAATCAACCCCTCAACCACCTCCTCCGCCTCACTCCCCGTCGTCTCCTCCTCCTCCAACTCAACATTTGTCCTCCTCCTCTTACCCTTCGGCAGCTTCACCAACGCCACCTCAGGTTCATCAACCACCACCGCCACTCTAGTCTCAGCCACCGGCGGCTCCGCCACATGTGCCACCGGCGCCACCCACACATCCTCCTCACCCTCCGCCACAATCTTCCCACTCATCCGAACTTCGGGCTCAGCCACCATTGGTGACTCAGGCTCCTGTACCCTCACGGGTGAAGCCACCTCAGAACAATCATCCCCTCTTTCCTTCAACTCTTTCGACAACACATGATTCCGTCTCGACAAGACAGAAACATGGTGCCTTAATCTGGAGACCTCTTTCTCCAAATTTAAAATCTTCTCCAACGCGGCCGAAGCTGCCAACCCCGCTTTAGCAACTCTCGTTGCCGAAAAAGTAGTAGAACCTCGCTTAACCATAATTAACAGATACCGTGTAGTTAATGGAAGATGAGGAAGTAAAAATAATAGATGGAAGAGACAAATCTATCTTCCAGTGATGAAATTAGAGTAAGAGTAGGATGCTCTTAGACTAAAGACTTGAAGCCGTCGTGAAGAGGGGTCCAAGGAATCGGATTGGTCAAAACCAAAAATATGACAAGTCAACTAAGTTGAAATTTCAATCGCTGTGGTTGTAGGAGACGTGGTGATTGATGTTCGGGTACTTCTTGCCTGTAGCAAGTATCATATAGCCCCAAAAGGACTTGAAATATGGCCGGTACTGTTTGAGATTCGGTCGGTCTTGGGCTAGTAATAAGTCGTGCCAGGACAAGCAGCGACGGAAATGTCATGAGAATCGAGTCGAATTGGCCAGAGTCTGGGAAAATTGGGGGCGCGAGCTTTTGCAATCCTAGTGCGAGCATATCTGCTTCTATTGAAAGACTTGAGGAGTTTGGGACAAGTGGTATCAGTGAGAACCCTTTATCGAGGTTTTCTCATCCATCTTGATCGCACTGCAATACCCAACTTGCCATTTTCTAGTTTTCCGCCGGATGGGGGACGGTTGGATGGTTTCGGAAGCCTACGGTTCAAGATAGATACAACTGTGCCTTGACAATATCTAGCGCTCTCTGGAAGCTCTGGATAGCTCTCTGATCAGCTTGCCAATATAATGCCGGGTCAATCGAGTTAAGCGCCGGACTGTGCGGATGGGACCGTGGCCTCTCCTTCCGGGTTAAGAAGGGTTCCCAATGCCGTCTTACCAGAGATCACAAGTATGACGATACCCAAGACTTCGAAGGTATAATAACTGGTGGGCCATTAATCCTAATCACAGATCCTGGAAATTGAACACCAGATGGGGATATTGTGCTTTCTTTAAATGAAGCGGGTAGCCCGGTGGAATAAGGTTGGATTTCCCGGCCAAATACAGGACCAGCCTGGCACCCGTATCAAGCAAGATGCATCTCACACACACGGGTCGCAAGCTTATATGAGCGCGCAGGAACCAGCGGATTTCTGCCGCACACCTTATGGATCTCGATATTCGAATACCTACTACGAGTATGTGTGTCTTTATGTGGGAGTACTCTACGTTCTTGGTCGACAAGTTCGAGACTGGGGATTGATTAAAACAGTATTCTAGGCAGTGTCTCTGTCCTTCCTCATTCATGATTTAATAATCTCAAGTCGGTTTTCGGTCTGAAAGTGTAAAGTGTCAGGTATCGCATAAGTTAAGGCCTAGCACAGCATCTCGGAACCTCAGGGTGCGGATGTACTACCGTATATCTCTTGGCATTACAAGGATACAGTAGGAACCCATTAACCGGGACATGGCTAATTAGCCTCAAATAACTATTCAATAACTCGCCGAGCCCTTGCGTCGTGGCAAAGGCCCGAGTCTAGCTCATCAGGACACCCAAGGGGCTTGTGATATGAGGGAAAGGCGCAGGACAAAAGTGGTACAAAAGCTTATGCGGGGTACCTAGCGCCTTGCACCCAAGCGAGGACGAAAAAGGGTAAAAAAAGGATGTTCACAACACACCTATGTTATTATCCATTTCAAAAGGGTCGTCGGTGCAAGGGTTTCTCTGGGGTTTTTTTTGTCTCGAATGCAATTTCCCACAACCCACTTTCCTACTTTCAGCTATGGGCTTTACTTAGAGGGCCAATTGAATCTCTGCCGTGGCGTCGAGAGAGGGTTGAAAGACTGATGAGCTGACGACCTTTTCGGAACCGGTAATCCCCAGGGGCAGCTTCTGTCGTCGGAATTGGTGGAATATAGGGTGTCTGAGGCCGGGGGGGGAGTGCGATAGTGAGAAAAGGCAAAACAGATACCTTTAGAAAGCTTCCCCTACTTTTTCCCACTCGAAGTGCGCATGGCCTGTCCGATGGTGGATTTAACGAGAGTTTACTGTAGTATGGCTGGCGGTATTTGGACACCGAAGGTCCATATTGTAACAAACTGAATACACACGCACTTTGGCTCACCTCGAACACAACGGAGTCCCTACCGGTCAACGTTCCGAAGATTCGGATAGTTTTCTTCGGGGTGGTCTTTGCCCCAACCCTCAATTTGGTTCCAAGGGCGGCGCGTTTCGCCTGCCGTGGGGGCTAGAGTGGATTGGTTGGGAGTCTTGCGAGGACGTTGGAGTTCCCTCTTCTAGTAAGGTCTTTTGCATTGTCCTTTTTGCTTGTCTCAGCTGAGAATCTTTTCGTTTGTGTCTTCTTCCGGTAATCCAAAGGGGGAAATTCTGGACGTCCCAGCGTCATTCTCAATTATTCCGCTTGTTGCGGAACTCGAGTAGTACCAAAATAAGGCGGAAACGGGAGGTGATCCGCCTCACTACACTTGTACTTGTAAAAGGACAACTGATTTGAGTAATTTATAAGCACAGTATTCCTGATGTTCGAAATCGGAAGTTTGTATGTCAACTTTCTAAGTCTTAAGCTGGCGCTTTCCTGTTTTGTGGCATTAACAGGCCGAACTGTAAAAAGGGCCTAGGGCAACGACGCGTCAACAATATACGCATCGTACCGGTATCACCTAGTATCATATATAGCCAGGCACGCTAAGCCTGCCCTGAACTTTGTGATCTGCTGAGGATATTTGGACTCAACAAGAGTGCTGAGTCATTTGAGCACTGGCACGATAGAGGATCTGATTTTCTGGGTAAGTTTAGCCAAAACTGGCATAAGCCTTCCTGGGTACGAATTTGACTGTTTTAGAGAGACCAAGGGATAGCTCAAGTGTTGTACCACGCTTGGAATTCCGAAAAAATTAAAGCTGCTTCCAAAGCATTCCCCCTTGTTGGGGTGAGGGAAATTGGGCCTGCGATAAGAAATTTGTCTTAAATAGATAGTAAAGGTGATGGCCAACTGTGCCAGCGATAGGGGGGAAGTATGAAACTCCCGTGGTCACAGAGTTGCTTGCATTCAAATATCCAGTCTTTTCGAATACCATGGTTCTGAACTTGGCAGAGTCTAGTTGACTGCCTTCCGCCAATTAAAAAATCGAAGTGGGCGGGGTGGTTACACACATCCTCCCCGCTCTTCTGGTACCATACCTGTACGAGTAATATACAAGAACCACTCAAATAGTACCTGAATATAAGGGATTAGGAATTTGTAGATTGTCTGTGCACATCCGAATACCCATACTAAATCCAGACACAAATGTGCGCGTATTCCTTGAGGGGTACCTGCATGCCTGTAAGGCACTAAGTAGTCCAACATTGTGGTTCCTGTTCTACTCTCTCTTGAGGTTAGTTCGTGCAATTGTTGACCCGGTGTGATCTTTTACCTGGCGAAACGCTTTAACTACAGTAAGAGTAGGCATCCCTTATTAGAGAATAGCACCCTCGGGTCAAAAACAAAGGAGGTGGAGCATAGATATGCACCGAGTCCACCATTTTATCTACCAATGGGCAAAATTCTGTCGATAAACTTCCTATCGATAATCTATGACTTGCCTCTCGTTGAGCTCTCTCTGGATCGAAGAACTGGAGGCTCGTGCACTGTTTTGGACAACCGTGTGGGGGTTTACTCAGAAAGAGCTGAATTCAATATTGCTTACGAGCCTGTTCCACCCCCCCTTCGTAACCCTGTATCTGGTTTGCCTTGCTAGGAATGCTAGCAATCTACGAGATGCTGCAAGACGGGTCCAAGCCAAGAGGATGAATGCTCAAGCCTGCCCGAGCCGTAGACTACACCAACCCGAACAACCATCTCAGAATTATATGACTACATCTTATGAACTAGTTAATCACTCTTGGTCTGGCTAACCAGTTTAGGTGAGAATCCGCTCCGGAGAAACACCAGGCAATTTAAGAAGAGGAGAGGGGGGGGGGCGGATGAATGACTATATAAACATATGCGAATATCCTCCCTTCACAATTGCATCTAGAGGCTAGCAAACTTTGGTTCCAATTTCCACCTCAAGTCAATTGCACGGCACTGAACTCAACATGATTTTCCAACCAATCTTGCTCAATGTCCTCTTTCTCTCTTCAACCTCTCTGGCACAGGTCATCGGAGCAGCAACTGGTTTTGCAAAAGGCGTGACCGGTGGTGGTAGTGCCACCCCGGCGTACCCAGCGGACATTAATGAGTGAGTACTGTTCGTACATTCTCAGGATGAATGAGCGAACGCTAATGGAGCAGATTGCGAGCATGGCTCACGGATTCCACCCCTCGTGTCATCATGTTGAAAAAGGAGTATAACTTCATTGGCTCCCAGGGATCAGTTACTGAAACTGGTATGCTGTTAGAGTCGTTTTTGTCTACAAGAGGATATTAACCAAGATACAGGCTGCCGTCCAGCAAGTAACACTTGCCCCAATTCTGGTGGGCAAGATGCCATTAACGGGGCCAGTTGGGTGTGTCTTCTTTTTCCTCTGTTTTAATATAAATCACTCGCTAGGGGCAGGAGCTGATATGGTTTATAGTGCACAAAGAGCAATTATCCGAGCATTCAGGTGACATATGACAAGGCTGGAACTACCTACATCGATGTCAAGAGTAACAAGTGAGTCACCAGCATTATTAGATAACTAGTGAATCCATGGCTTATGGATTTATAGGAGTATCGTTGGAAAAGGATCAGCAGGAGTGATTAGGGGAATTGGTACGTTTCCAAGAAGGATTCCCCCTTCCGCCTGCTAACAATTACTTCAGGTCTCCGAATTGCCAATGGAGTTTCCAACGTTATCATTCAGAATGTCCACTTTACCGTAAGGAATAAAGAACCACCCTCAATCGATTGAAATAATAACCAATTCTCTTGTAGGAATTGAACCCCAAATACATCTGGGGTGGTGATGCTATCACTCTGGCCGGCTCTGATATGGTCTGGTAAGGCTTCACCCATTCATTCATCACCACTAAATTAGCTGAATTCTGTCTAACCAAATGACCGGACACAACAGGATCGATCACTGCAAGGTAATACCCCTCAACCTTCGAATTCCTGCTTCGAATAATCATTAACATCCCCAGTTCTCTCACATCGGCCGTCAAATGATTGTCACCGGCTACTCCCAGGCGGGTAAAGTCACCATCTCTAACAACGAATTCGACGGACAAACCTCTTGGTCCGCCACCTGTAATGGCGACCACTACTGGGCAATGCTCTTCTTGGGATCCAGCGACTTGATCACCTTAGTCGGTAACTACATCCACGACTGCTCTGGCCGTGCCCCCAAAGTAAATACACAACCATCCAACCCCAATCCATATATATAAAAAGCTCCATTCAACTAACCCTCACTCTTCCCCCCAGATCGGTGGCGCAAGCACCTCAAACGTCATAGTCCACGCCGTCAACAACTACTTCCGCTCCATAGGTACCAACTCCCCCCCCCTCTAATAAATTAATACTAACCCCTCCCCCCCCCCCCCAACCTCAGGCGGCCACTCATTCGACCTCGAAACCGGAGGCATGGCCCTAATCGAAGGCAACGTCTTCGAATCCGTGACCAAAACAATCACACCCACATCCGGATCCGCCGGCGGCAGCGTCTTCAACGTCTACGCTTCCAGCGATACAAGCATCTGCAACACGCCCCTCGGCCGTGCCTGCGTCCAGAACTCGGTCTCGGGGAGCGGGTACTGGACAGCGTACACAACGTCCAGCTTCCTGACCAAAATCTCCGGCAAGAACATCCAGAGCGCTACGCCCTACAGCGGTGTCAAGGCGAATGTTATGTCGAGCGCTGGTGTCGGGCATCTCGGAAACTAAGCCAATATATATATATATATATCATATCGAGAGGATCAGGGTTGCAGGGTGTATATGGGAGGGAAAGAGGGGATCAACAATGTACAAAATTTATAGGGAAAAATAATAATCTCTTGTCTGTCTTTTGATCTCTAGTTGTTATTTCATTTCATTTCATCACTACTGTATGATACACTCGCATCCGCAAAGTTCTGGTAACACCTTCGGTACTCCCATCAACACGGATCCAGATAACAAGGAAGGGACAACTCTTTTTCGAGAGACCCTTTTTAATCCAGTAATGTCAAATCCCATAGAGCATATTCATATTTTTTTCCCCTTAAATAGCTTCTGCAATCCCCCAGTTCAAGGCTGTCAAGACTTCGGGATACATCAGACGTTACTAGAACTTTGCGGACACGAGTGTACATTACTTCCTTCTATTGTCGGGGAAAAAAAAGAGTTTGAGTTTGGTGGAAATGGTGTACTGTGTATACTCCCGTTAAATTACTATAATTTAATTTTTTTAGCTTGTACCATAATGGTAATGATATTCGTTGGTTACTTTGATTCCGTCGCCGCCCCCCTCACGTGGCATCCTACCGAGTGATATGCCATGCTTGCATACTCACACATAAATTACTCCAACTACTGGTATCCCTGCAGTATTATAGGACACCACTAAAACATACGGTATAACGGGGCTTTGATAAGGTAAAGGAGGAAGGAAGGAAGGAAGGAAGGAAGGCTGGTTATCGCGGCCTTAAATCGTAGCAGGATGGGGAGCGTCGCTAATAGATGTGTTGGGATTATATTTATTAAGCAAACTAAGTTATCAGGTAATTACTTTCTATCATAGCACTCGATTATAGCACTTGATTTGGCACGCCTTCGTAGGCGGTACCGTAGTATGCCCACTCTTACCCCGTTTTCGTCCACAGCACAATAATACAGAACCATCCGCAGTTGGTTGGATAAGTACAACTTAATATTCTCAGGGCGCATCCAACTGTACAACACTGCTGCGCACTTTACAACACTCCCTCGACCGGGCTAACCCGACGGTGTTTCCTATCCTAACCTCATGTTGCAGCCGTTATGCAGCAGAGTCTCCGGTATGTTAAGACTACACCAAGAACAATACTCCTGTGGGTATAGCATAGTGTTATAGTTACCGCTAGGTTGCTAACTTGTACGGACATGTTTCTTAAGGTTAACGAAGAAGCACCCCATCCACGACAACAATTCACAAACACACCAAAATCGATGGGAACATATCCCATTCCTTTTAGAAATAAAGGGGCCATTCCACCCCACCCCATGAGAGCTTATCTTCCGAGGGCTCACTTGTAACCAGGGTTCCCCCTCCTGGCTGGCACCCCAGCCAAAATGCCAATCCACTATCCGAGCCCCGCTTCCTGGCAATGTGCCTATTTTTCGACATAAAGATGAGTTGTCACTATCCAATGAGACTGATGAGTCTTGTTAGCTTCCCAGTATAAGAGAAATAGGTAATCAAATAAGTGTAAGCAAGAAGCAAGAAATAGATAATGGGATCCCCCAGTACTGTCGTAACCTCACGCTGAAACAACAAGTAAAAAGTAGTGATATCATCTTGCAAGACAATTAGATAAACTGTCAGAAAGAAGGGTGCATATCAAGAGATAGGCTTCCCAACTACCGTTATCTAGTACTCGTTCGAGCAAGCTCCATATTAGAAAGAATCGGCATCAGGCTCTGAGTGCTCCTTTCCGACTAATGATATGTCTATTTAAAAGCAACCTTCTGCGTGGGCTCCATAAACTTACCTCAGGATATCGTCTGCGCTTGTACATTCACCGGACAGTGCTGCACGCCCGCGTTAGCTACGTCATAGGCTCTTCCGTCAAGGCGAAGAGGGGTGGGATAAACATACTAGCGTCCTTTCCAGGAAGACATGCAGGATTCAAGATGTAAGCCTCATATTGAGGAAGCCATATTGTGCAGGACTTCCATAATGATTCAAATTTCTTCATCCGCTTGCTGCTCGAGAGGCCATCATGTTTTGGATAGTACTTGTGGATGTCCGCATGCCGAATGATACCTCCAGGGATCTGTTGGAAAAACATGATGATGTCTTCACGTGTAGAATGGTCTGTGAGCGTTAGTTAGGGATGAAAGCAGACTGGAATTAACCGTAATATCGCACTATGAGGTAGCCCTTGCAAGCGCGATGGCTCGTATATCCTGAGCCGTCTTCCCCGCTGAGTATCGAGCCCCTCAGCCATCCGGCCTGTCCTCGCATTGACATCAGAGGAAGGCCTCAGAATAGATGACATTACGTATGATCCAGCCACCTCGGTAAGTTAGCGATTCGTAATATTTATGGAAGCTTCCAGCGACGGTTTATCGAGTGATTTAATCCAAAAATCCTTCAATGCAGAATCGAGAGACTCTGTCGTAAAAAGTACAGAGTTGCTGGTGTGTTGTTGTAGGTTGGATGGGCAGGATGAGAGCTTCACATCAGCAATGATTTCATGGAGCCTAACGTTTTTGGGCATCGTTGGGATCATAGTGCGGCGGGAGCAGGTGACTTCCAGAACCCTAGATTCCAGGCCACCCATATGACGACGAACGAGAAACCCATCATGTATGATATAGTAGCTGTAAAAGTTGCTGAAAATCCAATTCCCTAAGAGAAGTTTTGCGACAAAAATGCTAGAAACACGCATCTTGGATTACCCCGGGAAAAGTCCTAGATTGATGCATCTGGTCAGCGGGCACCTCACGAGCCCTGGAGCTAAGCCCGTCGTAGGAAAGCCCGGCGCCAGCAAAGACAGTAGGAGAACAATCCCGGCTCATCGGAAAAAAGGTCTCGTGGTGAACAAGCTTTCGGTAGTCTATGTGCCGGTCTTCAGTCAATTGAGGACAGCTAAAGCACGCTATACTATAGGAAACGAAACTAAAGAGGGATTAAATCAGAGTAAAAGGGACAGTAGAAGATAGACTATTGAAAGTATCTTAAAAAAGCGAGATTAGAAAAAATGAAGGAAGGAAGGAAGAGCTGGGTTTCGTGAATGCTAGGAGGAATTGGCAACCACAAGGGATCTCATTTGATGGATGTTTTCCTGGCCTGCCCCTCGAAGGGAACGAAAAAACTGTAAGCTTTGTGTGCTCGAGTAGGTAGAGGGTACTCGTAATAGCCCCATAAGGGACGCAATGCTGCTAAAAGAGCACCACGACAACTATGGAAGGGGTTAGAAACTTTGGTGGAAAGTAGTACTTGGTAGTTTCTAAAGTGTTCGGACACCTTGAATCCATTAGTATCTGTCTTAGTTCTAAAGCGTCCGAATACTTTATAATTTTCCAAGTAGTATCGAACGAAAATTGAGACGGTTCTGTAGACCGGTAGGGAAAACCACATACTGTATACGAGCAGCAATCACAAAACCCCTTCTAGATGGCAAGAAAAGCCTGGTATCAGCAAACTTGGCTATTACCAGCGATATATAAAATTGTAAAAAACTTCTGGTACACACTCGGACCGACAGATCACAAACGCCACATTATAGCCAAATTAAGCAAAAAAAGACACTAAACTGCCGTCCTGACGCCGTAAATTCAAGAAAACGCCTGTTGTCTCGGTCTAGATCCCCAATTCATCGTTCGTCGAATCGAGTCGATCCAGTCTTTGTTGTCGGGCTTGCTCTGCACTGCTGGGAATGGGAACCGGGATGCCGAGATCATTACGTAGTCGCCCTCTGCTTGGGAATTAATGCTGATACACAATCAGAGCATACGACCCAACTTACGATTCAATTCTATCCTCTGTCGCCCATCAAATGATACCCAAGCAGTGGTCCGTGAATCATACGGGACAGCTACGCGGACAACCATCGAGTCTGGGAGCACCAGAGGGCGGAAGGTAAGAGTATGAGCACAAATCGGAGAGACCTATATTCGTTAGGCCGCAGGCTCCTGAACGCTCGCATGCAAAACATACTAAAATCGCCGGGATCTCCGGGTGACAGAGTGAACCTCCGGCGGCAAGATTATACGCCGTTGACCCCGTCGGTGTTGCGATACAAACCCCATCCGCCTGAATCGTGGTCAAGTGCATATCATCCCCATACAACTCCGTCGAGGACATAGCTTTCCCCCATTATTAGCATGCCACTATTAACCTCCTAAATCTAGATCACTAAGGGAAAGAATAAGAAAGGGGAGGGGACTCACTCGCATTAGGCCCCCGATCCACCACAATCTCGTTCAACACAGCGAACGCCTCCCCAGGCGTATGAGTCGGTGGGCGGAGCGAGGCCCCGGAGAATATCTCATCAGTAATGTCTACATCTGTGTCAAGGCCTTCGCTATCTCTTATCCTACGCATAATGATGCCTGTTATTTACCGATATAAGAAGGGGCCAAACACGTTAGCAAAGGTTCGCTAGGTCGAATGATAATCCATGATATCACTTACCCTCAAAGCGCAGGCGCAGCCCCACGGTCACGCCATCCTGTATGGCAGTAGAGAGTGCCTTCTCGAAATCGCAGAAGTCAAACTTTGTCAAGAACCCCAGTGACCCTAGAGCGAAGGAGAACACCGGCGGGACAACTTTCTGGAAAAGCCAGCTCGCGTAAAGGACCGTTCCATCCCCACCGAGCTAGAACTCCCATTAGACAGATTTACACACGACTTTAGAGGGAGAGCAAAGAACCCACGGTGATGACAAGATCAAAAGTATGCGGCCGCTTAGCACATAATTCGGCAGTCCAGTAATGTAGTCTAGATTTATACCCGGGACACTTTTGTTCGAGCCCTTCCGCATCGAATTCTGGTGCGTCTTGGAGGACATCCTCGACGTATCTGCCCCGGGGCGATCAGTAACCATGCCAACAATCCACGAGCAACTTAAGGAGCACAAACACAGTGTGCTTGCTCCCCCTCTCCCCGTCCATCAGCCACTCCACCAACCTCCTCGTATACCCAATCAACACCTTGTCATAAGTCTTGGTCAAGATCATAATAGCACGAACTTTCATCTTGATCTGAATACTCGCTACCCACTCTCTATTAGCGCCCCCCCCCTTCCCCCAATGTAATATAACATCATACTCCACTCACCTAAATGCTTACTCAACTCCCGAACCCCCAAAACCATATCTGACAGTTCGCTCTTAGTCATAAACGGAGGATTCCTATGTCCTGCCATAACCCTCTCTTCCTCCTCCCTCCCCTCCACCTCCCTACCACTCCCGTTACCACCCCCAACCGGAACAAACTGATTCCGCATCTCCAACAAAGCGTGCACGAAACAACTACTCTCAATACTAGCACACACGCCCTTTCCATCGCCGCTGTCGTTATGGCTATTAATGGATCTGGGGGGCAAGGGATTCCCCATCCCATCGACGGATACGACGGAAGATTTGCGGCGGCGGGCGGATTGGACGTGGGGGTCGAATGTTATCTTCGTTTTTTTCCCCCTTGTTAGTTGGTGTGGGAGGGAGGAGGGAGGAGACAAAGGAGAGGATACCTGGAGGACATGGTCGTCGGTTTCCTCAGTGCCGGTGGGGGGGTTGCTTCCCACTTGCTTACGGACTATTAGCTTTATCTGAGGAGGAGACGCTGGAAGTATATACTTCTGTGTCCAAGGCGAGTCCCTCGTCGATTGTCGGGATATTGAACTGCACAGCTGCCATGGTTGTTAGTTTATGGCGTTGGTCAAGTGGAGCAAACGGCGGTCAACTTAAGATACCGTACTGTGCTCGAGCACAGTACCGTTGTATGGTAGCGGCGGGGCTAGTCACGACTGGCGGGGTATCAACGGTAACACGAGAGCGCAGTTCGGCGGGGACGGTAGTACCACAATCGAGTCGCATGAAATACCGCCCCGTCGATCACGGGCAAAGGATCTGATTGTCATTTTGCTGGATATAGCTCCGACTAGTTCAAGCACGATGTCTCACTCACACAGAGACCTCTTCGTACTGGTGCTTTGGGTTGGAAAAAATAAATATAAAAAAAAGCAATAACCATCCCCATTCCCATCACTCAGGTCTCCACAACTACAGTACGAGACTCGGGACAAAAATCATTGGTAGAGCGGCACGTAACATTCAAATAAGCTGCCGGAAAAAATCAAAAAAATCGATTATCATACATGGTCCAAAATTCTTTCCAAACATCACCTCAAGTTGCTCACAGCCCATTGAAGAATTGTTGGCCACGCTTGCATGCAATATTCTAAAGCTGAAGTGGAAAACAGCGCCAAGATCAAATGAGCCACCAGCCATCGCTCTCTCGATAACTCCCCGGCAAGTCTAGATAATAGCACAGCACAGTACAGAGTTCTAAAGGTTCAGAGCGCGCCGTAGAATCCAGGGAATTGCTTCATATTATGTAGACGAAGATTTAGTTTAGATAGCTTTACTGGATCGGTGGTTGGAGGGTTGTGAATAAAACCTCACAAGTGCAACTCAACTCAACCCGCCACTCAGACTATAATACCAGTAAGGCAAGCAAAACCAACAAGCACAATCATAAATTAACCTCAAATACAGCATCAATCGTAATATTATATATATATAAAAACACCCACATTTCAGGTACCGTACCAACCCCCCCCAAATCAATAAGCCAGATCATACCACAAAACAAGAAAAACAGTGAACAAAACCAAACGATATCATACAGCTTCACAAGGAAAACGAGTAGTGCCAAAGTAAGTAGGTTTTTTTGTTCTGCCTCGAATCTGATGGAACACCCACCGCTCCTCCACCGTATCGATCGACTTTTACACTACAGTACAGTACGCTAAGAAGTAATGTTACAGTATGACAGGATGTAACGGCGGCATTGTATCTACTCCACAAAAGTACAGCAAAGAAGAAAAAAGAAAAAATCCCAAACTGAAACATAGGAAAAGAAAGAGAGAAAAAGAGCAAGCCATTCCCACCACCTTTTTTATCTTCAAAAAGGGCAGCCATCATTACTTCTGTTTTTATTTTTTTTTATAAAAAAAAATGTCCTTCAGTGGGGAAGGGAGAATAAACTCGCTACCCCATCCTGCGTCTAATCTCCTCCAAAATCCCCATAATCCTCAGTCTATCATCGTTGTCCGAGGTAACTCTCGACAAGCCCTCCAGCACCCCCCTCACAAATTCCTTCTTGGCAAGTGCTTCTCCGCCCCTCCGAACGGAGTGCGTGAACCACTTCTCCGCAACGTAGGCCGCGTCCCTGACCAGTCTACGACGCACCGTTCCCTGGAAAGGCACCTCGTCGCGCCAGTACATTTCATCTAGGATTCTCAGGATTGTCTCAGCCGGGATGCCGGCTTCCAGGAGGCAGTCCACAACCCAGGTTGGGGCGCCGACGTCGCGTTGGTGTTCGTAGGCATAGATTTCTAAGAGTTGGACGAGGTCGTCTGATACCACTAGTTAGAACCGCATTGTGGAAGCTAGGAGATGAAAGAAGAGCATACTTGGAGGGAAAATGTATTCAGAGTTATTGAACCTGTGACCTAACCGCCGAATGTTGTCGGCCACAAGTTCATATGGATGGCCCTGGCCCGAGGCCTCTGCATCAGTGTGGATTGAGCTGATGAGCTGCTCCCAACACTTCTTGATCTCCCCAGCCCCACGATAATCTGCACCCTGGAAAATGGCAAGGCAAATGTCCATGTACCCATAAGGATCCGCAAAGCGATTGAAAAGCTGTATATATAAAAAATTAGCAATTTGAACAAAAACAAGAAACCACAAGAAACCGGATTAAAACATACATCACTAAGAGTAAGCAAGTTCGAATCCAACTCCTTGATCAACTTTTCCTTCTTTGAAGAGCTGATCCGGCCATCTTCCTTAACTCGTCGAAGCACATCATCCTGGATAACCGCAACATCCAATTCCTCCTGGAGAGTATGGCTCAGCTCATTCATCTTCTGCCTAATACCCATTGGGCCGTAACTACCACAGAAGCCCTTGGCTCGGCTAAGAAACTCCAGTCTCTTCTCAAGCGGCAAGTCGAAGTCACTCTGGGCAAGCTTGTGGAGAACTTCAGCAGCTCCATAGAAGTTCTCGCGACGGGCATGGTACTGCCACAATAAGCCGTAATGGTCCAGGGATTCCGAACTTCGTCGCTGGAGATATCCAAGAACATAGGGCGAGTCAATCTCGAGGAGTCTATCGGACAGTCCACGTCTGTGAAGCCAATCGTAAAGAGTATTATGGAAGACCTCGTCATCAGAGGTATAGATCAACTGCCAAGTTTCATTTCGTAAGCGGGTGGCTGGTGTCGGCATGCCATCTTGCATTTCTGGACTCTGCCCAAACTTCGAATCCAACTCGTCCAACACTTCAAACACCAACTGGTAACATTCCTCACGCTTCGCATGGAAGTGGGCCCTGGGGTCCTATTTGCAGTTCGATTAGGTCATATCACACACAAACATTATACCGGACGAAAACTTACCGTCGGAATCGCTCCATCAGCCAAAAATCCCAAAGCTTCATTACCCCTGTCACTCTCCCTAGCGACTGTAAGAGCCAACTGTACGGATCCCGGATAGTAATTCAAGCTCCGATATTCTATTAAGGTATCCCGGAGGTTCTCCATTGTCAAGCTTGCAGCAGTCTCCTCGAACAATCGCAAACTCTCCCTCAAAAGCCTGTTCCTATTGTCCGGATCCCCATCCGCTTTTGCTCTGCGAACTTGTTCAATAGCCTTAAACACCACGACATCGTCAGCGCTGCAGAAACTTCCGCATCGTCGCCGTAACGCATCCGCAATAGTGTCCACGTTCAACCCAGCTGCAATATTTCTATTGACGATTGCTGTGACCAACTCCTTCGCAAGAGCGGCCCCGCTATCACTCGTGAATAAGCTAGCATAAGTAACCTTCTTGGCTTCCTCTTTCTGGTTGTCTGGGAGACTAAGTATGATATCCCCAAGTTTATCATCGAGCATAAAGAGCACAAACGATATACCCTCGATCATGTTACCAACTAAGGTAACAAGAGCATGCAACATCCGATGTTCAGCTTGCTGGGCAACTTCCTCAACCCTACTGCCCAGTCCCATCAAGGACTCAGCCCCGGATAATCCATTAATAAAGCTACGGTTGTTTTGTAAGAAGGCCGACAATTTGACAAGTTGCTCCTGGATGGATAGTAGTTTTTCAACAGGAACACCACTATGATAGCTCGCAACACCTGCAACACTAGGAACCTCCACAACCATCTGAGCCTTCCAGATCGATCTAACAATCCTAGAGATATAGAGTGCAAGACCCTCTGCTCTCCCTGAAACTTTGACGCTGTCAAGACTAGGTAATGCCGAAGCATCGTATACATTCTCAGCCCGCGGCCTGCCACCATAGTCAATAAAAAACTTCCGAGCGAACTCAGAAACTTCCACGTCTGTAGTCCGAGCCTGCGATTGGTTGACGGTCTCGGTGCTTGCCCCACAAGCAACTGCCAATGAAGAAGCACAGCCCTCCGCTCGCCCATACTTTTCAAAGAAATTCCTAGCTTCGCCCTCCACACCAATCGGAGAACTGGACATTCCATATCTGATAGCAGCATCGAAGACCTCAATAAGCCGCCTCCTCTTGATGATGTGAACCCCAGAATTGGTCAAGACAGCGACTTCAGTTGGCGGTAAATCGTATTGAACCGCTGGCTCGTTCCCAAACCCGTTAGGCCCTTTGCTAGCCGCAAAAGGTTCTGAAATCAATTCAACCGCCTCAACCCTCGAGTCGAGGCTCACAGACATTCCAGTCTCAATAAGTGTAGCCCTCGAGGTTCCTTCCGCCAATATCGCGATTCTCCCAGAATCAGGCGCCGAGAGGAAGAGCTCATCCATAGCTTCCGGTTTATCCACGAAGCAAAAGAAGTACCCTGGTGCGAATACCTTTGCCCTTCGGGTAGGCGTCAAAGTTGGCCCCGCCGACGGGGGAAATCGAACGTGAATCACTTGCATACTTGTTGGCGCAGATTCCGATCCTCCGAATCCGTATTCCGAAGCCACAGCACTCATATAAAGCCTACAACCAGTAGTAGTTGTCGCAATCAAGTGGGTTCTGCGAGCCGCTTGAGAGGTCACAGGACTGATCGAAACAATGGGAGTTTTAGGCTCTAGTAACGGCGTGTTCCCGATCATAACCCGGATGTTGGCAAGCGTGTGCGGAAACGAGTGCGTGATGCTCAATGAGAACGCAGTCTCCCCCTTGACATGGAACGCCCTGATAGCAGACTTTGAAGACAGCGTGTAGAGTAGATTCCTGGTATCATCTATAACCATCTGGACAATATATTCCGTATCCTTTGGCCCACTCAAGAAGGGCAATGGTATTCTAGGGGCAAATGATGAAACACCCCCACTAGTTTGGCAAATCTTCCCACATCTTCCGTAAAACCATTTCTCTTCCGCCTTCACCTTCGTCAGCGAATAAACTCCCAAACTGTGGACCCGTGAACAACCATACCTGGTATGTGAATTCATAAATATCATTATCCCCTCTCCCACCGAAGAATATCCGCCCCGTCTTCTTAGAGCCCTCAATCACACTAACGCCTAGTCCCTTAGTCGGGGCGCTCATTTTAGTCTCAAAAAGTGTAACATCCCTCCCGCCCCTCGCGTTCGGAACCGCCTGTACGCCGAGCAAGAAGATATCGACTGTTGTCGCAATAACAAGGACATAGTTGACGTCGCTGACAAACACCCCTAATTCACGAAGGTAAGACCCGGCAACCCAATGCGCCAATGCTTCCAGGGTAAAGAAGCGAAAAACTCACCTGGCTTGGGCGACAATAGTCTGACAGCGGTGATATTATTTGGCTGAGCTTCGTAACCTTGAAAAGACCCCTGCGTTGTGTAGTCCCACAGGTAGAGACGGTTGTCAACGGTGATCCACGCCTGCTGTAACTCAGCAAACAATCCCATCATTGTATGACTTGTAGCACGATTGTATTGCTCGAAGATCGAGTCCGGGATAGTGTGCAAAGCTGTTCTCTGGAACGGCTCCCACGCCGATGAACGTGGGAGGTCATAATCGGATGATTGACCCTCTGCTCACCCCATACCAACCATCATTAGCCCATATACCCAAAGCTGAAGGAGGGGGGGAGCCCTACGAGAAACTATGTCATCAAGCTGCGGATACCTCGCCTCCGTCGTCAGAAACTCATTAATGGTTCTAGCAGCACGTGGTACAGGCCCCAGATTATCGGTTGAGGAGACTGGCTTTGGAGCCTGTGGAATCCCAGACTCTGATCCAGAAGGCGCAGCGAAGGGCTGTGATGACCGGCCATCCGTGGCGTAGGCCGATGAAGAGCCTCCGGCATACGAATTCCTCGAGGAAGACCGCAGCTCCGTGGGGAGGTCGGGGTATACCGAAGACGACGGGCCACCGCCGACATTCGGGGTTGTGTATATTGAAGAATGATACTGGCGCTGAGAAGGCGGTGTCTCGAATATCGACATTTTTTTTTCCGAACAAATTTCGCCTCTCACGCGTTTCGTAGCGTTGAAAGGAAAGGAAAAGAAAAACCCAGTAAGAGCGAAGAAATTAGGCTTCCCGTTTTCTCGCTAAGTTTTGGGTAATTCTAGGTTCTTTCTTTCTTTTCGCTCGCGCCGGTTGTGCTTGGAGAAAGGGAGGTCGCGTTGCTGTGAGGGTTGCAGAATGAAAGGTGGCAAGGGCTTTTGCTGAGGGATCGCCTTGCCAATCGCGTCCGTAAGGAGGAAGCTTGATGAAGGTCCTTAAGGCACGGTGGTGAGTTAGGAGACAAGTGTTTTAGGCGCGAATTAATAGCGTTCAATCTGTGATTGATCGCGCTGACAGTTGCTCACACAAATTAAGATATTTTGGGATTTTCTGGAGAGTTGAACAACATCAAAGGGCAAGGTTGAAGAACTAAGCACGGGGAAACTGCCGTCACTCTTGGCACGACCACTTTCTCGATTCCCCTTGTTTGGCGGCTCAACAAACTATAATAAAATGCTACAATCTGTGGCTATCATTACCTTGGAGCTTCTCCAACCATCGTCCATAATTCATTCTCCCCTTCCCGAGTGGCTACCCTTTCTCCGAATTGTATAGCCTATGGTGTTCACGCCTACACATTTCAGAGTATCATATCACAGCACTTTTCAAGGCCCCACCCTGAGGTACTCCCAACTTTCACCAAATTGTGACATAAAGATTTGGTAGTCCCTTAGACCACTCGAGAAACTGTCCAACATATAAGATCCATCGCCCTTTTCTCCATCCAGCCACACAGTCCATCAGCCACCATTTTGGCATTGCATCCTCACTTCCTAAGTGACCTTCTTCCCCTGAGCCGCCTCTCTTTCCCTCTTCCTCAAGGCTCTCTTCCTAATACTAGCATGCATACCCAAGTTCTTGCTCAAAACCAGACCATTCCAGATACCAAGCAACTCCTGAACACCCCAATGCATCAAACCGTGACTCCAGTACGGTGTAATAGTGCCCTCCATACCGGCAGCAGTCCCCTTAAGTCCAATCTTCCCAAGCGTAGCCTTAACAAAAGCCCTCGGTGTAGGAATCATCATGCTGGGTTTGCGAATCTTACTCATAGCGGAGGTGATCAAGTAACCCACAACCAATTGAACCTGCACACCATCACGCTTGAGCTCAGCGCCGAGAGCGGTGGACCAATGTTGCAAGAAAGCCTTCGAGCCAGAGTAAGTGGCCAAAAAGGGAGTAGGGAGCAAGCCGCCGAAGGAGCCCATAGTCAAGATCAGCCCTCTCTTTCGAGAGGCCATGCCCGGAGCAACTATTTGAGTAACTTTGAGTGTACCATTAACATTGATGGTGATGATCTCGTCCATCTCCTTCCCGGACGTTTCCAAGAAAGGAACAGGGATATCATGGCTTTTCCCAACATTGTTAATCAGAATCGCGATGTCAAGATCCCTCACCAAAGTCCTCAATCGCTCGTAGTCCGCCGAGTCATTCTTCGCAAAGTCCATGGCCAAAGTCTTAGTCTGGATACCGGAGTACTTGGATTCGATTTCCTGAGCTAGGGTAGCGAGTTTCGATTGGGTGCGGGAGACGAGAACAACGTTGAATCCCTTTGCGGAGAGCTGCAAGGAGAATTCCTTTCCAATACCATCCGAGGCGCCGGTGATGAGTGCCCACGACCCTTTTGGCCCGAATTTATGCAGCTATAATAACAGGTGAATCAGTATTCTACCTAACCTCCCGCGGGCTCTGGAAGTAATATACATTTGTCCCACTAAGAATGAACAAGCTTGAGAAAGAATTGAAGATTTTGAGCGAAACGTTGAGAACAGTGAGAGCACCCAATAGAGCAAGAGTGGAGAGTCCAATCGGACCGACAAAGGAGGAGATTTTGGTAATAAATTCGCCGGAGAACGTCATGGTGTTGGTGCTCCGCAGCAACCTCGAAGTCGGTGTCTATTGAGTGGTCTTGGGGGAGAAGTGTCTCTCTTTTTTTTTGAAGGGAGCTCGGCCGGCCTTCTCGTTGTGTTGGGAATTTTCAACTCAACATTGACACGGCGAATGGAGGGCGCAGACGCATGCCGAGGCGACGCGCACTGCATAGCAACGTTAACACCTAATTAGTGGACGCAACGTCTTCGAGTGACAAAGTATGCAACCGTTGCTGGAGAAAGTGGAATACGAGGACCAATTGGAGCCTGGTCTCGTTCTTCTGAGACGCGATACCTATTAAATTACTTACTCACCAAATCCTCTCCACGACAAACCAGGCAAGCATTCTATTGCCTAGATGTTGCAGAGGCTCAGCTGTTCATGATAAACCGAGTTGGGATCTCCGCTCCCGTCAGCTGTCAGCGCCAGCATTTTCCGAGTGATGGCTGGTGTTCCCTCATTTCCCCTTGGGTATCATATCATACTATTGGTAGCTTTGGCTCTGGGCACGCCGCTAATGAAGTCACCGGTGGAAGGGGGGCTGAGAACCTGGCTGGGCAGCCATGGCGATTACCAACAATCAGCTACATGTAATCCACTCTTACTTCACTAGAAGACAAAACAAGACTATTGGCAAAGGTTTCTAGTAGAACACACTAGGTACAGTATAGTGAACGGAACAGCGTATCGTGGCTTGAGAAACCTCTGATCAAGTTTGAAAAGAAAAAAAAAATCCCCCCCCCCCCTCCCGCCCAAAAGCAATGCAATTCTATTAATACTCAACTTCACTCGTAACCACAGCGCAGGAATGAAAGCGTACTCAATAAACCCAATACGCTCCGCCAATGCGAGAAAGAAGACTCCAAAGCAAGAGACCCTAGCTTACAGACTACTGGTTCAACTCCTTGCGGAATATAATAGAGAACTGTCGTAAAAACCCCCATCTAAAAAATTCGAAACGGATCGATAATCTAGTTGTGCTCATCTATGCCGGCAACTTCTCTCTTGTCTCCACTAGCTGGTCCAGTAGCATCTGTGGAGGCATTTGTCGATACCCTTGTGGATTGTTGAGCACCCTATTAGATATGTTAACACTATTAACAAGTGGGGTCAAATCCGAAAAGTAAGTACCATTTCCACAGATCTTCGCAAGCTTGCTCAAGCGTCATTTCAGCCTTCCACCCAAGCTCCTCGTTAGCTCTAGTTGGGACTGCCGTAAGATCCAGAACATCTCCTTTCCTTCGAGGGACAACCTCATAAGGGAGGTCTCTTCCGACAGCCTTCGAGAAGGCCTTGATCATGTCGAAGACTGTAGAACCTTTTCCGGTACCAAGGTTCCATGCCCGGCATCCAGGCTTGTCTTTTCGAAGTTTGTTTAGAGCCGCAATGTGACCCTTGGCAAGGTCAACGACGTGGATGTAGTCGCGAATCGCAGTACCATCGTGGGAAGCATAATCTAGTCGGGTAAGCTATCTGCGTTAGGAGCGGCCCGGTCTGAAGCAACTCACCTGTTCCGAAGACCTTAAGCTTCTCCCGGCGCCCAACAGCAACCTGCCCCAATAGAGGTAGAAGGTTGTAAGGAACGCCCTGAGGATCCTCCCCCATGATTCCCGACGGATGGGCGCCAGCAGGGTTAAAGTATCTAAGAAGCGCAGCATTCCAGCCGGGGTGCGACTCGACATGGTCCTCGATAACTACAGGGCTGAATTAGTACGAATGAGCCAAACCTCAGGCAGGGGGGCTGCGGAGCCAGTATACGGCGAACATAAGCATACCCATCTCAATCATCATCTTGGTTCTTCCGTAAGGGTTAGTGGGACCAATGGGGCAAGTCTCTGGGATGGGGATCATGTTTGGATGTCTCGTAGCGTCACCATAAACGGTGGCCGAAGAAGAAAACACAATGTTCTTCACGCCATTCGCTTCCATGGAGCGGAGGAGAGAGATAGTTCCTCCGACATTGACACGGTAGTATTCAACCGGGATCTCGGTAGACTCTCCAACAGACTAGCGGTTTTACCTGTCAGCCGCGCACCCAGAATTGTGAACGATTGTGGAGTAGAGTCGTCGCGGATGCATGATCTTGAACAGGCCACGCGTGCAAGAGGGTCACAAACCTTCAAGGCGGCAAAATGAATAACAGAATCGATATCCGGATGGCCTTTGAATATTTTGTCGAGGGCTTCTTGGTCGGTTACATCTGCCTTGTAGAATATCGGGCGTTTACCGCAGATGAGCTCGATACGGTTAAGAGACTCCTCCGAAGAGTTGTAGAGGTTGTCAATAACAATGACTTCGTAACCAGCAACCAGGAGCTCTAAAGTGGTAAAAGACCCAATGTAACCAGTCCCGCTATTATTGTCGCGAGAAATTTCGGTTAGATTTCAATTCAGTCGGTAAAAACAAACACATGATTGGCCAACTCACCCAGTGACCAAAACAGTTCCTTCTTTTGCTGGCATCTTTGGCTGGGGGTTCGATTGAGATGCAAAAAATTGATAAGGTTGGTGGTGGTTAAGGAATAAGGCAACCTGGTTTGTTTGGAGATGATTAGATTGCAGAAAACAAGCGTCTGTGACACAGCGGGGAATAGGAAAGGTTTGTTTGCTGAGCTGTCAAGAGGGGGGGGGACGGTGGAAGCAGCGAGGAAAAAGGGGGAAAAAAGGGTCGGGGATGATCATCAATGACCGGGCGCTATCAAGCTGAGGCAGTCATGAGAGGTAAGGAATGGTATGGTGGGGGAGAGGTTAAGCTGCCCTTCCCCCCCTACACACTTCTCTTTCTCTCTCGGCCGTGCATTCGCCCACCACTGCTTACTAGCAGCAGCAGCAATAGGGGAAACCTTCATGCTCCCTCTCTATCTGTCCCCTCTCGCCTGTGTGCCGAAGCCATGGCGTACGGCATGATAATATGGTGAAAGTAATGTAAACTTACCAACACGCCAAGGACGGCCAGAGACCACAGAGCTCGCTTTTTCGTAAAGACAGCAGAGTCCATACTCGTGTAGTAATCTCTCCTTGCCCTCCAAAGTGAATGTATCTATTATCTCGAACCTCGAGCTTTTGTATGAATTTACTTTCTGGAACGCAGAAGGTGCTTCTCGTAAGCGGCCACCCTGGCATCCATTTTGGGTCTCCTCCGGGCGCTTCACGCCTTCAAGCTGACTAAGTGGCCATCACACCTTCATTTTTCTTGGGTACGAACGGGACTTCGGGGAAATATAAATAGGGCGGAACTAAGCGCTCTTGGTTGTCGTTGCTTGCTCTGCCACATCTGAATTCCTCAAATCCCTTTTAACCGTTCAAAATTCGATTTGGCAATCACTTAAACGTGGTTTCCCCCTCCTATCGGGTTATCTCGGGAATGAGATTTGTGGAAATGGCAGAGGTTCATTGAGCAATCGTTTCGTTTCAGTCCTCATTCAAATTCATGTAGGAGCTATCCAATTAAGCTTTGCAGAAAGAGGTACGGAACATGTGTGCCGTATTCATATACTGAGGGAATAGATAAAGTATTCCTGATGTGCGAACCGACCCGATATTTGATGCAGCAAAACACGTACCCATGACCACAATTCATCTCGGGTCAAGACAGAGTCCGCAGGATCACAGAGGGTCACTCGAGGATTCTTAGCTATTGGTATGGAACATGTATGGGTCCTTTCTGGTGTCACAGAAGATGCAAACAGGGAAAGCATAGGATTTTTCATTCCTAGCCCAGCCCATGCGTTTATATGAAGTCTTTTAAGCTAACGAAATGCAAGGCAGAGCAATATCTGCAGCCCATTTCGGTACGGGAGCAATTGTTGATGATTATCCGGGCTTGGAAAGCTCAATCCTGCATAGCATGCGCCAATTCCAAGTTCCAATACAAGTGCCTAGATAGCGGCAGTTGCTGATGTTTGCGCCTCGGGCTTGATGACGACAGAAGAACCTGCTTGATTCGAAGCTATCCTTGAGCTCTCGTCCGATATTGGATTCTACGAATGCCCATCACCGGGAGCCCAAGAGTGTTGGCCATGTCACAATTGGCCCTTGTATTTGTCTTCATGGTGTTACTTAAATCAGTACCTGGTATAAACCCGACTGCGTGAATACGAATATCGCAAAACGGTTACATGAGCTTTTTTTCACATACAAGCTCCCTAGCAGTGAGGCTCTTGCCGGAAATTATAGTAATTACGATGAAAATCCACCAATCTTTTTACCCCCCTCCGCCAACGAAATGAAAATCTAAGCATCCTCCAAAGCGAGCACCTGGAAAAACGTTAGCCAGTAGCAATTGGGGGGGGGGGGGAGCTGGATGTACTCACAATAGCAGTTCTTGTGGGGACGTAAACTTGCGTGAAGTTCTTCCGCCCGTTCCAGTTGAAATCCGTTGTGAAGAAGCGCACACTCTCGTCGATTCGGCCTAACCCGCCCAACTCTTTTCGGTCGGTGTTTAACACAATACGGTATGTTCCTGCTTGCTCGATTCCGATCCGGAAATCCGCAAAACTCTCCTGTAGGTGGATAGAATAGCGTTTAGAATAGCAATATAGATATTATAAGGATTTTGACTTACTGTAGGATGGAAGTTGAATACGAAAACCAATCCCGCGCGCTCAAATACAATAATCTTGTCACCCTCATGTTTTAAGCTAATGTAGGCTTGGGGTGCGTGCAGCCATCCGTAGCGTCCTTCAAGATTTTGCATGGAAGCATCAAAGTCGTTGAGAAATCTGTATCTCAGGAGGGGATCATCGAGGATATTCCATTGCCGTCTAGCGTAGTGGTAAGAGTTGTTGTTTCCGGCACGAGGGAAGTCGAGCCATTCAGGGTGGCCGAATTCATTACCCTCAAAGTTGAGATAACCTTCGCCACCCAATCCGTGAGTGAGGAGTCTAATCATTTTGTGGAGGGCAAGACCGCGCTCAATGATGGGGGTAAAGTCGGTGAGTGTCGACATGTGAGTATAGAGCTCTTTATCACAGAGCCACATGAGAAGTGATTTGTCTCCAACCAACCTGTGACCGTCAGCACTAGAAATAATGTAAAAATAAGGATATAAATATGTCGACATACGCTTGGTCGTGGCTCTCGGCGTAAGCAATAGTCTTCTCGCCATGTCGTCTGTTGGTCAAAATCCAGCAGATGTTGGACATATCCCATTCATCGTCTTTCTTTTCTTTCAACAACTTAATCCACATGTCTGGGATGGCCATCGCAAGGCGGTAGTCGAAACCGACGCCCCCAAGGACGAGAGGAACACACAGGCCGGGCATCCCAGATACATCTTCCGCAATTGTTATCGCCTCGGGGAAGTTTTCGTGGATCATTTCATTAGCCTAACAGAAATATTAGCAAACGAAGCAAAGGCTAGGCTAACTTTGGTTTCATACCAGCATGAGATATACTACTCCTTCTTCGTCGACGTTGCTCCCAAAGTATTCATGGTACCCGCCAGAGAAACCCCTATGCCCGTTAGCCTACATTAGTTAAAATGGCTGGGCTTAGACATACGTTCCAATCCCGTGGTGAGTATAGAGAATGCTCGTGACACCATCAAACCGGAAGCCGTCAAATTGGTACTCCTCCATATAAAACCTCAAATTCGAGATGAGGAAACGTAATACTTCGTGATGCCCATAGTTGAAGAGTCTAGAATCCCACAATTCGTGTCTACCCCGTGATCCCTCGTGGAAGTAAAGGTGGTCGCTACCGTCGAACATGTTGATTCCGTCAAGGACGTTTTTGCATGCGTGAGAGTGGACAATGTCGAGAAGGACTGTGATTCCCATTCCGTGGGCAGTATCGATGAGTTCCATAAGCTCCTCGGGTGTTCCATATCGGCTAGAAGCAGCAAAGAACGAAGTGACTTGATATCCGAAAGAAGCGTAGTAGGCATGTTCTTGGATAGCCATAAGCTGGATTACGTTGTATCCAAGCTTCTTTATCCGAGGAAGGACGTTTGCGGTAAACTCGGTATAAGTTCCAACTCTATATTCTGTTGTGCTGATACCTACGTGCGCCTCATAAACACGAGCAGACTTGGGCTTCTTGGGGCGAGGGTGCTTGAAAACATATTTCTTCTCAGGATTCCAGAATACGGCGTCATATACGGGAGAAACGTTAAGGTCCTGGGTGACACGCTTGATCCACGCTGGAAGGCGATCCACTCTCTCGCCCGAAGGGAGTTGAAAGTCGATCTACAGAAAGTCAGAATATTTAAAAAGCAGGAAGGGCAATTCGGAGCGTAACTCACCTTTACTTTGGTGTTATGTGGAATAGCAGGCTTTCCGTTGACGGGTGGGAGAATTATTTCCCAAACGCCCCACTCATTCTTCTTCATTGGATGAGATTGCCTGTTCCAGTCATCTAGGTTGGTGAGAAAAGTGCCAGATGTGGTTAGGAAGTGAGGGAAGCTTACTGAAATCTCCGATAAAATTTGCATTCACAGCATTTGGAGCCCACTCGCGATAAGTGATGGCCCCATTGCGAGCAACATTGATGCCAAACTTTTCATATCCCTAGAACAAGCAAACCTAATATCAGCACGGGATGAAAGAATTGGCGGCGTGGCTCGGGCAAGTTGACTAACTTTTGAGAATTCCTTCAGCCCACCTTCGTGGCTATTGAGTTTCTGAATCCATTCGTTAGCTTTAGAAAAGCGACGGCGAAGGTCATCCTTGAATGGACCAAGCCATGGGTCCATCTCGACAATGCCAGTGCCATCAGTGGGCATGCTGCCGGGAGTGTTGCTCTTAGCAACCTTCTTCACGGGAGCAGTGGCAGGAGCAACAATGTTTTTGGAAGCGCGAGTGAGATCCATGGCCGTGATTTAGGGGAGGAATAGAAGTGAGAACGCTGTCTGTATGGTATGGGAACTGGAAAATACTGAGTAGAGAAGGCGGGAGAAGGTGCTCTTAAGTAGGTGTAGGGACAGCGAGGTGGGTGGAAAAGGTCTGACGGATAGTTTCGCCAGCAATTCATAGGATGATGGGATGGATGGGAGGGGAGGATAAGGGGGCAAGACCTGCAGCAGAGGGGGAGGAGAGCTCTTTTTTTTCTCTTTCGTATAGGCGGTTGAAGTTGACTCGATAAGGTAGATCACAGCCCCTCCATAGGAAACAACTCTCCAAAGCAAACCCCTCCAGGGATCAGCAAAAAAAAAGGCAGATACCGTGCGACGTCATCTTGAAGGTGGGGTCCACAAAGATTGCCTTTGCCTTGTGGCGGCAGGTGAAACAGAGGCAGAGTGCTCCGATATTCTGGGCCTGGGTACATACCGGTATAATACTGCGGATATTGCAGCATTAAATTACCTACGACGATATCATACAAGTAAATCCTCTAGTCTATCACCCTTCTGACCTTCGAAACTTGCAGAAATTTGAGGGAGATGTTTAATACTCAATGCTCATCTACTAAGGTGGGGAGTGAAAGTTGCCGTATTGGTATCACTATGGTAAGCACCTCTTTATCTGCACCGCACACCAGTCCGTGACCTTTTGGGGCAGAACTTAGCCTGAGCAAGATAAAGTGCGCATGCAGGTAACGAGCCGAGAGAGAGAGAAAAATTCTCGCAATTTTTTTTCTTTCTTTCCCTTACCTTCTTTCTCTCCATCTCTCCGCTGCAGAAGCAAATTTTCGCTTTGCTCGGATGTTTGAAACTTTTTTTTAGGTCCACTGTGGAGCAACGGTAATGCACTGCACCCGAATGCTTGCCCCCACCGGATGCCCATTATCGATGCGGCTAATGGATGTGAAGCTAAATGGAGTACGAGTAGACAGCAGGCCCAGAGGAGCAACCCCCCCCCAAAAAAAAACAATTTCAAAGTTGGTATCATTGCCTTGATCACTCGTTCTGTTGTTTCTGTGGCTTCTGCAGTTGGCTTGTCTCGGAAGCCACCCAATTGGTTGCACACGTTTGTTGGGTCCAACTAAATCTACCGTACCGGTACTCGAGTACTTGTACTACACCGGTAACACCGTAAGTCATGGCCGTGGACCAACGCTCTCTGCTATTCGAGCAGACTGCTCGTACGTACAGCACAGCACTCGCAGCGGGCAAGCAGTATGGCGGAGGAAGCCTTAAACTAGAGCGCTGAGAACATTCACTCTGCTTAGTTATGCATGCTAATTTGTGCCGTAGTGTGGCTAGCCACTGGCCAATTGGGTTTTCTTATCATACTAACTGTCCCCCTTGGCAGTTTTGGCAGCAAATACGGTATCATACCCGTGATGCGATACCGTATTCAGTTGCCTCCACCAAATTTTAAACCCCAATGGCTTGCCCAGGGGTTGATATGTTTAAAATCTCCAGTCTCTTTCTATTTTCCGAATCTCCAGCTTATTATCCAGGAAAACGGAAATATCCCTAAAACTCCATAAATCCGGTATCGTAGAACTCGGCGGGATGGTGGCACTAAAGCATAGGCTTAGCAGAGTGCAATATAAGTAGGCTACTAAAATCACAGGTGCCAGTTAATGAGATCCAGACCCTCCCAAGCTATACCCCTTCTTGAAAACACTATTCCTTCTCGGCGCCTTTTTCCTCAGATTGCTAGGGCTAAGGGCCTGATCACGGACACTTTACCTAACGAGTTTTTACGGTAAAAGCTGTTGTTGAGCCTCATGGGCAGCAGTTTGAAGTTGGGCATTTGCCATTTCTCGGGTTGAAAGTTCTCTGGTTGAAGGTTCCCCCGCCATACAGCACCGGTATCCGGAAACAGGGGTCGTGAATTTGTGCAAGTGGCAGGTACACGAGAGAGTTCCGGTCCCGGTACCCGAATCCAGGGGTTAGAAGGGTATTCTCGAGATGCAGCCAATTACCTGTGCCTGTCTGAGCCCCCATACTGTATTGGTGCTCGAATGCCGGCCACTTCCTGCCTGTTGCCGGGAACTCGAAAAAAATCGGACCACGTGCTAAGACGTTGGTGATGCCTCTCCTGGTAAGGACTGTTGGATTTTTCTTTTTATTTGTCCCAACCGAGGGCTGAAAGGGAATCTTTTCGCCGTGTTTTCTTCCCATCATCCAAAGGGGGAAATTCTGGACGTCCCTGCGTCATTCTCAATTATGCCAGCCTCTACGGTACTTGTGCTCCTATGGGCGCTCAGATACGCTCACATTATTTGCCATGGAGTACCGGTATATTTTACGAATCCCTGTTTTCGGGCATGTTTTGCCTACCACGAGCGCCTTTTGTTGGGAGCTAGATTGACGCGTGATGCGATGGGGGGACGAAGTGGCACGCAGTTAGGATCCTCCTCCCGACGATAAAGCTTCATTCATATTGTCACCCTTCTCACCATTCGCTCCTTTTCCTCCTCTACCACCACTACCACAACCACAACCTCCTCCTCCTCCTCCTCCACTACCTAGCATTTACGCTACATTAATTTACCTTCTCCAAGCTCAAATTTCGCTGCATAGCAGTGCAGATAAAGTAAATACCCTCTCCTACATTAACCGGCCGTCCCATCTTGCATCTACAAGAGATGAAAAATAGGGAAAGTATACTAAATGCTATGCTAAGGATAATACCGGATCAATGTCTGCCACGACTACCACCACGACTGCTACTCAGGGCCAGCCCCAGCCGATTACTGCGGAGAATATTCTCCGTCTCTTCCCTGAAATTGATTCGTCCCTTGCTAGCTCTGCCAATGCTACCACGAACGGAGCGGGCTCTGGAGAGCTCCAAGGCTACGATGAGGAGCAAGTTCGTTTGATGGAGGAGGTTTGCATTGTGTTGGACGAGGATGACAAGCCAATTGGAAGCGCATCCAAGAAAGTCTGTGAGTTTTAAACTCAACTTGGCCTTCAATCTTCCAGGACCAAGAGCTAACCAGATGACCCCAGGCCACTTAATGAAAAACATCGACCTTGGACTCCTTCATCGTGCTTTCTCCGTCTTTTTGTTCGACCCAGAGGATGGCCGTCTCCTTTTGCAGCAGCGTGCAGATGAGAAGATCACCTTCCCTGGTAAGAAACCTTCAATTATCTCTCCTCAGGCCTATATAGACTAACCCGCATACTCCGCGCCTCAACTAGCCATGTGGACCAACACCTGCTGTTCTCACCCATTGGGCATTCCCGGCGAGACCGGGGCCGACCTTGCAGCAGCTACCCAGGGTGTACGTCGTGCTGCCCAGCGTAAACTCGACCATGAGCTCGGAATCCCCTCAAGCCAGGTCCCATTAGACAAGTTCAAGTTCCTAACTCGTATCCACTACAAGGCTCCGAGTGATGGTTTGTGGGGAGAACACGAAAGTATGTGATCTACCTTCAGCCAAGCAATCACCCCCACTAACCTCTACAGTTGACTACATCCTCTTCATACAAGCAAAGGTCGACCTAAATATCAACCCTAATGAAGTCCAAGCCTACAAATACGTTAGCGCAGATGAACTCAAGGAGATGTTCAAGGATGTGAAGCTCTCCTTCACACCGTGGTTCAAGCTCATTTGCAACACGATGCTCTTCGAGTGGTGGTCGAGCTTGGACAACTTGGGTGCCTTCACGAACGATACTCAGATTAGAAGAATGTAGATCTCATCACCCGAAGAATTGCGTCCTTTACTAAATACCTTTATATGCCACGACCCCGTACCCCCAACCACCTCCTTTAGCTTTTCCTGTTGTCGCGCTTCTACACTCTGTATTGTATAGGGCGGATAGTAGTAGTGAACTATAAATTTTATATCTGATTCTTTCTCATACGGTTTTTTGTTGTAAATGCTTTCTTCGCGATGTCCGCATACCTCCCATCAATTTGGGTGGTCTCCACTGGCCGCCTTCTCCAGCAGTTGAGGCGTGGAAACGTGTGAAACCCCAGATCGCATATCCGAGTGATATTTTCACGACAGCCGAAAGTAGTGCCTTGGTTTACTTGTCTCCGCCCATCCTTTCTTTTTTTTGTCTTCTTGGACAAGCATTGCTTTCTCTAGAGGTTGCAAACACACCATACCTACCGGTAGTGCACAACTAGCTGCCACTAATAGATGGCTGCTGGATCGCGCGCATCGCTAGGTGTTAAGAGCACTCCACGTACTCGAGTAGGGTATATTTGAATTCTTGCGATAGGCCCGGGTGATGGCTGGATCCATTTTCTTATCTCACAAAAAAAAAAAAAAAAAAAAAAAAGTTGGTAGACTATCGCTCGGCTTTCAATTCCCGGACATCATAGGCAGGCTCTGCAGAGACAGCTATTGTAATGGAATGGATACTACACTAGGGGGGGGGGGGGGGTGAGCATAGGTGAGGCGAAAGGGGGTTCGAATGGTGAGAATTTGAAGCTTGGTGAGTGTAACCATAGAAACGCCCAATATTGGCGTTTTCTTTGGAGGGGCAAAAAAGTCGGGCGAACCCAAAAAAACGTAGGCCACAGGAATTTGATGAAATTCTGCTAAGTACTGTAGTGTATCATAGGAGCCAATGCAGCATGGCCTTGGCATAGAGATATCGGAGGGTTACTGCAATAGAATGCCATTGTGATAGGGGCGAGACCGTGCACAAGATTTTAGCAGAGCAGATCGTTCCTACCTGCTTCGAAGTCCTGCGGGGCTTTGCTATCATACCTGTAGTCTCGTGTATCGTCAATAATGTATTTAACTGCTTTCCTTTGTTTTGAGCCTTATTGCACGGTGGGATTTTAGTTCCTCATTCATAACGGTTGGGTTATGATGTTCCGGGGATTGGCCCTTCTGCTGTAACACTTGGGGACACCCTAGTATTCCCTAGGCGGGCTCCTAGAATGCTAGGGGGTACTGGAGAGATGAGGGTGGGAATGAGCATCGGATAGAGATGGAGATGAGCTATGATAGCGCGTGATCTCTTGTGATTTGGCGATCCAATAGAATACTAGTACTCGAATACAGCACCATACAGTATGGTGTATAGTACCGGTATGAGTATCATAGGATGGAAATTTGGGATACCGGTACAGGTAGCTTAAGGTCTATAGGTTTGGGTTTATGGTGGACTGAAGTAATCAGAGGTTGGTTAAGAATTGCTCTAGAGAATCCGGTGAGGGCCCATGCGATACAGTAGCAGTATCACAAGTACCTCCAATCGCCGTATTTTGCAAGCGCCGTACTGATAACTACTGTAAAGAAGCGCTTTGTTAAAAGGTAGCCTAGAGTCCGCCAACCAACCCCATCACGTCTTTCGTAACGCCTCACTGGACGCCTCGTTTGACGCCTCACGCCTCACCCCTTTAAAGCTCCTTCCCGGTCTTCATATTATTATTATTACACTAAAGTCTCTCAGATGTTGCCCTAACTTGCGTACATTGATGCGCAGTTGTTGGTCTCATTGATTCGACTCTACTCGAGCAACCGAGCCCCTCCCCCGCTAGCATCGTCCGAACATTCTTGTCGTTGATCTTCTCTCACTTGCGACTTTCTTCCCCTTTCTATTGCAACTGACACTACGGTACCTCTGCCATGGGTCCTTCTTCTAACCCATTGTCCTCTCCTCCACGGCTCCCTTCACCTCCTCCCTTCACCGAGGTTCAAATATCACCGGTTCCGCTATCTCTCTCCCTTTCCAAGTCTTCCGCGAGACCCGTGTCGAATTCTGCCACTCGTCGCATCCGCCCTGGCACCAAGTCTCGCCATATCGCCACCGGACCCCCGCTAGTGCCCCTCAGTGAACTCGAATCGGCTTTTCAATTGCAAGAGCATTTGGCTTCTTTACTCGCAGCTACAACTTCCGCGCCGGGCTCGGATAGCACTATTCCCCTATCACGAGAAGCATGTGAACGCCTGGCGACGCCTCCAGAGGGTGTCGACGAATACCTGTGGTGCTATGAACTCACCCGTCGCCTCACTAGGGATCTGAATATCTTACTGGTGGCCTTGCTCAAGGACAATTGTGCAGCTTCGTCTTGCCCTGAAATGAGAGCAAGCGAATGGCAGTATCTTTGCGCTGTACATGATCCTCCGCAGTCTTGCTGTGCAATTGACTACTCTACGCATACCCTGGACCAGGCTGCGACTATGCTTTGCACCACTCGCTATTTTCCTAGTAGATTGAGCCTTCAGACTGCCAGCGTCAAACATCTGGCGAGCATCTTTAGGAGATTGTATAGGATATTTGCGCATGCCTGGTTTCAACACCGAAGCGTTTTCTGGGAAGTGGAGAACGAATTTGGGTTATATTTGGTTGGCTTCCTTCCACCTCGTCAATTCACATGATCTATATTCTCTAACTATGGCGTACCTAGTTCTTCAAAACAGTATCAGAAAAATACAGCCTAATCTCTGAGGACAATCTAACTCTTCCACCGGAGGCCGAAGGCTTAAAGTCCAAGACTTCTTTTGGCGAGACGGATTCTGATGAGGAGGAGATTGATGATGAGTTCGACCGTGGGGCAGGTAGCAGAGAACATGGACAGGAGCTGGATGAGGATGAGGACTATCCAGATAGCGATGAATCGGAATCTGATGAAGAGGAAGCCGATGGAGAGGACGAAGGAGAGGTTGAAATCGAGAACAGGACAGAAGGTGATGAAATTGAAGATGATGAATTCGATTTGGATATTGATGATCACTCATTGGAAGAAGAGGGTGCTGGAAATGATGCCTTGGTCGAGGCTCATGGGAATTTCGGGGGCGGAGCGAGAGACGGAGAGCGGGAACACAACTTACTGCTTCTGCCTTCTCCCCGGAACCACTCGTTGGCTGCATTAAGGGAAACCTACAAATTAGCCTTTGGCGCGGCTTATAGAGCTGCTCCTTTGGATACGCCTTCGACTTTGGACATCGCTGTTTATGCCCCATTCCTCTCCTCCCTTGATGCTGTTCGTGGAAGGTGTTTTGACAAGACCCAACGCTTACTGGCAAGGCTATACTCAATTGTAAACTCTGTGGCCGTTGGTGAGAAGCGAGAGTTTATGGTGGATGCCCGAATCATCCTCCTGAGTGATGCAGGGCCCAAAGAGGAGGGAAAGGCTTCCGGATTTGGACCGGTCATTGGTCTGCGTGAACTTGCAAAATCTGGGCGAGAATGGAAGAATATCATTGTGGGAGCGCGCAACCCGGGATCTTCAGAAGGACAAGAAAATGGAGAGGGGGAAAAAACGGAAGGCCAAGCCATTGAAAAGGCATTCTTGGATTACCGCGGAGATAAGGTTACCGAATACACCGATGTCTGGCGATGCGAAATTGTTGCTCCGAGCGAAGAGAAGCCAGAAGAGGCAGTTGAAAGCGATAGGCTTGATGATACTGCAGTCGAGCACTTGATAGTAGCTGGTATGTTGCCTACAAACACCCCTCCATACAGCCACTTACTGACCTGTATAAAGTTGGCGGGACATTCGACCACCTCCACCCTGGCCACAAGCTGCTCCTAACAATGACCGCCTTCCTCCTATCGCCAAACGCGGCGGCGCCCCGTATTGTAGCAGGTATAACCGGTGAAACCCTCCTCATTAATAAGAAGCACAGCAAGCACCTGGGCTCCTGGGACAGCCGCGCGGCGGAGGTTGTAAACTTCCTCCGCGGCATCACTGACTTTTCCGCGAACCCATCCCAACTCTTGACCTCCCCTTCATCGTCAACGCCGGAAACAGACATCACGCCTTGCTCAACCACTACCACCATCTCTGATGGTGAAAAGGAGCTTGTCATTGAGACTGTAGAGATTAATGATCCCTTCGGGCCCACAATTACCAACGAGGCTATCTCTGCACTCGTCGTATCCGAAGAGACGAAGAACGGTGGTGAGGCGGTCAACAAAAAGCGTACAGAGAAGAGCTGGGATGCGCTGCAGGTGTATCAGGTGGATGTTATCGAATATGAAGGGGTTAAGATGAGTAGCACCGATATCAGGAGAAAGTTGGAAGAGGGGAGCGCTGCGTGAGCGGGATACCTTACCACTACTATTTGTTAATGGGTTTTGTAATCTTAAGGCTGGTATGGATGGGTGGATGGGTTGGCAGGGGTCCTTCTTTCCTTTTTTTGTGCTGTGGTTTTATATCGTACATAGAGGCATTTGGTAGGGTATGGGATGGTACGGGATGGGAAAAGTGGGAGTATAAAAGGGGTCGCTGTTGCTGCTGAATGCGGGTATCATAGTTGGTTTGTGCCGCGTGTTGTATAAATGATACCCTGGGAGTGAATTAGTGTGCTTGTGGATATCATGAGCGCCATGCCAGTAGTGCAAGGACAGGTGTGCAAGAGTCGGATCAGTCGAGTGAGATCTAATGATTGCAATGGATTACTACAACACTATTCTGATGCAGTCATCATTGGTGGTCAATGTCTACCAGTGCCGTGCTACGGTCTGCACGCAAGACCCTCAGGCAGGCGAGCGTAATAATTATGAAAAAAACCAATGGTATTCGACACTAACAATAACGCACCGTAAGCAGAAGGATTGGAACTCTTGGTCCCTCCCCCCCCCATTTTTTTTAGAATACACTCCATCGCCGCACATCGGCGTTATCTCCAATCTCCCTTTTTTGACATGGCATCAACTATTCCACCGCTAATACGCAACCCGACTCCGCATATCCTGCCGAATATGTTAGCACTCGCTCACTCGCTGAAACAAATGGGCGGAGAAAACCCACAGCAATCTTCCTCTCCACCTCCCTAATGCTCCTATCCAACTCCGCGGCAATCATGGCCTTTTTATCCCTGGGCAAGAGCGAGTAATTCTCACACAAATCTCCGTCAATAACGCCCTTTACGGGTACATAGTAACTCCTATAAATCAGGTGATCCCTTCCTGCAAGGGGCGCATCTTCGGTCCTCATGTGCTGTTCTAGCGTCTGGAAGAAGTCTACATCCTCACGGCTAACGAAGGGGATCATCAGGCCGATTGTTCCCTGGAGGCCAGTCCAGACGAGCGTGTCACGGCCGCCGGTCACCAGCTGCGCTTTCTGAACGCTTGTTGGGATGTCTTGGGGGTAGAAGTGGCACATCAGATTCAGACGATTGGGGGCGCCCTGGAGGTATGATCGTTCGTGAATGAGGTGTCCACCGGCGGGGTCCTCGTCGGACTCATCGGAGGCTTTTTGCGGACAGCGGACGATCCAGAAGTTACCGAACCTATCACCGCCTGCAACAGTCTCATAGTCCACCATTGTAGTACACGTGGTGAAGCGCGGAATCATGTCATCTGCAAAGGGGATCAGACGGTTGTCCTGGTACTTGTATACCACGTAAGTCACCGATTCCTGCACGTCCGAGACTATGACCCTCGACCCCTGCGTCTGGAGACCATTGATCAGGTTTGGAGCGACTTGGCCTTGAGCTTTGCGTAGTAGTTGCTTCATTCCTAAATCGTAAATTTTTAAATCTTTGCCTATGCCGGCTAGCAACCGGCCTTGGAATCCCAGGAGAGCGAGAGGAGGTTCGTCTACTTTTGTCTTGTGTATGAATTCTAGCTCCTTGCCGTCGTTCAGGAAGCGGTAGATGTGGATGTAGCCGTTGGTAGACTTGCGCGGGGAGAGGCAGGTGTCTTTTCCTGTGCCGACTACTAGGAACCATTCGTCATCTTGGCTGGAGAAGCTGACTGCGGCGATGCTGAAGGCGGCTTCGTTCTCTTCGAGTTCGATCCGCTGGGTTACCTCTTTGCCAATGGGGTCCACGACAGAGATGCAGGATGCCCAGTGACCCTCGCCACGGGGATTCCCAAACTCTACGGGGGCAAGCTCGTTAGTATCACCGTTTCGGGCGCCGTTCAATAGCTTTCGCTTAGTAGCGACAGAGAGGGTGTTAGCATCCGCCTCAATAACATAGAACATGGGCTGATCGGGATGTTTGAGCATTTTTCGAGGGGTGTATGACAGTGGGATGGATTCTTGTTGGAGATTGTCTGTAAGCTTCTCGATGGTAAAAATTCTAACCAACTCATTAACATGCGCCCAAAGCTTCGGAAAGCCACACCACTGTGGGATAACATCGAACCCACCTCAGGTTTTGTCCTTGAATTCCTACCATCCCCTCCGGACATTGCTCACTGCTGAACGTCCAACCCCATTCTAGCATAGGATACGTCAGAGGTGTGAGCATGAACTGACCCCTTGCATCACTATACCCCAGCCATGGTCGACTGCTCAGAGCGAGAACCGAGGGTAGCCCCTGTGCAATAACCTTGAATATTTTGACTGGTTTGGGCCCCAAAAACCTTGTTCGAGTGTCCGTCAACTCTCCAGTTACTGTGTCGAGTACCGTTCTGAGATATACACCACTATAAAGACCAATATGCAGATATAACGTCGAAGAGCGAGATGTTTCCGAGGCAGAGTCAGGCATAGACATGATACATAGCGATGAAGGCGCAGAGGTAAGGGCTTGGACAGATTTTGATTCCAAAGTGGAATCAGGGTCTAGTGAGAGTATCCGAACAGTGGCATCGTCACAGCCAACCGCCAAAAAGGAACTTCGCACCCTCCCCTCCGGGACCTCTCCGAGTGAGAGACAGGTAACTGTCCCCGACATCTCTTTCTTCTCCTCGTATTCTGCCAGCTGTCCGTCGCTATCCATCTCGAAATACACGATCTCTCCGCTAGATAGCGCCACGGCAACTTGTCGGGAATTTGTAGAAGCCGCGACAATAGACCTATGCTGAGGTGCCGGCCATTCATTGACTCTCCTATCTGCCCTGATATGACGAATTCCCTTGGGATGGACTTGAAGTAATGCATCCTCCCCTAATTGTTGAACTGCAAGAGTCGGGGCGGATGATAAAAAGCCAGTGTCGGTAACCTCCTCCACCGTCTCCCCGATACTGAGTACTAGTGTTCCATTGGTGAACGACAAGACGATGTAGGCATCGAACTCGTCGCCGTTTGTAAGTTTTGTGGTCCACACAGCACTGGGCACACCAGGTAGCTCGGATGAAACAATCTCTGTGGTTTCAAGACCATGCTTCAAGGTCCGAAAAGTCGATCTTGGGCCGGACCCACAAACAGTATATATTTGGGGCGCATCTTCGTCAGTCAAATTGGCAATTTTGCAGTCAACCAAAGGATTCATGCTATCGATGGCTTCGACAAGCGATAAGTTCTCTGGGGCGCGTGGGTGGAAATATACAGGCCCAGTTCGGTCCAGTGGATCCGGCGAGAAACTATCACTTGAGAACTCAATCTCCTCATCATCATCTCCTAGCTTTTCAAATTGATAAAAATGGCTAGGTAAAATGTAAGAAAAATGACACTCACAACCAGGCGCAGGAATTAGACTTACTGGTTGCCTCCTTCAGAGGCCACGAACAAGAACCCACTCTTCAAGATACACAAGCTCGAAGCAATAGGGACAGTATCGAAGTATTTCACTTTTATTCGTGAGACACCAGATTCATCGTCATAATCCAATGTTACTTTCAGCAAATCACCATCTTCCGTTTGTAACAGGAAAAAGAATGCACCCCTCATCTTATGCATGACACCCGAGATAATTGTTCTTTTTCTATTAGGGTCTTCGCATGCTCCCCGACGCCTAGGGATAGGCACTCTGTGTGTTGATCTCCCCATATGGCGGTAGTATATACTATCCTCCGCGCATACCAAAACACCTGAAGGCCCGTCTGTGCCACCTGGTACTTGGAAAAGAATATTGGCAGATCGGTCCACAGCATCCGACCACTTTCGTACCACATGATTGAGCCCTAAATCCAGCTCATAGTAGACCAGCATTTTCTCAATGTTCTCATATGCAATCCCGGTAGCATCCTGATCTGACTCTCCATAATCAACCTCTAGTGCTGCAAACACCGGATTATCATATCCGACGTCCAGGGCTACCAGTGCAAACACAAGACAATGGGGTTTGTGTGCCTCTAAAGGACTGGATATCGTCAGCTCCGCCTGAGCATTGCGATTGAGGACGTAGACGAGTTTATTCTTCTCTACTGAAGAAATAAGACATGCCCTTCCTTTTGGATCGCACGCAAGGAACTGTCCCGGAATAACACGACGAACACCAGACTTCCCGAAAGTCTCGAGATGTAGTCGATGGAACTTATTAACTTGTGGCTGGTACTCGAGAATAGTAATACGACCAGAATCGGACCCGACAATCACATAATCTAGAAAGGCAATCGTCAGTAAAAGTTAACTAGCTGTTACCAATAAATCGGTACCTCCGCCCTCCAGCTAGTGTTCCGCTGACCTTAAAACAACTTCCAAAAATCACTAAACTGCAGCGACGAAGTGAAGCAGAAGCTGGGGGCAAGTCATAGACATACCTTTTGAGCTACCAGCTAACCTGAACGCGGCCAAACATCGAATAATTCCAAACACATCAATCGTAAGAACTGAATGTACTTTTCCCTGCGCTGCATCGGGCCGTAACAATGATAGCCGAGATCCTTGGGCAACGATTATTTCCTGCTGCTTCTTTCCACTGAACGCTCCAAGAATTGCTTGGGTTATGGCCGATGGTTGGAGTACCGTCAGCGAGTACATGAACATATTAGAATTGCCCGACATCTCGCTTTGTGTGAAGGCAATTCTGCGGGATACACACTCAAATAGAGAGCTATAACTGTGGCAGGTATGGATAAATGCTCCCCTGGGCTCTGGGAATTATGTCGTAGGGCCGGGTGAGACGAGCTTTGGTTACGTTGAGCAAAAGCGAGCTGTGTGGTAAGTTATGTACGACTGGGAAATTCCACTGAGCTGTGAACATGAATTACCCGGCCATCGCTATCAGGAGGCTTTTTTCTCTTTTCCAATTCTACGGAGGCTTAATAACTTGGCATGCTACCTTCTGGGTGATTGTTGGCCAGAAATAGCTCCCGCTTACTCCATTTGGGGCTTCGCTCTTACTGCTCACCCCTCTCTCTCTCACCCTTTGAAATACCAGTAGATCATCAGGGCTCCCTTTCCACGAAACACAACCTTCCTTTGGCACTTTAAATTTCACTATGGCGAGTTCCGATGGCGAACCAGAGCAGCAACCAAGAAGAAAGAGCCGAAAGCCTGGAAGTATAGCTACCCGCAGCCCGTGAAACATGCAAACGTTGACCGCGAGATCACAGATACCGCTTTCAAACAACAGCGCCTGAAAGCCTGGCAGTAAGTTTCTGCATCCTCAACAACAGATGAATAACTCTCGGACTTGCTAAGCTCTAATGTCCTGTTCCTAGACCAATTCTTACACCACGAACTGTTCTTCCTCTCCTCTTTGCACTTGGTATCGTACTCGGACCAATAGGAGGTCTCATGATATGGGGTAGCTCCAAGACACAAGAGATCTCTATCAATTACACCAATTGCCCAGAAGCGACCGGCAAACTAAAAGACATCCCTTCGAAACACGTCCACACATACTTCAGTTCACCAGTGAACGATCGAGCAATGTGGATGTTTTCAAGTAACGGTACTGGTGATGATGCGCAAAAGACATGCACCCTACATTTCACCTTGCCGAATAAACTTGAGCCTCCAGTATTCTTCTACTATCGGTTAACAAACTTCTACCAAAACCACCGACGCTACGTGAAATCTTTAGACGAAAAGCAATTGAAGGGCGATCCCCGATCGAAAGGTGCTCTAGTTACCTGTTCACCACTTGATGCAAATTCGGAAGGGAAACCTTATTATCCATGCGGATTGATTGCAAATTCCATGTTCAACGACACTTTCGAGCCACCTGTTCTTCTCAACACGCAAGACGGCAGTGGCAAAGACAACGAAACCTATCACATGACAAACAAAGGGATATCATGGAATTCAGATAGGGGGAGGTATGGGGCAACCAAATACAAGCCTGACGAGGTTGTACCACCACCAAATTGGGTTAGGAAATACGGTGAAACATATACCAACGAAACACTTCCCAATCTGCATGAGATGGAAGAGTTCCAAGTTTGGATGAGAACTGCAGGTTTCCCGATGTTCAACAAGCTTGCGAGGAGGAACGACTCTGCGCCTATGAAGAAAGGGACCTACGAGGTGCAAATTGCCTATAACTTTCCGTCCTCTGAATACTCCGGCACCAAGTCTATCGTTATCTCGACATCAAGCGCTCTGGGTGGGAGGAATCTATGGCTAGGCATAGTCTATGTGTTTGTTTCGGGTCTCTGCATCCTCCTCGGTGCATTCTTCACCGTTAGTCACTTGTACAAGCCTAGGAAATTAGGAGATCACACGCACCTGACATTCGATACGGAACCAGCCCCGGCTCCTGCCCAAGCAACTGCCTCTGGAAGAGCTATATGAAGGGTACTGTGTCTCTTTTTTCTCTTTTTTCTCTTTTTCCCCCGTACCCGTTTGGTTAGCGGATATCAAAAACAGGAACGGACGTAGCTTCTTAATGTTCTCGGGCGTTTGTTGGCTTTTTGATCCTTGCGTTATGGTATATTTCTCAAATGATTCTTTGTAAGCTTATGCAGCTACCCGATCCTTTTCCTTCTTGGATCGAATTTCTGTCCGTAACGAAATCTTATGTAAATTTATTTATTAGCGTAATTGCTGGTTTAAAGGGTGGGTAGATGACTTCACAAGCCACTCGGGCAGATGCTAATTGGTTGATTTTCTATGAGGAAACAGCGGCTGATCCCCTCAGTTGCAACACTTTATCCAGTTTATCACAGGAAACTTTCCTGTTCAAGTCCTGTCATCCGAGTGAGGGGGTGTCCGAGAGGCTTGTGAAGTCGTCTATTAAATTCAGTGACGGTGCCCCCAGGCGATACAATCCCTCACCCGGTGACCCGGGTGGTTTGGTTTATTTGTGCCGAAATTTGGGTGGAACAAGGAGAGGGGGGAGAAGAAAGAAACCCTTGCTTGGGAAAGAGGGGACAGCAGACTCCATGCCATGAGTGAGTAAAAACTAGGAGGCAAGACTTCCACTCAGTAGGTCATCAGATCGCACTCGTATCAAACGGGGGGGATAAACTAGGTTGTGAAAATAGAGTAGGAAGGTCATACGGTTGTTATCAGCGTAATTCAAGTCCAAACCCCGTTTACGCATTTTATAGACTACTCAGTGAATCTGGGAACGCACCAAAAGCCACCTGCTTTCTAACAGACTATAGGAATACTAGGCGTCCTTTCAAGGGTAGTAAGTTATGGTAAATGTACCAAAAACGCTAAAACTACTCCAAGAAGAGTAGAGGTAGAACATTTGCGTCTTAACAAACCGTGTCCAGAATAAATTTAATATTACCTACGGTAATTAGAACTTGTTCTTTCAACTAAAAAAGATGGACAGCCACCCGACTTCTATGATAGCTTAGAGAGAGTTTACAATGCCCTGCAAGAGGTCATGGAACAGCTACGGTATTCAGGTCAACTAGCCAAATATATCCTTGTTTGTCTCTGTTGATAGGTTACTAGCATGGTATGCTATCGGGTATGCATAAGTTACCCGGTCATGCACGAACCCAAACCAAAACTCGAATTTCAAGATTTGAAACCTCCAGCGGCTCTTCCCGCAATTTAAATAATTTCTGCAACCTCCCCGCTTATTTATACCTCCCACTCCTTGACACTTTATTTTCTCGTGTGTGCTAAAACCCATGTTTCTCCGATAGCAGAGCGAACTTCTTCAAGTTACTAAAACCCTCCGTTATTTTCTAATTTACAATTGTGTTAACATCAGGCAGATCTTCGAGTCATTTTTGTCCGAGATTCTCGAGCACTACCAACATCCAATTCACGACCCCCGTACACAATGCTGTCTACCGCAACGAGGGAGGGGATGAAGGAGCAGGTGGTGGACAACCTGCCGAAAAGGATAAAGGAGGTAAAGTTCGGGATTATGTGAGTTCTTTACCGGCGCGGTAGAGTTTCTTGGGTACTGCTGTTTTCTGATTCTGAGGTTCTGTCAGGTCGCCGCAAGATGTGGTCAAGCAAGGTGTTATAGAGGTCGCCGAGAGAGAGCTATTCGATCTAGAAGGTGGTGGGAGAAAACCAAAGCAGAATGGTGCGCTGGACCCAAGAATGGTGAGCTAGGGGTTGCGGTCACTTTTGCGGCAAACATATAAGTGACTAACGCTTATATCTTGCAACGTAGGGGACGTCCTCGAAGTCTGGAGTTTGCGAGACTTGCGGCGAAGGCCTTACGAATTGCAACGGTCATTTTGGGCATGTCAAGCTGGCCTTACCGGCTTTTCATATTGGATACTTTAAAGCGACAATAACCATTCTTCAGAATATATGCAAAGAGTGTTCTCGGATTCTGCTGGATGATAATCAAGCGAGGGCCTTCTTGGACCGGTTGCGCACGCCGGGAATAGATAACTTACGTCGGATGAACATCTGCAAGAAGATTAATGAACAATGCAAGAAAACCAAGATTTGCTACCATTGTGGTGCTCTCAATGGCGTTGTCAAAAAAGCGGGGCCTCTCAAGATCGTTCACGATAAGTTTAGAGCCTTCAATATGTCCACCGCGGCCAAGAAGGTGCCACCGGAATCGAAGATAGCCTTTGAACAGTCATTCGAAGAAGCAAAAAAGACAAATCACGATCTGGATAAGCATCTAAAGAAGGCAATGGATGACCTTAATCCACTCAAAGTACTCAACATGTTTAAGCAGATATTACCTATTGATTGCGAATTATTAGGTATGAATCCACAGGAAGGTCGGCCAGAGATGTTCCTGTGGCAATACATCCCTGCGCCGCCCATATGTATTCGTCCTTCCGTCCAACAAGATTCAGCGAGCAACGAAGATGATCTCACTGTTAAGCTAACCGAGATTATCTTCGTGAACTCGTTAATTCGAACAGCACTTCAAGGCGGAGAAGCTATCCACATACTAATGGTAAGCAATCCCCATCCCAAGAGAACCCTGTTATTAACCATCATAGGAACGATGGGATTATATGCAAGCCCAGATCGCCATGTATATAGACAGCAGCCTTCCAAGCCTTCAGCGAAATTATAGCGATCTCAAACCCATCCGTGGATTTTGCCAGAGATTAAAGGGTAAACAAGGTCGATTTCGTGGTAATCTTTCTGGAAAGCGTGTAGACTTTTCTGGGAGGACTGTCATTTCACCAGATCCAAACTTAAGTATCGACCAAGTCGCTGTACCGATGTTGGTAGCCAAGAACCTGACCTATCCGGAGAGGGTTTCTCGATATAATATTCACAAGCTACAACAACTGGTTCAGAATGGACCAGATACGTGGCCGGGCGCTAATTATATCATCAAGAAAGATAGCGACTTCAAGCTGTGGCTAAAATTCGGAGACAGACGGCGTGCTGCAGATGCATTAGTTGAAGGAGATATCGTCGAGAGGCACCTGGAGGACGGGGATGTTGTATTATTTAATCGACAGCCTTCCCTGCATAAATTGAGTATTCTCAGTCATTATGTGCGTTACTTCCGGCGGCGTAAATCATTTCCTATGACTGACTCACCATAGGCCAAAATTCGGCCGTGGAGGACTTTCCGACTCAACGAATGTGTCTGTAATCCGTACAATGCAGATTTCGACGGGGACGAGATGAATCTCCATGTGCCCCAGACCGAGGAAGCGCGAACCGAAGCAATCGAGTTAATGGGCGTCAAGAACAATCTATGTACGCCTAGAAACGGTGAACCTATCATTGCAGCTATTCAAGATTTTATCACAGCGTCATACCTCCTCAGCAGCAAAGATAGGTTCTACAACAGGAAGACCTTTGCGAATATTTGCATGTTTATGGTTGACGGGAATATGCAGATTGACCTACCACCACCGGCTGTTTTAAAACCCCAGAGACTCTGGACTGGAAAACAGGTATTTAATGTCCTTATGCGACCAAATAACAAGAGCAAAGTTCTGGTCAACCTCGATGCGAAGTGTCGTGACTTCAAAGCTGTTCCAGGCAAAGCCCCAGATATGTGTCCCAATGATGGTTGGTTGGTCATACGTGGATCAGAAATCATGTGCGGACTCATGGACAAATCAACTGTCGGCTCAGGAAAAAAAGACTCAGTGTTCTACGTAATATTAAGAGATTACGGACCAGACGAGACTGTCCAAGCCATGAACCGACTTGCGAAATTATGCGCAAGATGGCTGGCAAATCAAGGCTTCTCGATCGGTATAAACGACGTTCTTCCTGGTGCCAATCTGAGGAGGGAGAAGGACAAGCTGGTAGAGCAAGCTTATGATGAGTGCGACGCACTGATCTTGGATTTCAAGGAAGGGAAATTAGAGAAGCAAGCGGGCTGCGACGAGGAAGTGACACTGGAAAATAAAGTACAGGGTATTCTAAGCAACGTCCGTGACAAGGTGGGAGATATTTGCATGAGAGAATTGAGCAAGAACAACTCCCCATTAATCATGGCGAACTCTGGATCAAAAGGCAAGAGCAAGTGCATACAGTTAGAAGATTGCAATGGCTAATTATTTTACGCTGGATAGGTTCCAAGATTAACGTCTCACAAATGGTTGCCTGTGTCGGGCAGCAAGTCATCAGCGGAAAGCGTGTCCCGGATGGGTTTCAAGACCGCTCACTTCCTCATTTCCCTAAAAATTGTAGGCAATTCTGAGTTTATTAACTCTACCATCGTGCTAATGTTCTTCGATTAGCGAAACAACCCCCATCAAAAGGTTTTGTAAGAAACAGCTTCTACTCCGGGTTAACCCCTACAGAGTTTCTCTTCCACGCTATATCTGGTCGTGAAGGTCTAGTTGATACTGCAGTCAAGACCGCCGAGACCGGGTACATGTCTCGTCGTCTAATGAAATCCCTGGAGGACTTGTCCGCCTCCTACGATTACACTGTTCGAACGTCGTCATCCGGTGTCGTTCAGTTTCAGTATGGAGGTGACAATTTGGATCCTGTCGCTATGGAGGGAAATGCACTGCCAGTGAACTTCAACAGAACGTTCTACCACTGCGAGGTAAGTCCGCTGTTTCCCCAATCCCTTTCCTACCTTATCTCACCGGCTGTGTTCAAAGAATATCACCTTCAGCAACGCCGACAAGGGTCTCCTCCCATACGAGATAGTATTACTCTGTGATGAAGTTTTAAACCCATATCAGCAGAAGCTGCCCAGAATAGATCTACTCGGAAACGAAGTCCCCGATAAGGACCTGACAGACAGAACGCTTGACGAGCACGAGAGCAAGAGGAGATTCTACAACTCCATCCGAGATTACATGGTCGAAAAGGCACGCAAACTTGGCGCATTACGGCTACGATACAACCTGCCGTCACACGAAGAACCCCCAGACGCAGATTACATGGACGTGGATGACTCCTACTTCTCAGGTATACACCTCTTCTCTGCCATCTCCCCCAAGAAAAGCTGCACTAACACACCAAAGCACACGATGTAAACGCCGTAAACCGCATCATGAAAATCTCAGAAAAACATCTGCGGGAATTCCTCCGACAGTGTTTGTCCAAGTACGAGAAGGCTAAAGTAGAGCCCGGGTCGGCGGTGGGCGCCGTCGGCGCCCAGTCGATTGGTGAACCAGGAACCCAGATGACCCTGAAGACTTTCCATTTCGCCGGTGTCGCCTCCATGAACGTCACTCTCGGAGTCCCGCGTATCAAGGAAATCATCAACGCTTCGAAGGTCATTAGCACGCCTATCATCACTTGCACGCTGGTAACAGAAGACGACGAGCGAGCTGCAAGGATTGTCAAGGGTAGAATTGAGAAGACTTATTTGGAAGATGTTGGTTTCCTCCCCTTCTCCATTCATACAAGATCACTCGCCCACCAACTAACAAGCTCACCAGATAATCTCCTACATAGAAGATGTCTGCTCCCGAGACGACAACTACGTCAGCATGCGCCTGGACCAAGAAACAATCAGCAAGCTCCAACTAGAACTAACAATCGACGACATCGTAACCGCCCTGGTGAAAGCCAAGCTGAAAATCACCCGTCAAGACATCCGCGTGATCGGCAATAGAATAAGAATCTATGTGCACGAGATGGCAGAGAAGGACCGGAAGCGCACAAAGGACGAGTCGGACGTCTTCCTGCGCGTGCAGAACCTGAAGCGTGCGCTGCCGCGCGTGGCGGTGAAAGGATACCCGAGCGCAGCGAGGGCGGTGGTTAAGAAGGATGACAAGACGGGGAAGAACCAGATACTAGTGGAGGGCTACGGGCTCAAGCTTTGCATGAACACGGATGGCGTGGTGGGCACGAAGACAAAGTCGAATAGCATCATGGAGATGAAGGAGGTTTTGGGGATTGAGGCGGCCAGGTATTTGACACACGTTCCCTCGTCCACCAACCACCCTCTGAACATTGTAAATAATGGTGGGTGACGGATGAATAGAGGCTCAATAATAGACGAAATATCCTACACCATGCGCGAGCATGGCATGGACATCGACCCCCGCCACATGCAACTCCTCGGTGATGTGATGACGTACAAAGGCGAGGTTCTAGGGATCACGCGGTTTGGGCTAGCCAAAATGCGCGACAGCGTCCTGCAGCTCGCTTCGTTTGAGAAGACCACCGACCACCTATTCGAGGCTGCCTTCCACATGAAGAGCGACGCCGTCGAGGGCGTGTCCGAGTGCATCATCCTCGGCCAGTCCATGAGTATCGGCACGGGCGCTTTCAAGGTCGTCCGGAGGCTCATGATCGATCCGCGCGATCTAGTGCCCAGAAAGTTGGTGTTTGAGGAGGCTTACGCGAAGATGTACCGCCATCCGAGCAAGAAGCCGGGCCGTGGGCGCTGACTTTCTGAGACCTCCCTCCTTCGGGGTTGGGTTTTTGAGGCTGTTGGATGGCTTATTCTTTTCTTTATTCAGCAAAATGTCAATGGTTGGTTCGCAGAGGGCGCCAGTGAACCCCCGATATCATGGTAAATATCAATTCCCTCGCAATTGATTGTTAGGTGCTATCATCATGGCCAGAGCTCCGTGTGGATGATACTAGTATGTACCCCGTTAAAAAGAAATACCTAGTCCACGGCATCTTGTATTATTAGTGCAACACATCCGATGATCCCCGTGGACAAATATGTGGACGTAGCCTAGAGCCATGCGCCAAAAGCTATTGACTGGCCCAAAAACCAAACTGTATCGGGCGTTGCCTTATAAACTAAGATTACATCTCCGAAAGAAAGAAAAAATAACAGCAACATCTCACACAAGCCGTTCGTTGGAGGAGCAAAAAAAACCAATAGTTTTTATTTTATTTTGTCTATCTTGCGGGAGCGACCCTACCCTTCATCCCAAATCCAGCTCCAAAGGCGGACACCCAAGAACACCGGAATGCGACATGACAAGTATCATTGCCCAGGCCCGCCCAATAACGCAAATCTTCTTACGATGCTTGGCCCAATCTCATCATACTCAGCCTTAGTATGGCAGTAGCCTCTAAATTCCGGTGTTTGACCCAACAAACTTCCTCCAAACCATGGCCCATGCCTTTGCCTCTTGTGGGTAATAACCTGGACTTCCAGTCCACCTGACTTAACACCACCCGATTTCTCTTCCGACTTGCGAATACGAGCGTCGACAAGATGGCGGATGTCACGCTGAAGACGTCGACCAAAATCCTTATAGAGTGTAGAACCGCCAGAAAGAACGATGTTCTATTAAGATTCATTAGTCCTAAGCCCAACACAAGTATGCATTTCCGTACCTTGTAGAGACCTCTCCGAACATCAATAGGAGAACTCTGGATAACAGTATCCACCACAGTGGGCAAGGGGGTCAAAAAATCACTAGAGTAAATTTCTGGATTGAAAAATATCTCGGGAGCCAAGAACCTCTCATATCCCACATCTACGGTAACCTTCCGACCTCCGAGTTGCTCAACAACATATTTCTGGAACCTCTCTGGCTCTCGGTCAAACCTTGTGAACTCTTTCACAATATCTGGACAAACGTAACAGAATTCCTCCTTAATTTGCTCAGCGGTCTTCAAAGAGGAGTCGGGCTCGTTTCGGTCACGGAGAAGCGACTGAACAAAGTATGTGATATCACGGCCGGCAATAGGGATGGACTTAATCGATGATCCAATGACATAGCCTTCAGCGACCGGAATAACGTGTGTAACACCATCTCCCGAGTCAACAACAGTACCAGTCAAGCTCCGGTCCTGAACCTTGCTACTGGTCCAACTCGCAGCCAATGCCAGTACCGCCTGCACAGCAATATATAATCCGGCACAATTGAAGGTCTCGAACATGATCTCGGCGGTGTTTTCGCGGGATTCTGGAGGGTTCAGAGGCTTTCAAGGTCCAGGTCAGTTCACAGGGCATGCAGAATATTCTAGGGAGATAATCACAGGTTCGGTGAGAAGGAAGTAGTGATCTTCCGGCTCAACTCGAAGATATTTGAAAATTGAGTTTTGCCAAAAACGTTCCATGTGGTCCTATAAGAACCGTCAGAATTCTCAATTGCCCTTTGTTTCACTATAATAGGATATCATACCCAATTGTCAACCTGACCATGCCTTATCGGATAATGGATGCCATAGCCTATCACCAGCCGTCAACTATTTCCCCTATCGAAATCCAGCATTTCGGCCCCAGAGCAACACTGCCCCGCTGCCCCGCAGCTCCTACTGAAAGAACAGCGACCCGTACCTGGTCCACTCGCTTGTGCCAATGCTTCATCTCCAATAAAGTAATCCAGGTCCTCAGTACCCCTTTTAGCGCTCAAATGGCCAGATGGGCCAGCCCCTCCGGTCAGATAAGAGGGTTTCTGAGCCACAGCTGGACGCCCCGAGCCTGAACCGCCACCTCCGCCGGAGGATCCTTTGATAGCTATGGCCGTAGGAAACACAAATGATGGCGAATCGTTCCCGGCAAATCCTATAAAACAGGTTTTAGTATACCGAGGCAGCAAGCTAGAGGGTGGAGACCGAGATGCTCACCTAATTTTGAATAGCCCGTGCCGCTGTAGATAATCTATTGTCAGCAATCGTATACAACTAAGACAAGTCTTGATTGAGCGGAGATGCTTACTTGTCCATGACAACGGCTGGGGTTTGAGAAGCCATTTTGGGTATATGGAGATGGTGTAAGTATAGATTGCTGAAAGAGAGAAGGAAAGGATAGGGCAGCAAGAGTGTACTGGCAGAGCTCTAAAGTATGGAGGTCGCTGACGTCCACATCCGGGTAACTATGGACTTCACTGTGGGACAGTCCCGCCAAGGTGTTGCGCACTGCACAGTGCGGTATCATATCCACACGGTTATCCGAACCACCAAGGACTGCGCCACTTAACACAATTTGTGTCTAAACAGACCACCAGCGCAGAATGGGCACCGTAGCTTCCTAAAATGGGGAAACATTAGCAGAAGCCTTCCTCGTTTTTCCAGAGATATGATGCCGGCAGTAGATCTCAGAGCAGAGCCTAAATTTCTCCAATTCGGGCATGATAAGTGAATTACTTCCAAAACGCTTCCCTATTATCGTATTCAAGCCCGGATTTTGTATTATACCATACTTAGCATCGGGCAACAGAGTTGGTATGATCATTCCCTCTGATTAAAAACGTGACTGCTTTGGATTGGGGGCTTCCAAACACACGGCCAACCGTACTATCGAGTGCCGCCGGCACCAAAGCCCAGATGTGTATGCCCCCGATCTGCATGAGGCGCCAGGCAGATAATGAGGAAAGGAAGAAAGGCCTTGTTTAAGCTCATGGAGCGCAAGAGTGAATACAGCGCCGGTGGAGAAGGATAGTGAACTACTGGTGGTGCCCCAGGGTGAGTGGAAAGCATGGATTAATCTTACCCTCCCAGGTAAATAGTATTCTTTGCCCACCCCCTGTATTCAGGGCAACGCTTCTATATCGGCGTGGGGTTGTTGTGGGACATTGTGGTACTGGACATAACTTTGGCTCGAAGACTGGCTTCCTTGGAACTGCCTCTCAGTGTTCTGAGAAATACATCACCGTATTCATCCTGAACCATCGGGCACCGAAGCAGGCACCGGCACAGCGCTCCTCCAGTTTAAAAGGACATCAAGCAGGCAGTTTCACAAAGTGTCTTTATTTCAGAAAAAAGAACTCAAACACTTTCGCTTTCCAATACTGTGCATCACAAAATTCCAACCAGACCAGACTGAACCCCCAGGGGTGACACAATACTGTACCATACCGGTCCCCAAGGGATACCTGTGTGCAATTTTTACAAATAAACTCACCAGCAACCTCGATACCATACCTCACGAGCATCCGTACCAGTGATCGTGTGGTTGGTACCGGCATTGCACACATGTAAACCCGATACCATCGGAGCAATCAGGTCTTAGACCCAGTCTAGTCTGTTCTCAAGCATTGAAGGCCTTGGCTATGTTCTTTTTTCTTCTTATTTTGATTAATGGCTCCTTGTTCACCAAGCCCTAATTTCATTACATGCATTGCACACAGAAACAAGGCACTTTGAGCAATGTACTCGCAGTGAATGAGTGGTCATTTCGCATTGCTGCTGGTTCTGGTGCTCTGCGCTACGGTATTTCGTGTCCTCATAAGAAGGGACTTTAAATGGTCGACTCCCCCTCGAATTTGAGCAAGCTTTCATTGAGCGTGCTCAGCACGTCCTAGGGAGTAATGCTCTCAATTCTCATCGGATATTTTGGGAGAGATTTGAGTGTTGTTGTATCATAGCGGAGGTTAGCCTGGTTGTGGGGTGGCCAAAAATGGGATATTCGAGTCGTCAGATATTTCCACTATGATCATAGAGACAGCTCACGGCTCCAATACCGGTATGATAGGATCTGGAGTATAAGAGGAATGGATGTGTTCCCTTTCCTTTCCCTTGTTTTTTCCCCGCTTTCTCTTCTCCCTTCTCCCTTCTCACTTCCCTCTCCCTCTCTCTCCCTCTCTCTATTCTGTGGATCGACTCAAATGGATTGGCAGCAGCAGAGGGCCGGGGAAAACTTTTACGAGGCACATGCAGCGGGCTGATGTCAATGAGATAGCCAAGGTGGATGCGTTGCCGGCCATCCAAACCTCAGCCCCTGGTCATAGTACATACACAACATCAATATTTGCTCAGACCCACCTAATTGTTGGTCCAAAATCGGTTTCTTTGCCTAATTTTCTTTGATTTCGATTTCTTCAATCTAAACGACAAAAGCCATGGAGTATCTAGAGTGTTTTGAAGGATTCCTTTACATTTTAAGGATTTGGGTCAATTTTGGCCATGACGGGGCCTATTTTAGCAACTCGCGGGGCGATACGTTGCTTTTCCCTCTGTCGCTCAACCTGACACCCGCCTCTTTCCGATTTCTTTTTAACGTTTGGTTCAAGGACGAACAGTTGAGGAGTGAATCCAGCTCTTTTCGAATTTGGAAAAGACTTGTATCGTGAGATTTTCGAGTGCGCATTCAGAGCCGCCCGATTTTTGGCACTTTTTACCATCAATAACTTGCCTATTCCATTATTTTGAGCATAATACGGTGTTTATTTCGCACGCCGGCTCCTCTTTTTTTTTCTTTCCTTTTTTTATTATTATTACAGTTTTCCATCTTACCCCCCTTTTCTTGGGCGAGGAATTTGATCAGAAAAAAGAGAGACTGCTTGTCACCAATTTTTCCACTTTTTTTTTTTTTTTTTTTTTTCCCTCCTCTCCTTCCTTTCCACACACGCCTGATCGAGTTTGTTTCCGGCGGCAGGCTGGGTGCTGCCCTTGCCACGCTCACTCCTCCAACACTCTCCATCCTCGCGCGCCCTCCCACCAGAGAAATTTTTTGGTTCTCTGTCTACTCTCTTCACTCGCGAAAGCAAAATAGGTACGCACTTTATTTTCCTGCGCTTGTCCCATCCCCCTTCCCCCCATACCGTCCATACGTACGTACATACACATCGAATCACTACTCCTCACAAGCTCCGATCCTTCCAACCCCCTTCCCCCCATCCCATCATCCCATTCCTTTTCCCATCCCATCCCCACGTATTTGCATCCGACGCTTCACATCCACCCATCCGTCCCTTTACTGCCCTGCACTCACCTCCCCGCCCTCCATCCCAGGCCGACAGCCCCCCCCCCCCCGAGCCGGGGCGGGCGGCCGGGCGGGC
>Ga0307513_10000115_pt1 | contig 112732 bp, 104 predicted proteins | sample 15_EM_MG_FD_202174 | JGI IMG/M metagenome (GOLD analysis project Ga0307513, IMG submission 202174) | Populus trichocarpa ectomycorrhiza microbial communities from riparian zone in the Pacific Northwest, United States - 15_EM | ecosystem: Host-associated > Plants > Roots > Unclassified...
CTTCCTAGTGTCACTGGGCTGGTTTATTTCTCTGTTTTCAATTTTTTCTTTTATGTATAGGTAGAATCCACGCAGAGATGACTTTTGGGTGGTTTCCCGGGGATGGGCGGTTTCCCAGGGAAGTACGTTACCACCGAGAGACGCAGCCGCTTTTTTCTCCCCTCTTCGCCGTTCCCGAAGGTAATATTATTCTGTGAGATTATGCTTGTCCGAGGGGGTTAATTGGGTGAAGTTTTCTAGGCGGCACTATGTTCCCCTCACCTAAGGCCAAGGGAATTCGCTGTATGTAGATTGAGATGGCCGTACTAGAAGTGGGTGGTTTATATAGTCTTACTCAAGCAGCTAGTGCGCACTTTGTCTACACTAAATGGGTGGATATGCATCTTCAACCATCGTGGTGCTGGATTAGGCGGGTGTTAGTATTGGCGGTATTCATTTAGCAGCCCTTCAACGGCTCTGTATGATGTAACTTTAAGTTTAAATTCGCAATTGCTTCGACTCCTAACTCCCACATCTTGGAAATTATATGATATTCAGCGCCACCCTTCTGTTCTTAAAATCGCAGCTTCAATCGCATCCTACCAATGCTTAGCGACGCAGTCATTAGAGAGAACTCTTTGTGGATCGGATTTTCTCTCTGCCCCCCCCCCCCCCACAGCACCGTATTCTCCGGTAGAGTGAGATTCCGCTTCACCGGCACCTGTCTAATGGTTTTAACTGAATGAATCCACTGTATAGAACAGTATCATTCTTAACCCCTTCCCCTATGCAGCACTGGCACTACTAGGCCGAGAACACTTCTTTCACCCCAAGTAAATAGAGTTACAGGTATGATACTTTAGCATATTATGACTTCAGGGGGGTGTTCGCCCTAGGGTTTAGTATCAGGGCTTCTCACAACGCAAATTTCACACAAATCTAAGGCAACTCAAAGTAATTGTGGGAAGGCAACTTCAATGGCTAGTGCTGGAAACTTTCCTTCCAGTCCCTTCTATCTATTCTAAACGCAGGCAAGCGAGTCGATCGACAAGCCGAGGGTCACCGAAAAAGAGCGAAACGAGAAAAGAACAGAGACCACAAGAGACTAAACAGAACAAAACACAGGGGACCAAAGAAAAGGCCAGAAACAACGCAATGAGAAAAGGCCAAAAGGCAATAAGACGAAAATAAGCAAGAAAAACAATAGAGGAAAAACCGAGACGACGCAGAAAGGGCAAAAAGGCAGAGATGGCGAAATATGGAGTCAAAAGATGAAGAAAAAAGCCGTGATCTAAAAACAAAAAGAAAAGGGAAAAAAAGAAGAAAGACCCCTCCGAGAACCCTACCCCTGCTCCCCTCCTACCCTTCCGGAGGGTAAGATTTATGGCTCAAATCAAAGTTATGATACGACAAATTGTGGATTTCTCGGCCGCCCTTGAATTATCCATTGCTGGTTCATATACTCATATCGCCCCTAAAATGTGAGTAGCCCTAGTACTGCGGCTTAAGCAATAGCTACGCTTCTGCCCCCAACTCCGCAAAGGTTGGCCATTTCCGATGCCATCGCCAAAGGACCTGCGCCAGCCCCGGGACCCCCCCAAAGATCCATAGCAAATAGAAGACTTCCCGATTCCTCTTCTTGCGTTATCGGTTGTTGATTTATACAAAGGGAAGGCTTTTGTTGTGCCTGCGAAAATATGCCAACTCCAATGATCATTATCTGGGGACCTGCGCCAGCGCAAGAGCCCCCCCGAAACTCCTCGGAAAATGGCAAACTTCCCGACCCCCCTTCTTGCACTGTTGGTCGCTGGCTCATATTTTCATACCGCCGAATTGGAGTTGGGGGTTCTTTTCGGTGCATTGTCAGGCTTGGGCGAGTGACAGACCTCCGCCACCCAGGCTGCGGAGATTGATCGTTGCCGGCAGCTATCGCCGGAGAACCTGTGCCACCGCAAAAGCTTCCCTGGGGTTCCCCGAGTGGCTGCGGGCGTCCCAATTTCTCTCCTCCCATTTTCGGTTGCTGATTCACAAGACTAGAAGGCTCTTGTTGCGGACGCTGCCAAAATATGCCAATTCCCTTAGCCATCGCTGGAGAACTTGCGATAGCACAAGAGCTCTCTTGTAGGTGTATGACTAAATTACCCCCCCGTTCGGACCCGAACTCGCCCGCCCGCGGGCAGCCCTCGTGTTGGTAGTCGGAGAGCCCGTCGGCGGTCCAGTCTCCGGGCACTAAGCCCATTTGGCGCGTGAGCTCTGTTGAGCTGCCGAATATCTTTCCACAATTATTTTCGGTGCGCCAACGGGTTTCTTCGGTTCTACGAGGGAGGAGGCTTGGAGTTAGAATGGGTTCTTCAAATAAGGATATAATTTTTTGGCATGGTCATTTCTTGCTTTCGTGTGGGCTTTCCTTCTCTTTTTTTCCGTCTTGGGAAAGGGGAAAGGATGAAAGATAGAGAGACTGTTGCGAGGGATTTTTTCTTCTTCTTGCGATCTGGAACTTACTTTGTCGTTTTTGGGTCTTTTGAATTCCCATCTGAGTGGGTGGAACGCCCCCTCAGGCAAGTGGAAGAAGGGGTCAGTGAATTTCCCGACCACCCGTGGCCGCTCTGGTGGTCGCTCGGTTGGGAATGGGTGGGGTCTCCATTAGGAACGGGTGGGGTTGAGCTGTGGTAATCGGACCGTTCAAATAGTGATGCCATTGGATCTAGTTCCTAGTCGTGGCTGGAGGTAGTGCGATTGGAATATTGGGGCAATTAGGTGTAAAGTACAAAGAAGGGAATTATGGAAGCTCGACCTGCTGACTTCCGCACTACTTTGTTGACCTCAAGTTCGTTAGTTTAGTGTTCCTCCTAGAGGGGAGACAGGGAAATAAATACAGTGCAGCTAAGGACTGCGCAATCCAGAGCACCTCGCTAAGGGACAGCTCGTGAGTGCCAGTTCCTGCGTTCCTCTGTTGCTGTCGGAAAAAAAACGATGTCATTCCAGCCTTGTGACAGCCGAGCCTTGTTCCACTTCTAGTTACCTTGTGCACATGCCGGCCGAAGCCCGGCGGCCACTTGTATTACGACACAACCTGCGAGAAGGCCGCGCTGCGCAGCCCTGTGCCAGTACTGTCCCTTAATTCCTTTATGTTTTATCCTTGGCGGTCCTGATGAATATCAAAAAGCATAGCACTAGCTTCGCAGAGCCTAGTAAGCAACGAGGCTACGGGAAGATCATGCAGGACTGTATCGGCATCGCGAAGGAATATGCTGCGATGCTTTATGTTAGGTGGTGTATGAGGTTTCCGATCGGAATAGACATCGACCGAATAGACATTCCCCTCCCCCCCTGGTCGATTGCTACCCGAGTATAATGCACATATGGCAAGGCTACTTATACCGTGTTGTACTTGCTGCGCGGAAAACCCTACTCCACCAATTCTCAAACAGCGCACTCACACTAGCGAGAGAAAGCCGTCGTTCACCTAACTCCCATTCTTCCATGATGCTATCAACACTTGACTTCAGCCTCGCTAGGAAATCGAAGACGCCTCAAACAACCAAAAAGCCATTCACTAGTCTCGGGCAGCCACGATCTGGCACTCGGGATCCGCACTTACTTGCGGAGCGTATGTATGCACGGGGGTTTGGTCGAACGGGGGGCAGATTGCTCCCTGAACCAGACAAAAAGGGGAAAACACGCCCTAAGGAAAGAGGGCCCAAGTAGGCGGGTGTGTGGATGGAGCTAGCGCGTATAAGGGCATGTTTTTCCTTCTTCTCGGGCTATTCACTATCTCGAATCACGATTTGGGCCCAAACCACGATTCGAGATGTTCAGGGCGTTTGCATTAGCAGTGTTTCCAAATTTTTAGTTGTGGGGGCTCCAAACCATAATTCCAGAAATCTCCAAAGAGTTCCTTAAGGACCCAAGGCTATGATTTTTCCTTCGTGGAGACAATCCCAAATCATGGGTTACAAATCCGAAAATCGCAGCCGTGTTTAGCAGAGGGCAGTTCGCAGAGCATGACCGCAAATCATAGCCAGCTAAGCAGGCCCTTAGAGAGTACGCATGGTTTGGCGTAAACGTGAGAAACACAGTCCCAGCCACTTGAAGTTCTCAACAGCATAGTGCACAATATGACCTGTGCCGATTGACAACAAACTTCCTAATGTTCTAGCATATAAACTGTGGTAGATGAGACCAACATAATCTCTATCATTCCAGCAGAGCACTTCGAAATACGAGATTAGTCGACGATTCATCCCCAAAGAAGAGACTCAGAAGCTAGCTAGCTGGTCAAACCTAGCCTTAAGGCTCAAGCAAGATCTCGTAACGTTATCGAATAGCCACAGCGTACCCTTGCTCTCCTTCTCTAACGAAAATATTTCAAAAGTACGAGCATAGTACTCAAGGCAACCATAACATACCGATCCACACCTAAGTAATCAAGCACACATCATAATAATATTATCATACCCAAACGAGCAAAACCCTAAACTCTAAGCCCGGTTCCCCCATCATCCCATACCGGTAAGGCTAAGTGGTTTCATTTCTATCGTGCAGTAAGGGGCTTTGCATTGCCAGGGATTATTATCATAGGAGCATGTCTCACACGAGTGATAAACTGTGAATCCTAGTGAAGTAGATTTTTTGATATGGTTTCGCGCGCTAAATAGTATGCAACAAGGGACGCCTTGGCATTCGGCCATAGATTCGAAAAAGGTTGACGAGTTCAATTCCCAGGTAGTCTACTGCATAGCTGTTTTCAAGATTGTGAAGCCACACTGTTCAAATTATGTGGCTGGACAGTTACTGCAAGAACTGTGAACTTGACAGGGATTGAATCTAAGCACTGTACTGTACTAGTACATTCTTTTTGTGTGCGTGGTGCCCCCGGTTGCAGATTATTTGGTGCGCTCTGTAGAAGGCCTAAACCGGAGCTTTTTCAGTCACAGATATACCGGGGTTGGTGTGTTGCGGCCGCTGCGGTTTTATCGATATGTAGGGAAGAGAGGAAAGGTTTGGACATGGCTTTTGAGGAGGAGTTGAAATCTGCGATCACGTGCTTGTATATATGGGGGATTGTTAGATAGAGGGTGGGGTCGGCTTGGGCTCATGCATAGTGGGTGCAGTACGCAAAGTGAAAATATGAGCACTTGCAGGTTACTCCCGTACGAGAATGCCAGGGGCTATTATTTATCTGCTAACACTCTCATAGCGGCGTAGAGCTATTGAGTCCATCCGTCAATCACTTGGGTCACTCGCCATTCTCTTATCCCAGGTTGGACGCTCAGTTCCCTTTCGCAGCTTCCGCCTCCAGTCCCTTCAACTCCTCTTCAACAACCCCAACCAATTCTACACCTTCAAGAACCCCGTTGTGATTCCCCACCACATCATACACTTCCCTGACAACTCTTCCCCTCCCTCTAAGTACCCCAGCCCAATACCTCGGCTGCCCAAAACTCAACAGCTCATCTTGAGAACTGTGCATGAGAACGACCTTTCCACTTCCCTGCCCTCCGTCCTCTACTTCCACCAAAACCTCCTCATCAACATCCTTCCAACCCCTACCGAAGGCCCCTTCAACAAACCCTTCATAATCCGAATACTCCCCCACTAACTTGCCCAAGTGATAAATCCCCTCAATCCCAATCACCACTCCCGCTGCCACTCCGCGGCCAGCATCGGCCTGAAATGCCATATACGCACCGGCACTATGTCCCACGAGCACACTCTTCTCTCCCTTCATACTGTAACGTTCCTGTAAAAATGATAGTGCAAGGTGGACGTCATCGATGTGGTCGGGGTGTTTAGCAACATTGCCGTTGGAAGGGTAGGATGGATGGGGACTTAGACGGTAGTTTATGCTTGCAGCGTTGAGATAGGGGTATTTGGAGAGAAGGGAGTGGATGAAGGGTTGGCCACTCGATTTTGTCATTTTGGGGTCGCGCCAGGCGCCGCCGTGGATGAAGCTGAGGAGCTTGTTTGTTAGTTGGGTATTTGATAGGGAGTGGGGCAACGAAGGCCGGGGAGCAGGACGAGATGGGGGAGAGCTCACATCACCCAGTAGGCGTTCGGGTCGGGATTTTGGTGGTAGAGATCAAGGGTTTGGAGGGGGTGGGTGCGGCCGTATGGCAGCTCCTGAGGGGGTTTGAAGATTGCAGCCATTGCAGAGCTGGAGGACTATCCTCGGTCGGGCCACGTGAATGAATGAATGTTTGGGGGGTAGGTAGTTTCTTTATGGATAAGAAAAGGGAGTTTCTGTTGGAGATGAGGTTTGTTCTGCTTTTAAAAAGCTTGGGGGATTTTCGTGCACGGGGCTTGGTGGGGGATGCTGGCGGATATTGTTCTAAAGTAAGGGCTGCCGCCGGTCCCCGTGCCATTGACATAGGTGCCATCACGTGATGCATAGATTTTCCGGTGGCCTTGGTCAGTCATAAGCCGAGAGCCTTCGGACTATCGTAGTTATTATCGTGGCATTGTGGTTGGTGTCGTCGTACAGACGGTAGGGTAGGGTGTAGTTCAATTGGACCAATTTCAGTTGGGTTAACGTCAGAGCCCCCCCCCCCCCCCGGGATTAGGAAGATCATTGCAAAGAAGTTTTTATAATTTATAACGGTAAGAGAACATTCGAATACTATACCATACAAAAACGACGAACAAAGACTAAAGAAACAGAATAATGAATGACAATTTGGAGAGCAGGAACTAGAAGAGGTTATGCTTCTTTCCCTTAGCGGTGTCGGCACATGTTACCGCTACCATCGCCACCAGTGTTATCACAGAGGCCCTTTCATTGAAAAACAATTTGTCCTGAAACAAGCACCATGACCCCCCAAACCAACCTCACAGATCACAAAAGAAACTACCACTGGGCGTTATTGCCGCTACGGTACTCGACGAAATTCTCCAAGAACCTGTAAACATCTTCTGGGCCATCATAGGGTCCAACACTGCTTCCTTCGGGGGTCGGCGTGCCGAAACTAACGTCTGCGTCTATATCGAAGTAGTCGCTAGCCCCATAGCTTTCAGCCTCGGAAGGGGTCTCATCGAAACCATCCTCGGAGTAGGTTGACGAGGCGGGGGGTGACTCGCTCATCATGTCCTTCCATGATCCAGGAGGCTCGCCGCACTCAGGGGCAAGGAGTCCTACAGCGAAGCGCTCTTCTTCGAAAACCACACCCCTTCTTACCCCGAGTTCGTTACAGATAGCCTCAACATCTGCTCCGCTCCGCCCTTTAAAGTGTACACGTATGATGTCACCTGCAGGTCCGGCAAGAGTAATGGGCAGGTCTCCGCGCTGGCCAAGCTTCTTGATATCAGAGTAGATAGCGGTGAGTCCACCGAGCATGGAACCAAAGTCGGCACCGAGGCTCTCCATAAAACCCTCGTCTTCGAGGGAATTCTGTCTGGCGTTCAAGGGTGAAAGGCAAGTCAAAGTGGGAGAAAGGTAAAAGTCGACATGGGCGCCGGGAGCGTTCTCATCCGCCAATTTTGCCGCAAGTTGAGCGCGAACAGCCGCTCTTCCGTTGGTCCCGTAGTCTAATCCTTCCATCTTTCCCTTTGCTGCCAAAACTCTCATCGCAGCAACTACCTGGCTTACAACTTGAGCCGGTGCGGTAGGGGTATGAGAGAAGAAGCGAGCTGATCCACCCAGGCTATAACCCCCTGAACTCCGGGGAAATGTGCCACCGACAAGCTTTGGTCGGAGAGTGGAAGCGAAAGGAGTTCTAGTGGTCAATCTACCGACAGCGTGACGAACAGGACCTTTAGCGACTTTTGGAGCAAAATCCTTAATACCAGCCTCGTGGAGCACATTGTTGACCGAAGTAGTATACCATCGTTGAGCAACCTTCACGCGTTGTCCGTACGGAAGGCGGGAACTCTGAGTTGGAACACGAGCATAGACTGGTTCGAGAATACGTGAGTTTTGTTGAGCATTTACTGTAGGAATCCGCTCTTTGAGGACAGATATGCCCTTTTTGATCGCGGTCCTAGATAAAGGGATCGTCATCAGCTCAGTTTACTAGAACAGGTGTATTTAAGGAGAATAGGATGTTTACCGAAGGAACCGGAGGGGTACGTGAGCCCCAACCGCCATCGTGAAGATTTTTTTCGATATCGGAGCTTCACTCAAGGAGAGTTCAACTCAGTTGTCTGAAGAAAGGAAAAGGAGGGGGGGCGGGATTGCGGGGAGCTCAGCTTTAAAGCCGGCCAAGCCTGGGGCGGTGGTGTGGCTGAGTGCCCAAGCTCAGGCCTAAGATGGGGGAACCATTGAATGCCAAGACAAAATAGGGTCAGCCCTCAGATCGGGGGGGAAGTTTTTGGCCACTCGCCTTCCAGGATTTTCCACCGCATAAACTTCATCGGTTTCTTCTCGTTCTCCCACCATCACACAACAACACCAACCGTCGATGTTAATGGCAACAATGACACAATGCATCGCGACGCCTATGGCATTTGACCCTGATCTACAACAGCTGAATGGTAAACATATTCCTCCTCTTTGTTTTTTGCTACTTCGGCTTTGGGATGAAACCCTTTTTTCCACGAACAATCCAACTCCTATGTTCAGTGAGGATTCAAAATTATGCTCTAGAATTAATCTGATCTAGTCACTTCCTAACGCTTATTTTGATGCTCGTTAACTTGATTTCCTGCTAATCAACCCGTTTAGGGGTTTAACCAACTTTTTCAACTACAATGGGGATAGATTAGAAGGTTCGTGCTTTTCCTTCTTTCTTCCCTACATAATTTATGCGCAATTGCTTCAATGATGATATGTATGACAACATGCTATGCTCCTTCTTAATACATCATGTAGAGCGTCTATCTTTTATACAAGTTTCAGCCTTGTCTGATCAGTGATTGTTCCCCCGCATCTTTCTCGTTCTGCCTCCCTCAATTGTCCTCTTCCGTTCCCATTGACCTTAACTAATGATAGCGTGAATTTCAGGTATTATTCTCCCAACCTTATATTACCCATCAATTGGAGACGGATCACCGATACCATGAAGAATATTTGAACGAACGGGCGGGCAGAACTGTTTCTTCTCTCACCACTTGTGGTAACAGCGGCCCACCTGTACAACCAGGGTTTGCCGGGAGAAGGTACTTGTTGAGATGATCGTCAGCTGACTATTCGTGGATCCGTCTCTTGATAATTGACTGGTTTTATTTATACGATCAGTATTGCTGACATATTGGGCAGCCTAAATGACTAACTAGCAGCCCGCTTTACAAAGGTGCGATACACATTTTGTTCTCCTGCATTTTTTTCCCCTTTACCGCGAATTGTCAAAAATGATGAATACTTTTATTCACACTGTGTGATAGCGGGAGCCCGCTTTATGAGCACATTATAACAAAATCTGATTTAATGAGCCTGACTTGACTTTTGCCTGTGCCCTTTCTCCACACATCCACTCCGCTCTTCCTTAGACTGGACATGGTAGTAACTTTGCGGTGTTTAGGAAATCTGATGACGAAACGCTCGAGCAGTTTGTTTACAATAGTCGACTACAGTGAGGGCAATATATGAATAATGTAAGGCGATTGATTCCATCTAATTTTTCTTGCGGAAAAGCACAATGATGCATACTTTTGTCCTTAGTCTGAACTACATAACCAATTGACGAAAAATAATAATTTTCATCTTGGAGAACTGAAGTGTCTCGATCCGCGCTTTCTTTACTGCTATGGCCGATAGGAGGGTTAGCTGAGTGCTAATATCCTACACGGAGGTTTTCATAGGTCGAGAAATATCCGAGCATGGCAGTTGATTCCTGCGCGGTAATACCCTAGCACATTATAAGGAGCGTATGTCCCGAAAAGTCAACCGGCGTGATTGCACTTGCATAACCTCCGGCCTTTAATATTTCTGATGGCGGGGTTGACAAAGAGAGACTTGTGCTTTGCGTTGGAGCAGCCCCGCAGAATAGCCTTTCTATGTGATATAGCTCGGGATGGGGAACTCAGGCCAGGGTGGTGTTATAGGTAGATAAAGATTATTATTTTTGATTCTATGGTGAATATCTTAAGTTATGCTGTACGGTAGAGATCCCAAAAATCGGCAGCCCGTTGCCCACAGTTGCTCCACCAGCTGTATCGTGGTGATTAATCAGTGTTGTCGTCTGTCCGTCAAGGATTGGTTATTGGTCGGCCCCGGAGGCATCTAGGACTGCCCGGGCCACTGCGGGCACTGGTCATCGCTTCGCTTCCTGGTCGGGGATTTCAAAGGCCTTGTAGGGATTTGATAGGATGCGCTAAGAGATTACCAAGCAACCAGAGCCCCATGTCTTGGACCAGTCTGTGACCAGTTCAAACTCAGTTCCTCCCCCCACCAGCCCTTCCTCTCTTCATCCCTCTATCTACCCCACTCACACACCAACAAAACTCCCCCCAAACTCTATAGCTGATCAGCCAGTCAATCACCAATAATGACAAACCTCTCCGGTACTCTCCCCATCCCCCGCCCCCCCTAATTCAAGCCATTCCTGCTTAAACAAGCTAACATCCATTCCCCCCCAGACGGCGAAGACAGTCAAATGCAAGACTCCCCTTCCAGCACCCCATCAACACCTCCCGCGACGCTCTCAAACCCGACCGAGAACCTCACCCTACACTCACCGCCCGTGGAGCAAACCCCACCGGCCTCGCAACAGAACACCCCGATACCAAACTGGGCCAGTAAGCGTGCACAGGAGGAAGCCGAGACTGCTAGGGAGAAGGTTGTCGACGCGAAGTTTACTACGAGGTGGCTTGGGGACGATCTCGATGAGGGGGATATGTGGAAGAATGGATAGCCGGATACAACTTGTTTCTTTCACTCTCTACAATGGGGAGTAGCTTATAATGGACTTTTTTTGCTTTTTTTTTTGAAGAAAGAAAACTATGGAGTATCTTTACTCCTTTACTTTCAATTGTGATAGATCTGCCACTTCTCCGTCTTCGGTATCGCCGTCGTCGGCGTTGCCGACGAGGCCTTTTTCGTAGAGTTCTCTCCCTATTGGGGGTTTAATATATCCATAAGCAAAGCTCGTTCCTCATACAAAGTGTTTCCAATAAAAGTAATAGATGGAAAGTGATTCTTACCAGTCATCCTCTTCTCCTTAACTGCGCTCCCCCCACCCTTCTTGTTCTTCTCCTCATCCTCCTTCTCCTTTTCCCTCCGCTTATTCTCTTCTATCTCGGCAAAGAACTTATCCCTCCACTCCATAAATCTCTCCCTCGTGACCAAGGTTCCCCTAAACTTCTCCATCTCCTTCTCCTCCTCTTTTCGAATCTCCTCTTCGCGCTTATTCTCCTTCTCCTGAGCGCGGGTATTGAGCATCTCCTCTGCGGACTCTTTCAGGGTGGTAGTGAGTGTAAAAATCATTTCCATGCTGAGGTTTTCCTCAATAGTGGGGGAGAGCGCGGATAGCAAGGTATGCTTGTCGTCTGGGAATGAGAGACTTGAGGGTGGAGAGTTGGCATCAAGAGTTAGATCTAGGGTAGGGGGAACGTTGGGGTATGTTGGCGGGTATTCGACATGGAGGATGAGAATGGCTGTGGTGTAATAGTTAGCACATTTGCTGGGAGGGAGGAGGGGCAGCTGAGGAGGGTACGAGCAACGAACGAGGTTCATGATCGTGGCCGGGAATACTGGGCGGCTCAAGGACTAGGCGGATGGTGTATGAGGTATCAGATATTTCTGTTAATTGTTAGAAAAGTTTCTTCTGGTGACAATTGTAGGGGGAAAGTTATCGCACGAGTGAGCTCATCAGGGTAAATGGATTGTAAAACCTCTATCTCTTGCAGTTGTTCTTCGACTCCCATTTTTGCGTACTGTTTCTGGTTTTTTTAGTGTTAGTATTATAGGCACCACCGTGGGTAGGTGGCGAGCGTGGTAGTAAGAGCGCGGTAGCTAGGTTACAGTACTCCTGAGTCCTGAGCGAGTGAGCTTTGCTGCTGTTGGTTGACCCAAGAAAATGGAGGGGCGATAATTAGCGCTGTAGATCGTTGCCTGTTTAGTACGGAGGGGCAATTGGGTTTTGCGGAAAAGAGAAAAAGAAAAAAGAAAAAAGGTTCGAGGGAAAGGGTTCGAATGGGGTTCAACCTAGATTCTCGAGATCTTAAGTTACCTAAACTACACACCTACCACCGCTCACACAGACACCAGTTGACCGAAGGAGAAAAAGGTAAAACCATGGCAAAAACACGGCCCCCAAAATCAAAGTCGAAATCAAAGTCAAAGTCGAAACCCGGCAAACGGGAAAAATCAGTCCTTAATTCAACTGGTGCATTCTCGACAAACCCGCACCCAACAACAACTTCCTCAACCTCCAACTCCAACCCGCCAATAGCGAAACCAGACGAAAACCTCCTCATCGAAGCCACCGCCCTCCTCCATGAGAGCTCCTCCCCGGATGCCGCACTCCCGCTCTTGAAAAAGTACCTCCAGGCAAATCCAAATTCCCCACAAGCCTTTGACCTTCTCGGCGAAGCGCGCATAGAACTTGGCGATACAGAGGAAGCCTTCGCCGCATTCTCCCACTCCGCCTCGCTGGATCCCGAAGGTCAGGCGCCTCCGGTGGGCACAGGTCCTGAGAAATTCCTCTGGTTGGCACAGTTAAGCTCCGCCGAGACGGCGGTAGGATACTACGAGCGAGGCGTGGAGATCATAAAGCGCTGGTTATCCACTTCTACCCCCCTAGACCCCGCCGCTACCGTCGAGCGTGGCTTGCCGAAAAAGCTCGTGTCGGCACTATGCGGCCTGGCAGAGATTTACATGAGCGATCTATGTATGTCTCCTGACGCTGAATCGCTCTGCGAACGCTACGTCACTGAGGCACTACTTGCACTGCCGGAATCTGCTGTAGCACTGCAGACGCTGGCTAGTGTGCGGATCTCCCAGCAGAGGGTCGAGGACGCGGTTGCTGCGCTAAAGAGGGCGTTCGACGGGTGGAGAGGGTTGCCCCCTGCGCATGAGGATGTGCCGCCATATACGGATAGGGTTAACCTCTCCAAGTTGCTGATTGAGACGGGGGAGTATGAAGTCGCCTTGGAGGTTCTAGAGAGGTTGAAGGAGGAGGATGACCAATTGCCGGATTTGTGGTATTTGGGCGGGTGGTGTTTGTTCCTGCTCGGTGAGGAGGAGAAGGAGAGGAAGGGCGACGAGGGCGAGTGGGAGGAGAGCTGGGAGGCGGCGAGGGAGTGGCTGGAGAACTGTCTTTTGGTGAGTCACATTCTCTCTCGAGGGCCTGTCCTGGCTAATCCGTGTGATAGTTGTATAGCGCGCTCGAATGGGAAGATGAAGGCATCAGGGACCACGCGAAGGAGATAATGTCCAACATTGAAAAGGAACTTCCAGAAGGAATGGATGAAGGGGAAGGCGCAGAGGGCGACGGGGAAGACGGGGAAGAAGAAGGGAAAGAAGAAGGGGAATGGGAGAGTGATGATGCTAGTGATGAGATGAAGGATTAGGATCCGAGTGATGCTATATGATACATCTCATCAAGCCAGATCAAGGCTTACTCTCAGCCTCTTACTCCTTGTATATAGTCTATGGTTATTTCTCAAAGCATAATTCTTGTTGTTGCCGCCGGAGTTGAGCTATAATACCCCTCCAAGATTTTTTGCCTCGGCTTTGATTGGGACTAGGAATGGCTGCGGATGTGGATATCATGCGTCACAGATGTCGTGAACCGACTGGAGATCTCCGGTTTGTCATACCACACCGCATTGTTTTGCCGTTAGAGTACCCCCTTGGTAAATAAAATAGTAACTGAGCGCAAACCCCGCCCCTTAATATCAAGACTACTGTTACTTCCCACTTTCGCGGATCGCGACATCTATTACTAACTACCTCGGAAGCCGGCAAGCTCGTCAGCATCCATAAGCTCAATATCCCAGTCTCGATTAACAGTCGCCCACATTATCTCAAACCCCATAAATGCCACTGCTTACGCTGTCTACCTCACCTGTTTCACTAACAGCGCTAATCCCCAACACTGGGATAATCACCCGCCTTTGTCTCATAGAGCATTTGCTTTGATCATCAGTGCTGGTGACCGTAAGCCTACCAATTGTGCAAGCAACATTGTAACATCCAGGACCGACCAACCCCCAAACCATGGCACACTCTCGGGAACTTAAGCCCCCGCCATATATTTATAGATTACGACTAAAGCGCGTGGTGCATGGCGAAATTGGCCATATGCCAGTAGACTATTTAAAGCTACACTTTTCTCCATTGTTCTTATCATCGACAAGAATACGCTCCCCCTCTTTTTACTTCCCCGAATTCCCACCCACACTCCCACACAGACCTTCGGGGCTAGATGGCGCCTGCCATCGCCAGAGCTTCCGTCCCAGCAAGGGAGCTCTTGTTTTAGTGAAGCCATGAGGTGACTTATTGAGTGCCTCTGCCCATTGGTTCACCGCCCATCACTCGCCCGGGAAGTCCTGTATAAGCCCGATGGAGATCATAATATCGTGTTACGCAAGGTAGGGAGGGGGCTGTCACTGTGTGTCCAGCTACAAGTGCCTAAAATTGTAAATATTAGCAGTGCGGGCACCTTAGTGAACCGTAGTGATTCACACAGCTCCTCCCACAACACCCAAGCAGTAAGCCATCCTTCAAGTCTCCCCAACCTCTCACCCAATTAAATGACTCAAATATATCCAGTAAGTTACTATGCTCCAGAAAATCTAGAAATCCCAATGCCACAAGGTGCAATAGTTCTACAGTCTCCAGCGGCAAATCCAAAACCTCTAGCAAATGTAAGGGAATCTAGGGGGGGGGGTTCCTACCCCTATCTCTAGATTATCTTTTTTTTTATCAGACCGCAACCTACAGTGCTGTGCCAAGAGATAAGAGAAATCTTATCCTAATCACGAATGGAAGAGTTATTAGAGAATACATGTTTCTGGGCCCATTCTTCAGAGTGAATGGGGTAGATATTGAGGATTAATGACGAGTACCGATATTTGACTCTCAGGATAGGGGGATTAGAGGAGGGGGGTTAACCTAGATGGAGCCTATGATGTCCTCTAGTCTAGTTTGTGGCAGTTATACTGCTAGCCGTAGGAATCGGGGGATTGTCTTTTGCTAAACACAATGCTTTCACCCAGTCCATAGATACTTTTTAGTAAAATTATTTTAGTGGGATTTATGATTTTCCCGCCCCCTGGTAATATTCCAAACCAGGTCTACCTGGGTTGGAGTTCCTGGCTAGACGTGAGTGCTAGAGGGAATTAACAAAGCCTTCATATTATGACAAGATAATATGGCAAGTAGTCGATACTGTGCGCGAAGATGTTCAGGTAAGAATTCGCTCTACGATTATCCTTCTTGCATTACTACTTTCACCGAAACTAGAACTTCTCACAGCGCCACTACTATGCACCAACTCTTAACTACCATATTAGAAATACCGATTTCAAGTTCCTACTATACGGAAGACAAGAAAAAGAAGTAAGGGGGGGTGGTCAGGAGAGAATGGGACGGCGATTACATTACGGCCGAAGCCCTCTAATGGAAATGTCCATAAGAACTAGTGGAGACCTAGAATGACTCGTGGTAGCCAGCGTGGATATGCACAATCTTTCTGAGTTGATCATCCATCATGAATTTGCAGATGCTCATTGTGAGATTGTCATTTATATAGGGGCTCCATAGCCACTCATTGAGAAGAGAGAAAAAGGGACAAGAACGTTCAGACAAGAGCCGATCACCAGCGACAGACTTTTACTCTACATTTTCTTTTATTTCTATCCCCTTCAGCCACCACTGCTTTTTTCTGTCAAGAGGGATCCGGATGGCAATTTTACTATTGGCTCCAGTATATATACACCTTTGGCCGCGGCTATCCCGGTGTGGTGATATACTTCTAGAATGAAGGTTACCCAAGTGTCAGTTGTAGGGGGCGTCCTCTGCTGCCCTTCTTGTCTCCTGTGGCACACAACTTTCCCATCACTAGTGGTATGCGGAGGAGGCATGAAAGACTTGAAAGCCACAGGGAAGTACCATGCAGTAGATTTTGCACCAGCATCGCTAGTTCTCCGTAAATTTCAGTGCAAAATATCTGCGATTTCAAAGATAGAAGGGGAGGGAAGGAGTGAGTGAGTGAGCCGCGAAATGTAGAGGTCGCGCAGCTAGACCATTATTAGTTTTTATTATGTTGAGTGATCGCATCCGAGTCCGGCGGATCTACGACAAGGTCCCGGATAGCGTGAGGCTACGTTCAGTATGTTAACTCCCCATCCAGACACGGCAGTTAGCAGGTGTTCGAGTGATGTGTTATGATATTTGTAACGTTTCGAACCAACCGGTATGGAATCTTGGTGACAATGTATATTCTAAAATGTAGTAATGACATAATTTAGCTCCTCGTCACCACTGGTGCGTTTTACCACACCAGAAATTCCCTCTCTTTTGGCTTTGAATACAACAACCTACTGTTCAATTGTTGGAAAATCCTGCAGGCAAGGTTCATTCATCGCGAGCGAACGTATATAGATCTTGGGTGTTCTTAGGGTCGTGCTAACACTCGGAATCAGCGTTTTCCCACTCTGGCAACTTTTCCTATGGGTGCCTGTATAAACTTCCGGTGCTTCCCCCGAAATTTGGCTCCTCCACATAGAACCGATTATACTAGGTAAACCTTGGCTTCACCAGTAAATAAGGCCGGGGCCTTGAATCCCTGGATCCCTAGCCACTTGCAGATATATTTATATAATAATTTATGAGGGAGTTGACATGGAAAGCGTAATATCGGCATGGCCTTTCCTTCTGCTTTAGCGTTTTGGCGTGGTTTTGCCATACCGGCATAGAGTGCAATGACGGACTGCGATGAACTATGTCCAAGAGCTATACAATGTCAAACTTGTATATTAATTATGCACAGAATGAGTGGGGAGAACACCTGCCTTCTAATGATACAACGAAGCGTATCAGGCAGCAGATCTATACAATGCGAGCAACACCCCCAGAAACAAAAGCCGCTACCTACCAGGGATCTTTATTTTTACCCCCCTTCCGAATTACATCTATAACCCCACCCCCAAGACTTAATTCCTTCGAGTAATAGCCGCAGCCCCGCTCTTCCCTTTCCTCTCCCTCCAATCATCTAGCACCCCCCTCCAATCCCCCCCGAGCGCTCCAAACTCGCCACACCTCTCCTTGACGACCCTCCACGACCTCTCCCTAACAATGTTCTCCACCATCCTCTCGTTGCGTATAACCTGGGCAAGCACCTCCGTCCTACTCTCCCTATGAAAGAACCTCCCGGAATAAGGATCCAACCGCTCGTCTACCACACGCTCCCTATCCGCCGCGCTCTCCGCAAGCCTAGCTAGTGAGTCCGGGTCGTCAGGGTCATCGCTCGTTGCGACGGAGGCGCAGTAATTGAGAACGTCAGAGCGTGACTGCCATGACGGGAGGAGGATTTGCTCTGTAAAGTCGCGACATGCCCGTGCGGGAAGGTGCCGGGTAGTGGATGCTGGGTAGCGGGTTGAGGTTGTGGTTGGGTCGAAGGGTGGTTTTGAGGGCGTAGAGAGGGCGTTGAGGTTTTGGCTTATGTTATCGTCTATTGAAGATCTTGAGAGGCGGAGGAATTCTGCGGGTTATTGGATTTGTTAGTAGGGTGGTCATGATGGGGGTAGCTTAGGGGTTTGAGAGTGTACGAGCAAAACCTTTTAACGCGCTGGTGGTGAAGCAGAGACTGGGTGTCAGTGGCGGATGATCGAATCTCGCCTGTCGTTGTCGGCCAAACATTGATATCGTTGATGCTGCCACGGCCGCTCTCGAGCTGAGCTATTTAAGTTGTAAGAAGTAAGGATTGGGGGGGATTATGGGTTGAACGAGAGTATTGGTAATTCTATCGTCTATAATAAAGTGGGAGAAGTGGGATGAGTTGAAGTGGGATGAGTTGAAGTGAAGATAAAGTTGAAACGGTGGCAGCCAGGGATCATCCGATTGCCCGGGATGACGAATGCCAAGAGGGGTATAAAAAAGATGATCTCAGATTGAATTTTTCCGCTTTGTTACTCGAACACCTAGTGAACCACACACCACCGACAAGCGTGAGATGCCAGAACTAGTGCAAGTCGCCCGCTTGGTCGGTAGACTGAAGAAGTATCTTGTTGGAAAAAAATTAAAACATGTTGCTGCGATGGATGATCCGGTGGTGTTTCAGGATACAACCGCACACGAATTTCTCCGCGCAACGGAAGGGAGAACGGTACTTGATGCGAAGTCTTTAGGGAAATACTTTTGGTCTGCTACCCCCCCACTATTATTTTGTTAAGAGGTGGCCCTATTTCTAACAAATTGTTAGGTTAGAAATGGACAAGCCGCCACACCCTGTTATACACTTGGGTAGCAGCCTCCCCACTTCCCTCCCCCAGACCAGCTAGAATATCTGACGATTGGACTCGGCCGACCAAACTAGGAATTGCCGGTTGGATATTCTTCAAAAACGATCCTTACTCACATTACTACGCACGGGAAAAGCCGGAGTTCACTGTCTGGCCGCCCATTGGTGAAATTTTTCATCTGAAGATCCATACATCACAGGATGAAGTTATGTTCGCTGACCCCCGCCGTTTGGGGCGATTACGGTTGATGGACTGTTCTGCCGAAGATATCCCTATGCAATCTCCCTTAAAGGCCCTGGGACCAGATCCTTTACGAACAAAAATTACGACGGAGTTGCTGCGGCAGAATTTCAACAAGCATGTTCCGGCACGGCTACTGCTAGCGGATCAGGGGAATATAGCTGGCTTTGGAAGCTGGATGAGGTATGGGTCACCCTCCTCCATTGCGAAGATTAAAAATATATACAAAAAATACACAGATTGCCAGTGGAAACAGCTAACCCGCCAACAGCGAAGAGATCCTCTACCAAGCCCGAGTCCACCCCGAACTCCAAGGCCGCAAATTCAATGATGGGCAATTCGAGCGTATCCGTCGGAGCATAGAATACGTTGTCAAGACAGCGCACGAAGTCGACTCAGACTTTTCCCTGTTCCCGAGCCACTGGCTAAAGAGCTTCCGTTTCGACCCGCGCCTCAGAAGCCAAAAAGTAGAGAACGGAGAGCCAGTGGCGTACACAAAGCACATAGTAAAGAGCGCGTACGTCCCAAGTGCGCAGATTAAGAGCAGGATAGAGAAGGGGGCGAATGGCAGGAAGATCACCCCTACGACGGAACTGCTATTTGAGATGAAGGATCCGCCGAGGACTCGGTATCGCATTCCGGCCGAGCCGCTGAAACTCAAGCCCATGGTTGTTCGGGATGATGGGGACGACAAGATATTGGGAGAGGGAGTGGAATTGGACTGCAAAGATGTCTTGGCGCCGCTGGAGGGTGAGAGGCCGCTCACTGCTGGGGACGTGCATAGGCCGCCGCCGAAGAAGAGAAGGGAGATGGTAAATCTAGCTGCGGGGCGGAATTTTCGGGGGCATTGGGGTCCCAAAAGAGAAAGACATTGACGGATGGTGTGTTACTACTCTGTGTTATATTCATAGCATGAGGTTTGCTTTATCTCTAGGTAGTTTTCTATTCACTCAGACTGTTGATATCCTACAAACCACCACGGTCGGCTAGCTATGCCTAGATGGCCCTTGTGATCTTTCCGTTCTTACTCATCAGCTCGCTGCTCTTCTATGAATAGCATTCGTATTTACAGTAGTTTTTGCCTAAGTATGGTTACTCAGCAAAGCCTTCACGAAACGGAGCTTCTCTTTGACAGAGATTACGTTGTACTAAAAGGGGTATTGCCTATTGAAGTCCGTTTGGTGGAGGGGCCCGTTCCACGGGGAAAGAGAAATTCAGTTTCACGAAGACTTTTGTTGAGCCGCCGTTTATTTGAGTAATACGAGAAATCATTTATTAAAAGTAGTGATAGACTTCACTAAAACAATACGCCACTAGCAACATCTATAAATGCACTTTGGAGGGCGCATTGAGCAAGAAGCATAAGTGACATTTGCACTCTCGCCAATTTATAGAGTACAGACACATTGGTGAGAAGGCAGCACTTATTAACTCCGAGGTGTCCCAATACCTCACCTCTCATAAACCAGTCAGATGTGACTGTAGAAGCGGGCCTTACGAACTACCACCAACCCATCTACCGCAAGCCCAAAGTCAAATGGAGGGGATTAAGAGTTTTTCCTATACTACTTAGTTCGAATCGGATCTCCCATCCTATAGGCTTGGACACTTGCCGTTGAGTCTCTTAGGGTCTCTTAGAGTTCTCGGAAATCTCATCTTAGAACCCCTATATCTCCTGTAGTCACTCCTTCCTAGGGGCCAGCATAGAAAGCAGCCACTTTCCCCCGGAGATGAGGCGAAACTGCTACAATTTGAGCTCCTATATTCAAGGCAAGAACCTTTGCTACACTAGGGGTTTGTGTGGTAATGTCGCGGGAATCTTGCACAACAATTTGCAGATCACGTTGTGGTCCAATTTCAGCCGAAGGTTGTTCCTGGACATCCGCCATTGAAGAGAGTTGGATTAAGAGTTTGGTTGGGAAGTTGAGCGGGTGAGTTGGAGGAGTCAAGTTCAGAAGACCTTTCGTTCCTTAAACAGCTTTCTGCCTCTGTGTGTAAATTTGGCTGTGTCCCAAGCCTTAAATCAAACATACCGCAGTCATAATGGGGACCCCAGGACGGAAGCTTCAACTTAGGCTACCATATATTCATCGCTCACCAGAGAGAAAAGAAACGAAGGAGTGGGAGACCAAAAAGGAATGGAGAGAAGGAGGTAGAAAGAGCCCCTGCTCCTCGATCAACGTTAGAAAACGAAGGTATTAAGCCCAGGTAAGTTGTGTAAAGCCTTCTTTGTTCTAGGGAAGTTGCCTATTCCTTCGCCAACTAAATTACAGGAGACAGGTAACGAGGATGCGCCGGATGGGAGCAGTCGCCAATTCCGACACAGGTTCTCATAACTTTGTTCTATTAGACCGTTCGGGTTTCTTTGAGTAAATTAGTGTCCAAGAGTGTACAGTATCCGCTCCCCAGATATGTCTCCCTCAATCCCGTGTGTTCTTGCTAGTTTTCCTTTTGTTTGTGCCTTTGAGTCCACTGCCAGCACAGTAAACCGTCAGCTCCTAGGCCTTGGGGCCTGTGCCGATGCTAGTTTACCACGAATTTAACACTCATAATCACGAACGAGCCTCTACATTCCCATGTCTCCAGCAACCACAAAACATTCTGCCTGCATACACCAAGAACATTTTTCGAGGTCTTGTAACATGGGGTAGTGCCAGGATTATAACTTCGCAATACCAAAACTCATCTTATCAATTTGAATGAATTACAACCTAACCCTCCAGCCTTCCGGCATAATCCCTCCGCCAGGTTATGGCGGAATACAATGGATGTCAGGTTCCACTAGGTTCGAGAGTAATTCGAATGGGTTAGTCCACGCTATTCTTTCCCAGAACACCAGAAATTTTAGGACCAAGGAAGTGAAGGGAAAATTGGGAACAAATCGGTGCCCCTGTGGACACCACCAGAAATGAGCACGATACAGAAGTGACAGGTGGGTAAGGGGAGGATGGAGAATGTATGGGTAGGGGAAGAATAATTCCATCAAGGAAGAAGAGAGAAAAAACCACGAGATATGATAGGAAGAAAGGAAGGTGCTGGAAACCTACCCTATGTTATCACAGAGTCCCCCTTAAGAAACGTGTGGCGCCCAGGTTACCTGGAAACCCCCAAGCTTCTAGTAAAATATGTCATGACTGAGAAAATTCATTAGACCAAGTATCTAAGGGAGTTTGAGTCTTGATTTCAGGGCGGCCAAGTCTTCGCCTGACGGCACAGGCCTCTCTTTGTTCGTACTTCTTCTGCAGGGCAATCGCTAGGATCATACCCAAAATGTACGGATCACGCCGTAGGGGCTCGGGAGTGTTGATGGGAATCTTCCCATTTTGCAATGTGGTGGTATGGCGGCCGGCATTTGAATCATTGCCAGAGGGCTCACTAATCTTCTATGCAAAATAACGTGGTCACCATTGGTAACTGCGATGTCTGTGAAACCTATTATGATAGAGAGGTCTAGTAGAGAATAGGTTGTGTGAAAGAGTGGTTTGATTAGATCATATGGTGTCATTCGCATTTTGGGAGAAGGGAGAAGTGGGGTTGATACAAAAAGTTATCTCAATCTCTGATTAATCAAGATCCTGGCTAGGGGTGATAAGTCCTTTTTTACTCTCTATTCAAAACTCCGTTCGCCCCTGTCTACGTCCGATACATAGCAAGTTTCGGAAGAGTAGGGGAAATGGAGTGGGTGGACACTATACTAAGCTAGAGGCTTGAATCCAGCCCACTCCCGACGTACTAGTACATTACAGCTACCGTATTGCACTCACCGTCAATTACCACTTCAATACTTACTACTGTGCTTCACAGCCGATAGAGTTCTTTCACCAGAAACTAATATTTCTCGAGTGAGATTGCCGCCAAATGAAAGATGAAGTGCCAGGAAACGCTTCAACACCACAAAAGAGGAAAGAACCTCGGACGGGCGGGTCAAAAGCTTGCGGGGCAATTATTGGGCAAATTGGGCGGGGGCGTGTAAGGCGAATGGTTAGGAAAACCCAAGAGCAAGTATAGGTGGAAAGCCACCAATAATTGTTGTAAGTAGCGGTGGTTGTCAGGGGCTTCCTGATAACCTCAAACATGGAGAAGTCTAGACTCATGCGAGGAGAGGAAACGAGGAGTAGTCTGGACCTATGCGAGGAGACACGAGGGGTTGTTTGGGAGCTGTTTAGAATGGAGAGAGATGCGTTACGGATTGGAAGGGATGGAACCGCCAGGTGTGGTGGATATCTGTAAGGTTGACATTTTTGTAGTATATAGGAATCATCGACTTCCGCGATAGGTGGTAAGAAGATTAATTCAAATTAACACGAAAACTACTCTTACCCAATTATATACAAAATCCTCTTCACGAAATTCTATAAATTCTTCAATAATAGGTTCAAGTAGAGCGAGTGACTGTGTATGCATAAGTCCGTGATGCGTTACGCGTGACAAGACTTAATCATGTGTAGTTGATTGGACAACTAAACAATTGCGTTACCACACGGCTTACTGTGTATATCATACTTTTTGCAAGTTTATGATAAAAGCACGGGAAGAATGTCTACGAGTAGTATGGCTCCAATGACCCTATGCACAACATTTTAGCATGTGATAGGACGAGCCTAACATGGATGCCCATGACCTATAATACGCCCTATTTATTTTTTTACCTATCTATTCACTTCCTCCGAACCTTATTATGTGTCGATCAAGGAAGATTAGCGGCCCCTCGTGTTAGTAGTATGTTATCTCCTCTGCCCAGAGACCACCTGCCGGCATCCCCAGGCCCGGAATGCACGGGAGGCTCGAAACCAAGTCCATGCACTTAGCTTTGCTTAGTTTGAATGGTTTTATACATGCCCCAGCGTCTCCCTTGTGAGTTTAAGGGCCTGGTATCGGAAGCCGGACACAGTTCTCCCATACATCTTCAACGCACTTGAAAATGCATTCGCAACTTGCCGAGTGATCTTCCATGATACAATCTGCAGACTCCCTGCAATTTCCCTCGCTCCCCGATACCCCCACGGGAATTACGCCTCAAATGCCGTGCACATTCTATTTATATTTTGGAAGGCAAAGGCCCAATTATCATACTCAGATTTCCCAACAAAACCATCACCGAGCCGACTCCAAAAATATACGTTACATATCACCACTACCCACTCGCTCCTAGTAATCAAAATCCACAATCTCGTTGGACGGCTCTCCGAATTAGTAGGGCTTTCTCCCCCATTTCCTGAAATTGTTCTCCGTAGTATTAAACAAGCCCTGCGCTACAACTCGATGGCGCTCTTGGCGTAGTATGATAGCCGGAATTGGTTTGGAAAGATGGTTAATGACTGAAATGGACTTATTCTAGCTATCTTTAATCCCAGTTAATTCAAAGCTAATAATAGGTGCGCAATAAAGAAACTCTTACACAGTTTCTCAGAAGCTCCTGCTGCAAATTCTGGCTCATTAACCTCCTCCTGAGGTTATAATGTTACAAAGTAATTATAATTAGCGATAGGCTCTAGAGATGCAGATCTAGAATTAGATACCGCTGTCTATGACATACCCCCATATTCTATCATATGACATTAGGGCACCTGGGAGAGAAAGTAGGCTCCGCATGCAGAAAGCCCCTTGGTTGGGAGATCCAGCCCCCTGTTTAGGCCGTCCTTGTGCACCGTTACCTGTCACCTGGCAAGCTTTGCACCAAGAGAGAGCAAGCCACGGAAGCGAAGTTTCGGCAATCTAGTGTCACCTATCCTCACTTCTACATTGGATGTACTATGTTTCTAGAGATGACGGATACAGCTAACTTCGTGCTCCACTCCAACCCCTTCACACCAACTCTCTCCTCCTTTGGGAGGAAACTCCCGTCCCAACAAAACAGTCAGATCACCAGGCTATTAGCAAAAGATGTTTGATGCGTTGTCCATGATACGTGGCCCAAGCTACACACATTCCTGGCGAGTCAGAGGAGTTTTCTGTCATATCATAGTTAAACAATTATAGGTTACAAAGCCAAGGAGCCCCACCCCCCTGGTTGGCCTAGTACAAGTACCTCCTAATTGTTATAGCAAGGATTCCTAGCTCTCGGAGGTTTACCGCAAATTCCCAAGCGAAGGGCCTAGGCACACTGTTGGACGAGATACGTCAACCACCACTACAATCGCCGTAACGGCAGCCAAATCACCTGATATTTGTTTTCCTTTTGGTGGCTTAGTGACGTATCAAGAAGCGTCAGGTAACGGTACTTGAAATAAACACGGGCGCCTATTGGCTCTGGTGTGTCTGCTTTCATAGTTCGTCACTCGGCTGAAAAAAGTAATATGAGGCTGAACCCCTGGCTGGGAAACCTGGGCTGCGATAGTAACTCGTAAGGATCCAGCCGCACAGGAACAACGCATATATTCTCCGATAACATTTTTTCGCGCTCAGGGGAGTGCGAGGTGATTCAATTTTGCGAATGTTTTCAGAAACGCACATTGTAACGGTGCCTTCTGGCGATCTTATTTCGGTTAATCATGCCCGCGGCGAGGCCGCATGCTGACCGAATCACGCCCCCTGCGGTAGCACTGGCAAAAATGAAGCTGAAAAAACCCCTTCGTCACACAATTGGTCTCGCTTTGAACCGAGTCTCATTTTTATTTTTTGGGTGACCCGACGGCTGGGTTTTCGATGTCTGACAGGCTGGCACTTTATCATCACCTTTCTCCAGGAAGTGTCAGTTGGTGCATTTTTTGGCATGGCATCTGAGTTCTTCATTTTCTACTCGTCGGGGGAGGGCTCGCTTAATCCCTTCATGCGCTGTCTGCAGGTCATACATAGCCGAAAAAACTGAAAACCCAAACGAAAACAAAAACGCGAGTGCAGCGGGAATGGCTCTACGCAGAACTGATGAATGGTCAGCTGAAGGGGGTCGTTGAAAAAGGGGGTTCAGGCACATATGCAGGAGAAGAAAAAGTCGTTTAGTGTACGGGATCCCATGTGTTCGTCAAGGGAAACCGAAAAAAAGTTTTATCATTGTGCAAAACTACAGTAGTACTTGTATGGTATGATAGCATGTTAGATGTCATGAGACAATTGACGAGGTGCCCTAGATCATCCATGCTCACTCGGGATCAAAAATAGCGGGGAAATTGCTCGGGCTTGTTTCAGGGTTTAGACATGGATGGAGGTGAATCACATAACTTGCGGCACCCATCGGATGCTACGGTATTCTTCTTTAGAATGGAGATTTGAATTTTCCGAAAAAGCATGCAAATTCGATGGAATCCATCACCTTCGTCGGTTGGCCTTTAGGCCCTTTGACACGTACCGTACTATACGCACTCACGCACTCCGCTCTAATCAGTGGGGGCATCTTTGTCCCGCCACCTCACCGAGCTCGGTACAAACATTTCCGAAATCCCAATAGCCAGCCTCTTTCCCAACAAGGCTCCCCGCGTAATTCACTTCCCCAGACCGAGAGGGACAAAGCCCTGCAAGCAGGACATTGCCTCTCTTGTCAATGCAACAATCCAGCTGTTCCCCTGTTGACCCCCCGGGATTCCAGGAATTGTACATCCTGCTTAACAGCTTTGCAGCGGCAGGCTACTACCGTGCGCTCGGGGGTGATGGCTGGGAAACTACTTGTAGAATGTCATCGACGATAAGGAGGATCAATCGGTGGAATTCCATCGCATGCCATCGTTACAAACTTTGGTCCACCCACACCAAGACACATCCACAGTTGAAAACATGTTTTTTTGTGCCCTTTTTGGACAAGTTACAGAATGAGGAAAAATAAATTTAAAAAATACCGTTTTCTATATAAAAAAAACCCCACAATTAAGCGAGGCGTAACTGCCTGACACACAGCAGCCTTTGCCCAGTATCATACTGTACAAGTGCTAGGGGGACGTTTTCGCACAGTTAATTTAGGTTAACCGGCGAAATGATCCCTGTCTGTACAAAATCTTTCCCCGTATGCCTTGCAAAAGGTATTCTCCTCTTTGTTATATTTTTGCGTCCACAAGCATGCCAGAAGAAATAAAAACTAGTGAACAAAGACATAAACTTTACCGGCATTCCCAATTAGGCCCCTGCATTAAATGTATTGTAACTCAAGATAATTATAATATCAACCTTAATAATAGTGCTAAAAATATGGAAAAATTGCAAAAACAAGAGGAACGTCCGAAATTATTTAGAGTTTTTTTACATATATATTTCCTCTACAGTCTTCCGCGTTATTATTTGCTTGTTTCGGCATTGTGAGGACGGTGTCTGGGTGTGGACAAGGGCAAAATTTGTTTAGACACTCCGCGATGGTATTCCTCCACCTGACTCCTGCCGGCGATGGCATTTCAATGGCTTCCTCGATGGTAGCCGGGCCATTCGGTCATTGAGAGTTACTGTAACTGAAGCAAAAAGCGGTCGTGAATGTTGGCGTCGAGATTCCCGGGCTCGTTATCGTAATCTTACAGGTTTTTTCAGTCATTAGCAGAAGTTATCATACTTGATTGATGTCCCCCTTATGGGTTTATTGGTGCACCACCCCTCGCACGGACGACACCAGAGCCTAGCTTTTCACGAGTAGGGCAACAGAGTGTCGTTGGACTGTTTTGACTGGAGTTAGTTCTTGAGCTGAGGGGGCCGATTCCATCTGCCATTCTGCGTGTGAGGCTGTTGTAGAACCGTTACCTCACAGAAGCACATTTTATTGTCACACGATAGAACCCGCTGAACAAGAGAGAGACCAATCTGTGTTAATCTAATTTACGGATACCCCGTCACTGAGACAGGGCTCTCAGATAGCTACCTGTTTCTGTCAAGAAGGTCATACGGTAGTCAAGTTCGCCTTGCTGGATTCAGTGCTCCAGTGGGGCTAAGATCTCAGTTTGGTGCGGGTTAAACGTACATATTCTTGAGGATTCAGTACCGGATGAGGACTGCTTTGAAGAGAGTGAGAAGAGCACGGTATTACCGTGCTCAGACACTCTATTTCATTGCAAATTACAACTGACACAACACAACATGGCCCGGAGGCACAGTGCAGCATTGGAGAGGCCGTGCGAGTTCTGCTCCCACATCGAAGCATCAGGGTTCAGTGAGAAAGGGTTCATACTAATCAAAAAAATCACCCACTGACGACACACATTCGCAATATCGATCGGTGGTATAGATTAAGGTAATAATATTATATTGAATCAACTATGAAAAATCACAACCGCACTGCAGTCTTGACCGTATCCACCACGAAACCAGGGTGGGCGACGAACGGGGCTATTTGGCGGGAAAAGAGTAAACTCGTTAAAGCAGGTGGCAAAAATTTGCCCGTTACTGAGCCCCCCCCCGGTGAAGATTGTACAGTATCCGTTCGGAGGAATGCCCTTGTGGTAAGTGCACCATGATTGAACTATCCGTACCGTCACGGAACATTGCAAACACGGGCCAGTAACCACATATACCAGTATTTATCACTGATTGTAAAAAAATTACGGCACTCTTACCTCCCCTTACCTATTGCAATCGGCGGACGCTATCACTACCCCTCCGACGGCCAGGTAGCACCGTACGAGGGGTGGCCTCAGACCCTTCGGTAATCCAGTGGAGGTGCGAGTTCAAATTAGATATTTGAAGGGAGTATGGTGCTCGAGTACAGTACAGTACGCACTGGGCAAAAAGAGTGCACTTTTCGTTTGAACGGCCCAATCGTCCTGGCCAATGAAGAGAAGCGGAACTCTTGGGAAGTCAAGGCGATCCCGCGATTTCCATGAATCACTCGAGCCAGGTAAGTTGCCGCACCGTGTTAGACAAAACGTTTTGTGAGGAAAGTCTGAGAGGTGGCACAGGTCCTACAAGAGCCTAAGTTACAGTGGTACCAATACAGTTGAACTCTGGGGCAAGGAAAAAAAAGCCCGCCGGGCAGCCCCCCCTAACTTCGACCAGCTATGATAGCACTGTACCGAGCATGTGAGATCGGCTTTGCAAGTATTTCTCACAGGAGCCCTTTCTTTTTTTCGAACTGTGCATTTGTTATCCTCACTTTTTTACTTTTTTTTCTCTCCCTGCCTCCCTGACCGGTGGGACATTGGAAACCCCTACTATCCCTGTCCGTGCCTGGGCTTAATATAGGCAATTTTGCCAAGAACAAAAATTTGGAAGATGTGAAGACTTCAGACCATAAGTACACTTACGCCAATAACAACTAAGGGATAATAAGGATGGTATACACCAGCCGAAGCTCAACCCCTCAGAAACTAAGAAGGACGGCACGAAACTCTCGACGCCTTGCCAGCCCAGGAGACAGTGGACCCTCCAGTTCACCTTCTTTCCCTTAGTGCTCGTAATATACGAGTGCATTGTGCTGATAACATACCCGGGGGTGAGCAAAAAGTCGGGTGCACTTCCCGAAAGGGCAGGGTAAAATTGTCCTGGGGAGTACCGGTATGCCGCTGCGGCTGGTACTATAGAGCTGGATTACGATAACGAGATACGACCGTAACATTACGGGAAAGCGCTCTGGGTGAGAATGGGTGTCTGGAACAGGGACTAAGGGCTGGCTGCTGGGCTGGCAATAGCACACCAAACACCGGAATAAGGGCTACAAAATCTTTCTACTGAGCGTCCTTGGGCCTCTTCCGCTAACAGGAGTCTCTTTATAATTTCTTCAGTATCTGAGTCGGTTTCTGTGCTATTGAGTTGGTAGTTTGTGGTTGCTAGTTCCGTACATTCAACCCCACCCCCGAGAAGTTGTCTTGGGATAAATTTGCATGTGTTCACCCTTTTTTTTCAAAGTGCCCCACTTAGCGTTCTCAACCAATAATCACCTTATCAAAAAACAAATTTCATAGATTAAAGAGGACTCGATCATAAGCAGCTTTATCCCTGGGTCCATCGTGTGCTGGATCAAAAGGATCTTTTTTCTGGGAGTTACGAGACCTGGGAAGTTGGCTTCCTTATTTCTAAAGATTTTTTCTAAATATTTTCTCGTTGGGGCTGGTTCGTTTTTGGGTTTGGTCGTGATGAAGGTCGATTTCCGACCCCGGGCTTTTTTTTTGTTAAATCCTTGATTCATTCGGGAAAATCTTGGTATCACCCTGAGGTATGACCTAAAGCCCTACATAACAATAAAAAGAGAAACTTCAAACCCCTAAACAATAAAAAATATCATAACCATAAAATTATCACTTCGTAAATCACAGTGCCCCCCCGGGCCCAGTAACTAAGATCGCACATTCGACCCTCTCGTAAACTGAAAATCCCCCACCCTTTCCGACGCCGGGCAAAGTAAGGTGCATGTATGAGTAGAGCACACACACTGCAGTCGAAGCAGCGTCGATCTTCTGGAAGAAAGAAGCCCCTGGATGCTTACGGCACTTTGCATGCCAAGAGGTCAGGATTATCCCCGTCTTACAATTCCAACCGCAATCGCTTCAGGCCTTGTTTAAGCTGTTCCGCCTTATCACATCCTTGGCGGCTGCACTCGCTGTGGTGGCGGCCTAGAGAGTGAGGACCAAATGTGCTATGCGGTAAAGGTTGGTTAGGATGGAATACCTTGGGTGGAGGGTTATCGGGATAATAGGGTTTAGAAAATTTGAGGTCTCAATCGAACACACTAGTTAGAGAATCTCTTTCTATGTGGACTCGTGTGCCGGTAGCGTTGATTCTGAGGCCAAGGATTATTCAATTCAAGTGTTGGGGCTGTGTCATAGGTGTGGGTCCTGTTTGATCGCCCTGATTGCGAATGGGCTGTCAACAAAACCCAAACCAGTAAATTAAGGGCTTCTAGAAGCAGCAGAGAACAATCTTAATTCGGAAAGGGGAAGCCTAGCATAAGCATTGTTATCCTAACTCCACACAATGGGAAAGACTGAGACAGCTCCAAGCCTGCAGATGGTTCTGGTTCGGGGGGAAGAAAGAGGAGCCCCGGACAGGCCATGGTGCATTTGTGCATCATTGTGCTGTGCGTACGGGCAATTCAGCTCGTGCTGGAGCAATCTAGAGGGGATATTTTTCCTGTTGGTAGGTCTTGTTTCAATTTTTCAAAGCTTACCATCCTATGTGCAAGTAGCCTACAGCCCACCGCGTGTCTAACTCGTATTATGCATCCAGGGATTTCTTTGAATTGCGGTATGTGAGTACTGTACAGTATTCCATATTTTTCGGTGGGAACTATCCCCTGATAATCGATCACTAACGGGACACGGGAGTGATTATGGTGTAACTTAGCACAGGCTATCACTCTGCTGCCCTGAACCCCAAAAGCACCTGCCGTGTTCTTGTGGTCAGTAAAGTCAGAACTTTACTTTTCAATTCTTGAACGGTTCCACATTCTTTAAATGGCGGTTGGAAGGGGAGGGAAGGTAAAGGCGAGGGAGGGAGGGAAAGGAAAAGAAGAAAAAAAAGAAAAGAAGGAAAAAAAAATTCTCATACAGTAAATGCCAGTACTGTAGGCATAACTTGCTAAGTCCTCCTCCCGGAAGCCAGCAGGGGATAGCACTAGATTGTCGCCATCACGAAGACCTTACTTGGACCAGGGCAACCTAGGTAATTTGAGAGGTTTCCAGCTACCACTTCACCCCCTCATGGTATGTTCCAGACATCAGTGTTCATTCCCCCTCCACTCCTTTGTCCCGATTGGGGCGTCTAGAAGCCTATCATACGAACATGGATTCGTGTGGTTGGAAACGGGCTGGGGGCTTGGGAGAAAAGAGGGGTTCAAGGGCAAGGGAGCGAAGTCCAACTTTCGGTCAGCGGGGGGTGCGCCGGGTGCCGTTCCAGCTTGTTTATGAGGGTACTTTTCGGAAGTTAGGATTATTTTCCCCACACAAAAGCCAATCAAGCTAACTACATAGCCGGGGTTGTGATGCAAGATTTATCACACCAGTACACCGATAAGATGTTCATAATTCAAACTTGCGTTAGGTGCACATGGGTGGCGAGTCGACTTCCGAGTGTTCTGGAAGGGGCGGGGTTGTCTCGCCGGCCCGCTCATGCGTCCAAATGCGCTTTACCACAAACAGCTAGTCATTCATCGTGCTGTATGTCAGACACTGGTGATGGAGCACCCCTTGGATTGCGCACTATTAACTATAGAATGGCTATTATTTCCTTGGTTAGGCGCTGTAGACGGTACTTGCACTCAAGTGCATCCAATGTAAACATTGTGGCGAATGGCTACTCGTAGATGGTGGTTTGAACAAACCCTAGGCGGTGAGGAAGACCGAAGGTGCCTCGTCCCGCAGCTTGGTGAAAAGCACTTTTTGGCCCCCACATCGCCCTGGCCGTAGGGTACACGAGCACGGCACTCGGAGGGTCTTGTTATTCCTGCTCTTTCTTTGCCACCCCAGACGCAACTTTATCAGTCCGCCAATCTCTCTAGGGGGGGGCATGAGTCTAGACTGTCACCGTAGCTCACGATAGTAGCTTCGAGTTCTGCTTTTCAATACGTCTATAGCTGTTACTCCGACGGCTGCAGGCAACACAGGGAGGTCATTTTTCTTCTAGGTTCGGCGCGGACACAGAAGAATAATTAAATCTATGCCATTCGTTAAGGGTGACTTTCAGCTATAATTTGAAGGGCGCGAGCTCTAGCATTTCTAGAAATCCAAGGGATCGACCTGTAGTAGTGACAGGGATCTCCGGGCGTTGGGGGCTCTTGGTACTTGGAGATAGAAAGGACCCCCGAGACGGAATGGTTCTCATCACTCCCATCGAGAGATATGGGTGATCGGGAGGGGTTAGCAGGAAAGGTTGTTGATTCGGATTGGAGGGAAATTGTTTTGGGCAAGGGCGCTTCTTTACCGGCTTCGGTCCCCTTGATGGTGCTCTCTTGAGTGCTGGTATGTTTTGAATCTTCCGAAGGACTTCGTCTCTGCATCCTTAGTCGGGTTCATATGGTTGTTTGGTTATAGTGACGGTACTAAGAGTAGCGTGCCCAATGTTTTAAAATAAAATAAATATGATTATTAGAGACGAAATTGTATTGTAATAATTGACGGCTTTTAACGGTGTGGAAGGTTGAACGGGGGTGGGTGGCGGCAGAAATTAACAGAACACTAGTTGGGCCAGGGAAAGGAAAAAGGAAATAAGTCAGATTGCCTATAAGGGGGGATAAGATGCAGTTATAGGATGTGGTAGGGAAGTCTGAGTTTGATACTAGTAGGCACTACACGATCTCGATAGCTTTGGCCAATTACTTTCGAAATGACTGGATTTTGCACGCAGGTGAGCCTTCCCTCTCTGCCGTGGAGCACGGGCTTGGGGAAGCTGTGTGCCGTACCGTGCTCTACTCAAATACTAGCATTCAAATGGCACTGAATGGAACAGCTCCTTGGCCGTGGTGAGAGAAAAAGCAAAAATTTCCTTACACAAACTGAACTCGAGTACGGTAAGAAGCTGGGGGACAGCAAGCCTAATGTTTACTTTTTTATCGGGTGTCTTGGTGGAAAAAATAAGCACCATCTCTCTTACAAGTATACCGGTACAGGGGTAGTGTAGCCAGAACCATCCTCAGCCTCCTTCCCAATCAAGAGGCTCTTGAAGAGTTCTACTATGGTTCTCTTTCCATGGACCCCACGAGGAATGAAAACACATGCTATTGTGGCAATGGTGGTCATTGGACACGATGGAATTTACCGTGGGTACCATGGGTCTCGTTTTTTCTGTGAGGGGCTGGGACTTCTCCTTCACGCCTCCAAGAGTCCCTCAATCTAGCATAGCTGATTGGCTGCTAGACGAGATTCCTTTCCAACCCGAGTCGGGGTTTTTGGGCCACCGGTCACACTAACACCTGCTCCATTCTATAGTGTCATTGTGTAAGTGAAGGTGGGTATCTTCCGTAACAAATGGTGCAGTAGTAGAGGTGAAACAATAAATTCTTGGAGGAACGGGGGCCGCCGCGGATCTCTTGCACATCTCACCTAGTATTCTCGGAACTCATATGCTCTCTATCGCAGTCGATGGTTCTGCTTGCTCGATAACTAGATTTGGGAGATTGTGGATATGATGCCTAAGAAATACTGGCTCTGGTGAGGAATAGTTTATCTAGAGACGGTTCATGGATGGCATGCTGCGGGAACAAATAACGGTACTGGAGTCACATGAAGGGAACATCCTCGAACGAAGAAATTCCTGTTGTTTATTCTTCCGGAGAATAAAGCCTTGCCTGGATAGCCAATCTTGTAGGTACCGTAGTGGTATGTTAACTGACAAACGTACTCGCAATGGCACGGCACTCCCGGTAGTAGAATATCTGGGGGACGCAGCGGGGCGGCCTTTGAGACAGCGTTATCTTGATACGGGCAATGGAGAGAGACCTGATCTTTACCCTTGCAAGTAGCCTGACAGCTGGCATGTCTATGTGTTACACACCACAGGGAAATGACCCACTATGGGCGGTGCCCTAGTATCGAGCGAACGAAAAGCTGCGCCAAAAGGAAGAAGGAAACAAGTCTGGTTCATATGGGGTATCGGGTCGCTTTCCTTGAGCAAGAAAAAATTACACCCTCGACTCGAGCTCTGAAACTGGGTTATCTTGGACCGAGTGACAGTCTGAGGCAACAAAACTAAGTTATGGTGTTGGACTCTTATGTTGGGTAGTATATCTATAATAGGTTAGTGGGGGCTGCCGGAGCCCTCAGGCTCTACCTATGTGGGAGAATTCTGATCTTTTGAATGCTGACGCACTATTGCAAGTGTTTTTGAGACTTCTTTGGGAGGGCCAGTTGCCATGGATGCACACACACTATTTAATGAATCATGTGGTCGCACACACTTTTTCAAATAAGTGTTCACCTATTCGTACCAGTAGATCAATATATAATAAAGCACTTCCCCAGGATACTAGACAGGATATCTACCAACTCCAGAGTTTGCCGTTCCTTCCCCCGAACCCACCACCTTTCCTAGATTTTCAATTTCAACTCTACTTTTTGCTCTATAGCAAGTGACAATTACACTAGAAGACTCGGCCACCCTTCTCCCCCAGTTTCAACAAAAAACTCCAGATGGGGAACACCTACCCGACCCCCGGCGGCTCCTCTCCTGTCAGTTCTGCCTATAGGTCTTTGCAGAACAGTAACCGCCAGAACGTCGATATTGGCTGTCAACCCGGCGAAGATATCAGAGCCATCCATCATCCATCAAGGCCTACAACAGAATCATTTGATCAAGTAAGGTCTTCACTTGCTACGTGGGAGGCTGGCCAAAACCTTGGCACAGACTACTTTAACGCCAAGGAAGGGATGATGGGGAAAATCGACGAAATAACAGCATGCCTGGCTCTCGAGCCGCAAGTCGACGGCTCCGTTCAATCTGCGAATGCGCCCCCCACAGCCAACTTCGGAAAAGGAGCCGGTGGTGAACCTATGTCACTCAACACACTTAATTCAATTCATGACTATGGTTATAGTCTGCGCAATTATATCGCTGCTGACCTGGCTGACGACTCAAACTTCCTCCAACGAATTTCTGTAAGAAAAGTGTCTACATTGCCAGTATTTGTTCGTGACATTCCCCCGCCCTCGGGCTTAGGGACAGGAGCAACCGGGGAAAAGCTAGATCAGGACGGGGGGTTGGAGGAAGGATATGAGGATCGTAGGTGGGAGGTGGTGGCGGGTGCCGCGAGCTGCGGGTGAGGGGAGGAGGGAGAGGGAGGAGGAGGGGTGGTGGTGGTGGACTGGTTTGCAAGCTGCTAGGTATTACCTACTCCTCGTTTTTCATGTATGATACCCAACTAATTTTTCCTCTTTCGCTGCAGCGGTATTACTACCAGGTTACTTCACCCTCCACGGAGGCGGGCACACACCTCCTCATCACACCTTAGCAATAACGCCGATACTTTTATACCGTATTCTTGTACTTAGATTAAGTTGTTGTAAGTTTTCACTATCAAATTTATGTGGTATCAACCTACTGACAAATGCTTTGATTGCCGCAGATGAAGGGTAACCCTTGCGGGCTTGAGGCTTAGAAATTACAGAAGGCCTACGGTGATCTCACAACAGATTATTATATCATTAAAACTTAATCAGTGAGTCTTCCTTCAAGTCCTGTAAGCCTAGAACAGTCCTGACACCACCGCCTCTACAGCAGCGTTTTCGTTTTCGTCCTTCATTTTCCATTTCCATTTATCCTAGCTTCTTAAGCATCTAGTTTTTAATATTCCTTACGCAGTTCAACCCGTATGCTTCAAGGGGGCTTGGGAGGACTTAAGTTCCCTTTCAAAGATTTCTTGTTGTACTCTCGACTCTTCTATTTTTCGGGTGCTGAGATTTGTGCTTAAAGACGAGTATTGTTATGGACTTTTGCTTTCCCTAATTGGCCTTTGTGAAGACTTTGCAATTCATGTCAGAATATTCCGACTGGTACACTTATCTCTTGGGGATACCTCAATTCCGTGCACTAACTGGACTTACACTCAAGCCGCCTCGCCCACGATGAGAGCTCAAATTCCCCAAGTTGCGCGAATTACCCACAGATGGGGCCTGTGTCATTGTCAGGGTATGGCGTAAGGCGGAACACAAAATTGTGGTTTTCCGTTCAAGAAAAAATGCCCTGTGAGAAGTCGAGGAGCATCATATGCGAGAGCGGTGAGGAGGGTGGGGTCCCCTCAGTATCACCCTAACTTGCTGCCGCCGCCCCTGGTAGTACAATAATTGCACGAGGCGAAGCTTGCAGTGACTAGTGGTGTATCCCCGTGCTCCTCATAGATTCCAGTTGTCAAGCAACAACTTGATGATCACAAAAATAACCTAGCTCTAGGGATTTACCATTTTATCAGACTTCCATGATGTAAGTAACAACGGCAGATATCCAGTAGGGCTCGTTAGCCAAAGCTGTCGATTCTAGCGAAATGATTTGGGGTGTCCCGATTACTAATCAATCCCTCCAATAGCGCGCGCCCGAGTGCCGAGTGATAGGCTGTGTCTGCTATCCTAGTTCGGCCCCTCTTCCGCGGAGTCGCGTGCAAGCTGCTCTGGAAAATTGCCTAAGGAAATCTGCCCTCCAGTTTTCCCATAGTTTGGATGCCAACTGAGCGCCCAGATCTTCATGAGAACTCAAGTACGACATGTAATGCTCTACTGATCGACTGTTGACAATTCCAAGGAAATTGGGGCCAGGTGGCGACAGGTGGGGCGATGGTGAACTCTGGGGCAGCTGACATCCCATTCGGTGTAGATGAGCTTTTTCCGCGATTTTTTAGCCCCTTCTTACTGTGCTCGCAGGTGGGATCAAGTTAGCCCCAGGGCGAGAGAATGAGGCCCGGGAAATGCACAAGCTAAGGGAACTATATTTTGGAGAAAGCTCGCTAGCAGGTGCTCCAGCAGGAGAGCTGACGTGTCTCGATCATGGAGGCCGAGTTTGGTGATCGGCCTAAACATGGCCACAAGACCTTTCTGCAGCGACATTGTTCGCCCCGGCAGTCTAAGCTACAACCTGTAGGGGAAGTGTGTCTAGCGGTTAGCTAAAGCGCTAGACCTCAGCCCCAGCATATTATCATTTCAAGCCTTGACTGCGTGCAAGTGATGCATTGCCACGAACTCCCGCCAACGTTACCACTATCATTACCCCGGCTCACAGGTCGTTTAGGGTGGTGAGAACCTTCCCCTGGTGAGGCATTTTTGAAAAAGAAAAAAAAAAAACCTTTCGAGTCATAATCTGTGAACCATCTTGGATATCGCTCTTTGGGTCGTGTAATCTGATATGCAGTGGATTTTCCTCTACTGTGTTCATTGGACCTGAGTGCTGGGGCTGTAATCCAATGAAAGAGATACACTTTCCGAAGTGAAATTTGTGAGGCTTGTCGTCAATGATCGGTGGTGTTGCGTGGTCCGATTCTGCCTTGATCCTTCGCCAAATGGGGGGGAAATGATTTTGAGGGGGGAAGAGTGAAGAGGGGGGTCTCTGGAAATGATTCCTCTAGAATGTTCGAGGTAGTGTGCACCGGAAAGGCCGGGGGGGGGGTCGCCCCACGTAATCCTAGCTCCCGCCCTCTGAAGGCCGTATTTTAGTTTGTTTCCCGGGCTTGTCTGCAATATGTCACATCTCCGACCTATGCACAAATCCGAAGCGTACATTGGCCGTGTATGTTAGTGGACCAAAGCGGCAAAGTGGCTGCATGTCTTGGCTCAGTCACATCCTTCAGTCCGAGCCGACCGGAGGGCTCTTATCCAAATGGCGGGAAATCATTATTTTTGCATGAATTATGGATTACCTCGCTGTGGTACTGTGCGAAAAGACATTGCAGTACCCAAAACCCCAACAAAATTTTCAATTAGTGGCATCGGCGGGCTTGTTCAAGCACAGTTTATTTTTATCCCCGTCTAAAAACTTGGGGGGAACGAAAACGACAACATGAGGCTCCCGTCAACTCGAGAAGAGGAGGAAAAAAATGCTGCCAGATGATTGGTAATGAAACACTGGTGGGCCAACCCTCAATTGTTCACGTGCGTCAATAACGGGCCTCTCCCATCACTGCGACCCCCACCCCCCAATTCGCCGGGAAGACACAGGTTTTGATTTTGACCGAGTGATTAGTAGTGAACCCGGGGCTCCAATGGTTGACGGGATGAGCCGATACATTGTTGTACCGTACCGTACAAATGATCGGTTAGACAACTCATCACTTCTCGCTAGGCAATATTACACCCCTGTCGCGTGATTGGATGCAAACCCTTGACGGGGCCATTGGCTGATAACGAGCGGGTTGCGGAACCCTTCCCCCATTTAAGATTGTTAGTAGCAATTATTCGTAGATAATATAGTTCCGCGATCGCAATCTAGAAACACAGGACCCAATGATATCTCTTTCTTTAAACTCGCTCTGTGAGAGCATCAAATGATACCTTCTGAAGTGATTGGGTGTTGTGCTGCTCGGGTAGCATGGGAGGTATCTGTACGGTACAGTACCGTGACGAATAGGAATACCTTATTATGAACCCCGAAGAGTTGCCTGGAGATGAACTGGGGGGTTATCTCACAGTTCCTGTTTCTTTTTCTTTTTCTTTAATTAACCTCCCCTTGTTCGATACGCTTGAACTATTTCGCCTCATATCTAGTGGGTAAGTATACCTAAAGGGAAAAAAACAATAACCCTCCTGCGGGGTGAAGAAGGGTAGCCTCAACACCGCCATCAACCGGGTTGGCCGATACATCACTAAATTTCTCAAAAACCCCCCTTCTTGGGCGGCTCAGATTCTTGGACTTCAAAGACTATTGATGCCCCCCCCTATCACCTAAAGAATTGGGGTATTCAATTGAGCCCCGGTCAACTTAAATCAAGCTAGGCACTAGGGCATTTCATATGGCCCATGTGTATTGGAGGGCGTGGTTTCCTCCTCATCAACATAAGGCCCTGTTCGGCTGTGATGGGACCGTTCCGTTGGGCGACCGTTTCTGCTGTGAAAATGACTTTCTCTCCGTTTTGAAACGGTCATTTGTATGGGACAACGGAACGGTCCCATCACAACCGAACAGGGCCTAAGTAAGTAGAAGTGTTTATCAGGTTTCTGTAAGAATATTTCTATGGAAACCGTTTAACCGCGGACAGATACCACAAGGGCCGTTGTCCAATATCTTTCGAGGACAGATGTAAACTTTCATCAAGCGTTAAATATTTCATCCAAGGATAGATACTCTCAATGCTAGTGTTTAGGGCTTGGCTGGTAGATGTATGAAATTTCCGGTGGCTTCTGGGTAGCAAGATGAATGTAAGGTTGTATTGTTTCGGGTGGGCTTCTTGATGGGAAAGCTACTCCCTGAGATGCCGTGGCAGATATGGGTTTTCTGTCAATGGACTCACTAGTGCTCTTGATATGGAAATGTGGGAAGTTCTACACTCCTGACAGTGTACACCAGGCGTTCCACTAAATAGAGGTCAGCGCTGGTGGGGTAAGGATTTCTGATGTAGTGCATCATGGGTAGTCACTCGTCGCTGAATGCTGGAGTCAGTAGGTGACTACGAGTGGAGGATAGCTCGAGATATGGGATATAAAAGTATGATTATACTTAGAGTGTGGGGGCTCCGAGTTGTTAATGGTGACCTATCGCGGGCAATTTGTTGAACGGCTAAATTGTTCCCGAGCAGAAGTCGGTGGGTGTTTGTGGTATTGCACGTGGTGAAGTCTCAGTGTATAGTGCCCACGGGTATCCGCGATCATAGGTATGGAATCATGGAAAGTCGATTCTTCGAATATCCATTTCCAAGGGGCCTCGGATTTCTTGAATGTCAAATGGTGCATTTCATTTTCTGGAAAACAGTGTCGCATTGCTGGATACTCTCGCCATCCTCGCATGAAGAACACGCTGTTCGTATATGGTTTTCTGCTCCTCTCAAATATGGTTCCTTTCTCCTCTCAAATGTTTCTTTCAGCCCTTTATCTTTTCATACTCGTTACCGGTTGACTTGAAAGCCTATTGTGTGTCCTTTCATTGTTCCTTTTGTTCCTCTCAGGATACTCCTTTGATACTCTTTGTTTTTCCTTATTATGGGAGCACAGTGGTAATGGCTGAACTCAATTGCTGTATTATATAGCTGAGCAATGGCTTTCTTATTATTGAAGGAACAAGCGTTGTCACGATAAGAGATCTTCACTACTTTCTGTTATCACTTCTTCGTCCAAGTTCCGTGCACATATTCCGATCGCATATTACAACACACGCTACGTTGGAAAAGGTCCCGATTTCAAATACAACATTTTGGGACAAAAAAAAAAGCGTGCTTTTATTTCATGACCGGTGAAATCCCTTAATTACCATGAAAGAGCCCCTTATACCACCCTGATCCCCCTTTACCCAAGCCATAATAAAACTCCCCAGAAAACTCTAGATTTAAGCAGTGGTAGTTTTAGCAGCAGCCTGGTTAGGGTTGATCTTCTTCCCATCCTTGTTGTACCGGATACGCGGGGGAGGAGCACGGTTGCGACGACCTTCTCGGGAGCGAACACTGCGTAATTGTATTAGCTGTCCACCGCCCACGAATTTGGCACGAGGTCTGCTATGAAACATACCGAACGATCTTCCCATGGATGGCGCAAGAAACACAGTATTGAAGTTTCAGGTACATCTTAGGAACGGTGTACTCGGTGAAGACGGAAGCGTCGGAAATATCACCTAAAGACCTAATAGTTAACCACCGTGCCTAGGTAGATAATAGAAGAGAGAAGTACGGATGGCGGCGGACTCAACCATATTACGGATGGTGAATCTCTTGATAGCCTTATCCTTGGGAGTGCATCGAGAGCAGTTTGAGCAACGGATAGGCTTGACGTGTCCGCGTCCCTTCTTGTTGCGGCCGCTGTTCGAAAATACCATCAGCATCTCCCTTAACCTCATCCTATCCTATTGGCCCTCCCGCACACATGGCCCCCTTCCAAATTGCTAGGACCCTGCCACAGATCCCCGTAGAATCGGAACCGGATGGACGTACTTGGAGGCTCTCTTCTTGACCATGTTTACGGTGACGTTACTAAATTGAGATAACCACCAAAATTTTAATTTCCGTACAAAAACCGTCGCTAGAGCGGGTTTACTTACGGTGTGAAGAAGGTGTTTGGTTTGTTTGTTGGGTGAGCGGTCGTTCGGTCGTTGGGTGTGTAGTCGCGGTGAATTGAGAACTTGTCGGCTCGAATTTTAGGTGGAAGTTTAGGAGAGGGGTGGGCAGTTCAACGTGACGGTGGGAGGGGTTAAAACCCTATGTATGTCACATGATCTTGAGTTTACAAGTCCCGCCCTCTGCAACCCTATCAGCGGCCGAGGGCAGAACATATGTATCATTTAGGGTTTCTAGTTCCTACTTATTCCACCGACTCCTTATGGGCTATTCTTTAGGAGATTTATACTTCGATTGGGGCAGTTGGGGTTGATATGATGGGATGGGGGTTGCACTTGAAAGGAGGGGTAAGTTAGTGGTCACTTTGTATTTGTCCCGCGTTTCTTTCAACCGTGAATTCTAGTCTTGGCAACCGCACAACTGCATACCCAAAGAAAAACTACGTTTGCTGAAAAAAAGGTTCCCCCGATTGTCAACGGGCCCAAATCATCAGCTTTGGCAGCAATCATGGAGACGCCTATAAATACCCTTATGGTTGAGGGATCTATCGACGGTATCTCCCGATTTCATTTTTCTTGTTCTCGAAATTAGGAGCCTGAGCTGGAAGCTAATAGTGGGGGGGTGGGGTGTCAGACCAGGTGCTCGAGATGGCTCAGTACCTCGAGACACGGAAGGGATCGCAGGGGCTTGTTGCTCAAATCAAATCGCAGTTTGAAGGAGAGGCCTATGATCTCGATAGTTGTTTGCGTGAGATTGTGAATGCTAGCAGCGCCCTCTCTACTGCGCCGGAGAGAGGTAACGTCTTCCCTTCCGGTCTGATACGCCGGGGAGATTTTATTGCTAAACATGAGATAGAATTTATTCCTGCTTATAACCTTCTTATCCACCTTGTCCGCTCGTCAACTGGGCTACCGGAGCTGTTGCCCACGATTCTGCAAAACCTCTCCGCGCCTCCTTCCACCTCGCCGACTAATGGACCCGCTCTTTCAGTGCACGCTTTATCAACCATCTTCAATGTTCTTCCCGCAAATAGTCCTTTACGATACCCGGTCTTCAAGGCAACTTTACGGGTTGTTGCTGAGTATGGAATGTACGACGTTTTGGCACCCCAATTGAGGAATATCGAACGATGGGTCGGGGAATGGGGGAGTTCTATCGCTGAGATTAGAGGTCTATATCTCACTATTGCTGACGTTGCTGAGAAGGCCGGCGATGCTGAGTACGTGCCCGTTCTTTTCAGATCATTTCCCCCTAAACTAACTCGCGATAGCCAATTCTATTCCTTTCTCTTCCGTACTTTACAAAGTTTTACTCCTGAGGAATCTACTGGCGAAGAAGCTCGAACAATTGCCGTACGTTTATTGAAAGCATCGGTCAATCTACCGAGCTGTCTTGAATTTGATGATATCATCGCCCTGGACGCAATTCAACAACTTTCTAACACCGATCCGGAGGCCTTTGCTCTATTGGAGGTATTTGCTGGTGGAGATCTTGAGGATTACGAGGAATTTAATGACGAGCACGATGGCTGGGTTGACGATAATGGTTCGCCCTACCATCTCTTCTTTAGAACCTGCTCTAACCATGAACAGGAATCGACCACTCTATTGCTTTCCGCAAAATCCGTCTCCTAACACTCGCATCTCTAGCTTCCACTGCCTCGAGCCGCGAGCTACCCTACTCTGTGATTGCCCGCCGTCTGCACGTCCCCAGTGAAGAAGTAGAGCTTTGGGTAATCGATGTCATTCGCGCAGGACTGGTAGAGGGCAAACTCTCACAGCTCAACCAAACATTTCTCATTCACCGCTCTACTTATAGGTCTTTCGGAAAATCTGAGTGGGAGGAGGTTGGTGTTAGATTGGATAACTGGAAAGCTAGCTTGAGAAACATCCTAGAGGTTGTCAGAGGGGCGAGGGAACAGGTCGTCGCTCAGGGTGGTGATAGTGTAGTGCAAACGGCAATTAATGGAGGGGGAAATGCTCTGCAAGTTGAGGGTTAAATTTACCGGGTGGTGTTGTAATCTAAGTCATGCTCGATACGAAAACAAAATGGGGGTTCTTGTTCACCGAGGGATCCACCGCACATGTAATCGTTAACTATCACTTGCAAAATTATTTTTGCCTTAGGTTGATAAAAATTCAGTGGTGTCCAGTTCAAGCTCATGTGAATTTTCAGCATCAGTATTATACATATCACAGGAGTTTCAGTGTGGTTCCGGGGCGTGTCGTGCTCGTTATTTGCCGAAGCAGATCACAGCCACAATGTACTAGTACTCTTACTGTACTTGGAGAGGTCGAAGTGGAAGTCCCTACCGGTATTTTGATCCTCCCAGGAAGCAAACGTTGTATCATACTGTATCATTATATTTTTATAATATTGTTCAGTTGCCCCCAAATAGGAAATGAATTTCAACTACTAGAGGCATAGGGGAGACGGAGGATGCTACTTCAGAATCTCCATCTCGTCTCTTAGGTTGACTTGTTTTGTTCACTATTTTCTATCCCACATACGTTTCGTTACACCAATCCCAGCTCTCCAGCCAACTGCTTTTGGGTCGCAAAACGGCCGGTTGCTGTGCTTGAGCACTATACTGTACGGTACGCGTGACGCACCCCCGCACACCTTTTCCATTCCCAATTCTAATAACACCCGGCAGAAGCAAAGTACAAGTATAGAGCCTCGCCCCACACCCCATGTCTCCAGCCCTGCGTTCCGTCTCCGGCAGGATCGCTTCAAGTCTTCAATTTTCTGTCCGCAACAGCAGTGCAGCGTTCGCAAGACAGCACCTTCAACCCAGAAACATTCAGCCCCCGTCGGTTCCTTCTGCATTTCGCAGGACCCAGGCAAGAAATTACACGACGGGCCCCGGAAAAGGAGGGGAAACTGCTGGCTCCAAGAACCCGTTCCCCATCATCCCACTGCTTGCTATCCTTGCTGCCGGTAGCGGAGGATTCTACTTTCTTGTGCAGAGCCGCAAGGGTTTGTTTATCATTGCTCTATCCGTATTACTTGCCATCAGACTGATAAGGGCGTTAGAACCAATGGCTGCCATCGAAGAGCCATCAAGGAAGCCTAGGCTGACGGCTGGGGATGTAAAGAAGCCGGCTTTTGGACCGGGAGAAGTCTCAGTTATCTTTGTCCTCGGTTTGTTTTGGTGCCCTTGTTTTCGTGGGAAAGGAGGCAAGGCGAATGATTAATATGGTGGGTTGCTGATGGTGATTTAGGTGGACCGGGGGCTGGAAAGGGTACTCAGTGTCAGAACTTAGTGAGAGACTACGGGTTCGTCCATTTATCAGCTGGAGATCTTCTTAGGGCCGAGCAAGACCGTGAAGGTTCGGAGTTTGGCGAGCTGATCAAGACGTATATCCGTGAGGGAAAGATTGTATGCTCTTGTTGATCTGTCGGTGGGATCGGTAGAAAGAGGATATGTAGTTACTGACTAGTTGTTCCAGGTCCCTATGGAGGTTACTGTTGCTCTCCTCGAAAATGCTATGAGAGATGCTATTTCGACTCAGAAGAAGACTAAGTTCTTGATTGATGGTTCATCTCCTTTAAATGGGTCGATGGTGGATTGATTTAATTTGGATGGTTTTATAGGTTTCCCCCGCCAGATGGACCAAGCTATTAAGTTTGAAGAGGAGGTGTCTGAATCTAGGTTTACCCTATTTTTCGAGTGCTCGGAGGACACTATGCTCCAACGTCTTCTCAAGCGTGGCGAGACCAGCGGACGTATTGACGATAACATTGAGAGTATTAAGAAACGCTTTCACACCTTCGAGGTCACTAGTATGCCTGTCGTAGACTACTACGAAAAGAGGGGTAAGGTTGTGAGAATCGATGCATCGTCCACCCGGGAAGGGGTGTACTCGCAGGTTAAGAAGCAACTTACTGTATGCAGGGTCCCGCCGTATTATACATCTGCATAAATACTGATTTTCTGGTAGGATAAACTCAGATGACTTATCAGCCTGGGCTGAATGATATGCTTCCTTGTGAGCACTTTCGACTAGGCACGTTTTTTTCTTTCTTTCCGTTTGTTAGTTCACACAAGTCCTTGTAATAAAACCTCCCGCTTTTCCTCTGTCTTATTAGCGATCGGGGTCATTGTTTGCTTCATATTTGTCGCTACGGATATTCGTGTTGTTGGAGTTGAGCCCTGGTCGAAGGGGCGAGCACTAGGGTAGATAACTATAGAGCTGCTTTGCTTGAATTTTAAAAGGATACACTGAGCTTGGAAACCGGGCGCTGAATACTATACGGTACACATACCGGTAGTATAATCACGGAAAATTGAATAGACGCTTATATCGATTGGCATCAGCATCTGTAAGATCACAGCTTAAAGGCCTGTGCTGAGAGTTACAGTTTGTTGGGTAAAGCAAGGAATTGGGGCCCATCCAGCTCACCCAACACGACTCTTCCTGCCTTCCTGAACGCGACGCCCGACGGCGATAACCTCCAATTGAGAATCCGCTACCACCCACGTAATGCCAAAAACCATCTCTGCTACCCGCTCATAATCATCATTCCACCGTTTTTCTTGCGGTGAAATTTTCACGATGCCGGAAGTATACACAGAGCTAACAGCACCAACCTCTGTGTCCTTCTCCCTCAAGCTCCCCTTCACTTCCGCAACCTCCGAAAACGTCATTGTCGCCAAAACCTCCCTCCTTCAAATATTTACTACCACCACATATGAAACCGAGCTCAACTCCGCCTCAGTGGATGCAAAGCAATCCGGCGATGTCGACCGGAGAATTCTCGATGCAGACGAGGAGCAAACCTTCGCAGCGGACATTGCGCTACAACGCTCGCAAGTCGAGTCGGTCACGAAATTGGTGTTGGTAGCAGAGTACCCACTTTCTGGATCTGTGACTGGCCTACAGAGGATAAAGCTGCTGTCTACCCGTTCGGGGGGTGAGGCGGTGCTGGCGTCGTTTAAGGATGCCAAATGCTCATTGATGGAATGGGACCCCGAGGCGAATTCGATTACTACGATTAGTTTGCATTATTATGAGAGGGAGGAGTTTTGTTCGCCTGTGGTGCCTGATGGGTTGCCGGCGGAACTGGTGGCGGACCCGGGAAGTCGGTGCGCTGCCCTAAGGTTTGCTGGGGATATGCTTGCCATCATACCATTCAGGCAGCGGGAGGATGAAGAGCTTTCGCTTGGTCGTGAGGATGGTGATGAACTTATGGATGATGAAGATGGGGATAATGACGATTGGGATCCGGAGATGGCGGACAATGCACGCGGGGAGGATACTATCATGGGTGAAGGTGGCACTAAGACAACTGACGCTCCCGAAGGAAAAGACAGGCCGTATCATCCTAGTTTTGTCCTCTCAGTATCCCAACTTGACGACGCAATTTCACATGTCATCTCTCTCACATTCTTGCACGAGTACCGGGAACCTACATTTGGGATATTATACTCTCCGAGAAGAACCTGGACGGGTCTACTAGCTGCAGAAGGAAGGAAAGATACTATTTCTTATATCGTTATTACACTTGACCTTGAACAGAAAGCTTCGACGCCTATTTTGAGTGTATCAGGTTTACCATACGATATATTTAAGGTCGTTCCGCTGGCGCCCCCAATTGGCGGTAGTTTGTTGGTCGGTGGAAACGAACTTATTCACGTGGATCAGGCTGGGAAGACTACCGGTGTCGCAGTCAATCCGTTTTGCCGGCGAAGTACCGGTTTTGCTGGACTGGCTGATCAAAGTGACCTATGCTTGGAGTTGGAGGGAAGCCAGGTTGTTGAGTTGGAAGGCGAAGGCGGCGATATGTTGCTTTTTACAGAACGGGGTGAAGGGGTTATTGTGGGATTCAAGATGGATGGTCGGAATGTTAGTGGTGTTAAGATTGCCAAATTAAATAATCACCCTGGATCAATAGTTGGTGGGAGAGTTAGCACCGCTGTTGGACTTGGCGGGAGGAGGCTTTTTATTGGTTGCATCGAGGGTGACGCCCGAGTGGTTAAATGGAGGCGAAAGGGTGAAAGAAAGAAAGCGGGAGAAGGTATTAAGGAAGAAGTCCTAGAAAACGAAGACGAGGGTGATGTTTATGGAGCTTTGGAAGACATGGATGATGACCTATACGGGGGTGGTGGAGATTCAAGCTTGCGTAAAGACTCTCTTACTAACGGCCGGAGGAACAGTGAGGCAAAATTTCAGGGAGAATACATTTTCCAAACTCATGATCGTCTAACAAACCTAGGCCCGTTCCGGGATATAACGTTTGGCAAACCGACCTTCCCGGAGGAGTCTAGGGAACGCCAGAAGGGCGTCTCCCCAGAATTGGAGCTGGTGACCACCTCCGGCCCCTCTAACACATCAGAGGACTCCGGAGTAAGCATAATTCGAAAGTCCATCTCACCCACAATTGTTGGGCGTTTTGACTTCCCCCAATGCCAAGCGCTGTGGACTGTTCGTGCTCGCTCAGCAAAAACTTCTAATGCAGCAGTAGGGCTCGGCGGTGAGGAAGATGACCGTAGCGTGGAAGAAACTTTCGATCGCTTCCTCTTCGTTACTAAGAGTGACGAATCGCAGGTTTTCCGTGTTGGTGATGCATTCGAGGAGGTCCGTGGAACGGACTTTGAGAGTGAGGGTGAAACCATTGAAGTGGGGGTTGTGGGCAACGGGATGAGGATCGTTCAGGTTGTTTCTGAGCAAGTTAGAGTTTATGATTGTGGTTGGTTTTCTCTAGTCTTTGTTAGAAATATAATCCTCTCTCGTTTCCATATCATACATGATAATCCCCGCGCTATATTGGTCTATCCTTTGGGAGACTGGTCACTTTTTTTTTGATATTGAGATAATAGGTAATTAATGGCTGATTGTGACCTTGTGGTAGATTTACAACTTTCACAGATTATTCCTATGTTTGATGAAGAGACTGAGGAAGAGGGACCTAATGTTCATAGAGCGAGGGTATGCGATCCTTATGTTTTATTAATAAAAGTGGACGGAAGTGCGGCAGTGTATAAGATGGACTCGGCGAACTTGGAACTAGCTGAGGAAAGGGCCGATGCAATTAAAGTATGAGAGGCACCCTTCTACCACAATACATTCGAGCTAACCACAATAGTTTAATAAATACCAATCCGGTTGCATATATGCTTCCACTAAGGGCACCTTTGTGCCACTAGATGTGCCTGCCGAGAATGTGAAGGATTATTTATTATTCCTTCTTACCATTGAGGGTGGTTTACAGGTATTCTGGTCTCGTTGTACTTCTCATAGTGTCCAAGACTAACACTACTAGATATATAACCTATCAAGCCTCGTCACACCACTATTCGTCGCCGAAAGTTTCAGCACCCTATACCCGCTCCTCCACGCCGACAGCCCTACCTTATCTACCGCCAATCGCGAAAAACACCAATCAAAACAACCAATAATTGAGATTCTAGTAGCAGACATGGGCGATTTGGTGTTCAGGGAGCCATACCTGATCGTTCGAAGCTCGAACAACGACCTAACCTTCTATAAACCCTTCATCGCCTCCTCACCCCCAACCCTGCGCTTCATAAAGTCTCCCAATCCGCACCTAGCATCAAACGAACTCAACTTGGGCGCGGGGAGTAAGAATATGTTCAGACCACTGACAGCGGTCTATAATGTCGCGGGATACTCTGCTGTGTTCCTTCCAGGGGCCGATCCAAGCTTTGTCATCAAGACCGCGAAGTCAAGTCCGCGGATACACAGGCTTGCGGGGAGCGGAGTTCGAAGTCTATCCTCATTTCACTCTGCCGGCGCGGATAGAGGGTTTGTGTATGTTGATAGTTTGGTACGAAATTTCCATTTCCTGTCTTTCGGGCTTTAAGGCTGACCTTTTTGGGATGTGTAGGGTATAGTAAGAGTAGCGCTGATGCCTGCCGAGTTTATGTTTGATGGGAACTGGGGGCACAGAAAGGTAGCACTCGGCGAGCATGTTCAGAGTCTGGCATACTTCCCACCGATGAACGTGTATGTCATTTCCACGAGTAAACGCCAGCCATTTGATCTCGCGGAGGAAGATGGTAATATTGCGAAAGATGGTATTCCTCCCTTCTTTTATTCCGCTTCAGCAAGCTAAACCGGGGCCTAGATACCACCCTCCAGCCCGAAATAGATTCCGGCACCTTGAAACTTCTCTCACCCCAAACCTGGACAATAGTAGACGAGTACAGTTTCGCCCACAACGAGATTGCCCTCGTTGTGAAGACCATCTCCCTAGAAGTTTCAGAGCACACCAAAGAACGCAAGCAACTAGTATCCGTCGGGACTGCCATCTTCCGTGGCGAAGACCACTCTGCCCGCGGTGGCATATACGTCTTTGAGGTAATCGAAGTCGTCCCGGAACCTAACCGGCCTGAAACCAACCGGAAACTGAAGCTCGTGACAAGGGAGGAAGTTAAAGGTACTGTTAGTGCCATATGTGGTGTGAACGGGTATCTGCTCGCTGCTCAGGGACAGAAGATCATGGTCAGAGGTTTGAAGGAGGACCAGAGTTTGCTGCCGGTGGCCTTCCTAGACATGTGCCTTTATGTCTCCGTTGCTAAGAATCTAGACGGGATGATCCTTTTTGGGGACTTCATGAAGAGTGTCTGGTTTGCGGGATTTTCTGTGCGTTCACCTTCTATATCGAAGAGGGTCTTGCTAGGGCGTTTGCTTAAAGGTGACTAACTCTACGAATAGGAAGAGCCTTATAAAATGACGCTCTTCGGAAAAGATACACAAAAACTCGAAGTCATTTCAGCAGAGTTCCTGCCAGACGGCAATCAGTTATATTTTGTCGTTGTAGACGCGGAATCGAATGTTCACATACTACAATATGACCCCGAACGTACGTATTTACTCCATCCCCCCCACCTCTCCCATCTGCTCTCTCAAGCTAACTTGTGTAACGACAGACCCCAAATCCCTTGCCGGCCAACGTCTAATCCGCCGAGCAGACTTCTTCTCGGGCCACGAAATCTCCACGCTGACGATGCTCCCCCTCTCCCAATTTTTATCCTCTGCATCCCCCAATTCCCACCTTCGCCCGGACACTATAGACACTTCCACACCACACCACCACCCCCATCACCAAAACCAACAGCAACAAGAATATTTCGTCCTAGCCGGCACCCAAACCGGCAGTCTCGCCATGATACGCACGATCCCAGAAACTACCTACCGCAGGCTCAACATCGTGCAGGGGCAGATTGTCAACGGCGAGGAGCACGTCGCAGGACTGAACCCCAGGGAGTACCGAGCTGTTGTCAATTATAGTGGCGGTGGCGGCGGCGGGGCTGGAGGAGGAGGAGGATGGGGTGGTAGTGGGGGGGGCGTAGGCGGGGATACTATGAGGGGGGTATTGGATGGCGGGTTGGTCTCTCGGTGGATTGGACTCGCCGAGGGCAGGAAGGGGGAGGTTTCTGCTAAGGCTGGTTGCGGAGTTCAGGGGATTAGGGGAGATTTGAAGAGGGTCGTCGAGTTGGAGGTTGGGTATTTGTAAGGTAGCCTTTTTTTTGTTACAGTGTCATCGGGGGCTGGCTGTGGATGAACGATGCTTTCGGTTCAGTCGTTGGGTGGCTGTATAGAGTGTTGCGGGGGTAAGTTTAGGGGAAGCGGGATTGCTTGTGTCTGTCTATCTGCCCGTTTCTGTATGTGGAAGGTTTGTGGAAAATGGGAGGCGAACGAATTGAAGTCTTATCATATCACACAGTAAAAAAACGCAGTACAGTAGATATTGATACACTGCAAGCCGTCGAATAAACAAGTACTGAATTCACCATCCATCATCCCGTGATGACCCCATTGACCCATCCTCGTACAGTACTCACGCCCGGGCCTAAACTTGGTTGTCTGAGAGGCCATGCTACAACCACGTCAGGGCCCGGTTCCTTGCATCGCTGAGCAAGTTTGCTGCCAGATTTGTAAGGAAAACGGGGAAAGACGTTCTCCGAGTGAAACGCTTCGGCACTTGGCTCACTGCTTAGTGCTGAGTGGTGTCTATTATCCACTTTAGTATATAAAGACCCAAACTGCTTGGTAATATCGCACACCCTAAATGGTCTCTCCCAAAGGCCGATTTATGATACACATTCTTTATTATAGAATATGCGTTTGCAGTCGCTTTTCAGGAACTAAGGAGGAAAAGCAATTAATTATTCCCCATAGCTATGGTATCTCATTTTTCTAGTTTTTCTTCTATTACCCCCTCGACCGCAGACCTCACTTCCAGGCATGCAGTCTGGAGCCGATAAAGGCTGAGGTCTTCGATCTCCCAGTCACCACCGGGCAGGATCCATTGTTTTCCCCCTACCGTAAAAACCGAAATAATTGAGAATCTCGCTAGGACGTTGGAGTTGCCTCTCCTAGTAAGGTCTGTGTCTCAAGTGAGGGCTGAATCTTCTCGTTGTGTTTTGTCCCCCCTAATCCAAAGCCGGAAATTCTGGACGTCCTAGCGTCATTCTCAAGTATTTCGGTTTTTACAGTACTTGTACCCCACTTGATGGGTCATTCAATGACAACTCTTTGATGCTACAATGCTGCCACCCAGCGTTTTGTATGATACCTTAACAATAACTACGGGACCTAAATAAGAGAATAAATAAATAAATAAATGCTATAATGTTGCCATACTCTATCGATTAGTTGATTTTGCATACATAGTAAATTGGTTTGTTCTATAGATAGGAGAAAATTTATTATTTCAGGCCAGATGAGAACATTTGTCTCTCTTTATATGGGGGAAATTTCCTTTAGTTTGGGTTCCTCAACATGAGCTTGAAATCCACACTTTACGTCACCGATATTGCCCCCTTCGACATCATAAGTCAATTGACTCGGTAGATTGAAAAGCGCATTCTGTCAGTTGATGGTGGGAGAGTGAGCTCCCAAGCTCCTGCTAACCAAAGAGGAGTTAATCAGGTCTTGACATCTCGGCCACTGCACTAGCTAGGTATCTCGGGCAATATTTTCTTGGGGATGAATGATTATCCCACCGGGAGGTGGATTCGGATTTTTTTCGCCGGGGGTGAAGATAACGGTCTCACGTCATTGTTCATTGAATGCATTATAAGGACTAACGCCTTGTTAAGAGAAGATATGTTATGGACATCCATCACTAATTGGTAACAACGGGATTCCTTTGTGTTTAAAGGAATGTTCGCAACCTAGATATCGGGGAGGGGGAGGGGAGGGGAGGCTTTGCTGAGAGCAAGACAGGGCTTAGGTAGGCATTGTACATTGACAAGAGTATGATATAACATAAACTTAGGAGTATTACGGTATTCCGAGCTTCCTAACTTATGATAACCCCATTCAGGGCGTTGTGCCCGACTTTGGAGTGGGATGGGCGGGTTCTACCACGTCCCTGTCAGGCCATCCAAACCGAACACTTTACTCACCCGAGATCCGACTAATCGTCTATGAATCCCCGCATGGAAAAGGGCCCAACTCAACCCTTCCCCATGATACATCTAAACGTAGCTATAGCTTAATTAAAACCGACCAAAATTCTTCCTCTGAAGGGGAAAGAAAGTGTACGGGGTGCCCTTAATTACTGCTAGGGGTTCACCAAAGAAATCTAAACTAAAAATTAAAACAAGTCTAATCTTACGTTTCGCTAGATCGGAACCCTTCGAAGTACTATCCCGGAAGAAAACCTGTCAGTCTGGTCCCAGTGTCTTACGTGGGGGGTCATTGGCCCACCTTTTTCCGAAACGAATTCAGTTCATCCGCCGTCGCCTTTTTGCTTCCATTTCTCTCCTCCCTTTCTCGCGTGGGCGGGGCTTGTGCACCGCCTTGTGTTCGCGAGTAAGTTATCAGCCTTCGTGACCCTAGTTGGGATGTTAGCTGGCGCTGGGAGGATATACGTGTAAGGGGGAGTACATTTATTAAACTCCTGTACGCAAACAGATACCAGTTGCAACTGCGGGTGACTAGGAATATCTAATTGCGAGAAGTCTTCGTTGACAGTAGGCATCCAGAAGCATAGCCTTCCATCAGGGACTAAGTGGTCTGCGGCGAACTGCATGATATCATCTAGCATCGTAAGGAAGCTGTAAGGTCGCTTTGGGGGGACGTAGTCGTCCTGCCTGTGGCCCGTGATCAGCACCCTAGAGTAGTAATGATATAAGTGGTCCCTGGGGACATACAAGTGTCTCAGAACCCCATTCCGAATAACTGGTTCCTTCCCCTTTTCCGGATCCCGGTTACCGAGAACCTTCAGCCCCTCCCGCACGCCATAGGGTGGATCGCACACAATCGCATCGATAAACGGGGTCTGGCGTATAGGCGTGTTGGTAAGGTCCGAGACGAATCCATCCAGGTAATTCCCCACGAGTTCATACTGCTGAAAATTACTCAACACACTCCTTCCATTCTTCCCCCTGATCTGCCGCCCATCGATATCAGACCCCAGACACAACCCGCCAAAGTGTGCACACGAAACCACAAAGGACCCAGTCCCAACAAACGGGTCGAAGGCAACCTTCCCAGGCGCAATGAGTGCCATATTCGCCGTCACTAGCGCCAATTCCGCGTCCATAGAAGTAGTCCCGATGTAATGCCTCTTCTTCAAATCGTACCTCTCAACAAGCGCTCTGCTCCCACCACCAACTTTCCGCCCGAAGAATATACGCGTAGGTGTCAACACTTTTTCTGGGAATTCCTCCAGCACAGTGAAAGTTATTTCTGGGTCTTTCATCCTTATCTCCCCGTCAAGGCCGAGGTAAGCGAAGCTTTCAATTATCTCCCGCTGCGTGGATTGCTTGCGCTTGCCGTTGTAGCATTCTATTTCGAATTTGAAGGTATGTGACATGCATGAGGGCCAGAGGTACCGCGTTTGAGATTTGATGGTTTCATGGAGGTGATCGTAGTCTGGGCCTGTGCCCCAGAGCTCGTAGATGCCTTTTGCTAGGATTGAGCGTTCGATTAGGGCTCCTGCAGAGGAGTTGTTAGGGAGGTGGACTATTGCGAATGGAGACTATGAGCCCGGGGAAAAAGTGAAAAATCATTAGCTAATTTCATCTCTTTTGCACCTTTCTTTTCTCGTGCGCGAGGGAACGCTCACAACATCGGAGTACTCCTTCCATTCGACTCCCACACCGGTAAGCTGGGACAGTGAGTCTAACTCTGCTTTCCTGAACGTCTCGTGAATCTGGGCAAAGTATATCAGGTATTCCCGTAGCTGGGACGGCTCTTGGGACATTTGTACCTTTTATATGTAGATTGGTGGGCTAGCGGGGCGAAATTTTGGGAGGGTTGCAATAAGGTTTAGCCAAGCTTTTTGGATCTTCCGAGAAGGTGGGAGTAAATCTACGCGCGAAGAAGACATGGCTTCGTGGAGTAGTTCAGAAGACACTCCTCTTTTAATTCTATGTTTTCCCAATTTTCAATCAAAGCAATATTAGCGGAAATAGCAAAATTCCGTGTATGGTCATTTTCGCAATTACTTTTGCCAAGCCCCACTATGTATGTGTATTATGTAAGTAAAATGAATTACTTATGAGGGCTGATTTCAAATGCCCGGCACTAAGTTATACCTGAATATACTCGTTCTTGGTGTTCACTTCAGCCTCGTCGGCAACTCCACGCTGCTCTCCAGCCCATCATCCTCTCCCATCTCCGAAGAAAAAGAAGAGGAAAAGAAGAGGAAGAAAGAAAGAAAGAAAGAGAGAAGAATGACGGCCGTCCGTTTTGCTTCAGACCCCTCCCAGCAACCGCTTCCACAACCCCCTTCCGCCTCTACTTCACCCGCCGCTAGTCCCGCTACCGCCACTTCTCCAGACTCGAATTCATCGCGGTCGACTGGCAGAGCCCATTCCCGCAGGAAGCCTCCTCCAAGTATTTCCACGACTAGTAGGATTTCCGGCCTCCTCACGCCCGCCGGTTCCGCCGACAATTCTGGCACAGAGAGTCCTGACGAGGAGGTTCATGACCACGAGGAAGGGATGAGGCATGGCTTTGCGGAGGAATATAATTCCGAGGCCTATCTCGCTGTATTGGAACAGGTTTGATTCTCTTTTTCTTTCCTCCCTCCCTTCCTTCCTTTTTCTTGCTCTTTTGGTTTTTCTGACGCAATGGAAGCTAGGTTTTTTACATGTATTATACCGACAAGCGTCACGAGACAGGTGGAAACCCGAAGGAAGAGACACAGACCTTTCCACTGCAAGAGTGGAGAATGAGGGACCGACTGAAAACTGTCTCCGCTGCGCTGGTCTTGTGCCTGAATATCGGGGTGGATCCTCCAGGCATGTTTTCCTGATTTTTTGCTGCGCGTTGCATCTATTAATGTTCGGGCAGATGTCGTTAAGACGAATCCGTGCGCAAAATTAGAATGTTGGGTGGATACCACCGCTCACCCTGCCGCGAAGGCTTTGGAGCAGATTGGGAAGAATTTACAGCAACAATACGAGACGCTTAGCATTCGAACCAGGTATAAACAGTACCTTGACCCTTCGGTCGAGGACACCAAGAAGTTTTGCTGCTCGTTACGTCGCAATGCTAAAGATGAACGAATCCTGTTCCACTATAACGGTCATGGAGTACCAAAGCCAACGTCTAGCGGGGAAATATGGGTGTTTAATAAGAATTTCACTCAGTACATTCCCATTTCCCTGTACGACCTGCAGAGCTGGCTCGGCGCGCCGAGTCTGTTTGTCTACGACTGCAGTGATGCTGGAAATATAGTCGCCAATTTCAATCGGTTTATTGAGAAGCATGAGCAGGAAAACATGGAGCTACGGGCCAAGGACCCCAATGCTCTAGTTACCGCATCGTACAGCGATTGTATACAATTGGCTGCTTGCGGAAGTAAGGAGACTCTGCCTATGAATCCGGATTTGCCGGCCGACCTATTCACTTGCTGCTTGACGACCCCAATCGAGATAGCGATTCGTTTCTTTGTGCTTCAGAACCCGCTACCTTCCAATTTGACGGTCGAGCAGGCGATGAAGATTCCTGGGCGCCTTCAGGAACGCAGAACACCACTTGGCGAGCTCAATTGGATCTTCACTGCTATCACTGATACCATTGCCTGGAACACCCTTCCTCGACCCTTGTTTAAGAAACTCTTTAGACAGGACTTGATGGTGGCAGCATTATTCAGGAATTTCCTGCTGAGTCAAAGAATCATGAGAGTTCATCAATGCCATCCGATCTCCTCACCCCCTCTACCCGAGACACACCATCACCCGTTATGGCAGTCGTGGGATTTGGCGGTGGAGATGGTGCTGGCACAGTTGTCAGCGTTGAATAGAGCTGCTGATGGTGGCCCCGCATACGAATATCAACATTCCGGATTCTTCACCGAGCAGCTCACCGCCTTCGAGGTTTATCTCTCTCAGGGCGCGATTGATAGAAAGCCTCCGGATCAGCTTCCGATTGTGCTTCAAGTCTTGTTGAGTCAGGTGCATCGTCTTAGAGCGCTTATTTTGCTCAGTAAATTCCTCGATTTGGGTCCTTGGGCTGTGAATCTGGCGTTGAGCATTGGTATTTTCCCGTACGTGCTTAAGCTTTTGCAGTCGGCGGCGCAGGAATTGAAGCCTGTGATGGTGTTTATTTGGGCGAGGATATTGGCTGTCGATGCTTCTTGCCAGGCGGATTTGTTGAAGGATAATGGTTATAGCTATTTTATACAGATTCTCAGCCCAGCCTCTGGAATCCCCGTTGGAAACGCAAGCGAACACCGTGCTATGTGCGCTTTCATTCTCGCCATGTTCTGCAGAGGTTTTCACCAAGGCCAGGTGGTCTGCATGCCCCCGAATGTTATGGGCGCCTGTCTTGCCCACCTTGGAGACGAGAATCCATTGCTGAGGCAGTGGGCGTGTCTCTGTTTGTCGCAACTTTGGCACGATTTTGCCGAGGCCAAGTGGCAAGGCATTAGAGAGGGTGCGCACCTAAGGCTTTGTGAACTTGCTACGGATAACGTTCCAGAGGTTAGGGCAGCAGTATTGTACGCACTCACAAGTTTCTTTGGGATCCCCGAGATGAGTGAGGAGGTTGCAAAGATTGAGCAGGATGTTGCGGGATCACTTTTGATAATGACCGCCGATGGAAGTAATATGGTTAGGAAGGAATTGGTGATATTTTTGAGTATGTTTGTCAAGAGGAATGAAGGAAAGTTCTTGGTTGCGGCATTCGAGCAGATGGTCCAAGAGAGGGACAATCTCACTGGTGTTGCGCGGACGCAGGCGGCCGAAGGGATGAGGCCGAGTACCCAGCCATCTGAAAGACACCACTACAGAGTATCTTCTGGACCTGGAGCGCTGGGGACTGAGGGCGCAAACGGTTCGGCTGCAAAGGACACTCTTGGTGCCATTTCGCCTAATACAATTTTCTTAGCAATATGGCAAGCGTTGCTCATGTTCTCCGTCGATCCATTCCCGGAGGTTGGCCAGGCTGCCCAGATTGTTGTTGACTATGTTCACATCGCACTTTTACAGAGCTCGCTTGGCCAACACACCCAGGATATCATTGAAGAGATTTCCCGTGCCAACCTGCGTACCTTTAGCCTTACTCTGCCCACAAATTCGATTCCCGAGAGGAAGCGCCCCGTCTCACCTGGTCCGACCAAGGCTGAGGGATACTTTACTACCTCCCTGCGGAGATCGGCAAGTATTGCTGCCAGCTTGAAGCAGATGGCTTTGGGATATGCCAGTGGGGAGACAACCCCTACTAATTCTGCGCCCGCAGCTCCAAAGTCATTGAAAGGGAATTGGCTAGCTAATGGCAGCGCAGAAAGAAGTCCTGAGTGGAATAGACCCCCAGATGCAAACGATCCACAGAGCTCGTCCACAAGCTATCACACCGCGAAAGAACCAATCACTCGTAATTTTCATGCTAAAGGAGTTGACAAAGTTCCTAGTATTCCTCTCAAGAGCCAATTCATGGAATGGTCCATTGAGGTATGTTATCTATGGCGATACATCCTAGGCCTGACTAACCTTGACCAGTACTTTCGCGAGCCTCAAATGAAACCGAATGAGGCCGATGAACCAGGCAGTGTTGATTATAACCAGCGCTTGTGGCGTAGAACGCGAAACGACAGGATTATTATTGACACACAGACTCAAAAGGAGCGAGCGAGTACTTCGAGATGGGATCATAATAAGGGTGTTTTCAATAATGGGAGTCTTCCTATGAGGCTGCTATTTCACCAATTCGAGAGCCACCTCATAGCTGTGGACGAAAAGGATGGCGTGTCAGTATGGGACTGGGCGAAGGGGATAAAAACTAACCATTTTTCGAATGGCAACCCAACGGGCACAAAGATTACCGAGATCAAGTTTCTGAATGAGGATGATGTTGCTTTATTGATGACCGGTAGCGGGGAGGGTGTCGTTCGTATTTACCGGAATTATGAGAATGACGGCGAGGTCGAGCTTGTCTCTAGCTGGAGAGCTCTTACCGATCTGTTGCCTTCTAGGAGAAGCTCTGGGTTGGTTGCTGAATGGCAGCAGGGAAGGGGGACAATGCTCGTCGGGGGAGATGTGAGGGTCATCAGAGTCTGGGACGCACCAAGGGAGATGTGCATGAGTGTGAGAATCCCTCTCTTGTTTTATCAGGAATGCGCTAACCACGGGCATAGGACATCCCCGCACGCTCTGGGTCCTGCATCACCAGCTTGACGTCTGAACAAGTTGCTGGCAACATCTTCGTGGCTGGTTTCGGCGATGGAGCAGTTAGGATATATGATCGCCGTCTGGCGCCTAGGGACTCGATGGTGAAAGTTTGGAAAGAACACAAAGCCTGGATTGTAAAGGCACACATGCAGCGAGGTGGCATGCGTGAGTTGGTATCTGGGAGTGCAACGGGTGAAGTCAAGCTTTGGGACATCCGTATGGACAACCCAGTCAGGGGGTTCCTTGCGCATACTAAGGGCATGAGAAGCTTGAGTGTTCATGAGCATGCTCCCATTATCGCCACGTATAATATCCCCGCTGATTCCCACCCTTTCCGTTATATTTCTGTTTTTATAAATGTTAATTCATCGACAGTGGCTCAACCTGGCACGATGTGAAACTCTGGAACACCTCTACTCCCAAAGATCTCTCGCTCTCAACAATAAAGCCTTACAGCAGCTTCCTGCACCAGAATCGCAGCAATCCCGTCACCGGACTCGCTTTCCACCCCCACCGGATGATGGTAGCCTGTTCCGGTGCTGGAGATAACCATATCAGTCTTTACAATTGCGATTCCAAAGGGGGCATATAGGGTAGCTCCATAGGATTCGGTTTGTTTTCGTTCCACCAGTTTCGCTTGTCATAACCATAATAGCTTTAACGTGGGCATTGACTGATCGGGGTTTTATCCGTTGGTTGGTTGATCGACTGAGGCGGTTCCCGGGGCAAAGGGAAAGAGTGAAGTCTGTATTCTAGATTAATTGAGTAATTAGGGAGGGGGAACTGGATGGGAGTTTGGTGCTTTCTTGCTTTATAACCACTTAATGGGTAATTTCTGTCACATTTCCTCTGCGTACTTACTTGCTTGACTGCTCTATTTTTGCTCTTAGCCTTTGTCATGATAATTTGTGGGTGTCGTATATGGTGGTTGCCTATTTGATAGAGGGATGTGGTGAGATACTCTTATTACTAGCAGCCCCCCCTCGAGACCTCAAGGGCTTATTCCCTCCGATAGGTTATGGAGCGGGTGGCGTAGAGGAGAAAAGGTGGAGATAGTAGTGGCTGCGATCACATATGCTAGGCTCCATCAGGGCGAGGAAGGCTGCTGGCAAAGGAGTAAATTTTTGGAATTTGAGCGTAATCAATTGGTTGCTCCAGGACTCTATCTCATATTCATGGCAGATGAGACCGCTGCAAATCTGTACTGCCGGCAGACCCCGAGGCTTGTATTAACTTCATTCCTCCTCCATGTCCCCTCCTGGTAGCTTTGGGAGAGGAGCATAACACCGTGTTTATTGGACCTGTTGGGGTTGATTCCTTCCTGGTTTAGCAATAGCTTCACCAGTCTTTCGTGTCCCTGGGAAGCTGCCAACCAGAGTGGTGTTACATCATTCTCATCTGGCTGATTGGGGTTCACATCTGCCGGCCTCAAAAGTAATTTGACCACTCCTTCATATGCACAGTGAGCAGCGTACCAGGGCGAGGTTCAACTATGCTTATCTAGGCGATTAGGGTCAAAATCTTCTCGTCCCAGCAATAGCTTGACCACTCCTTAATGTTCAAGGATCGCAGCATACCGGAGCGGTGTTTCATCATCCATATCTGCGAGATTGTGGTCGACATCTTGTTGTCCTACGAGCTGCTTGACCGTTCCTTCATGTCCGTTGATAGTAGCACACCCGAGCGGTGTTACACCCTTCTCTGGGCAGTTGTGGTCGACATCCTGTTGTCCCAGGAGCATCTTGGCCAATCCTTCATGTCCCTCGGAAGCAGCCAACCAGAGTGGTGTTACACACTTCTTATCTGGACTATTGAGGTCTTCATCTTCCCACTCCAGAAATAGCTTCGCCACACTGCCTCCACATGCCCAGTTCTAGCCACCCACGAAAATGGTGTGGTACCTGTGCAATGTGGTTGGTCAATCCCGCAACTCGCAGCATTTATAATTGTAGCCAGGAGTTCAACAATCCCGAAGGACGATGCGCAGTGTAGCCAAGAGAAGAGCGGAGAATTACCGGTGTCTCCAATAGAACCGGGATGCATTACCTGCTTTAAAAGTGATGCAGCGGCCATGTGGTCTTGGTACTGCCCCAAAGGCTCCAGCGCAAGGGTTCTCGCGTTGTCTGAGAGTTCCCTCCTCACATGTGTTCCCCAGTATCTCGAGGAATATTTGAGGAATGGCATACTTTGATGGTTTGGGGGAAAATGGGGTATAGTACGAGATTCTTGATCCGTTTTGAGTTCAGATAGGTCAAGCAGGTTTCCGCGAGTATCAAGTGAGGTTCACCGAAGAGATCTGGGTAACTGCAAAGGCATTCTTGGGTGGTATAGTGGATTAACTGCACAGTCGAAGATTCCTTATTTGCCGTTATCAAGCCTTGACAGCGGTTTAGCGGAGTATCATACTGATCGAAATCTGTTGCCCTATATCCACTGCCAACTCATTGTTAGCTCTATGGTTCTGGCCGTCTATAACGTTCACCAAGTCTAATGCAACGGGGAGGCAGGCTTGGCGGAAAATAGTAGGTCAAAATTTGGAGGATTTGGGGTTTTTTTTGTCATTTTTCATATCATACAGAAGTTATTAAGTTATTATGAAATATCGTGTATAATAATAATATTATTATTATTATTATCACATTATATTATTATTATTATTAAATAGCAAAAATTAAAACATAAACTCTACAATAGCAAAATACTGAGAGTTTACCCCACAATTGCATGCCAAGCTTGCGTTCCCATTGCATCAGACTTGGTGAACGTTATATAGATGGCCAGAACCATACGATATGTTGAGATACGGCTACCCACTTAGGTAATGTCTTTGGGTTAGTCTAGGTTTGTGATTAGGTCTATCATTGGTTGTGTTGGAGTGGGGTATTTCTTCTTAAAATTATAATAGTATCATAGCTACAAGAATCTACTGATGGACCGTGGAAAATTGGTCAAACACTTTCGCGCCGTTTATCAGATAACAGTTGAGACGCTACCGTCTAGTACAGCCACCTATTACAAATTTAATTTTCAGAAAGAGACAGACAGTTGAAGGTACAGTATGCAAAGAAAACAGAACAGTAGCATGTTTAGCTAATATACTGTCTAGTATATAGGTGAAAGGCTGTTTATCTAACAGACTTTCTTTGATGGTCGGCACTGTCTCTGGCTGCTAGACGGCCGTCTGTAGGTAAACGGCCCCTTAGTCCAGAATTTGTTGTTTGGAAAGTAGGTCTTTGGCTTAAGGGGATCATATTGCACATTAAATATGTTGAAAAAAACCCAGATATGACCCGGTTAATCCTTACAGAAATTACGGGGTTCGGTAAGAAGTGATTGAACAGTTATTTAAAGTTGATCAGCTAAACATAGCCCTGTGCGTTCAGGTTAACTGTTCCCTACCCTTATACTATTATCGTGGTTGCGATATGATAATATCATAATATTACTTGTACCATTAGAACCTTTTTACCAATAACCCACTCATAACACAGGGCTTGGCGCTCAGATCCGCACAGCTACATGCAACAAATTTTTCCAACCGGTGCACATTTTGAATAGCACGAACCATACCTGATATACGCGACCCTCCCCAGAATGCCTCCCTGTGCACAGGCGAAAACCCCCTTTTCCGCCTAGCACGAGCAAAGCATGGCAAAGCAAAATAAGAACAAAAACCCCTAGCAAAAACACTTTCCAAGCTCCCGCCTGAATCGATTCAATAAAGCATTGCCCACTCACCTGCACCTGCTGGTAGTGTATGTTACCAATGCCGTGCCTACAAACCTCAATCAGCATATTTCCCAATATATAGCGCGCACAAGAAAACGGGGAGAGGGGAGAGGGAATTCACATAAATCACAAACCCATCAAAAGCCCCAAGCACTCTCCTAACATCCTTCCTGGAAATCCCCTCCCGGACCGCAATCTTCTCGATAGCATGCTGCCCGTTAAGATACTTGTTAATCCTATCGAACAACGCCTTGATATCAGGCGGTTGGTCCCTAGTCATCATCTCCAGCCACGAACTCTCAATACTGCTCGCCTGATGCGGCTCGAGGATAATGCTATCCTCGTACTCCTCCTCGGAATCACTATCATTATTGTGGGATAAAAGGCTAGATATGGATGATGCCATCTTTGCCAATTCCCTCTCTCTTTCCCTCTCTCTCTCTTTCCCCTTTTCTTGCAATTGGGGATTGAGCGGGGAGTCAGTGGGTGGCTTTTTCGCCCGCCGCTCTTCGGCTACTACCGCGCGCTTTATTTGCCGAGTTACACGGAGCCATGCAAAGTTACGGAGTTGGGTTGCGAGGCCGTGGCGGATTAGGAATGCAAGTATTTCGAGATAGGCGGGGCGATGGTCGCGGGAGGGGATGAAAGCGGAGAAGGTTTTTGGTTTGCCGGAGAGGAGGGTGAGGAGTTTTGGGAGGGGCTGGAGGGTTGGGAAGAGGGCATTATAGATTGGGATTAGTGTGTGGAGTCTAGGTTAGTTTGTTAGAGCTGCTGTGGTGAAGGGGGGAGAAAGGGAACGAACTTTTTCATGTCAGCGTTAGGAGACACAACATAGATGTCTCTCTGGTGTATAGGTGGGATAGCACGGGCTTTTCTCCAGTGCACAAGATGACGAGCCATGACCTGGATTTCGTGGAGTGGGATTCCGCATGAGTTTGATATTTGCAGGAATCTGTTTACGTTGTTAATATCATACCCTAATTTCGGTAAGAGAGGGAGCACATACGACATGGTCGGTTTGCACGCCTCGACGAAACGGGCCAATGATGTAGAGGAATCGGTTGCTTCAGCCGCAATATCTTTCAGAATGCCATCTACATCTTCAAGGAAGAGAAGAGTGAAGTGCTTCGCAAGCATGTTGTCCCCCTCAGTGTCGTCATCGCCGAATGAATTAGCAGTTGTTAAGGGTCTGGAAGCGCAGATATTAGCATATTGGTCTCCTCAAAAATAAACCGATCACGCACAGTCCAGGAACCTGTGGCTCCGTTATTGACGGCAAAACAGAGATCTGCGATATTATGGGCATTTGCAGCGACAGCCCAAGGTTGTTATTAAGAAACACATGAGCTATCTTTGACTGGGATATATCAATATAAACTCTAGAGATCGCATACGCAAGGCTGCTCTGATCCAGAATGTCTCTCCATAAATCTGCGAAACTGGTCCCTACATCCCATTAACAAACCCCCAATATCAAACCAACAAAATTATATACCTTCATGATTTACCTTGTCCTTCAGTCGAACAATCCTCTCCGCCTCCCTCCAAACATACCCATCCTTGGCCTGCTCGTATTTTAGAGCCCGCGCAAACCTCTTGACAACATAGTCAAACATCTCCTGCGTCCGTGAATGGCACTCCAACTCCGGAGGGTTTAAAACAAAGACGACATGAAACATCGTCATGTTACCAAAACTACCCCCTTGAGAGCTCTCTCCATCCTCATCGTCCTTCTCATCATCGGCATCATCTCCATGTCCTCCATTCCCCATAGCTATACCCCCAGCATCGGTATTCCCCCCTACATCTATATCGCCACCGCCGCCGCCATTCCTCCCACGCCCCCTCTTCTTCTTCTGCTTCCTCCATGTCCCATCGGGCCGAACGTGTAGTGGATAGCCAAGGAAAACCATATCATCAATCGACAGCTCAAACTTGGTCTTGCACATCCGCTCCTTCGGCGCCAATAACCCGGCCAAAAACTCCTCCTTGAACCCTAGCACCCTCATATCCTCCCCTTTCTCATCCCCACCCTTCCCATCGCCCTCATCTTCCTCCTTCAAGTGTTGTCTTCGGCGACTGCGCGTCTTACTCCCACTGTCACTTCGTTCCGTGGCGGTTCTGCCCCGCGCGGTTGTTCGGGACTGCCGGTCGTCGGCGTCATCGTCGCTGGAGCCGGATGTGGATGGGGAGGAAGGGGATGAAGTTCCGGAGATGGTGTAGGCAGCGTATTGGGAGTGTAGTCGTGTGGGGGTGTATGTTGGAGTGGATTTTGGCTTGGGCGGGTAGTGGAAGACGAAACTCACGCCAGAAGAGGAGCGGACAATCAGGAGGATCGCGATTAGGCAGGGGTTGGGATTTGTGCTGCGTTGCATTGTGGGCGGTTGGTTGGTGAGGTGGGGGAGGTGGGCAGACGGGTTGTTCCGTTGATCAACGGAGATGGGCAGTTAGCATGTGCCAGCCGTGGGCAGAGTCACAGCATCGTGGATCATCATCAGTTACCAGTGTGCACATTGCTAACGAAATTGCTAACATCGTACAAACAGCGAAGGGTGCATGAGGTTTTGTGATAACACGCTAACTCTTCCCCGTATTCTTCTTCTTCAGCTCCCCGCTCTCCTGCCTCAACTCTTCCAGCCTACTGCTGCTGCTCCTCGTACCGACCTTCCCGCCCTCGCCCTCTGTCTTTGTTATCTTCTCCGCATCATCCTGAAATCCAAGATTCCGAAACTCATCTTTAGCCATTAGGTTGCTGCCCCCCGAAAATAATTTAGCCCTATCTGCCAATCCATCTGCTCCCACAGAACCACGAAAAAAAGAAAGGTTACCCACTGATCCATTCGGCACTTCAAGTAGGCCTTCGCCAAAGCCCTACACTCATGCGCGTTCGTCCCTCGGACCTTTTTTAGACAGGCAAGGTAGTCTTGCATCACAGGCTTACATTCACCTTATCCCCACATTAGCCTTGTATCGCACTGCAAGGGAGGTTCGGGGAGTGGTGGCGGGGGAGCAGGCACCATCATGGTCGAGTGGGAAGCTCCCGCGCTCCGGCCTATAATAGCCCGTTTGTTAGCAAGGACAATGGGGTGGGGGAAGAGCTAGGGGATGGTACGGTGTTGGAGAAAATATTATCGTGGAAGGAGGTCTGCCGAAGCCGCTCATTGTGAATTGTGGTTGGGTTAGGTTCGTGGCGGATTTTAAATCCTAGGGGTATGAGTATCGCGAGGTACTGTATGATACTGCTCTATGGCGCTTCTTGCTACTTGTGCTTATCTGATCAGATTCAGCGGTCTAACGATGGCAAGCAAAAGATGAAAAACGCACAAGCTACGATAAATCATATAATAATACTTTATCTATGGATTACCGTATCAGGCTGGTGCAGCGCTGTATTAGATGCAGTTGGATGGTTTGGTTTTAATTCGATAAATTTATCCTGGATAATCCTAAACAGTATCCTCTGGCTATAAAATCACAAAACGGTCACAAACACCGTCAGATGGGTATACCGGGGAGGTAGGCAATTGGCCCAAAAGCCTTAGTTGGATGCAATTGATCTACTGTTACTGAACTGTGTGCGATAGTCCAAAATTCCCTTCTCTGGAAAGGGGGCAAGAAACACAGCAAAAACACAGCCCTTTCCCCCTTCCAAGACAGAAAAGAAAAAAAGAAAAAATCTTGACCTTACTGAGAGAGGAAAGCCCAACGACATAGCACACGGTTTAATTATTTAAGTTTCTGCGGCACACTTCGCTACCGTAGCTAGCAAGATTTTTGGTCATGTGACATTGAATTAAAGATTCCGAATAGGAATACGGTACATCATACTCGATTACAGGAGTCGGAACTGTTAAAGATTTGAAGGACGGATAGTAGCAGGCTCCCCCATACCTACCTGAGAAAGAAATAGAAAAAGTACTCCAAAGAAACCCCAAGACCAAAAGGTCTCTTTGCCCTTGACCTACCGTGAATACGTACACCCCCCTCCCCAACAGATGAACAATCCCCCCGGCTTCCTTCTATCACTCCTTCCTCTTCACTTACCACTCTTCTCCAACTTGACGAATCAAAGCAAAAACCACCGAAATCTCCATAAACACCAACCATGTCTTCACGTTCCCTAGGAGGGGGGTCTTCAACTAGAGGCTCTGCCAACTACAGCACCGACATCAGGCTAGACGACAATGTTCCGGCCAATGTGATCATCCGTGCAGGAAAAAATCTGAGGGAAACTATCGATCCCACCGAAGAATTTCTGTTGCCTGCTGGCGAGGAGAGGTACCCCCTCCGGCATATACATTTTACCAATGAATCCAAACTAACAGAAATAGGGTGATTATGAAATGTGACAAAAGTAGCCTCCCCAAGAAAAGAAAGAGGGAGCACATAGTTGACCGTAATTCTTAGATGACCCAACAACCGCTATCTTCACTTTCAACCGTGACGGCCAAACCCTCGGCGGACTTCTCGTCAGTGCGCTCTTAGCACTCCCGTGCGTAACATTTGCAGCATACAGAGTTCCCCACCCGCTATTCTTCGTATTCGAATTGCGTCTTACCACGGATGGCGCTATGGGTCCGAAAGAAGCTTTACTTGAGGCCTCGAAGAATATGGTCGAAGACTTGGTTATGTTGAGTAGGAGGTTTACTCATGAGTGGGAGCTTCTTAAGCAAGCAAATATGACAGGGGTAGTGGGTAATGGCGATTTCGAGGTATCTGGGCGCGCTGCCTACAGTCGTGCTGTATCCAGTGCTGAAGAAGCAGTGAATCGAGGTAGAACCTTCCAAGGTCGTGAGCGCAGTCAGCAAGATACCACCTACCAATCTGGTGCCGGGAGCCCAGAGAGGTCGGGCTATCCAAACTGCGGGAGTCCCATCAGGGTGGACTATCAGGGCGATGGTCAGCAAAGAATCAGATCCCAGGTTGGTCCGAGCAGCCCCAAGAGGGTGAGAGGTCAGACAGGGGGTAAACCTACAGGTTACCAAGGCAGAATTGGGGGCCCTGAAAAACTGGACAATCCGACCGGAATGAACCAAGATGACAGCAGCTTGCAGGGCCACGGGATGAGTGTGTACAAAGCTAGAGGTCTGCAAGGGGACGCATACCAGGGTGTTAAACCCCCTGAGGACGGACTTCAGGCTTCCTGGGGATCGGATCAGAAAGCTAGGAGCTCTGATAGAATGAATCATCAAGGTGACGTTAAGCCTGGAAGTCTTCCAGAAGAATCCTACCGGGCCAGCGACGCAGTCCCTAATAGATCTGTGAACCAGGGCTTCTGGGGCAGCGAGAAGTTGGAGCACCAGACAGACAGCCGGACTGAAGGCTACCAAGGCTATGGTTCCCAAGGCCTCGGACATAGCGGATATCAACTCAGAGGCCAACAAGCAAGCGCCACCGAAGCAGGAGGCGATTGGACACCAGAATATCAGCGTGTAGACAGCCAAAGCTCCAACTACCCGGACATTAAGCGTACCGCCAGACACCACGCCGGAGGCCAACAAGCCACTACCGTTCGAGGCGGCGATTGGACACCAGAGGATCGGCTTCTAACCAGCCAAGGCTCTGGCTACCAAAATCGCCCCCAGGGCCCCAATAGAGACTATCGCCAAGGGCGCGCAAACGACCAAGCTGAGAAAACCCAAACCATGGATCCCCACACCCCAGGCTATCAGGGTTGGGGTGAGCACCATCGACAGGAGGATACAGGCGCCTCGAAGGATACCTCAATGCAAGATAATGACTGGTAAAGTGTGGGCGTCCAAATGCTCGATTTACAGTACTACTCTAGAGGGTGAGATGGACAGTTTAGCAGTTTAGGTTGGTGTTGTGAGAAAATTAAAAAAAGTTTGCATTGTCGTTATTGTGCCGAGTGACTCGAGTGAGAATTACTTGCCGGGAATTACGCTGTTTGCTCACAGAAGGAATAAGGGTGATGTGGTGCCATAGTAGCACGAAAATCAATGAGAATTGAAACACTTATGAAATACCGGTACCACTCGTGATTTCCTTTCAAGGTTTGGACACCCCTGCGTTCAGGCCTACCTCCCATGACACTCCGCGGTGGGTCCTCACCCTCTAAGCTTGGAATGTGGCCTGGCCTACAGAAATACCGGAACGCCATTTGCTGATTTCGATATTTTCCTTATCATATCACACTGTGTGACAATCCTCCAATCACCCAAAATTATCATTTTGCAATTGATCCCGGTCTCCACGTCACACTAACTTAAAAAGGTACCTAAAAAGCTTAATCCAACGACTTGAAGCAAGCCCAAGTCACGAGTGTCACGTCTGACACAATCGCGCAGAGCGTCACGCTCAGTTCGTTAAAATTCTTTTCTTGGTTGGTTCGGCTATCACCCCCGCACAGTGCCGGTATCCAAGGAACTTTTGGAGTAGGGCTGTTTGTTTACCGTAGGGCCGAGCATTGACCTTGTTGTGGTACTTGTAATACCGTAGCCAGCCAGCCTCCCGTTCCACGCTCCATCCCTTTCTTTTACCCTCTTTTTTCTTCCTTCCTTACTCCACCTTCAAAAATGTCTCAAGAGTTGATAGAATTCGAGAAGCAGCGGTAACGTTCTCCCCAGCGTATAATTATTCCATACCGTATTTTTATAATATTAATTGTCCCTCCAGCGCCGCAAACATCGCCAGAAACCGGGCAGTCCTCGCAGGCCTCGGTCTCGAAATAATTGCGCCGAAGCCTCCAAAGAAGAGAGTCAAAAAGGAGGGCCCGACCGAAGGTGTGCGAAAGTCCGCGCGTGTCGCGAGTATCCCGAAGCGCAGGTACCGTGAAGGTGATGGTGGATCTGAGAAAGAGCGCGGGAAAGAACACAACAACGACGACGGGTACTCCGACGAGAGTGAGAGTGATGCGGATTTCTACTCTGACGATAGTCAGGTGCCCAGCCGGTCGAGCAAACGTAAGCGCGGAGGGTATAAGTATGCTCGTGATTATGGCGATGTTGTGCTTCCAGGTGATGCAGACGGGTTGCGTAGGAGGGTAGTAAATGGGAGGAATGTTCAACATATCGATCCTAAGAAGCGGAATGCGCGGCCGGATCCGAAGGTCTTTGGACCCATTCGTGGGATCAAGGTGGGGCAGTGGTGGCCCTCCAGATTGGCTTGCAGTGCTGATGCTGTTCATCCTGTATGTTTGCGACTCCCCACTCTCATTCTTGCTACCACACGGCCGCTGACACGCCCACAAGCCTACTGTCGGTGGTATTTACGGCAGTGTTTCAACTGGAGCATACTCTGTCGCCGTCTCTGGCGGGTACGAGGATGACGTGGACGAAGGATTCCGCTTCACGTTCACTGGCTCTGGAGGCCGTGATCTCAAGGGCACTGCGAAGAATCCTAAGAATCTTCGCACTGCCCCTCAATCCTCTAATCAGACCCTCACCGGCTTCAACCTAGCGTTGAAGGTTTCCTGCGACACAGGAAACCCGGTCAGGGTTATCCGTGGATACAAAGCTGCCCTGGGACCAGATCAGGGTTACCGCTACGATGGACTCTACAAGGTTCTGAAAGCCTGGCAGGAGACCGGCCTGTCCGGATTCAAAGTGTGGAAATACGCCTTCAAGAGAATCGACGGACAAGCTCCCTTGAATACCAGCAGTGAGCCCACTTATCGTCCTTTAGCTAAGCGTTGAACCGCGACTAACGTGCTATTAGTTGGGGATCCCGGCGACTATGATGACGAGAGTTCTGAGGACAACTCTGAGGACGACCACAACGTGGAGGATGAAATCGAGGAAGGGGCCGAAGAAAACCCTCAGTCTGACACGGAAAATGCAGACGAACCCAAAGAACAGGCAGAGGCAGAGGCCGAACCCGGGCGGACTCGCAGATCCACCCGCAAGTCTTACCGGGAATCCGGCGGTGAAGCCACCCCCATCTCCACCTCCGGAGACTCGACCGCTCCTGCGTCCAAGCCCGACGACGCCGAAACACCAGTCACCTCGGATGAGTCCGATGCTAAAAAGGGACCTGCTGTCATCGTCATCAAGAAGACCCGCACTAGGGCCAGGGCGAAGTATAAGAACCAGCCCTTGATGGACCAGTATCTCTCGCCTAAGGGTGGTGATAGGAGTGTTCCTCAGGCGAGTGAGAGTTCCAGAAGGGTTAGCGGGAGGGGGAAGATGTGAGTTGGAGAGGTTTCTTTTTGCCTGTGGCGGAGGGGCGATTGTAATGTAATGTAAAGTAATGTAGTGTAGTTTCGTTTTCTCTCATCTCACTTTCCTTCCTTGCCCACAAGCCTTGCCCGCAGCTGCGTGATATCTCCTTCCCTCGCTCTTTTACATAGCCTATTTCTTTTTTCTCCCTCCTTCCCGCAGTTCATACCCATACTCATGCAGTGGTCGCGTCTCTGCCTGTTTATTTTGTATTTCTTTCGATGTTTAGTTTGCGCGCCTGCTTCCTCTATGATGCTGGTGGCGATTCTGTGTTTTTAGCAGAGATAATCATGATTCGGTAGAGCATTATAGTTCGGTAACCACAGCAGTATTATCGCGTTCTGTGTGCTGCGATGGCTGTAGGGTAGGTATGCTGGGTAGGTATTTGCTTCAACCACAGGTCAGAGATGGAATGAGGTATCATAATATGAGACAATGTAAGGGGTCATGAATCCTCGCTCGATGAGAATTATGGTTCAAATGGTAAGCTTACATAATGTAGTAGCGTACGATACGATGCAATACGATACGATACAGTTAGTACGGTAACTTGCCATAAACCTGCCAGACGCCGTTAAACGGTCCGGTACAAAACTCACTTTAGATCTCAATGGAGACGTATTGGGGGGGGTAGAGCGCCATGGATCGTGTCCAACTCACCACCGTAGTAGTATCGTCTTCCTGCGCACAATCCTCCTCATATGCCACCAAACACTCATCCTTATGTCCTCTGTCCAACCGTCCTCTAATCCCCGAGCGTCGGTTACCTAAAACTAGCTTGTTACCAGGAAACCTAATGTGTCTGTACTTTCCACAACACGAACTCATGTAGCCAGAGACAACATTATCCGGTAGAAAATTTTATAGCACGGGATAGAGTTTTTCCGGTATTGTATCGTATCGTACCTTGCAGATGTAATTTACGGTAACTGCACGGAGTCCGTTGTTTACCATATCATACCTATTATGTACTGTACAACTTTATCTCCCTTCTGATCTACGTCTAGGTTCTGATGGTCTAATAATGCCTATAGATCTTCTGATTAGGTTATTAAAATTTCGCTTTTGACTGTTTTCACTATCAGACCCACACACACATCGTCGCTTTTCTCCCTCACACTCTTTATACACCCTCTTAACATTCAGGCTCGCTTCACCCCTCCTGAGTTGATTTATCGTAACTGAATCCACCTCACAAAGTTACTCAACAACCGATCCTCTATGCACTCAAATCAGCCAAAAAATACAGAATATCTCAGTACAACTTTAGCCGAGTGTTTCAAAAAACTTCCACCGCTCGGTCCGAACCTGCAGCACTCCAGTTCCATGCGTCCATCTCCTCATAAGACCGGATTCACAAATATTCGTACTGCAAACCACACTCGGATACCTAATTACGTATTCACTCACATCCGGCCCGAATGCTAGAGTCTACAAACCGAGCTTTGTTAATAGGCATGCACGACAGAACTCAATGGCGGTTGGAGTGGAGGCAGCTGTTGGTCCGGGAGGATTGCTTCTTGAAGTAGTAGGGGAGGCCGGAGGGGAAGGAAACTCTACGTGATATTTAGGATGGTTATCAAAGCTGATGCGGGAATTAGCAGTTTTGGCTATCCTGTGGCTATGAGGATTGAGACGGAGACTAATACTAGGCTTGAAATCAGGGTGTTAGCTCTCGACGATGAATTCATGGTAGCTACTATAATTATCGCCTAAGGCCCGGCAAGAGTGCATTCTTGGTCTTTTGGAGGGCAGTCGTTCTTGTTTCAAGAAAGAAACTCGACGTTGGTTATAACGAGAAAGATGAGGGAACGGAGGGGCGAGGGGCATTTGAGCAGGTAATTCGCTTTCGGGAGGGTTTGAATATAGAGATAGTGGGTAGTGACCCCGAAGACCTCATGTTTGATTCCGCCCTTCGATCAGATATGATGGGATCCCTCACTCCCGATGCAAGTCCAACTGGAGCAGGGAGGATCAGAAACCCTGGCATCATGCTTGTGGCCAGAGGTGCCGGTATCCTATGACTTGAAGTCTTTGACCTTGAACCATTCAAGAGGATCCAAACAGAGCCTGATAAGGTGAAGAGCAAGATTGAGCAAGCGGTCTTTTATCGTGTTAAAGAAGATGTACACTGACACCGTGACCCTAGGGATCCCCAGAAGCAACTACCAACGAATCCATGGAATTTATTAAATTTGAAAGGCCGAAAAGAAATCCAGTACGAAATACGAGAGTTTGAAGAGGCAGCATTATAGATCGGCCAAGAAATCTTGTTCTCAACCTCAAGAATACCTCCCGGCAGTCCTTCCATTACTCGACACCGACCTTTCCCTCTGTGCAGCTCATCTCCGCGCAGTCGCCGAACACCTCCAAGCCATCTTCCCTCCACTCTCCAAGAAAACAATGTGGCTCCTCCTCACTGATGCAGAGAAGTGCCATGCCGCTCGTGCAGTCTGGACCGTGCCAGAAGCTGGTCTCCTTCACGGTCAGGAAGGCAAGGGAGGAACCCTCAAGGTTATCATCCATGAATTATTATCCTCTGACTGCGATATGGGCGGTGGTGACCCTATCAGAACCTGGTTTCTGCGATACATAGGATCTATTGAGGATCTGATCTAGTGTTCGCAACGGGGCAGTCCGTCCGTCCCCCACCGTCCCCTGTCGTCCTCTGTCGTCCCCCGCCGTCTTCTGATGTTTTCCGATGTTTTCCAATGTTTTCCGCTGTTTTCCGCCGTCCCCTGCCGTCCTATGTAGTTACCTGCCGTCCCCTGACAGAAGTTGTCTTAGGTCGTGGGGCTCATCGTCCTTGCTAATAACGGCCGTCCTGGGAATTCAAGGACGAGGACGGACTACATTTTGCCGTCCCGTCTCGTCCGGGGGTCTTGGCAGTCCCCCTGCCGGGTCCTACGGGGGCCCCGGACGGCTGAGAACACTGATCTGATCTCGAAGGCCAAGCATGCAATGAGAAAAAACAAGCAAGGGTCGATACGAAAAAGTAACGATGGCCAAAATGGATACTGAGGCCAATGATATTGTCCTCGCGGCATTGATGAAGGCATGGGATTTCCGAGTCCGCTCTGTCAAATTATACAGACCCGACATTGTGAGGATGCTACAGACCACCACTTCTAAGAAACGCACCATTATATGCATCGACGCTCTGGACGAATGCATGCCAGGATATAGGGTCAAGGCCCTTGATTCACTAAATCAAATTCTCCAAAAGTCTCCAGGCACTAGAATATTCGTGACCGGAAGACCATACATTCAGGCTGAGATCGAGAAACGTCTTTTTGAGAGAGTAACAACCCTATCCGTCACCCCCAGGAGCGGTGATATCGTCAGATACCTCCGTAGCAGGCTGGGGGATGACAGAACCCCGGATGCGATGGACAGTACCCTAGAGGCAGATATCCTGAGGAAAATTCCTGAAGCTATTTCTGAAATGTACGTAGGAGCGACTGTACTGGGGAAGCTACCCCGAACTACCTACTGACAGATGCATATCTAGATTTCTGCTCGTCTCATTGAATATCGATGCGATCCTTCAAGAAACTACGATCCATCGTAGACGGCAAAGGTTCAACGCAATGGCCGATGGGTTGGGGTTGGGGGATGCTTACAGCAAAACACTGGCTCGGATAAAGGGGCAAGGTGGGGAGAAGGCGAGGCTTGGTATGGCCACTTTGATGTGGGTCTCTCACTCATAGCGGCCCTTGAAGCCCGATGAACTATGTCACGCCCTAGCAGTCGAAATAAGATCGCCGAAGCTTAATGCCGACAATGTTCCTTCAATAGCGACATTGCTAGCCTGTTGCCAAGGGCTCGTTACCCTAGACAAAGAGGCTTCTACTGTCCGGTTAATCCACTTTACCCTTCACGAGTACCTCCGGGCTCATCCCGAGCTTTTCAGTACAACCCATTCGACAATGACAGAAACCTGCTTAAGTTATCTGAACTCCCAGTAGGTCAAATATCTTTCGGCCACCCCCTCTCCCGAACTCCAGGGCACACCCTTTCTTAATTATTCTTCCTTATATTGGGGAATTCATGTAAAAAGGGACCTTTCAGACCGCACAAAATTGCTTGCACTAAAGTTATTTGATGATTAGAATAACCACATATCGATCAGGATCCTCTTGGAAACGCAGATACTGTACTCTTGCAGTGCTGGCTCCGGCAGAAATCTCCTCTTCGGTGGCCTACATTGTGCATCCATCTTTGGCATAGTCGAGATGTAGCTGGTTTGGTAGAGGTGGAAGGTTGTGACATCAACCAAGAAGACTGCACAGGTAATGCGCCTCTCGTGTGGGCTGCCTGTAGTGGGCAATGAGGGAGTGGTGGAGGCACTGCTCAGACGGAGCGATGTCAACCCCAAAAAACCAGATAAGTGCGGCCGAACACCACTCTGCTGTGCTGCTTGGAATGGGCACGAGGGAGTAGTAAAAATACTACTCCGCCGGGGCGAAGTCAACCCCGACAAACCGGAGAACCATGGCCAAACACCACTCTGTTCTGCTGCTTAGAATGGGTATGAGGAAGTGGTGAAAGCACTGCTAGGACGAGACGACGTCAACCCTAACAAGCCGGGCAGACTCGGCCAAACGGCACTCAGCTGGGCTGCCTGGTGTGGGCACGAGGGAGTGGTGAAAATACTGCTCAGATGGAGCGAGGTCAACCCTGACAAACCGGATGAGTATGGCCAAGCACCACTTTGCTGGGCTGCTTGTAAGGGGAATGAGGGAGTGGTAAAAATTCTGCTTGGACGGGACGATGTCAACCCCGACAATCTTGACGAGCAAGGCCGGACACCACTCTGGTGGGCTGCTGAACTTGGTTAGGTTGGAGTGGTAGCGCTACTACAGCCCCCAGCATCTACCACTCCCGGTGCGATCTAAGGCCGGGAAGACATCGCTCTCTTTGCCCCTTCCGATATGGGTAACCCATGCACTATTTCCGCAAGGACTGCAACAGCTCCAAAACATGTCTGCCGCCGCCGCCGCCTCCCTCCTTTCTCCCCACCTAACATCCACCCCCTGGCCCACGAGGTCACCTGTGGTAATTGCCGCCTTCCTCCCTCCCTCCGGGGCAAGCCCGCCACAGAAACTCAGTTCAAATATTTTTCCTTGGTCGAAGGAAACCATACGCAATATGAATGCACACATCTATCACATACCCGCCCAAATCTCCATACGAATCCTCTTATGTACCCGAGTTTGGATTTGCGAGTGTCTGGTGTAATCTGGAGTTTCGCGTCGGTAGGGGTTGGTTCTATTGCGTCGAGACAAACCGGATAACTCAAAACCTCCATCGTGTCTGTATTAGTTCAAGTTGTTTTTGTTGGAGTGCGGTCATACTCTATTAATCATATTTCTTGGCATATAAAATACTTCGTTTTTGAGATGGAACATGTATATTACTTTATCTCAGCTCTGGTCAAAATATTTATCTATATATACGGAGACCTCCGTTGTTGGGCCTTTAGAGGAAGCTTGGAATATTATGTACTTTAAGTCACTAATATTACATTCTTCAATGTCACACATCTACTAATTTAGTGAATTGAAAGGTCTGTTTTGTCAGCTTACGACACCGGGCTAAACAATAGTCCGCAATGAAATGGTGGACAAAATCTTCCTTGAGAAAATCAGAAATTGAGTTATAATTAAGTAATAATAATTTGCTACTACCCAACATAAGGTCTAAACGAGGGGCAGAGTGGCAAATGAAAGATACGAGGGATGAGCTGGGAACCCCAACCAACGGTCCGATAGTACTCAATGTACAACTCCCTATTACTAGGTCCTCCTCATGTTAGCGTTTGTAAGGCTCTCATATGGGAGCAAAAAAAGTTAGACATCCGAAAGGCCCACTGGTACTACATATAAGAATCGGCTGGGATCAAGGGCCTTTCGGGCCAGGGTAGGGCAAAAACCAATGGCAGCAAATACATTTTCTCAGTGGGTAGGGGCTAAGTTAGGGATTTTCCAACTCCCACCCCAAATCTAGGAGGGTGAGACGCATCTTTATCTATCTTGGCAAATCCTGGGAAATCGTCCGGAACGACAACGACAGATCTGGTGGAGCACAATCCGAGACAATAGGATGCGACTAGAACTTCCCCGGCTGGGCAGAGGAAACCCTACCAAGTCTTGGGACACTGCCAGTAGTGTTCGAATAATACCGGACGTTACCACTAGCAGCCCCCTTGACCGACCGGTCAAGCTTGGAGTCAATGTTGAAAGTATAATAGATGAAGGCGCTGTTAGAAAAGGTATCAAAAATTTGATCTCGACTATTATATTCATCCCTAATACTTGGGAGAAGCAAACTTCGTGGGTTACCATATGTGTAAAATACAGGTGCGATCTCTTCCAGTCCAAGTAATAATTTCACCACTTCCTGATATCCATGCCTAGCGGCATGCAACAGGGAAATTCGACCACAATTATCTGGCTTGTCAGGGTCAACCGCTTTCAGTCTGAATTGAATTTACACTACTCCCTCATGTGCACCCCTAGCTGCATCCAAGAGGGGTGTTCGGCCGCAATCATCTGGCTTTATATCGACCTCCCAATCCACGAGCTATCTTTCCCGGTTTTTCTCTTCCCCGGGAGGTTGTTGGTTTGTGTGGTCACGTCGGTGCCTGGGATAGCCTATAGAATCTTAGATAGATAGCTATTAGTCGAGAGCTAAGTTCGTCAAAACCAAGTGCTATTCAACGGCTGGCCTAAGTAGTCGTTGAATATGTTGATAAAATAGTCTTTTATCAGAGCATAGGATAACCCAGGATTTAAACTCACTAATTGAGATAGCAAAATAACTATCCGGTCGCTAGCCCTGCAAGAAATTATCATATGAATGACACACTTAGTGTACTTTGCCCAAAAATGAACCCAACTACTGTGATTAGTACAGTACATAAAGGAATGGACTCAGTCTCCTCTTAGACACTGGCACACTTGAGCATTTTTGTCCCTAGGCAGATAGCTTAGTTATCACCACTTTTCCTCGTTTGATTCATAACTCCGACACAGAACGTCACTCGGGTAGATTTAGGGCTCAGAAACGTAAGCATACATAGCGTGAACCTACTAGGCGCTATCAGTTGGGCAAGTGTAAAAAAAAACGCTTTAGTCCTTGGTGGGATTGTAAGGGTTGCACGTAGCGTATAGAGAAGGAAAGGAAAGTCCAATTTATATTTTTAAAACTTAATACACAATTTACAGCTGTAACCTATAGCACGGTATCAACCCTCTTGAATACTGTAACGTAGGGGGCATTATCCGAGCGCTGGTGAAAACTCCACTTGCACTCATGAACGGCTCCCTCGGACTCAATTCCTTAATTAGCCGCGCCCTCCGTGAAGGTCGGACATAACGTCCTGAGCGAGATCATGTCATACATATTGCTACTCCTCCGCCCCCCACATCTCTAGCCACAGTATTCCCACGCCCAGCCTCGCTATCAAAGCTCATTGTTACGAGAACCCCCCCCAAGGAACTAAAGGAATTAGGAGTTCTTCGGTTTATGTTAGGTTTTATAAACTATCTGAGGCAAGAGTTATCTGTGCTAAGGGGAGAAAGTTTCCTAATGACACAATTAGCTACCCTTTCATTTCTCTTGCTTGCCCTTCAAGGACTAGCTGATTGTGCCTTCTGAGTTAAGTGGCATGTATCTAAGTTAGCTCTTAGCCTTCAGGTTTGGGTAAGTTTAAGTTATAATGTTAATCGAACTTCCGTGGAAAATACCTTTGGCCAAGCTGCCCCCTCAGGGCCCATAGACGAGGTGGATCCCTCACGTATGGTTATGCCACATCTACTGCTACTAAGCAGTTCGCATCTATGATACCATAAAATTCCCTTTCAAGAATTCATCATCCCCCATCCACAATAGCAAAAAGGTTCACGTCTTCACGCCGTCGTATCATATCATACGTCCTTCCCTAGGGCCACCACATGTTAGCGGCGGCGGCAGGGCCGGCAGGATGAGGGCCGGCAGGGGCCCAATGCAAGGTTTTCCGCGCAGGGGGTCTGGCTCCTCCTCCGCCTTCCCCAGACCTGTCCCCCCTAAGGGCACTTGATGCTTTTGTTATTCTCGAGGAATTAATCACCGCTCTCCAGGCGAATCAAGCCTAGGAATTTGGGACCATGATGTCATGCAATTTGGCAATGATTCCGGTGTTATGTTGTTACGTTATTTTAGGAACCGTAATCCCCAGGCATCATATTATGGGGGGAATAACGTTATATAATTAATGAAATTTTTGAGAAGACAATCTCCTGAAGGTCAAATAAGCCATTTTGGATGAGATATACCATCGTGGAACACCCAAATACACACACCCTGCCAAAATATATACGGTTCGCTCCTGATTGGCGGAATCTTAGTAATCCAAGGTTACAAGCCGGTCAGTGGAGACCTTGCATTTGGGGGGGGTTGCGTGTTTGGGCGTCCCACGACCGTAATATCATACCTAAGTTAGAGATAGCGCCAACCTAATAAACGTAGGGATGGTGTTGTCTGCCTTTTTTGCGAGTGCTATACTGTGATGCAGGATATTTTAGCTAGCATACTATTCGATTTGGGTTCACTCGCCATGATACCGTAATAACTTGAATAAGAGAGCGGTGTGCTATGTGGTCAAGAATTCCCTTCCTTGGAAAAGGGGCAAAAATCACAGCAAACTAGGAGAGGTGAAAAAAAGAAGCCAGACCTTACCAGAGGGGGCAACTCCAACGACATAGCACACCGCTCTCTTATTCGAGTTAATATCATACGGTATTCTTAACAATCACCTCTACCAAGATTTCTAAGAGGTGATCATAAATGGCCTGGGTGTTCTCTATTATACGCCGCACCAGGCACGCTCCAAATTCACTTAGGTTGTGTCCCATTAGCTAAAAGCAGGGAGGGGGAAATAATAAATAAAAAACCGTAACTCATGAAGATTCGAACAAAAATATCTAATCCTATTGCTTTCATAGGAGCATGCTGGTATGATACGCCACCACTCACAACCGCCGAAGACAACCCAATGAGGAAAGAGAAAATCCTGTACTAAACAACAATCCCGTGCAACCCCCTGAAAAATAACCCGAAATTTCCATTCCCATTTGGTCCCTTATTCTCCTCGTCCTTCTCTGTATCCAGCACCGCAAATACCACTTCCCTCCACCAGCCCCCCGCAAATTCCGGTTCCCTGAAGACCCTAAGAAAGCATTCCACGACCTTCTCAGGCGGGTTGCGGAAAGCCCCGCATCCTAGCGCGCCTAGCACAATCTTCCGGTGCCCCTCTGTGGCAGCAATGCGCAATATCAGGCGGATCTTCTCGAGCATGAGGTTTCGGTCTGTGGGGCGACGGTAGTCCGGGGGTGTGCTGTCTGTGAGAGGGGGGTCGCGAATCGCGGCCACGGAGATTGCCGAGAGGATTTTGTACTTGGTGTTTGGTGGATAGAGTTTGTGGCCGTCAGAGTGGGAGGTGCGGAAGACTACAATTGCCGGCGTGTAGATCCCTGCGACATCTGAGAGGGGGTAGTAGGCGCGATGGAGTTTGAAGCTAAGAGTTGAGCTATAGAAAATCATTAGGTACGGTTACTATGCCGGGAATTACGCTTGTATGGCCGAGGAAAGTACCGGTAGCATAATTCCTCCTCTTGTGCCATTGCACCCATCTTCCATCCTCCTCCGCCAACTTGCGGATTTGCCATGTTTAGAACCACTACGTCCCTACCCATCGCTATCGCCGTGTCGAAGGTGTCTCCATTAATGACTTTAATCCGGCAACCTCTCCTTCCAGCTTCTGGGTCGAGGTCCGGTAGCGTAAATCCCGGACAGGTTATTCCCGCAAGAGAAAATTCCTCGCCCAAGTATAATGACGATTGTTGCTGCGCTGCAGGAAATTGAGCAAGTACACTGGGTATGAAGCGCCTATACACCCCCCACTCCCGTTATAAGTTGATATTTGCAAGGGTGATACAAATTGACACATACACCGTCTCCTGCGCAACCTCCACCCGCTTTTGGTTATATCTCGCATTCTGCGGCTTCAATTTTTCGGACGATTGTTGTGAATGGAATTCTCGAGATCGCGATTCTGATTGAATATCCATTTCTTGGGAGTCAGTTTCTTGGGGCTGAGATTCTAGATCCGAAGTTCCAAATTCCTTGTGCTCTGCTGAATCCTCCCTAATATGCCTCCCCCTAGATACTAAGGGTGCGGAGTTTGTGGGCCGATTTTGTAGGCTCGAGGATACCGATGACGACGGTGAGGGAGCGCCTTTAATGTAAAAATTCAACTTCGTCTGGACGAGTTTCTTACCGCTGGCGTTTTCGTCATGGTTTTTTCGTCGGGGCGTTGATGGCATAGTGTAAGGGTTGTGGACCGAACCAGGTCGTGAAACGAATGAAATTTTTTGCCAGCGCTTGTAGACGGTCGTGGGATTGAGATCGGCAACCTTGGGAGGGGGAGGAGTGCTCAGAGTGTTTGGGGCTCCCGCAGGCTTTTGAGTTACGTATTAAAGATGGTAGGAAATTAAGGTACAGGCAGAGTATCATAGCATACGGTAGTGTGGCTGAGGAGTCGGGCGGCCAGATGCATTGGCTCGGGAGCGCCAACATGGAACACTGCCAAGTGTCCATCTCATTGTCTTACGCAATTTATGAGTCATCACGATAGGGAATAATTTGTGGTGAATGATAAAGAACAAAGAGGGTTCAGTGTGATGATCATTGCTTCTCAGAGCTCGTGAAGCTCCCCACGGTGGTTGAAAGGGCCAACCTAGTTAGAGGCATAGCTCTCCGAGATTCCGGTCATAGGGGCGCCTTGGATCATAACCATAAGACCTCCCTACAATTGGGCTGGATCAATCATGACCAGTTTATGTCGTGTTGGCATCTTGTCTCAAAAAGTGACACCAGTGTAAGATCGAGGGAACGTGGCACCGGGAGAGACTACTACCCACATCACGCTTAGCTCTCTTCTCGCAAACCAGTACAGTAGAAGCCATGTGATAGCTGCTTAAATTGCTAGACACAGAACCGAGAAGCCCCTAGGAAGCTCGTACATCCATAATAGTAACAGTAAGAGGAAAATACGGTATCAGGCCAAGTTATTGATATGTAAAGCCTGAGAAAAACCTGAGCCACTCCACAAAAAACACTAGCCGTTGAATTTTTGCATCGCTCACCGAAGACTAAAAAGCAGTACCCTCGGGGGGCTGATGGACCTTTCTGTTATTTGGGCTGGCCATGTGTCTAGAAGTTCGCGATTCCTTGTAAGTACGGAAATCAACCCATTCAATCCATATTCAAGGGAAGCTTACTCCCTCAAAGCCACAAGGATTTTTTCCATGGTGTAATCCCTATTCCACGGGCTCACACGGCCTAGTTTAGGTAGATCGACCTGTCCAAAGAGCACAAGTTAGTAGTGAAATCCCGCCACCACTCTGGTTAATACAAACCTCCCCATTATTGGGATTGACACCGGGTAGATTGATCTTAGATATGAAGTGAACAACCGGAGGCTGGTCTGGGTAGGCGTCTCCACAGTGTATTTTCAAACTATAAATACGGTTCTCGTGGGTGCTCTATAAATTGTGAGTACGCTTGCGTTGGTAGCGCCCGCGGAGGAAACTCACGTGGGGGGGTCCTAGAATGGTAGCATTCCAGTTGGACATCATCACGTCGTCTCCATCCTGTAGACCGTAAGAGCAACCGTCTTGACATTAAAGAAATGCAATGTCAGCCTCGTATCAACTCCAGGGGGAGGGGAACAGTAAGAGCAAACTGACCAGCACCCAACCCTTTCTCGCCTTTCTCTAACTCTTCGAGCAAACGAAAGTTCCTGGGAACTTTGGCCATCTTGGCTAAAGGATATGGTAAAGTTTTGAGAGGCGGTCTACGTTGAGGTGAGTTCCCTTGAAAGGCAAATTGTCAGGTGTTGTCCAAAGTGAGGAATAAGGTGGGGTTCGTCCGCGGGGAGGCGAGGGGAAGATAGGCTGAGATTTTAAACTAGCCTGGAGTTGTCTTGTGGCTTAGTTATCATAGTCACGATGCTGTGGCTAGCTTGTCAAGCCACAGCTCAGCACCTGCACCCAATCATTCTTATTCTTTGGTTACCGATAGCACCGGTAACTTAGAGCTTTCAGCTCCTATCCTCTCTGACAACACGGGAATATCGGTATCCTTGGAACCAATTAATTGGGCTTGAGGAACTGTTCTTGTCATATATTATCCCAGGCATCTTGCTTCGCACACTGCCAAGACATTTGAAATTCACTAGCCTAAACAGGAAATTGAATGGCTTGAACAGGATCTTACCTCCAGTTTCTACGCGGCTCTCCCGAAACACCCCAACAGCTACGCAACAAACAAGATAATGGGCCGATGGCTGTGAGGATTTGCTAAACCTTCAAGACAGTATCCAGTACCCGACCCAATGCTTTATACCCCTTTTACCATTTCAGAATTACCCAATTGCATTGGTCCTCTAGATCGCAACTTCCGGCCGGTCCTACAATAGCTTCAGTTTCGACCCCCTCTTCCATCCCCGGCTTGAGGATGACCGCTCAATTCCTCACGAATGAGCTCACCAACCTGGTTCAGGAAGCGAAGCGGAAGAACTCGGACCTCAGACACGTCAGTTTCTATAGCCTAGGGCGATTACTGTATTTGCGACGGTGATACTAAAACGTTCCCTTTTAGGCGGCCGAAAAATCTCTTGCAGACCTAAAGTCAATAGGACTATCTACGGATGTCGCTATTGGTATGCTACCCATTCCCGAGAATTCGCAGTCTTGAGAGCTGATGAGCAGCTTCAGAGCTTTCGGGGAGACCACAGTTCTTGCACCCGTTTCTTATCGCCTGCAGCACCCGGAATGCGAAATTTAGCACTATCGGTGTGGTTTGTTTACAACGATTGATCGTTTCGCAGGGGCTAGCAAAGGTCTGTTGGCACCAGGGAGTCTTGAAATATGACCTAGCTGACATCTGGAAGACCAAGTTGAAGGAGGTACTAGAAGCTTTCAGAGAAGCTGCGACTTTAGGTTTGTGCCAAACTTTGTGTAATAAACCCAACTTCGGGGGGTATCCCTGCTAATCTGAGCATAGGGGTTGAAATACAGCTTAAGATCCTTCAAGCGCTGCCTCCGCTTCTACAGAATTATGCAGAAGATTTGAAAGGAAACCTGTTAGGCGAGGCCCTGCTGATATGCTCAATCCTACAAGGCAGTAAAATGGGCGTAGTGAACAATACTGCTGCCGCGAGTACGTTATCCAAGTTACCCCGGTTTGGCGTTCCTAGTGTTCGACTAAGTTGGCGTTATTCTAGCTTTGAGTCAAATTGTCATTTCAATCTTCGATAAAGTGGTGACTGAGGATGGTACGGAAATGCCCACCTTTGAATCACTAAATGAGTCTATGGAAACTGATAGCCGTAGAGAGAGCGCTGGAAGTCCCTACAGTGGGCGAAGGTCCTTCGGAGTCCGGAACTATACCTCTCCGAGCTGCGGCACTCGATGCTTACCGAGTGTTTTTTGACATTTGTCTTCTTACTGAAGGACAAAGGCCGCGATTCCTTCGATTTTCTGTCTTGCCGCAGCCGTTTGGGCTTGAGCTAATAGAGTCTGTTTTGACAAATCACCCTGACATATTTCTTACTCATCCTGAGCAAGCCTATGTCTTAAAGACCAGAGTAGCTCCATTGATAATGCGATCACTTTCTGACCGTCTTAATTTCCCAACTACAGTACGCATAACACGCGTGTTATACATACTGCTCCGGCGTCACCTCTCAATTCTATCAGAAGAATGTGAGGTTGCGTTGAACCTTTTGACTCACATGCTTGATCCAGAAGCATCTGCCTCATGGAAGAGAGCATTGTGTATGGAGGTATTTCGAGGGATTTGTGCGGAGCCAAGTCTTATCCGCAAGATTTTCGCAGAATATGACACTAAGGAAGGAAGAATGCCCATAATGAAGGATTTGATGGGTGCTCTCACAAGATTAGCTACCGAAAAGCCTAGTGTTATAGGATTAGGTACGCAGTCCTCTGCGCCTGTGGGTCAGGTTGTACCGAAGGATTCTTCGAGCGAGCAAGCTGCATTGGAAGCTGGGGGCGTTGCTGGAATCATTGGCGGAGCTGTAGGATTGAGTGAGGTAAATGTAACTGGGCTCAGCACTCAGTGGAGCTTGATGAGGGTGCCGTGTATTGACCAACTGGACAAAAGCGAGCCCCCAGCAACGCCGGAATCGTACATATATTGTCTAACACTCACCTGTATAAACAGTTTCTGTGAAGGGCTGGCAAAATTTATTCTTCCATTATCGGTGACTAACGACCCCACAAAAGGAACGAAGCGGAGAACACCCGCCCGAGTGGCATCTGCGGGGATTGTGCGGACGAATAGTGTAGTAGGGAGCGATAGCGAATCCGGCCCAACCACAAGATCGGAGTCACCAGTGCGGGCCCCGTCACCCACCAAAGGCGGTCTTCGCAGAAAGCCAACCATGAGACAACACCGAATACCTGCCAACCCGCTAAGCATGGAAGGTCATCCTCTTTATAACGAGATCGCTATATCCGCAGCAATAATGGAGTCGTGCTGGCCTGCTGTCCTGGCAGCTTGTTCGACATTTCTCTATGCTACGCTTGATAATGAATTCTACCACGGGCTTGTGAGGTCATTTCAAAAATTCACACATGTGGCTGGGCTATTACGTCTCACAACTCCTAGAGATGCATTCTTGACAACTCTTGGGAAGGCTGCGGTTCCATCAAACGTCTTATCGGCGAATATTTCAGCGTCTCCTGTAGCGCCTGACAATCAGGGTCTGTTCTCAAACGCAAAGGGCCTTTTGAGTGTGGACAGCTTAAATAATTCCGAGCGACTAACTCCTGGTGGAACTGAGCACCACCCCCCATCTCTTAATAGCCGCAATTTGCTTTGTCTTAGGGCTCTACTTAATCTCGGGATTTCCTTAGGCCCAACATTAGAAAAGTCATGGACCATAGTCCTGGAAACACTTCAGCAGGCAGATTACGTCCTTTTCGCGTCTTCTAGGAAGACAGGGAGACAAATTTCATTAAATGCATCTACAGCAAGATCTGATTCGCAAAAAGGGGTGGATGCAAGTAATCCCTTAGCTAATATTGGGCCTGAATTGTCCGCCGTTGAAACCGCTGCAATGAAGATGTTTGAAGGGACAAGAGATTTTCCCGACGAAGCCTTCGTGGCGGTACTCTTAGCATTATGCAGGCTTTCTGATGGGGATGGGGAGGTCAGTAGTCGGACATCAGTTGATAAATCGTCTAGTCCACAGAGATCTCCTCGGTCACCAACATTTGGCCACAAACGCCCGCCCAGTGTCTCAAACTTTTCAACTTCACAAGTGATTGGAGATAATGCATTTGCGCTCGCAAAGCTAGGAGAGTTAGCTCAGATAAACATGAGCCGATTGATTGGGCCAAATCCAAGTTCCACCGGATGGGATATGCTTGCAAACCATTTAGCTGCTGTGGCTAGCGCTAGAGACAGGGGGAACTCAATACGCATGAAGGCTGCTGAAGTCTTGAATGAAGTTGTAGTTTCAGCTGCAAAAGCTATCACAACGGAGGGCACGGAAAATATAGCTGGAGTTCAAAAACGCATCCTTTCTGCATTGAGAGGGGGGGTAACAGATGGCGAAGTCTCCGGGGCTCCGGACTCAGTCACTAGAGCGACAGAGCTAGAGATACATCGTGCGGGGCTGGAAGCGTTGAACGCCATATTGGAACATTCTGGGCAGTCGTTGATAGCGGGATGGGAGATCGTTTTTGATATCATAATGAGCGTATTTGATTCTACCATGATTTGGCGGCGGGACGCGACGATTCCAGAGGCATCAGCCAAAATCACAAAGTCTACCAGGTCTCCTAAGCTGATCCGGAGCTCATTCAGTTCTTTGGAATTAATTTGTTCTGATTTCTTGGCGAGCTTGCCAACACCTTGCGTTTTGGTTTTAATAGATGCATTGTTTGCGTTTTGTGGGCAGAAGGATGACCTGAATATCTCATTGACGGTGCTTATTCCCGGCCAGTAATAGATGTCTCATTTGCTGATTTTGGTCTAGACTATTACTTTCTTTTGGAACGTTTCAGACTTCTTGCAGACCAAGGGAGAGTCCCTACTCTCGGGCGAATTTATGTCCTCTAAGGCACAAAGCGAAAAAGACTTATTAGATGTGGTGGAGGTAACAGATGTGGATTCTCATCCTGCTCTCTGGATGCTGCTTTTGCTTCGTTTGACAGGAGTCAGTAAGGATCAAAGAGCCGAAGTGAGAAACGGTGAGTATCCGCGTTTTGGTCGCCGGGAGTAGTAGCTTATAGTCGATTTATTTCCCAGGCTCGGTTCAGACGTTGTTCCGGATATTCGATACTTATGGACATCAGCTTGGCCCGCAAGCGTGGTCTTCATGTCTAAAAATAGTGGTTTTCAAAATGATGAATATCACCCCTACTAATGAGAAGGAGAGTGATATTCCAAAAGTGCGTGCTGCGGAGCGAAAGCAGTGGGACGATACCATCAATCTTGTTCTGAATGGGATTGGCACGCTATACTCAAACTACTTTGAAGTTTTTGTTGAGCAGTCGGAATTCCGCAACACTTGGAGTGTCTTTATTCGCTACCTTGAAACGCTTCTGGAAAGACAGAGTTTTGAGGTTAATACAACTGTATTTGTGGTCTTAAAACATGTCCTAGAAAAGGTCGATAAACCGGACAATCTCGACCCACCTTCAACGGAAGATGTCTGGAAGATGTGGTCAGGACAAGGTGTCAAGCTGGTGGAAGGAAATATCGAGACTTCCCGAGCGGGCATTCAGGAGACGCTCTTGGCGTACGTCGACTCGTTCAAGCCCCTTTATAGATTACTCGAGCCGATAATAAACACCGATATGGTGGATAAAACACTGACCCTATTATGGGAATGCATCATCTTCCCTGACGCACCGGCGTATTTTCAAGACATTGACATCCTGACCCCGCTACAGGCGGTCATCCTAGAAGCCATCCAGGTAGTGCGAACAGATATCCCCGGCGTCCCATCCCTGGTATTGAAACAAGTTGCGGACCTTAGTACTGTTGCCTACCGACCACCGCATACCCCACAGTCCACAAAAGCCAGGATTCCATCTTATATTGCACTAGCAACACAATCAATGAAGATTTTGGAAACTGTCAGCTCCCGCCACGTGGAGAACAGCGAAATCTATACAACAGGCGCCCTGTCATCCGTCCTGTCCGCTCTAAAACTCCCCATTTCCCTAAAGTACGACTTCGCCCGTGCCTCATCAGCAGCGGCTAAGCGCCCGTCGCAATGGATCTCAGCGACCAACGTAGTTCTATCAATAATTACCAAAGCCCTCCCGGCAATTAGCAAACTAAACATCAGCGAAGCCTACCAGAAAGAAGTATGGAAGTTGATAGTCGAGATAATTGGCAGCGTTGTCTCAGCAAACACAACGGGTATCGACGAAGCGACCCTGATATCCGACGAAACCTTCGACATATCATCCTTCCGGGAGTTCCGCGGCCTGATCATCCCCCTGCTCGGCCATGCAGTTGTTCCAGACGAGGTAGTGCAGGCGTACGTGAAGAGCATATTTAAGTCTTCGATTCTCTATGATATTGCAGAACTGGAGCATCCGGCATCGACGGATACAAGTCTATCTTCACTTTCCATACGCAAACATGGAAAAACTAGCGAATTGGAATTGGTCAGGAGGTCTCGGATGAGCTACGCCTGCCTTGACGAATTATTTGCCCTGGCGGCTGTGAACGATTCTGGCATCCACCCAACCTATCCACCTTTTCTGGGCTATTGCTAATAAAGACGATAGATTCAGAAGAACTCCAACGCCTCGCGGCAACTTCTGCGCCGTATCTAGTTCTGCGGGCTGGGCATGTTTTCCAACATTATATTTCAGTAACCAGCCCTCTCCCCGGACACTTTATAGAAAAGTTGACTCTAACCTGGAAAAACAGGACCAACCCCTCCGCGGCCGTATGCCTCAACCCGTATGCCAGCGCAAAGAAATGCTATACGTGCTCAAGTGTCTGGTCAATCTAGAGTCCGGAGTGAAGACGGTTTCCACCGATTGTAAGTCCTCTTCCTCCTCTCCCCCACCACTCGAAGAGAGACTGATAAAGGAGTAGCGGGGCATATACCCCCCTCCGGAAAGAGGTATCTGTTCAAGCTGTTCCCACTACTTAGTCAGTGTGTCGCAGCGGCGCAGGGGGATCAGGAAATTTTGGGGTGGTTGGCAAAGACCATGGATGAGATCGGGGGTGCGTTGGGGGTTTCGTAGGTATCTCGGAAGAGCGTGTATGGTAGATGTATGACAGTTGACAAGCGGTAATATCCCCGTCAAACTTTTTCTCTCTTTTCTATACCATTCCTCCTTTCTTGTGGGGTGATGTGATCGTGTGACGCAGTCATCCGCCACAGATTTCGAAGTTTAAGCCAGAATTGTGTCAAGATTTGAGCGGTCTTTTTTTATATAAAAATGGGAAACTATATTGTACAATGTCACGATATTCCCTACTTCATACAATCTGATTTTAATACCTCCAGCTCATTCATCCGTTCATCCGACCCTCATCTACGCATCACATCATCTCATATTCCCACCGCCAGGCGATCCACCATACCATAAACTCTCAATGCAACTTTTCCTTGTCAGGTGCTATATCACCCGTTTCTAGATCAATCTCAATCTTTCGCATCTTCTTCTTTTTCCGCCATGTCCGTGCGTTTCTTAGTCCCGCTTGAGATAAACAGACAATTACCCATATCACGAGTACAAGGCCCAGTGCTGCCCCACTGAGGATTGGGTACCACCACCAGCTGGGGTTGTTAGCTAGGAGGTTTACGTTCATTCCGAGTAAACTCTGTTTAAAAGGGTTAGCTAGCTAGTGCATCATAGTAGGTAGGTAGGGCGGAAAGGGGAAGCCTTACTGAAATGAAGGTTAATGGGAGGAATATAAACTAACCGAGGTTAGTTCTTGGCCTGAATAAGGAATGATTGTTTGGAAATACCGTAACCCAGCTCAACCGCTTCATACTATGTGTTTCGTATATCGATGTTAGATTGAATTGCTATAATAACCAAATTCAGTCGCGTGCACTCTCCTCCGGAGCATGGAGTAATAAAACTCACCAACTGAATCACAGTCTCAGTATCCTTATCCAGAGCATTAAACCTCAACGAGCACTTCTTTAGCTCCTTGATCGCCCCGCGCAACTGCCTACCCGCAGACCAAGTGCCTGGTCCGGGTAGTGTGCTGACGTCGAAGGGCTCCATCACCATCGGCGATTCTAGCGGGGGCCCAGAATCCCGAATGGGCCCTCCAGGGATCTTGCCCCTATGCTCGTGTTTTCCCACTTCCTCCCACAAGAAGTCCTCGCTCTCGTACATTTTCAGGAATTCCGACGCGACATGGATGTGCTCCTCTAGCAGCTTGCGCAGCATGATCCAACATTCGGCGTCCCTTAGCACGGGCTTTATCGGGTCACTTGTCTCGCCGCCACCTCTCAGCAGGTTTCTGCGCTAGAGTGGGAAAAAAAAAACCGTGGTATATATGCTTTAGCGAATGTTCGGCTTACAGCTATGAACTCTTTGTTTTTGGGGTGGTGCTGGGCTTGGAGACTACTCACCACGCCGGACAGGTGGAGTTCAGCTGCGTCTATGAGCTTGTCCCACTTTGGTAATAGCTCCTCCACGAAAATAGTGAAGAACTCGACGCCATGGGCGGGCACCCAGCCACACTTCAGGGTACTGATGTAGGTTTTTGTTTTGAGAGTTGGGGCAACGCATTTTATCTCTTGCCGGCTGATATCTGTGTAGTGCGACTTCGAGTTTTCCATTACCCAGGATATCCGACTATATTCCGCTCGGATTGGAAAGGAGCCATCAAGCCCTACAGAGTCGGAGAAAATGGCTCGGTAGTACCTAAAACTCGCGAAGCATCTCAGACTGACTTTTCGCGTCTTAGCAGGGCGAGGTGTCTTGGCTGAATAGGCACCCTTACCATGCATAGAGGGATTTGTCCTCAAGTCTTCTAGCCCCGGGAGTCCATCTTGCATGCGGTCGCTGTTTTTGACGTGTCTAAACAGGTGGCTCTGGTTTATGGAACGCCAGGTCCACCTCACAGAGGCCTTACTCCCCATGTGATTCTTTTTCGGTAGCCGAGGGCTTCGATCCCCCGAAAGGACTGTGTCCGGGTCATATAAGGCTGCCTCTGACTTCCTTAGCTGTATAGTAGAACTATGTACTATCAGCCATCCGGCTCCAAAATTGTAACCTCAAGAAGTCCACCTACAAAAGTCGGTTATTTGCTTCCTTGTATCCAGATTTTACCCTGGCAACAGCTTCAACCCCTGACACATGTTCAATAGGTTTGATACGTTCATGATCTTGACTTATTATGATAACCTCCTCGTCCCCTTCCTCATCTAAAGCAATGCTCTTATCCTCTTCATTGTCACCGTCTTCAGCGTCATCACCCCCCCACAATCTGCTCCAGTCTTTCGCTGTTATTCCATCAACAGAAGCACCCTTCTCAAGCAGCTCGTTAACCATTTCAAAATTCTTTTTTAATAGTGCTAGGCTGAGAGGAGTCTGCCTCCTGTTGTCTTGAATTGTAATGTTGGCACCTTCCTTCAAAAGACATCCAAATGCCTCAAAAAATCCCCCTTCAATCGCTAAATGCAATGGAGTCGAACCGTTAAGATCCCGTGCGTCCTTTGCACCGGCACCACTCAGAAGCCCGTGCGGCCGGAGCAACCACCTTAGGTTTTCCGGCTTGTTCAAGTGAGCGGCGATATGTATGGGATTTCTCCCCATCGAATCTTCGACGTTAGTGTCAGCACCCCGAGCTTGCCACTTTTCCAATAATACCGGGTAGCCATGGATAACCGCCCAATGTATTGGCATCATATCCTCCGTCATGCGTATATTGTTGATCGATGCACCCTTTTCCACCAAATCTATTACCAAATCAACATGTCCTCCCGCTGCCGCTTCCTGCAATGGCGTCAGGGCTGCCGGCTGTTCGGGGGGAGTATAATTCACGTCGGCCCCAGCGGCTAGCAATTGGTCCACGATTCCCCGATGCCCAAGGGCTGCTGCGCTTTGTAGTGGTGTCATCCAGAGAGGTTCTGCCGGAGCGTTGACATCCGTTCCTAACTTCAAAAGTTGCTGAACCGCTTCCTCCTCACCGGCTCTCGATAAAGCCACCAATGCCCTGACTCTGTCATTGGAATCTAATCCCTCCAGCTCCTCTAGTGTTAACGCGAGTATCCGATGGACATATTCATTCGCTTCAGATAACCGGCCCCCGGCAAGCAGAAGGGTAGAAGATGTTTCTGTTCTAATGCTGATGTTAGTAGTAGTTCGTAAACAACTTAGTGAGTGTAGCTACCTCGCCATATCAACTATCATATAAAGCCCACAACTACAAAAAGACAATTCTTTGCGAAATAATCTCTAGTCGCTATTTCACCAAAGCCGGATGACGGTCTCGTTAGAGTGCACTCTTCAAAACAGTCAGTAAACTCCGTTGTTTCTCAGTTCTCGACGCGCCGAAATGAGGGGGCTTTCTCTCCATAGGAGTACGGTAGCCTGAGTTAAGAGGGTTCAGAGTTCGTCTTTGAGGACACGGCCGCAGACCGCACAATCCTGATGAGTGCGAAAAGTATAGCATGGAAGCTACAGCGCACGGTCTCAGCTGGGCATGTCTGCCCAATCAGAAATTACCAAGCCCCAGGGGCCTCCGAATCATGCGCACCCACGATTGATCAAATTCGCATGCTCGAGCACCGTACCGGTACTGCTTTTCCCATGCGGACACGAGTGATCGTCACAAGTATTTCCCTTTTGATTGGCGAAAAGAAGGCGGGAGTAGCTTTTTGGCGAGTCTCAGTCGGACCCTGGGCAACAAATTGTCTTAGAGCACAGGCGTGCCTGCGTAGATCGTGAGTTGAGCCATACATAAACTACTAAGAAGAGGAATCTAACTCGAAAAGTTGATTTTTTCTGCAGTGTTGTTGAAAAAACGCCAAGCGGACACGTACCGCGAGTATGCGCCAGATCACAACTGACCGTTACCGGTACTAGCTCAACCACAGGGGAAAAAAAAAATCAGGCTTTACAAGGATCCTAAATCACTCTCATCACATCGTCAAGGCAGCCAATAGATATTGTGAAGGCCATCCGTCAATTGGATAAACATCGTCACATCTGTTTAAACACAGACCCAGACTTCATTCCCCCTTCTTACCGGGCACTTGGAAAATTCCCCAATTGGGAATGATTCGGCACCAGGAAAATCTGCCACGATATTCCCCACACCCTAAAATCGGGGTCTCCAGAGACTCGCGAGGATCACAAACACTGCACGCACACACCTCTTATGCTTAAAGTTAGCTTGAGATTTTAGACAATACCATTGTCAAGTACCAGTACTGCAGGAGCACAGGGGAGACAGTTTAAACTCAAGTTTCGCCAGTTTGAGACTAGAGGATGCACGAAAGCCCCACCCCTAGGGCACTACCGCTCTCTGAAGATCACTCGTATTAATATCATTATCATACAGCCCTCGCCGTATCTCCCTGAACTCCCCTTTTTTTCTTTGGGCCCTCATTTGCCATGTGATCCCTCCGGAATGCTGCGATTGCGCCCTATGGAAGTGCTCGTGGTGTATGATATCGGCCGTGCACAACGTGCACCAAGGCTGTTGCAACAGGAGACGCCCTCCCATTGGCTTAATAAGGTTTCTATAGGATTGGGCCGCTAAGGGATTCCTTAAAAGCTATGTATTGAGCCAGAATTGAAAGCATGCCTACCGTATCCCATTTTAGAGTTTGTGGATCCTGAGGAGCCTCCCGTTTCCTACAGCCTCGGTGCGCGTCATAGGTGGCCGTCCCCCATCCCCCAACTCAATTCACTGAATCAACGAGGGAGAGATGTTTGAGCGCTGCGCATGTTCCGCAGTGCCGAGCTCGCGGACAACCGGTGAGTTATCCGTGTCGTTGCCGTACCGGTCTGCCTGCAGTATTTGGTTGGTTGTTGACAGAGGGTAAGTGCATTTGCGGTGTATAAGCTCTGCGCCCTCAATGCCCTGTCCGAGCAACCCATGCTCAGCTCGGGTCCAATCACTCTGCCAAGATGTCCCTACCGAGTGACACACTATGAACAAGGCAAATACTCTTGCATCGCCATTCCCTGGAACATGAGCATTAGCGCCCTGGCCGATTAGGCAACCTGAAGATACACATAAATACAAGCCAAACCAGTCAATTCGTAGCTCAGAAGCACTCCACACGGGGATCAGTACAGTAAGTGATGTGGTAGGCTCAATGTCAAGCTCATCTTTTCCTACGCGGAGAGGGTCCTTCCGGGGGGAGGCCTAGTTTTTCGAGCGGAAACCCGATTGGAGGTCCATCCGGCGCCTTCCTTTGTAAAAAGGAAGTGTGCCTCTTTTTCGGCTCAAGTGCTTCTGCATCGCCCGATGGCCGTGGCAGACCACCCTCGCTTATGGTCCCGCCTGCTTCTGCGGCGCCACCAGCAGATGCCGTGCCGGCAAGAAACTACGGTAGTATTGGGCAATCCAGGAGGGTTGGCTAACCAGTGGTTCTCCCCCATGGGCTTGGCAAGGCGGCACGTGAGTTTTAGCCGCAGGGTTCTATTCTCCTGCTACTATTCTACATTAAGTTTGATGAACGGTGATAATCTTGATGTGTGAGTACTGTATTCCCCACAGTGCTTCATATACGGGTGCGGTACTGAACAAATATGCGCCATATTTTTGATTGCCGCTGCTCTTGTAATTAATCGTCAACGGATTGCATATCACTTATCATCTTTCGGTAGACCCGGACCCTGTCCTCAGCCTTGACAAACGAGGGGAATGACTCTTGCGGGTTAATAGGCTAGGTTTACTCGTAGGAGTACCAATTCCACTTGCTACCCCCAGCCCAAGATGCCAGGTGCTCCCACGTCTATTATGATATCCTGGCATCATACAAAACACCTCAGATATGCCTCCTCTAAGATCATGGCCCTAGTGCCCTACAAATAATGGCCACAGCTTATCCGAAGCTCAACCAGAAACACCTCTCCTAATTTATCGCGTCCCCCTAAAGACTGCCCCTCTCCTCAACAATTCCGTAATCAGGTAAATAGAGGGTTTTGTAGTCACAAAAACTCACTCGTAATCGGGAGACACTTCAACTTTCTCCGGCGACCTCCCCCTCGTGGCTTCTATCCAGGGTATCAATTTTGCCTCTAGTCGATTCGCCTCCGAAAGGCGGGTTAACCTGATCCTAACGTTGGATAATACAAACCCCGAGAAAGGATAATACGGCCTTGAAGGCAAGGCAACGCTACCACACTCAGGTATGCAGCCTAGCTGCGTAGCATTTTTAAAAATATCACCCGGTTTTCTCAGAACGCCTCCGCCAATGATCACCTAGCCTCCCGGGATCTCGGAGAAGGTCCACGCCAGGGCAATTACTCTACAGCCTGCCAGAGTTTTGTTGTGACGCTTTCCCCCTAACTTGGGCAATAGTATTGCCCGGCCCCCCCTCAGTGGCCTCAGCCAGATTGGCTATTTCAAGGATTTCGTGAGTAAAAACAGTAGCACAATGTTATCCATCCTATATATGTTCCGTTAGACCAGATAGGGCGCCCGGTCTAGTCCTGCTGCTGGGCTAGTCGAACACTTCTCCAATACTTCTTCTTCCACCCCTCCACCAGCACTCGCTTCCTCATTCGCGAGTGCTGAGGCCATCCTCTTAGGTGGTGACTCAAGGTGTAGGGTCAAGGCCGGAGGGACCAGAAGCCCAGTTTAAACCAGGAACAGACATAGGCATACAAATCTGAAAAAGAACATCGACTACTATTCTCCAACACTAGCTATCGACTGTAACCAAATCCGGTACTACTAGAAACTAATATTATAAGGTTAGACGCGCCTTTCCTTTTTTTCCTTCCCCCCTCTAAATATTTTTCATAAACTGTCCAAGAGCACAATTCCTACACACAACCGCTAGATTAGGAACATAGAACCCCAAATAACAAAACAGACAATACCTTTCAGTGAGCCAAAAATGTGAAGAAATCCCCTTAAAACTTCCCCATTGCCAAGAAAGTAACTACGACACTCAGGCGAAGGGCAGGGGGGGGGATCCCTCTTGGCCCGAAAATTCAAGTCATCAGAGGAAGAAAGAAAAAATCAACGAAAACATCCACTCCTTCGACCTCTCCATATTTTAAACCCAAAGACCCATTTCTCAACCTAAAGGTAGAGCTGATCAGACTTATGTAAGACAAATAGGTTGTTGGGGAGAACTCGATTCCATGCCATGCTAGATCCCCCGAGCTCACTAGTTGTAGCGACTCCCCCGGGCTAACACCTCAAAACCTAGTAGCCCAATCACGCCTGAAATAGATCTCCCGCTGAAGAAGAAGAAGGAACAATGATGCGCAAACTTTCATCAGCAAAAGTAATTCGTTTCCTCCCGGCCCCGAAGTCCACGAACCACCAGTTTTCCTTATTCAACTGAAACTCAGTGTGAGTCAGCTAGAGATCCGAGAACCTCCCCGCGATGCTATATAGCTCCTTTATCATGCCACCACCCCCCTCCAGATAATCCTGCATCTTGCCCTCCCAAAAACGTCTCTATTGCACAATATTCAGTATGACACCATTGCCCAGGTCCATAGCGTCTGGTGGTTACCTCGGGCCACCCTACTGTGACGTATATCCCATCTTTTACTCTGTCCAAACTTACCTATAACACCTACCCATGGCCCAATCCATTCATCTAGTTAGTGTTCGAAAAATACGGTACGTTACCGTACCTTACACGGTTGATACCATACGGTAAATTACGTAAATTACACTAGGCAGATAAAATACCGGAAAACGGCCTCTCCCACCTTAGATTCTGATGTTAGGTAATCCTGTCTTCTGCCCTCTGTGTTTATCAAGCTGAAGCAACCCAACCCACAAAATATCAGCTACCGCTAGGCATTCTTGGCTATGACATGTGTATCGCACTAAGATCCAAGATCATGATATGGAACTTTATGACGGTCGGCAAACGGCGCATGGTAAGCTTACCGTACGTTACCGTATATTACCGTATTGTATCGTATGGTAACTTACCGTACCTTACCATTCGAACCCTACATCTAGTCGAGTGAGGGCCCATGAGTCCAGGCAATAGATACCAAACACCAATTGGAGAAATTGCACTTCAGCACTCGGTAAGCTTAGAAACCTACCGCTAGTTCCCCCTTCCATGACAAATCGATCGGACCACGCCCAAGAACAGAAGGTGTTGTAAAAAAAACAAAAACAAACAAACAAAGGGCATGCTAGGGAACTGGCCTGGCAGATTTACGAGCAGGGCTACATTCACTTCCACCTTATTTCGTCCCCCCCCGAGCCGCCGCCGCCATCTAGCCCAGAGATGCGGTACCACCGGCTGCCACCAATTCATGGTTAATTCGTGAGTTTATTCATCTATAAACCACCCATGAGCACCCACAAACAATACCCCCACCCTCCACCAATTCAACAAGTGCAAAGAATAAAATCCCCGAGATAATAATGACAATAAGGCTAATAATGATAATGAGGATAGAATAAGTTAACCTAGTAAAGACCTTTGGCCCTGACAAGCGAAAAGAAGGAAAGGAAAGGAAAGGAAAACTATGTCTATATCGTACACTCCAGGTATGATACCCGGCTCCAAGACCAAGAACAAAACCGGCGGATCATATCATGTCAGACCAGGCAGGTGGTGCTGGTAGGCGATTATGAATGAGACGGTACCGGCAAGCCTTACCCACAGCCTACCCTCTGCGCCCAGAAGACATGGAGGCCCCCGCATCAATAGCAACCAGGCCAAATCCTCGCCAAGGGAAACCTGTGAACACCATACTTTCCACGAGTGACCGCTAATGATGCACGTACGCACCAAGTGGACAAGCAAGCAAACAGACCAACAGAACAAACCAGCAGAAACAAACGAAAAAACAGATCGTCGGATGGATGGATGGATGGATGGGTCGGAAAGCTGCACGCAATAGAATAAAAAAATTCATATATGTTTTTCCATTTTTGTACCCTCCCAACTCCGGCCCCGACCCTGCCCGGACAGCTCCCCTGCTTATCATAAGCTCAGCCTACGGCTTCGGGATAAGCCAATCCAACCCAACCTAATCCAACGACACAACAAACTTAGCCATATGCCACGCACACCAATTTTAGTCCCATGCAAAAAAAAGAGAATAATAAACACCGAGCGACAAGAAAAAACGGGAAATGAAGGAGAAAAGATAAGAAAGAAAAGCCCATGAATTGATGATAGTGTAAGAGGAAAAAATGAAGGTAAATCCGCTACAAAGAATATTCCGTTTCAGTGGAATAGGTTAGTTTCGATGTCACCAATATCCGAACTATGGGAATCGAAATGTCTGTTTAAAACGGAACGAATGAAAGAAGAAAAGGGAAAATGGAAGAGGGGAAAGGGAAAAAAAGACCAAACGTCTGGCTAATGTATACAGAAGAAAGAGATAGGTGGGAAAAGGGTTGCTGTTGGAGAGGGAGATAAAAGAGAGAAGTCCCTGTCATATCCCGCATTCCGAAATTGTATCCCCACGTTCATTCAACATATCCGGGATGCCCGCCCCCCAACGCCCATCGCCTATTCGTGGCTAATGCCTACTATACCCGCTCCAATCCACCCTATTACGAGCTGATATAAAAGATACCCCACCTCGATATATAAATAGGCAAGAGCAGAATGCAGGGTAGAGTCAACAGAAACCCGAAGAGACCTGAGTAGCAAAGCCAAACAACGCGAAAGGGAATGGAAGAAAAGAACACCAAAGGAATTATTTTTGTTGAGGCAGGAATCAGAAAAAAAGATAAAGACGCCGAGCGAAAATTAAAATTGATGGGAAGCAGAGCTAGGCCAATTTCTTTTCCGAAAAAAGCTAAGTAAAAGGAGTAGAAAAATCTAGGTTCGCCGAACTTCAAGGTGATAAGAATGGATGACTAAGTATCGCAAGACAGGAGGTGGAAAATAAAGAAAAAGATGAACATGATTCGCAGTTGAGGGGGAAAAAAGCGAGACGCCGAATTTGTGCTTTTTGCTAGAACAAATACTAGCTGACGACATTTTTTTTTCCATCGAATAAACCTCATTTATCTTATATTAGCCATCAAGTAATGTTTGCCACACGTCGCGCTTGGAATGATGTTTTTTTTCGGGTGCGACTAGGCTGTAAATGTCTGATGCATTGAAGTCAGTTGTGGAAACGCTATAGAAAGAGCCCTCAATGGAATATACCGCAGTATACAGCTCGACGAGCTGCCCGTCCCCCTGCTCAACCCCACCCTCAAGAAAGCCGTTCATCTCCGCATCTAGTAGCTCCTCAATCCTTTGCCTATGGTGCAACCTCAGGCTATCGTTTCCCAATACAGCCTTAAGTTTCTGGGGCCCGTACTCGAATCCATTCTTTCCATCGACTTTTGCCAATCGAACGAAGTCTTGTACCAAGCTATCGCTAAGGCTAGAGCGGCAAACAAAAGAAGATTCATAGAAATTGAAAAGATTCTCCAATCCCAGCCTCAAGGAATGGTTGGCATCCTCTAAGGCATATTTCCTAAAGTCATTATACATCTTCCCGTTGAACTTTTGGGGGAGAAAGTGGGACCAGAAACGGTAGAGAGTGGCCATGTCGCTATTCTTAGTAGGCTTGGTGCTCTCTTTCCTCTGGCCCGCAACCTGAGAAAGGAATTGACCATAAGATCTATGGACAAGCTTTTTCGGAGGCGTATTCGGAGTTTCAGTGCTCCCTTGAATGTCTTGTGATAACAACCAACCAACATCGTCTTGGGCATTCATAGATCTGTCACTAGGGCTTCCAGGGAAAACTGCACTCGACGGAGATATCATGCTGGAATCGTGTCTTATAACAGGTAAGCGCTGCGTGATGATTATGAAAGGATAGGGGGATAGGTACCCAGAGAGGTCACCGTTGGTAAGCGTTGGCGACGCAATGCCGTTCATGCGAGGCTTGGGAGGGGAAGCCCCGGGTGACGACGGTTTGCTGTCCCCGGCAGGGCGCATGACAACGATAATCAATTGGCCAACATCGGAATCGGGAAACTCCTGATCCACGTGTTGTGACACGGAGACATTGGATAACCCATTCACATTTGTGAAGGATGGCGAGAATTCCGGAACTTCAGCCGACAATGGAGTCCCATAACTCGCCATGCCTCCCGCAGATTGGGGATAGACACCTCCAGATGGAATAAACGGAGGGGCGCCAACAGCTATAGTACCCAAAGACCTGTTCCTCCTAGGATCAGGGTTGAAGGGCGGGGCCGAGCCCGACATTTCACCCGGTACACCATTCTGCAAACCGAGTGCCCTTAGGTCACCCCATACACGCGATCCGCGAGCAGATGGTTCACGCTCCTCCTCAGCCAGGGTCCACCTCTCCCATCCTTCTGCCTTGCGGAGATACCAATCATCAGGGCCAGGCACAAGAAACAAATCCTGAGACTGCATGCATGCATCCCTGAGGATACTTATATCTTGCGTCAAGCTTCTAACTCGGTTAAATTTCGCAATGAACGACAATGCAACAAAGCCATCGTTATCCATATGTCTCCGTAGATACATATCCTTGCAAAGATTATCAACCGAAAAGTAGTAGTTGCTTTTACTAAAGTTAATATTAAATTTCAGGGCGTGGGCTCAGGTGCAAAACTTACATTTGATTGGTAATTTCCGGTAACGGAGAGAATGCGATACCCACCATTGGCGCCTCGCCCGTTGGCACCATTTCAAACCCATAGGGCACCTGGAAATGCATATATGGCGGTGATTGCATATGAGGATTGGGAAACCTGTTGTATACTGCCGTATTGGGCAGTGAGTGAGCTCTCGAGGAGCCCCTGTATGATCTACCCGATGATTGTGGGTTCTGAGACGAATACTGTCCGTTGGTATGGCCCGGGTGGAAAGGCTGGGATGTAGAGTTATAAGAGCTGGAACCGGCATGATGGCCACCGTTATGGTGATTACCTGAATATTGCGAACTATAGAAATTTCCGCCTCGCCCTCTATAACTGCCACGCCCGCGAGGCTCCATTCCTCTCTCGCGTGGAGGATGTGAAGAACCTCCTTCAACAGTTGTGTGATCGGATCTATTATTAAAGGGCCGATAAGGCACGCGTTCCGAGCCGTGATGGAAGTTCTGGCCACTTTGGTAATTGCGGTCCTGGCCCTCGTTGGGCTGGCGCGTCTCTCCCTGTGCAGTGCTTCCTACCTGATCTGCCGCCTTGACCCCTGAGCCACTAGGCTGCCCGTTACTCTGCGCCCCCGAAGTCTTTGCAGATTGGCCAGGGCCAGAGTTGGGTTCGATGCCATCCTTGACAAACTCCCCCTTCCTTCCACTGGTAGTAACTGGTAATGCAACCTTGGAATCACGGCGCTGGGGAGTTCCACCAGCACTTGTAGCCCGCTTACCACCTTTCCCGCCCTGATATCCTCCACGAGTTGTGCTCGCACCGGCGCCTTGACGGCCACGCTCATTTTCAGACCCAGCCCCAGGTCCCGACCCAGTCCCATAAGCACTCCTCTCCCCAGCCTGATAAGTAGCCCCACCTCCCCTACCGCCGCCTTCGCGACCCGAGCGATTGCTCCTGGCTCCACGAGGTACTTTGTACGATGGCACGTACTCCGGAACGATCTCAGCCGCCGCAACCCAAACCTTATTCCCCCGAGTCACAGGTGTAGTGGACTTGTCTTTGTCAGCTCTCTCCTTCTTGGATTTCTCCGCCTCATCCTGGGCTGTCTCTGGTGTCGGCCACGATTCTGTGTCAGTTACGGGAGGAGGAAGAACGGGTGTGATTGGCTCTTTCTCCTGACCCTTCCTCCCCGATTTTCTTGGAACTCCACCTACAGGATCGGTGCAAGTTAGCGGATCACGGGTCTGCGAAGATTGTATATATGACGACAGATTTATACCATCAGCCCCAATAAAGTCATTAACCCTAGTAGCCTCTCCACCCTTCCTACGATCCTTTCCCTGAGCGTCCTTCCAGTCTCCGGTTGTGCTCGACAGCTCCTCACCCTTTCCTTTATCCTGAGCTTCAGACGGGCCATTTGCCGAACCTTCCTTTCCAGCGACTATTCCCCGCTCGGCCGGCCTCTCGCTACTAACCTTCGTGGAGGCAGTGTTAGGGCCCGCCATAGACTTCGGGAGTGCTGGGATTGCAGGGGCCGGAGCATGGGGTTTTCTGACGATACTCTCGGATCTTACCTTCCAGGGATTTACTGGAGGAATAGAAGCGGGGATAAGATCACCACCCCTAGGAACATCTGGCGTCCTACTCCCAGAACTCGATTTGTTATCCGCATGACTAGAAGTCTGGGACTGTTTCTCCCAAGAATTTGCTTTATCTTCCGGCACGGATAATATAGTTGATAGAGAGTCGTCCTCCCTAGGCCCAACTGATGGCGAAGTTCCAAGGCCAGGCGATGAAACCGAGGCAGCCGGAAGAGAGGCGGACATATCCGAATTTCTCTTTGGATGGGGATCCGACATTGAAACTGAGTGGGGGGTGGATGTCCTTGTTGTTGGGGCGGTACTACCGTTCATGTTGTGCGCTGCTGATGACGAAGCCGATGACACAGGACGTTGTGCGCCCACGGGACCGCTTGGAGAAACGGTAGGATTTTTTGTAGTAGACTGCGATCTAGTTGTCGGTCCAGTAGAATTTTTCCCAGAAGCCGCAGCGGCGTAGGAGAATGTATTCTCCGTGGAGTTCGATGGCCTGCTTCCAGACGTAGTCATGGCACGGAGAAGGCTTATGAGAGAGAAAGTTGTACCTCTGTCACAGGAACTCAATGGGAATGATGCGAAAGGATATTATGACCTAGCACAAATTCCTACGGAATATGAGAGAGAGGGATGGAAGTTGCCGTACTTCGTGAGGTTTTCAAAGATTGAACCGTCAACAAGGTTGCAATAGCTTAGGGACGAGAAAACTGGCTTTCAAAAAAGAAAAAAGGATGGCGGGGCAATCAAGTCCTTAACCGTTGCAAAAAACTCTCACAAAGAGCACAAGCAAACCAGAGAACGGATGGCTTCTTAAGTTGGCCAGGACCTGCGGGGGATATTATTCTCCCAATGGGTTCGTCCGGAAACTCGTAGAAAAGCGAAACCGTAAGGCAACGCTGGTTCGTTGATCCTTTTATTTTTTTACCGACAGGAAAAGCAAGCCACGGTAGGTGTTGAGCGGGTACAAGTAACCCAGGTAAGATACCTGAACAGCCCGGTCGACGGAGTAAGAGGAAAAGAGAAGTTTCTACCTAGGAGAAACGGAGGCGTGAACTTTCGTTAAGAATTGAGACAGAGCGGGAATTCGTTCAGTGAAGGGCAGTCGAGGGAAAGTCAGACAAACAATACGAGCCAAGGTCGGCTGCAAACCGAACCGGATCGTTATCGGAGGAAAGGGAAGCTAGGAGGAGGAGGCGAAAGCGACAGAGTTGAGTGGGAAGAGGTTCAAAGGAGCTTTTGTTTCCTGAGTGGAGAGAAAAAACCTTTGGTCCCCCCTAGAAAAAAATTCTGGTGGATCGCTGGAGAGTCACCGATGTCTGTGTTGGAGGTTAAGAATGACGACGATGGGTCAGCAATAATAACTTATTGGAGAAGAAAAGCCCTAAAAGGAAAAAAAAAATCACAAGAGGGAGAAAAAAATATACGACTGGGAAGTGAGGGAGGAAAAAAAAAAAAAACTGCCGGACCGCGGAAGCAGACCGGGCAAACACGCATCGAAACAATAGAAAAAGAAAACGAACGATTTCGGACTTTCATAAATAAGACTCGTACCTGATCAAAAAACGCACACAACAAAAAAATCGTAGTGTTGTGTGATTGGAGTGCAAGTTTTCTATGTGAGAGAGAGAGAATGAGTCGTAGGAACAGACTTATTTCTCTTTACACCTGTATTTTTATTTTTTTCGTTTGGTCCCTGGGCTTGCAGAGGTAGGAAAAAAAAGGAAAAAAGAAAAGAAAAGAAAAGGATTGAAGGAAGGATTGGAGTGATCGTGACTGCTTTGGTTTAGTGAGAAAAAAAGGCTTTAAGGAAAAAACTGAGAAGGCCGCAAACGCGGATCACCGTGAAGGGGGAAGAGGTTTAGGGATTGGAAGGGTGGAGGTGTTGGGATGGAGAATCAACCAGCGGGCTTGTGATAAAGTCGTTTCTGCCAGAAGCAGCAGAAAGGTGCAAGCAACGCTTGAGGAATGCTATGCTAGTGGGGGGGGTAGAAGAAGGTTCCTTGATGAACCGTGAATGAGGAAAGGAGTGGTGAATAGTGATGGTAGTTTTACGGAGGTGTAGAATAGGGCACAAAACACAGGACAGTCTCGTTTCCACGAGACGAACAGAGTGAGATAGTGTGCCCTAAGGTATCCCACGGTGGAAACAAAAGGTAAGAGATGAGGGAGAAAGGTGCAGGTGAAAAGGGAAACGAATTGAAAAAATTGAGCTCAAAAAAGGAAGACAAATTGAGGCTCGGTGGGGCAAAAGGAGGGGTCGAATTGCGGGCAAAAAACGAATGGTTTTTTTCTTTTCTTTTCTTCTTCTTTCCTTCTTCCATCTTCCCTCTTCCTTCCCATACCCCTACCCTTACATTCGGCATGGTAAACCTTCACCCAACACTACAGATCGCCAGAGTCAAGAGAGTGAGCAAGATGGGGGAGATGAACCCCGCCAAACACGATAGTCGCAAACACGATAGTCGCCCTGTGCAACTGACAGAAAACAATCCTAGACAAAGATGTAACAATGAATGAAATAAACGAGGATAGGTCAAAGTTACTCGCAAACGCTAAGAGACAGAATAGTTTGCTAAATTGACCTAACTCGTTCAGTATACTCGCAAGAGAGAGAATCCCGGCATGAGTAACAGACGCAGCAAAAGTACCTCTGATCAATTTTTGCACGTATCTGTCTCTCTTTCGTCGACATACTGTGCACCTCAGTATCGTATCTCATCTACATCTCACCCATTTCTGAGCTTCAGCCCTCTCAAATACGGTAATGCCCAATTTGAATAATAATCAATCAACCCTTCACAGTCTCACACATATACTTGTACGCTCCCCCCATTGAGCCTTTTCAGCGCCAGCACTCAGCACCCCCTCATCCAACGCCCATCACCTCAATCCATCCACTCATCCATCCTCCCCTCGCCCTCAGGGCGCGGCCACCCGTGCCGCCCCCCCGGAGAGCCAATCACAATACGCCCTACATAGGGAGAAGAGTCTCCCTGTCATGACATGCCTCATCCCGCGATACTTTCTTCCCACACAAGTACGTACTGTATTTGTACGCTACATCGTTGTACCGGCATCCCATACACACCTACAAGCCACACGATTGGTGGAAATGTGGAGAGCCAAACCGGCGAGCGAAGAAAAGAAAAATGAGCGAGCTGCGAGAAATATTTTCCCCCCATGGAAAAGAAGAAGAAAAAAGCCCACTTTACCATACCAACTCCCTAATCCCCGCCTAGTGAATCCGTTTACGATGCCGTTATAATACCGCCCTAAAGTTTAAGCCTAGTACGGTGGTCAGGGAAATTGTAACGATAGAGAAGAGGTTAGAGCAGAGTACGTCCGGCCCAAGTACGCACGGTACAGTCACACCCCTCTATCCCGGATCTCGATAATCCAGATACCCCGCTGTCCTGTATGAACTGCCAGGAGTCCTAAATTCCTTGGTACCAGGACCTGCCCCGTTGCCACGGATCACCCACCATACCGGACAGACTCTTTGGACTCTGGCCATCAGCGGGGTGCGACTGCACTCGAGTATCATACCTGCAACGCTCACGCTAGCGTCCACGCAACAATTAAAATCGGGGGTATGATAATAATGATGTATAAAGTGAATCAAAGTCCAGGAAACAAACCGCATTCCCAAATCCCAGCATCCATCATCATCACACAAGTGATATCCTACCTGCCATATCATATCATATCACCCATCTTTCGATCCTTTCCACTCCCCCACCACAAAAACCGCAAATGCGACTCCAAAGCGGGGAGAATAGGTTAAACAGCCAAAACCAAGCCAACTCCACAGGATGATGCCCCCTAGCCAGAAGAAAAAAAAAGTTATTCCCCCCTCCATCTCTCCTCGCCACCGACCTCATCGAAAGTGTGTGAAAAAAAAGAAAAAAAAGGAGACGAGAGGAGAGAGGAGAGAGAGAAAAAACCTACAATAATGCTAATTAGTGATTAGTGTTGAAAAATAAGCATCGGATCTAGAACCAGCTTCCCCGCATATCCGCTCCTTCTCTCCCCCTCATCCAACAACAACCCCCACCAAGCACGCAAAGCAACCCCCCACTCCCATCCCATCCCAAAAACCTCCCCATATCTGAAGAGGAAAAGCGTTTAACAGATACGACAACATCTTAACAGAACGAGGCAAAATAAAACAGGACCTCAGCTACGATTCATCGCATCCATCCATCGATCCATCGGAGCACGATACATCTATATTAATAGAATCTATCGATAAGCCCAAATCTCATCTTCAAGGCCCACCTCCGTCCGGTCTGGAAAAGCTCTATTAATCTGCCGTGCCCCGGTCTGAGTGGAGGTCTGTTAGAGCGTGCCTGGGTGTAGTTTGGCTTCTCCGTTTGGGAGGCAACACATCGGGGGGGTGGGAGGATTGGGAGATTGTTACTCGGCTACCGGATAGGGGCAGGCCACTACGGATACTGCTACTTATGTTAATATGCGGGAGTCTTTTGCTTAGCTTACCTGCTGATTGAATGCTGTGGGCTGTGATATATAAAGTAAAAGTTAAGTCCGGAATGGAGGAGAATGGACTAGGCCGGGTCGGGCTAGGCTATGTGTATAATTGGCACTTGTATGATAGCAGTCAGGTACGAGCAGGGGAAATAAAAGTCAAATACGGCATACCAAAAACCTTAATTGGATCCGCTATGATACCACGTACTCCGATACGGGTACCCGTATATAATATGAGAAGGCAGCAGCATCTTACCATACCCTAGTGTTACTATAGTTGACATCATCATCATACTGCCACCTCACCCCCGTTCCCCACCACATTGTGGCCTTATTAGGGATACTAAAGGTTAGGAATGATGGATGGGGGGGGATATCTCTCAGCCTACACAAAACAAGAAGAAACATGCCTGACCGACAGGGAGCTCTGAGTGGAAAAGGTTGAAAGTGATGGAGGTGATATGTAGCACGATCGTGTAGGCGTATCTGATAAGAGAAGGATATTATGCTGTTTTATTCTCTATGGAGGTTACTATTTCTACGGTTCACTTCAAGTACGATAGTGAAAACTCTACATGCACACACAACCCTATACATCCGCTCATTCCCTAGAACGTTCACTCGTCCACACTTCGGTGTTCCTCCATCACATGTGCGCTTCCTGTTGCCTGCGCTCCTCTCTGCTCCTAATACAATGTTCTATCATACTACTGGGATTGTTATTATATCCTACCATCAGAAAGTCTAAAACCCCAGCCCCCCCTCTGTTGGCGTGTGAATGGGCGGGCGAAAGTGGCCCTGGTGAGGAAGCAGCGTATACTGTAGATCATTCTGCAGGGGTGAAATCCGTACAAATCATCAAACATCCCCAGGATATGGAAGCCGTGAGAACGGGTTTCCAAAAGGGCGCTCACGGGCTACGGTGCCTGAAGCCAGTTTCCTTCAAAATCTCTTGGTGGTAGATTCTATTAAATAGCCCTGTGGCCGAGTTGAAGCTGGGCTCTCTGTACGGGAATTACCACCTAAGGTATCCAGTTTCGGCTCAGTAGCAAGCAGAAAAAACTTATCCCTAGTATAATATCGTATATGTTTAGCTCTTGAACTGTGGTATTGTACCCCGGCTGTCTGTAATAATCTTCTTTCGTTCCTGAATACTCGAGCAGAATAAATAGTCTTTGCTAGCGGGCTGCTTAGGCTACAAGTGGTGACGACATGCTTGCCTTGTCTACAGAGGCTCCAAGTTGTTATACGGTCCACGGAGCTCTCTACCAGCACCAAGAGCACCTATGATACCGGTACATGCATTTCTGTGGAAGACTTTCCTGTTGAGCTACCGGTAACCGAGAGTAACAAGCGGCTCCTACCGGTACAGTACTCTACGTGCCCCCTCAACTGCCATGTTCGACGTTTTTTTCTTCCATTCCTTACCCATGGACGCCCTGGCTACTCCGAATAACCACTCCCTCTCGGACTAGATCTTGCGCAACTCTCCAACTCCTCATCTCGGCCCACAGCTCTAGAGGGAGTAAGATTTCGTGTTTAGTTGAATTCAGGGTTGTTAGAAACTTGGCCACGGGCGCATGGGTTGGTGGTGGATACAGCTAGGCGGCAGTATCCTAAGAGCCCTAATGAAACGAAAGGAAGCAGGGCCACTGGGGACGATCGGGGTTCGGATTTCGAGTTTTTGATGTCGGCTCGATAGCCGTGTTGACGGATAGATAGACGGTGGGCCGGTAGGCTGTCGGTGAGGTCAGGCAGTGTACTGATATGTATCACACTACACCCGAAGTTGCCATACAAGCAGGAAGGGAGCTCTTACTCAAAAAGTGATATATCGCAACGCAACAAAATTAGATAATCGGTCTTCAGGGAGCTACGCTATTCGTACTCGTACTTGTAAATTTATGTTTCTAAGGCACGATGATGTATGCGGACACCATCAAGCGAGAGAGAGAAAAAGACCCGTGATGACACCAACCACTTTCAACGATGTTCCCTTGCGCCGGTCTCATTGGTGACACCACCTGCCGGCACCGTACCGATAGTCTTTCTCTTAACTTACTGGTATGATAGTACTACCATACCAGATACCACTGTACGAGTGCCGGTACTGTATCCCCTCCCCCCCCCCCCCGCCCCACACAACCGCCTCCACATCACTATTGGTTCACGCTCCTACCCCGCCTCTTTGATGCCTCATTGCGCCTACGGTACCTAGACACCTTCCCGCCCCAAAGACACATCCCGGGGAGGTGGGAATGCAAAAAAATATATGTCAACATATCAGACTAACCCTGTTCATTATTATTATTATTCCATAGCCATGCAAAAAAGGTCTCAAAATCACCCTCATGATTCATGAGGCAGGTACTTTTTTCGGTTTTTTCTTTTTCTTTTTGTTCTCTAATATCCACCATGTGAACAGGCAGATGTCTCAAAAAAGGCCAGTGAGATTTCGTTTTGATTCGCACGACGAATGATCTGAACCTTTCAAGCTTTAGCCCTGCATCCATGCTGCAGCTCGTCTAGCTCCCAGTTGGCTCGCGAATCTCAAGCCTATGCGGTACGGGTATGCATTAGAACATGCTTCTTTCCCGGCAAGCGATATTCCTTTTTGACCGGTACAGAGGTGATAAAATATACCTGATGATCCCATAGGGAAATACGATATGAGATACCATACCAAAGCCACAAGTTGGATTATCGACGAGATTAGAGTGAGGAAAAGTGATTGTACCTAGTCCCGCGTCATTAACATATCCCTTCATCATAGAATGCCTCACGAGAACAATAATAGACCCAGTGACAAGGCCATGGGAAACCTCCTGAGACTTATTGAGAAACAAATTGTGAAGGAGAATTTAGGCATACCCCAAGTGCAAAATACAGAGTCAGGGCTATGCTTCCAAAATATGCTGCGGTGAAGGGTAATCTTGGAGTCGAAAGAAGGTGCGCCGCGTATGAGAGTGGGCCCTGGAGAACCGCGAAGGATGTTAGGAACAATATCGATCCCACGGTCCAGCTGATACGCCTAGTTAGTCTATTGGGCGCACCATGTGGCTTGTAAAAGAAGGGATCGACATCACTCACAGCACAGCGAATTTCCTGGGTTTTGTGGCAAGTATGGGGAATAAGAAAAAGCAGACGACGAAGCAGGCTGCAGCTCCCAGATTACAAGCCGCAAACACTAATAGGCGATCCCATCGGCTCACTATATGATTCGCTCGGAAGATGAGGATCCAGATCAGCGAGAGTTCCTCTGCATAGACGAACTTGTTTTTCTGTCTCGTTTTCCCCTCTGACACGCCGGTTGGCGCTGAAAATCGGTTTTACTTCACAAGACTGGAGTATCGATACCTCTAGGCTTCATCGAGGGGGCGGAGGGGTGGATAACACCGCCACCATCCCCCCCAAATAAGCCACATCGAGCACCGGTGGGAAGAGAAGAACGAGATAAAGACGAAATCAATAGAGATTAAGAACTCACATGCCAACCATCCCGCGTCCTCTTCTTGACGAGTTTGGGCTGGGAGCTGCGGAGGGGGGTCGGAGTTACTCGTAGGAAGCCGAACATACCCCCCGTTACCAAAAGGATTCAAGGATGACAATTTGTTCATGAAAGGAGACGAAGTGGAAGTATTGGCAGGTTCGTCCCTCCTTGACCACCCCATAGAGTTCATTTGTGCTCGGAAGGATTCAGCAGCCATGACGACAAAGCTAGAAGGACCGGAGGAGAGACAGGTATGGGGGGGTGCGCGAGGTGTGTGGATGACTTCCTTGAAGAATGAGCTGCTGGGTTTGGAGGCTGGTGGAGAACTCGGAGGAAAAAAAAAAAAAAAACTAAGCCGGATTGTTTACTGAACTTGGGGTATTGTTAGAAACGTTCATGCATCCTCCTTCTTTTTCTTTATCTCTTTTTCTTTTCCTTTTCGATATCCCCTCTCTCTACTTTTTCTTTCTTTCTTTCCAGTTATTTATTTGACGAAAAAATAAATGTGTTAATTTTCGAGGTGATGAAGAATGCAGCAACGGTAAAGAGGCAGGGTACCTGTGAATACGGGTACAGTACGTGTGTGGCCAAGGCAAGTGTGATTTGGAACTACCCTTGGCAGCAAGAAGCGAGGAATCGTAAGGATGCAGTTGTCGTGGAGCTTCGGCTAGTATCGTTTTTATCGCGCTGGCTTCCTTAGGGGGGGGGGTCCAGGGAAAAAAGGTGTTTTGGGAGCAGCTTCAGTGAGGAAAAAAGTTGGAGGGGAGCGTGGAGAAAGTGACCAAACTGCATCCGCGCAAACCCATTTGGCTTGGTATAATGCCAAGGATTTAATGGGAGTACAACCCTTATCCTAAAAAGGATAACCTACGACCTTTTTATTTCTATCTTTCTCCTACGGTTACATTTATATTTATTTTTCGAGCTTGTGAATGTGTCCATTGTGTGGATAATTGAAGGGGGAGAAATTGGGCGTCGCTTGCGCTGCGAATCCCTTTTCCTAAATGTTTTTCTAAATATTTTTGTGGTGTTCGAGAAAGCCCCCCGCATTGAATGGTGGATCGAAGACCCTGCCGATAAGTATTCGTACATGCCGGTTAGGTATCGATGGCGGTCTGTTTTTGTGGATTGCAGGGGTATGAACCGCTTGTCTACCTCCGTTTACTGAGGATGAGTGGAGCGATGGAAAATTGGGTGTGCGGGTGGGAAGACATCGTGAGGTTACTGTTGAAACCCTGGCCGAAAGGGCCAGCCAAACAGGGTGGGAAAAGCAGCAGTCATCTCTCCGGTCGGTCCTGTCCTCCTCTTTGCCCCCCTCCTCCTCATCATCCTCATCACCCTCATCCCTCTCTCCTCCACTCGATTTCCAATCAGCTCGCTGTCTCCTTCATCCCGTCCATCTCCATTAAACTTGATCCCCGCCGTGTATTTGTTGCTACTTCTACCCCCCTCTCGCCCACCCCCCGCCATTCATCACCACAATTCGTGCTATTCTCCCTCTCCTTTATTCTCCTTTATTCTGAATGCGTTATCGCTGCAGTGCCACTCACTGTATCCCTCGCAACTGCCATCCGGGTGCTCTGTTCTTCTCACATTTCTACCGTTTTACCAACCTTTCAGTTGTATTTTCACTGCACAGGCTGTGAATAAGGGTACTTATTTTTTATTTTTTTATTCCTGTTCTCAATTCCCCTTATTTATTTTTTCAAAGCCACCCTATTAGAACACTTTCCTACAAGTCACATCCCCTCTCCCTCTGAAGCTCCGAGCCGCCGCCGCCCCCGCCGCCGCCGAGCCTCTGGAAAGTTTGTAGGTACTTAGTTTTTTAAGTCTTTCAACGCACCTCCGAAGAACATTCCCATATTAGAGAGGTGGCAACCTCACGAACAAAGCTGTGCATGGTATGCTCATTTGTGCGATACATACGTTACAGTACAGACTTCTTTTTCTCCCCCCCTCGTTGTCGCCACCATCGTTGTCTTCCCCCTCCATCATCCATCTCCTCATCATTCAAGACCAGGAGCGGAAGCAAAGCAGAAGCAGAAGCAAGTCAAGCAGAAAGACGCAGGACGAGATCGAGTAGCAGCAACCTGCATAATTTCTCCGGTCCAGTCAAAACTTCAGCTCTCAATCTTTATCCCACCTACCTTCTACTACTCACCTACCTCATACGTATCTCCATACCCTACCTTACCATACCATACATTCTCCTAATTATCCTCCCCGTCCTCACACTACGTTACGTCGTTGCCTCCACCCCGGACAGCTCTATCGCTTTCATTATCTCTTCTTGTCATTCCAAGTGTTGCCCGCCGCCCCCTGTGTACGCAAGAGCTTCGCCGCTGTGTCAGCAGCTACAGAACCACACTTTTTTTTTTCCTTGCTGGTAACCGTCTGCAACCTGGGTCTGGTTGTTCCCTTCTCAAATCGCACGCTTCCCGTCCGTCGTAATCCTGCAGTATTTCCCTCCTCCACCGTACAGTACCCCTACAAACACGAAATCGGTACAGTACCCGCCATTTTTCTTTCTAGAACGGGCGGCCAACTTTTTCTAGCGACAGTCCCGTACCGCTAGCTTGGTGGTGTCTTTTCCCGAACTATTTTCCTGCCAACCAATTCGTTGCCTAGCACACGTTCACTTTCCCTGAACCGTCTTCCCACCTCTACACTGCGGGGGGGGGGGGGGGGGGGGCGGGGGGGGGGGGGGGGGGGGGGGGGGGGGGGGGGGGGGGGGGGGGGGGGGGGGCGCGGGGCGCGGGGGGGCGG